>Ga0207707_10003529_pt1 | contig 13852 bp, 13 predicted proteins | sample KBSC83BmetaG_FD_184336 | JGI IMG/M metagenome (GOLD analysis project Ga0207707, IMG submission 184336) | Corn rhizosphere microbial communities from Kellogg Biological Station, Michigan, USA - KBS C8-3B metaG (SPAdes) (version 2) | ecosystem: Host-associated > Plants > Roots > Rhizosphere ...
TTCGAGCCGCGACCCGAGCCTCGGCGAGGAGCCGTCATGAGCCTGATCGATTGTCACGCGCATTGTCTGCCGCCGACGATCTTGGCTGCGCTGCGGGAATTTGCCTCTGGAAGCTATCTCGGCAAGAGTCTCTTTGCCGACGAGGGGTTTGCCTCGCTGGAGAAACATCTGACTCTCATGGATCGGTTCGATGTCGAGAAGGAAGTGATCAATTACGGAAATCTCCTTTTGCCCGCGGCGCGGGCGCGCAAGCTGCCGATGGAGCAGGTCGTCAAGACGGTCAACGACTACATCGCCGAGGCTTCGCGCATCGCGCCCGGGCGCTTCATTCCGGCGGCGGCCGTGGATCCCTACGGCGGCGACGCGGCGCTGGCGGAGCTCGATCGCGCCGTCGAACGGCTCGGGCTTTTCGGCATCTCGCTTTCGACCAACATCGATGGGCGCGCCCTCGACGATCCCGTCTACGAACCGATCTTCGAGCGGGCGAAATCGTGGAACATGCCGCTCTGGGTGCATCCCGGCCAGATTCCGCAGCCCTGGCAACAGGCGCTTGGCCTCAGCAATCGCTATCTCAACAGCGGTGTCGGTTTTCTGCTCGACGACATGCTGTGTCTGATCAAGATGATCACCGCCAACGTTTTCGACCGCTGGTGGGGCGTGAAATTTGTGTTCTGCCAGCTCGGCGGCTTTTTGCCGTTCGCCATGGGGCGTTTCGATCAGCAGTTTTTCTTCGAGCGGCGCGTCTACGAGCAGGAGAAAAAACCGCTGCCGGACTATTTGCGGCGGCGCGTGGTTGAATACTGCAAGGCGTTCTACGTCGACACGCACACCGCCGACGCGTCGGCGATCCGCTGCGCGCTCGACTGCATGAGCGCGGATCGCATCGTGCTCGGCGGCGATTACCCGATCTCGCCGCCCGAGATCGGTCTCGGTTACACGATTCCGCAGCTCGACAAGGCGAACTTGTCGGCCGGCGATCGCACGAAGATCGAACGCGCCAACGCCTCGAAGCTGTTGAACCTGCCGTGAGAGCCGCGACCCAGAACTCAGTCGAAAAGCCTGCGGCAAAATTTCAGCAAGTGAAGGTAAAAGATGACTAGCGAGAGATTCGCGGCGCTTGTGAGCGGCGCGGCGACCGGTATCGGTCGGAGCGCCGCCGTCGCGCTGGCGCGGCACGGCTACGACGTCGTCATAAATTACAGCCGCAGCGAAGACGCCGCAAAAGAGACAGCGCGCCAGGCCGAAGCGGCGGGCGCCAGGACGTTGCTTTATCGCGCCGACGTGAGCGACGATGCGAACGTGCGCGCGATGCTGGCGGCGACGGAGAAGGAATTCGGCCGCCTCGATGCGCTGATCAACAACGCCGGCACCACCGTGGACGTGGAGCCGAAGGATTTCGATGCCATGACGGTGGAGGTGTGGAATCGGGTTTTTTCAGTCAACGTGCTCGGACTTTTTCTCGTCACTCGCGCGGCGGCGCCGCTGCTCAAAAAATCGCCCAACGGCTGCATCGTCAACACCTGCAGCATCGCCGGTCTGCGTCCGAGCGCGCAGCCGCTGCCCTATGCGGCGAGCAAAGCAGCGGTGGCCAATTTGACCAAGACGCTCGCCAACGCGCTCGGCCCGAAGATACGCGTCAACGCGGTGGCACCGGGCTGGATCGAAGGCGACTGGATGAAACGAACCTTGGCGGATAACTACCAGGGACTGATGGATCGGCGCGCCAAGTATACGCCGCTCAAGCGCTGTTGTACGGAAGACGACGTCGCCGACAGCATGCTGAGTCTGATCCTGCACAACCGATTCGTCACCGGTGAGATCATCATCGTCGACGGCGGGTTTTCGAGCACAACCTGACGCAGGGCCGAGCGTTGAGTGCTGAGGGCCGAGTGGCTAAGACCAGACACGGATTGGGTTTGAAAAAGCGGTCGACGATCGAGGATCGAGGATCGAGGATGGCTATCTTCTATTCTCCATCTTCGATTCTCGGTAAGTTGCTGTGTTAGACGGTGTCGTCCGTTTTCCGCCGGAGTTTGCCGCACGCTATCGCGCGCGCGGTTATTGGGAAGATCGACCGCTGCGCGATGTCTTCGACGAAGTTCTTGTTCGCTTCCGCGATCGCATCGCGGTCATCGACGGCGAGCGTTCGGTCACTTACGGTGAGCTCGATGAGAGCGCCACCCGTCTCGCTTTGAATTTGCTGGACCTCGGCTTTCAGCCGCTCGACCGCGTGGTCGTCCAGCTCCCCAACGTCGTCGAATTCGTCTACCTCTATTTCGCGCTGCAGAAGATCGGCTGCATTCCGATCATGGCGCTGCCGACGCATCGCTACCGTGAAATGAGCCAGTTCGCCGAGCTGTCCGGAGCGGTGGCCTGTGTGTCGCCGGATCGCGCCAAGGGCTTCGACTACACCGAGATGGTGCGGAGAATCCGCGCGGCAAACAAGACGGTAAAGTTCTGCGTGGTTCTGGGCGAGACGCCGGCGGGCTTCGTTTCCTTGGAAGAACTCCTCGAGCGTTCGAACAGCCGCTCCAAAAGCGAGCTGGAAAGAATCCGCATTGACCCGGAAGATCCTGCCGCGTTCCAGCTCTCCGGCGGCACCACCGGCATTCCCAAATTGATTCCGCGCTCGCACAACGATTATCACTACAATTCCAAATTGGCTTCGGCGGTCACCGGCGTCGGACCGGATCAGGTTTTTCTTGACGTCCTACCGATCGCGCACAACCTGCCGCTGGCCTGCCCGGGATTGCAAGGCTATCTGCTGCACGGCGGGCGTTTCGTCGTCGCCAACTCGACGCGGAGCGAAAATATTTTCGCGCTGATCGAGCGCCATCGGGTGACCCATATCGCGGTCGTGCCGGCGCTGCTGATTCGATTGATCAACGATCCGGCGATCGAAAAATTCAATCTATCTTCGCTGCGCGTGATTCAAAGCGGCGGCCAGCGTTTGCAGCCGGAGGTGCGCCGGCGCACCAAGGAATTGATCCCCAGCGTCACGGTCCAGGAGAATTTCGGCATGGCTGAAGGCATGCTCATGTTCGTGCGCTTCGACGACCCCGAAGAGGTGCGTATGGAAACCGTCGGCCGGCCGCTCAGTCCCGACGACGAAGTGCGCCTGGTCGACGACGACGACCGCGAAGTGGCGCCCGGCGAGGTCGGCGAGCTGCTCGCGCGTGGACCTTACACTTTGCGCGGCTACTTCGGCGTGCCGGATTACAACGCGCGGGCGTTCACCTCGGACGGTTTTTATCGTTCCGGTGATTTGATGCGGCTGCATCCGTCGGGCAATTACATGGTCGAGGGGCGGAAGAAAGATCTGATCAACCGCGGCGGCGAAAAAATCAGCGCCGAAGAGATCGAAAATCTTATCCTCACACATCCCGCCGTGCAAAATGTCGCTTGCGTGCCGATGCCCGATCCCGTTCTGGGCGAGCGCATGTGCGCGTTCGCGATCCTGCGCCGCGGCGCGGCGCTGAGCTTGCGCGAGCTCGCCGCGTTTCTCCTGGAACAGGAAATCGCCAAACACAAGTTGCCCGAGCGTCTGGAAATCGTCGGCGAGTTTCCGCTCTCGTCCTTCGGCAAGGTCTCCAAGAAAGATTTGACGGAAAGAATTTCGCAGGCGCTCAAGGCCGAGGGAAAAATGTAGTCGCCAGGTTTGAGCTTTCGTGGTATGTGAGCTGACGATGCGACTTCGGCGAAGAAAATCTCCCTCAATCCCCCTTTGCCAAAGGGGGAAACAGGGGGATTTTTTTGATCTGTGCTGAACGTGGATCAGGTAATCATTCGATAAAGGAGTGAAAATCCATGTGTGGTGACTCCCGTGATCTGTTCCGTCGATGCGTGGCGAAGTCTTTCGCAATCGGATCGCTGATCATAGCCGCCGGTATTGCAAACGCCGCCGACCGACTCACCGGTCTCCATTCCGCCCAGGTCATGTCGCAGTCGATGCCCTGGATCGCGCAGGAAGCCGGGCTCTTCAAAAAATACGATCTGGATTTCCGACTCGTATTTATTCCGTCATCGCCGGTGGCCACTGCGGCGACTCTAAACGGCGATGCCGAAATCGGTGTGACCGGCGCGGTCGGCAACGTGCGCGCTTTCGTGCAGGGATTCACCGACCTGGTTTTCATCGGCGGCATGAAAAATATTCTCACCCACAGCGTGCTCGGCAAACCGGACATCAAGCGGCCCGAAGATCTCAAAGGAAAAAAGGTCGGCGTCGGACGGTTCGGCGGCAATACGCACTACTTCGTCATCCAGGCCTTGAAGCGGCTCGGCATGGATGCCAGCAAAGATATTCAAACGATCCAGACCGGCGGCGGGCCTGAAACGGTGGCTGCGCTTTTGAGCGGCAGCATCGACGCCGCCGGCCTCGTCGCGCCGGGCGACTCGGCGGTCGCGGCGCGCGGCTTTCGCTACGTGATCAACGGGCCGGAGATGCGCATTCCCTACGGCGCCACGCAGGTCGTGACCTTGCGCTCGGTGATCAACAAGCGCGGTCCGGTGGTCGGCCGATTCATGCGCGCGATGGCTGAGGCTTCGCGCATCATCCACACCGACAAAAATTTCGTCTACAAAGTTCTAGGCAAGTACATGCGCATCACCGACACCAAGGTTCTCGATGCGGCCTATCAATCCGAGATCCCGGCTCTCGAACGGCGACTGGAAATTAGCGATGCGGCGCTGCAAGCGTCGCTCGACGAAATCGCGCCGCTCGATCCCCGCGCCAAGGCGATCAAGCCGGCGGAGATGATCGACCGGCGCTATCTGATCGAGCTGGAGAAGAGCGGGCTGTTCGACGGGAAGTAGGCGGCCTGCGCGAGGCTTGAGCGTGAGTCAGATCAGCGGCGCCATCGATATTCATCATCATTTTGTGCCGGAGAGCATTATCCCCGAGGGAAAGCATCATGGTCGCGCTCTCGGTGTCGAGGTGTCGGAAGAGAACGATGGCTCGATTCGTTTCTCATTCAACGGTGGACCGAAGTATGCGCTGCTGCAGGGACTGACGGACGTCGAGCCGCGGTTTCGAATGATGGAGCAAGGAAGGATCGCTTTCGCGGCGCTCGATCCGAGCACCAATCTGATCGGCTACGAGCTCGGCGGCGAGCAAGCGGAGAACTGGTGTCGTGTCTATAACGAGTGCGTGAAGGAGTTCGTCGATAGATATCCGGAGCGTTTCACCGCCATGGCTGCCGTGCCGTTGCAGGAACCGGAGCGCGCGGCGCGGGTTTTAGAACACGCCGTCGCCGATCTCGGCTTCCGCGGCGCTTACATCCCAACCAACATCCACCACCGCTACTACGATAGCGAAGAATTCGATCGTTTTTGGGAGAAAGCCCAAGATCTCGACGTGCTCGTGTTTATGCATCCGGAAAATCCCGCCGGCACCGAGCTGATGGGATCCTTCGGCCTTCGCCTAGTGTGCGGCAATCCCGCCGACACGACCCTGTCGCTGGGGATTCTAATTTACAGCGGTGTGTTCGACCGCTTTCCGAATCTAAAACTCTGCACCTGCCACGGCGGCGGTTTTTTCCCGTACCATGTGAGCCGCTTCGATCGCGAGTTTCTCACCGGGCAGCAGGCGACGCGGCGCGCCGACCGGCCCAATTCGCCGCGCTGCGCGGCGCCGCCGAGCGCTTACCTCAAAAATCTCTGTTTCGATACGTTGGTGTATGACCTCGAGACTCTCGACTACCTCCGCCGCAAGGTCGGCACCGATCACCTGATGCTTGGCACCGACTTCCCCTACATCCTCGGCGATTGGCAGGCAGTGGAAAAAATTGAGGCGCTGCCCTGCGGCGATGAGGAGAAAGCCGCCATTCTTAAAGGCAACGCGCGAAGGCTGCTGAAGCTCGCGTAACTGTAATTGCACATTTGACGTGAAGTGGGATCGCGAAGTTCGTTCAACGAAGTCGCCGATCTTTCGCTGCTGCATGGAAAGTAAAAGAGTTGGGGATTGCGGTGAATGAGGCGAACAATGTCGGCGGTCAAATTTTCACAACTATTTCTATTTGGAAGCCGGCGGGCCGGCGAGATCGCGCTCGGACAGATGCGCGACTGTCTCGCCGGTTTCGACAAACGTGCGCGTGACTTCCGCAGCCGTGTAAATCCACAAAATCGCCAGCGGCGTGGTACCGATATTCACGAAGCGGTGCGGCTTGCTCGCCGGAACTAATGTGGTGTCGTAAGGTTTTAGGCGGTGGCGCTCGCCTTCGATCTCGGCTTCGGCATCGCCTTCGAGGATCGTCACCTGCTCATCGCAGTTGTGCGAGTGCATCGGCACCTTGGCGCCGACCGGAAAACGCGTGATCCCGGTGGTCAGATGCTTTGAGCCCATTTCTTTGGTGACGAGCGGTGTTGTCCGAATGCCGTTGCCGCGATCGACCACTGGCAAAGATTCAACTCGCAAAATGTATGCGTTCGCCATGGGGCTGCCTCCTTCTGAATCGACGCATGACTTAAAATCGATGGACCGCTCGAATTGCTCCCAAAGAACGCTTTCAACTCTTACCCCAGAGCTTGTCGAAAAATCCGCTCGATTTCATTTCGTCGAGGAAGCGGCGGTCGACGAGATCCTCGGCTTTGATCTTCTTGGCGCGCGGGTCCACGCGCGCGACTTCGTCGAGGATCGACTGCAGTCCCTCGTTGTGGATCTCCAGGTTCTTTTCCAGAACTTTGACCTCGCCGTTGTAGGCGGCGTCGAGCACTTTGCGATCGGTCAAGCGGAGATATTTGCCCAGCACTTTGTAAACGAATTCTTTGTCGGTATGGACGATCTTGCCGGCCTCGGCCATGGCGCGGAGAAATTGCCCGAGCACCTGCGGTCGTTTGGCGATGAGCGAGCGCCGGGTAAAAAACACCGTGGCAGCGTAGGGCAGCTTGAGATCCGGTCCGTAGATCACGTAATGAAGTCCGCGCGCGATGGCCTGGGCGTCGGCGGGCGGATTGAGCGAAGCGGCGTCGAGATTGCCGCTCAAAAGCGCGGCGAGCGTTTCCGGCGAGCCGCCGGACTGAATCAAGTTCACCTCCGAAGGATCGATGCCGGCTCGGCGAAGTGCCTGCACGGCGAAGTAGTGCGGATTGCTGCCGATGCGGTTGATGCCGACTTTTTTGCCCTTCAAATCCGCCGGCCGTTTGATCTCGGCGCGTCCGACGATGCTATGGGTGAGAACGTTTTTGAAGCCGGCGATAAAAACAAAATCGTTGGCGCCCTGCACGTAGGCGCGGATCGGCCCCTCGCCGCCGCCGAGCGAGACCTCCGCTTCGCCGCTGAGCATGGCCGCGGTGACCGAGGGCGAAGAAGCGATGAACACGAGATCGAAGTCGAGATTGTATTTCTTGAACAAGCCCGCTTCGCGCGCGATCCACGGCAGCGATTGGGAAAGCACGCGCGCGGAATGAATGCCGATCAGCTTGTCTGCGGCACCGCCAGACGCCGTGATGGCGAGCTGAAAAAGAATAACGATCGCAAGAGCCGTGGCCGCCAAGATGCTCGATTCCCGTCGTCTCATGTTTTGCTTTTCCCCATCGTTTGAGAACACTGTTCGCGGAGGTTGCCCGCGACCAGCCGCTCTTTATAGCGCATCGAGTCGCGCGTCGACCTTCGTCTGGACCCCCCAATATCCCAAGCCTGAATCAATGTCCACACAGATGCGTGAATTTTGCTACTCCGGAACTATCGATGTTGACAGAAGCGGCGTCAAACACTAGTTTCGGCTCGATGACGAGTCTGGGGAATTACTCGTGACAGCGAATCCAACCCAAAACTGGCGCATCGACGTGCATCATCATGTGGTGCCGCCGCAATACGCCGACGAATCCATGCCGATCAAGCCGCCGGACATCGACGAGCAGCTCCAGTCGATGGACCGCTGGCACATTCAGACCGCGCTGACTTCGCTGACGCCGCGCGTGGTTTTAAAAAATCTCCATCGTCTGCGCCAGGTGGCGCGCGACTGCAACGAGTTTCAGGCGCGCATGGTGCGCGATCAGCCGGCGCGTTTGGGCGCGTTCGCGCTGCTGCCCCTGCTTGACGTGGACGGCGCGCTGGAAGAAATCGCCTACGCGCTCGACGTTTTGCGCCTTGACGGCGTCGGGCTTTTTTCCAGCGTCGCCGATCGCTATCTGGGCGACGCTGCGCTCGATCCGGTGTTCGATGAGCTCCACCGCCGCAAGGCGGCGGTCTTCATTCATCCGACCCACTGCGAAGCGCCCGAGCACACGCGCTTGTCGGCGCCGCCGTTCGTCGTCGAGTACGTGTTCGACACCACGCGCGCGATCGTGAACCTGATCTACTCGGGAACCCTCAAGCGCTGTCCCGATATTCGCTTCATCGTCGCCCACGGCGGCGGCACGGTGCCGTTTCTCGCTCAGAGGATCGCCATGATGGAGGGCCATCGCGGCGCCAAAGGCGTTAGCAGCGTGATGCCGAGCCTGCGCGCGCTTTATTATGAGACCGCGAGCACGACGTCGCGCTTTGCGTTGCGCTCGCTTCAAGAATTCGCCGACCCGGCGCGCATTCTCTGGGGTTCGGACCTGCCGTTCGTTTATGGCGCGAGGTTGCAGGAAGAAGTCGAACACTGGGAGCACTACGACGGCTTCGACGCTGACGCGCGCCATGCGATCGAGCGGCAGAATGCGCTGAAGCTGTTTCCACGATTCGCCGACGGACAATAGGTATCCGCCGGCAATTTGTTCGCGGGGAGGCGAGTCGACATGATCGAACATGGACGAAGGATATTCATCGGAGCAGTTCTGGTGCTTGCCTGTCTGACATTAGGCGCGCGCTGGATTTCGGCGGCGGAATCGCCGCGCTTTCTGGTGAGCTATGGCGGCACCGCCGGCTATCAGTTGCCGCTCTGGGTCAATCGCGAACTCGGTTTCAGCAAAAAATACGGCGTCGATCTGGAGACCATTCTGATCCAGGCGGGCTCGCCGAATATCCAGGCGCTTCTCGGCGGCAGCCTGCAATTGACCCAGACCGCGGCATCTTCCGCGATCATCGGCGCCAATCAGGGCGCGCCGATCGTGATCGTTGCGACGATCGAAAACAAGCTGCCGATGCTGCTGATCTCGCGGCCCGAGATCAAAGAGCCGCAGCAACTGCGCGGCAAAGTCATCGGCATCAACCGCTTCGGCGGCTCCAACGACGCCGCGGTGTTGATGGCACTCAAAGCGTGGAAGATGGACCCGAAGGATATTTCCATGCTGCAAACCGGCGGTACTTCGGCGCGCATGGCGGCGCTGCTCAGCAAAAAGGTCGATGCCACGGTCCAGTCCTATCCGGAGATCTACCAGGCGCGCAGGCTCGGCATGAACGTGCTGGCGGATATCGGTGACTTTGGTTTTTATACCAACACGTCGAACATCGTCACGCGTTCCTATCTCCAGCAAAACCGGGCTGCGATCAAAGGCTTTCTCAAGGGTCAGATCGAAGGCATCCGCTACGTCAAAACCAACAAGGCTGGAAGCATCAAAGTTCTGCGAAAGTATTTACAGATTTCGGACAGCGAAGCGATCGAGGGCACCTACGAATTTTTCTCCAAGCGTCTGCTGCGTTCGCCGCGCACAGAGCTCGAAGGGATCAAAAACATCCTGGCATCGATCGGCTCGCCGCAAAAGAATCCCGCCGATTTCGTCGATATGAGTCTGCTCGAAGAAATCGAGAAAGAGGGATTTGTCCAGAAGCTGTACGGGAATTGAAGACTGGGGGAATGGAGTGATGGAGTATTGGAGTGTCGGGTCGGAACCATTACTCCATCACTCCAACACTCCGGTACTCCAACACTCCGGTACTCCAATCCTTTGAGAGGAGATTCGAATGGCGGCTAAAATCAGACTTTCGGTGGCGGTGGGCGATTACGAAATCATCCGCGCGCTCAAAGAAGGTGCGGTGGAAGCGGACGGCCTCGATCTTGTGGTTTTGACCGGGCACGGGCCGCGCGAGCGCCATTGGCGCATGGCGCGCAATCAGGAGTTTGACGTCTGCGAATTCAACGTCGGCGGCTATTTGATGTCGCGCGACCACGGCGAGCCGCTGGCGGCGATCCCGGTGTTCTTGCACCGGCGCTTTCGCCACGGCTTCGCTTTCGTCAACGTCAACTCGGGTATCAAAACGCCGAAGGATCTGATCGGCAAACGAATCGGCGGCACCAATTTTCAGCCGGCAGGAAACATCTGGCTGCGCGGCATTCTCGAGGAGCATTACGGCGTGCCGCATCAGTCGATCACCTGGGTGGTCGACCGGAGCGAAGACGTGTCGTTCGATCCGCCGCCGGGATTGAAGATCGAGATGATCGCCGCCGGCAAGTCCATGGATACGATGCTCGCCGAAGGCGAGATCCCGGCGATGATCAATCCGTATATTCCGCAGCCCATGGCCGACGGCGACAAGCGGGTTGCGCGGCTGTTTGCCGATTACAAAGCGGTCGAGCGCGAGTACTTTCAGCAGACCGGCATCTTTCCCATCATGCACGTTACTGTGATGAAACAGGAAATCGCCGACAAGTATCCGTGGGCCGCGGTCAGTCTGGTCAAAGCATTCGAGAAAGCGAAGCAGATCGCCTACAAGCGGCTCGCCAATCCGCGCATCACGCCGCTCGCATGGGTGAGAACCGAGTACGAGGAAGAGCGCAGAATTCTCGGCCCCGATCCGTGGGTCTACGGCCTCGGCGAAGCCAACCGGAAGAATCTCGATACGGCGATCCGTTACTGTCACCAGCAGGGTTTGATTCGAAAAGCAATGTCCATCGATGATCTTTTCATCGACACCGACCCGGAAGACGGCGGCGACGTGGATCACGTCTGATCGAGGCAAACCGATTCGGCGGAGGAACTGAACATGTTTCGCTTTTTGCGTCGCGTCAAAATAGTATTCGCGGGCGTTTTCATTGGGTTCGGTCTGCTCGCCCATGCGGCCGGCGCAGCGGAAGCGCCGCAAAAGCTCCGCGTGGCTTATGCGGCCGTCACGGCGGCGTTTTCGCTGCCATGGATCGCTAAGGAAGCGGGTCTTTTTCAGCGCCACGGTCTGGACGTCGAGCTGGTTTACATCGCCTCGGGCGCGCGCACCGTGCAGACCTTGGTCGGCGGCGGCATCGACGTCGCCGAGATCGGCGGGCCCGCCGGCGTCGACGCGAGGCTGGCCGGCGCCGATACGATCTACATCGCGATTCCGGTGAATAAAGTCATCGTCTTCACCGTGGCGGCGCCGCAGATCCAACGGGTGGAGGATTTGCGCGGCAAAAGCATCGGCGTCACGCGAGTCGGCACCGTCACGGATTTTTTTACGCGCGTCTACCTGCGCCAGAACGGGCTTGTGCCGGACCGTGATGTCATGATTCGACAAATGGGCGGTCTGCCGGAAACCGTCGCCGGCCTCAAGGCCGGACAGATCGAAGGCGGCACCTTCGGGTTTCCCGCCGTGCTGCATGCGCGCGCCGCCGGCTTTCACGTGCTGGTGGATTACAACACGGCCGGCTACCGCTATCCGCTTTCATCGATCATCGTGACGCAAAAGCTATTGCGCACTCGCGAGTCGGCGATTCGCGCGCTTCTCGAAGCGCACATCGAAGCGATTCACCTCTTCAAGACCGATGCGAGTTTCGCGATGAAAGTCGTCGGCAAATATACCAACACCACCGACCGCGCCATGCTCGAAGAGACCCAGCGGGTTTACGCGGCGGCCTTCGAGCGGGTTCCCTATCCCAATGTCGAAGACATGAAGCTCGGCATCACACAGGTCGCCGAAACCAACCCGCACGCCAAGGTCGCCGATCCGAAGGAATTCGTCGATCCGCGGCTTTTACGCGAGATCGAGGCGAGCGGGTTCGTGAAAAAGTTGTACGGCGAGCAGGGAAGGTAAGGCAGATTGGAGTGATGGAGTAATAGAGTGTTGGGTTCAAATGCATCACTCCATCATTCCAACACTTCCATTACTCCAGTTTGACGTAGCGATTCTATGCGAATTAACATCGTCGGCGCCGGTCCGGCCGGTTTGTTGTTCGCGCTGCTGATCAAGCGGCGCTATCCGGCGTGGCGTGTTTGCCTGTTTGAACAAAATCCGCCGGATGCCACGTTTGGTTTTGGCGTGGTGTTTTCCCTCAACGCGCTGGCGTTTCTCGAACGCGATGTGCCGGATTTTTACGCCTTGTTGATGCCGCGCTTGGAGTCCTGGCCGATGCAGCGGATCGTCCATCGCAGTGAGCGGGTCGAGATCGACGGCAACGGCTTTTCCGCCATCGGCCGGCTCGAGCTCAATCAATTTCTCCAGAGCCTCTGCGTTGCTGCGGGGGTAGAAATCGGGTACCGCCGTGCGATCACCGCGCTCGAAGAAATCGACGACTGCGATTTGCTGGTCGGCGCCGACGGCGCCAACTCGATCGTGCGCCGCAGCCTCGAGCCGGAGTTTGCGCCGCAGATCGATTGGCTTACCAATCGGTTTGCCTGGTACGGCACGCGGCAGATTTTCGAGTGTCTGAGCCTGACCTTTCGCGGAAACTCCGAAGGTCCTTTTGTCGCCCATCATTATCGGCATAGCGCGACGATGAGCACGTTCGTGGTCGAGTGCGATGACTTGACCTGGCGGCGCACCGGGCTCGATAAGATGAATGATGACGAGAGCCGCGCCTATTGTGAGGGCGTTTTTGCCCCGGATCTCGCCGGCCATCCGCTCATTTCCAACAAATCGATCTGGCGCCAGTTCCCGCTTCTCGCCTGCCGGCGCTGGTCGGTGGGCAAGGTGATCCTGATCGGTGACGCGCTTCGTACGGCGCATTTTTCCATTGGCTCGGGTACGCGGCTCGCGTTCGAAGACGCCATCGCGCTCGACCGAGCCTTCGCCGATGCCGGACCGGACGTAATGCCGGCGCTCGAACTTTTCCAGCGTGAGCGCCGTCCGATCGTCGAAAAAATCATCGCCGCGGCCAACGCCAGCTCGTATTGGTACGAGCGTTTGGCGGAAAAAATGCACCTCGGTCCTTGGCAGCTCGCCTATGATTATATGACGCGCAGCGGCCGCATGACCGACGAGCGCTTGCGCGAGCTGTCGCCGCGCTTTATGGCGGAATGGAAAAAAATTCAAAAGTAAAAGGTAAAAATTAAAAAGTGATAACGGCTATTTCGCTTTTTGTCTCCCGAATAAGTTATGGCGCAGACGGAGCTCGATAATTCGCGCGGCGCGGAGACCGCGGCCGGGGTGGACGATCCGGAGCCGCGCTGGCCGGCGTTTGTCGCCGTGATCGCGGTCGGTGGCCTTTACACGGCGCTGCCCGACGCGCTGACGATGGGGCCGCGCTGGGCTTTTCCCTCTTTGGTTCTCGCGCTGCTGGTTCCGACGGTCGTCTCGCATCACGCCGGCAAGCATCGGCTCAATATCGTGTTTGGCTTTGCCGTCGATGCGGTTCTCACCCTCGCGTTGATTATCTCCGTGGTTCTTTTGATCGGCGCGCTGCCGACTCACAAGGAAGCGCCGCTGGAGCTGTTGCTCTCGGCGGCTTCGCTCTGGGCGACCAATATTCTGGTGTTTGCCTTGTGGTATTGGCGATTGGACGCTGGCGGTCCGCATCAGCGCGACAAGCGCGCCGGCCACACGGACGGCGCGTTTCTGTTTCCGCAGATGACCATGAGCGATCAGGCGCTCGAAGCCGCGGGGCAGCAAAACTGGTCGCCGAATTTTGTCGATTATTTATTTCTCGCCTTCAACACCAGCACGGCATTTTCGCCCACCGACTCGCCGGTTTTGGCGCCGTGGGCAAAACTTCTCATGATGCTTCAGTCGCTGCTCTCACTGCTGATCATCGCGCTGCTGGCGGCGCGCGCGGTCAATATTTTGTAGGTCGGTGATCCGGCGGAA
>Ga0207707_10003530_pt1 | contig 13848 bp, 16 predicted proteins | sample KBSC83BmetaG_FD_184336 | JGI IMG/M metagenome (GOLD analysis project Ga0207707, IMG submission 184336) | Corn rhizosphere microbial communities from Kellogg Biological Station, Michigan, USA - KBS C8-3B metaG (SPAdes) (version 2) | ecosystem: Host-associated > Plants > Roots > Rhizosphere ...
CTGCAGCACAGGCTGTGCCTGCGGCAAGGACCGCGGCGGCGGCGAGTTCTCTCATGATTCGACGTGCTCCACGGTGAGCTGGATGGATTTCAGGCCGTTGTATTCGTTCACGGCAAGGCGGTAGGCGGCCCGCGTGCGCGGCTGGACGGGATCGAGGCTGCCGAAGCGCATGGCCTCGAATCGCCGCCCGTCCTTGGCGAGCACGAGCTTCAGGTGCCGCTCGCCGACGACGCGCTGGCTCTCGACGGAAAATGTATCGCAGAAGAGGGGCTGCGGGAATCCCTGGCCCCAGATGCCGTCGTCGAGCATGCGCGCGACATCCAGCGTGTAGTAGCTCTGGTCGAGGCTGCCGTCGGTTTCCACGGTCCTCAATCGCGCCGAAGGTGGCAGCGTCTCGTCGAGCGCGCGCTCGAAGGCCATGGCGAAGCGCGCATAGTCCGCTTCGGCGATGGTGAGGCCCGCCGCCTGCGCGTGGCCGCCGAAGCGCACGATGAGGCCGGGCAGCCGCTTCGAAATCAGGTCGAGGCAATCGCGCAGGTGGAATCCCGGCACCGAGCGCCCGGAGCCCTTGAGCGACTTGCCGTCGGCGGAGCGCGCGAAGCAGACGATCGGCCGGTGCACCCGGTCCTTGAGGCGCGAGGCGAGGATGCCGACCACCCCTTCGTGCCAGTCGGGCGCGAAAAAAGTGCATTGCGCCTGCTCTTCCAGCGCCTGCAGCTTCTCGAGCGCCTGCTCGAGCATGCCGCGCTCGATGTTGCGCCGCTCGCCGTTCAGCCGGTCGAGCTCGCGCGCGCAGTTCGCCGCTCGCGCCTCGTCGTCGGTGATCAGGCACTCGATGCCGAGGCTCATGTCGGCGAGGCGGCCGGCGGCGTTCAGGCGCGGACCGGCGACGAAGCCGAGGTCGAAGCTCGACACCTCGGCGAGATTGCGCCCGGCGACGCGCAGCAGCGCGAGCAGCCCGGGCTGTGCATGCCCGGCGCGGATGCGTTTCAAGCCCTGCGAGACCAGGTTGCGGTTGTTCGCGTCGAGCGGCACGACGTCGGCGATGGTGCCGAGCGCAACCAGCGGCGTGAGCGCGCCCAGGTTGGGTTCCTCGGCGAACCAGTTCCTGCGGCGCAGCTCGGCGCGTAGCGCGAGCACGACGTAGAACATGACGCCCACGCCGGCGAGGGCCTTCGATGGAAATGTGCAGCCACCCTGGTTCGGATTGACGATGCAATCCGCTTGCGGCAGCTCGGCGCCGGGCAGGTGGTGGTCGGTGATGAGCGTGCCGATGCCGAGGCTCTTCGCGCGCGCGACGCCCTCGACGCTCGCGATGCCGTTGTCCACCGTGATGAGCAGGTCGGGCTTCCGCTCGGCGGCGAGGTCGACGAGCTCGGGCGACAGTCCGTAGCCGAGCTTGAATCGGTCGGGGACCATGTAGTCGACATTGGCCCTGAACGAGCGCAGCGCGCGCACACCGACTGCGCAGGCCGTGGCGCCGTCGGCATCATAGTCGGCGATGATCAGCAGCCGCTTGCCCGCCTGGATGGCGTCGGCGAGCAGCAGCGCCGCCTGCTCGATGCCTTTCAGCAGCGTGGGCGAGAGGAGGGCACCGGGCCTGTACGTGAGCTCGGTGGCGGAGGCGATGCGGCGCGCGGCGTAGATCTTCGCGAGCAGCGGATGGATGCCGGCATCGACCAGGGCGCGGCGGTGGTTCTCGTTGTAGGCGCGCTCGATGATCTTCAAGCGTAGCTCTCCAAGGGCCGCGGGCGGCGCCAGAACCGCCGCAGATCACCGCGAATGGTCTCGTACGACGCGCACTCGGCGGCGTCGGGCACGTGGACCGACACCATGCCGACGCGCCCGGCGCGCAGCGCGGTGAGGATCGGCGCGGCCCAGTCGTTCTCGATGGCGGCGAGGGCATCCTGGAACTCGCCGGTGGCGCCGAGCGCGAGCGGCACGCGCAACGCGTCGAGGACGAGGAGATGGCGTCCCTCTTCCGGCATGCGTTCCAGCCACTCTTGCGCGGAGCGGCCGAGCGGGCGGTGCCGGATGCCGGCGGCGCGCGCAAGGCCGAGCGCCAGGGGATCGTCGGCGCTGACCGAGTGCCAGCGCTCGCTTTTTACTTGCGGCGCGTGCCCCGCGCCCCACAGCCAGACGCTGTTGATGGCCGGCTCGCCGCGCGCTTCGCGCGCCTCGTTCACCGGATGCGCGTGCAGCACCATCTGCGCCTCGTTGAGGATGCGATGCGAGAACGAGGCGCCCGCCGCCGCCGGCCGCGCGAGCTCGACGTCGCGGCCGGAAAGCTCGAGCGGCGACTCCGAGTCGATGTCCACTTCATCCTCGAAGCGCGCGACCCAGCGGTCGGCGCCGACCACGCGCACCGCCATGCGGCTGCCGAAATGTCCGTTGAGCGCCTCGCACAATGCGCTGGCCTCCTCTTCTCGAATACGCAACGCGGCACCCGGCACCAGGATGACACGGTCGCGCAGCAGGCGCAGGTCCACCGGATCGGCGCGGCTCCAGCAATCGGTGCCCGGGTCCGCGCCCGTGCCGAGCAGCGTCAGCGCGCCGGCCGGCAACGGCTTTTCGCCCAGGCCGAACGCATCGCGCAGCCAGGTCTCCAGGTGCTGCGACTCGGTGCTGGCGCAACGTCCGCGAGCGAGGACGAGCTCCAGCGCAGGGGCGCGGGCGGCGGGCTGGGCGGCAAAGAGGCCGGGGACTACGAGCTCGCAGTGCATGACGCGAGCGGCACGACGCGCGTGCCGGGCTTGCCCCTTATTTTCCCGAGATAGCGCGCGAGGATGCGGTAATGGTCGTAGTCGAAGCGCGGACGCTCATCGAGCAAGTCCGCCATGTCCGGCTCGCAGCGCGCCGCGCCGAGATAGCACCAGCGGTAGACGGCGTGGACTTCGGTCGCCTCGCGCGCCGCGTCCTCCTCGACGATGCCGACCGGCCCGGAGTAAGGCCAGTCCGGCGTCTTCAGCGTGGCGAGCGCCGTGGCGAGCCGGCCGTGATGCGCATGGATGCTCTCCCGCGACGCGCAGACGCCCGCGCAGCGCCCGATCTGGTGGCGGAAGCACGCGCCGCGGCGCTTGGTGTCGAAGCCGAGGGTCTGGAGACAGAGCCCGTGATCGTCCGCCAGAGCGCGCAGGGCGATGAGCGCCGCGCGGCGCGAGCGGTAGAGGCCATACATGAAGGGCAGCGTGTCGGCGTCGATCTCGCCGGCGAGGGCAAGGCGCAGCCGCTTGCCGTCGAAGACGAAGCCGCAGGTCGACTCTGGCCGGCGCAGCGCGCGGTTATAGGTGGGTGCGAGCTCCTTCACCAGCCGCGACTCGGTCAGCAGCGCGCCGAGCTCGCCGATCGTGCGCCGCCATTCGATGCGGCGCACTTCCTGCAGCCAGGTCGCGCTCGAATAGAAATGCTGCAGCACGCGAGTGCGCATGGAGCGGCTCTTGCCGATATAGAGGGGCGGCCCGCTCTCGCCGTAGAGCAGATAGACGCCGGGTGCTTCCGGGACGGCCTCCACCTGCGCGCGATCCAGCGCGGCCGGCAGCGCGGGCGCCTTGGCGATCTGGCGCGCGGCGGTCGACAGCACTTCCTCGCCGTGCTCATCGGCCGCGACGCGCAGGAACTGCCAGACCGCGTCGGCGTCCGGCAGCGCTCGATGGCGCGCGCCGCAGCGGATGCCGTGCCGGGCGATGACGCTGTCGAGATCGTGGCCGCGCTCGCGCGGATAGAGCCGCTTCGACAGCTTCACGCTGCACACCGTGCGCGGCTGGAAGGGCAGGCCGGCGCGCTCGAACTCGCGTCGCAGGAAGCCGTAGTCGAAGCGCGCGTTGTGCGCGATGAACACGCGCCCGGCGAGCCGCTCGTGCAGCTCGCCCGCGAGCTGGGCGAACGTCGGCGCCTCCGCGAGCATCGGGTGCGTGATGCCGGTGAGGGCCTGGATCTCCGCCGGCAGCGTGATGCCCGGATTGACCAGCGTCGACCACTCGGATGCCACCTGGAACCGATCGATCTCGAGCACGCCGATCTCGGTGATGCGGTCCGTCGCCGGCCGCGTCCCGGTGGTCTCGAGGTCGACGATGGCGAGCGGCGCCTCGACCAGGTTCATCGGATGCCGGCCGCCTTCACCACGCGCGCCCACTTCTCCCGCTCGGCTCGCATGCGCTGCGCGAACGATTCGGCTGTGCCGCCGACCGTCTCCGCGCCGGCCGCCGTGAAGCGTTCGCGCACAGCGGGCGCGGCGAGCGCCGAGGTGACATCGGCATTCACCTTTGCGGCAATCGGGCCGGGCAGACCGGCGGGCGCGAACAGGCCGAACCACGCGCTCGACTCGTAGCCGGGCACGCCGGCCTCGGCCATCGTCGGCACGTCGGGTATGAGCGAGCTGCGCTGCTCGGTGCACACCGCGAGCAGGCGGACGCTGCCGGTGCGCGCCTGCTGCACTCCGGTGATGATGTTGTCGAAGATGAGCGCGACCTCGCCCCGGGCGATGTCCGGGATGGCGAGGCCCGTTCCCTTGTACGGAACATGTTGCAGCTCCACGCCGGCGACCCGCTTGAAGAGCTCGCCCGACAGGTGCGAGACCGTGCCGTTGCCGCTCGAGGCGTAGTTCAGCTGGCGCGGTTTCGCCTTGGCCAGCGCGATCAGCGCCCGGACGTCGCTTACGCCGAGGACCGGGCTGACGATGAGGACGTTGGCGGCGCTGCCGACCGCCACCAGCGGGACGAAATCCTTTTCGGCGTCGTAGGGCACGTTTTGCAGCGCCGGCCCGACCGAGTGCGTGCTCGAGGTGCCCATGAGCAGCGTGTAGCCGTCGGGCGCGCTTTTCGCCACGAATTCGCTGCCGATGGTGCCGCCGGCGCCCGGCTTGTTGTCGACCACGACCGGCTTCGACCACCGCTCGCCCAGCTTCAGCGCAACGACCCGCGTCAGAACGTCCGTGGCGCCGCCCGGCGGGAACGGCACGACGATGTGCACGGCCCGATCCGGGTATTGCGCCTTGGCCGGCACCGCTACGGCGAGGAAAATGGCGAAGAGCAGGCGCATGAATGTTTGTCCAGTATCCTAGCCCATGAGATGTTTTGCGTCGCGAGTCGTCCAACCGATATGAAACTCTTCTGGACAATCGCCCTCGCCCTGGTGGCCGCGGCGTGCACGCCGATGGAGTGGGTGAAGCCCGACGCGCCGCCCGAGCAGGTGCAAGCGGATAGCCGGCAATGCCAGATGCAGGCGTGGCAGGAGGCGCGCTGGCGCGCGCTCGAATACCGCTCGATGTATGGCCCGGCCTACTACTACGATCGTTTCGGCCGTCCGGTTCCGGCCATCCGGCCGTACGATGCGTTTGCCGATCCGTACATGGAAGAGCAGCGCCTCGCGCACTTCTGCATGCGCAGCAAGGGCTACGAGATGCAGCCTACGAACTGACGATCCAGCCTTCTCCGGCCGGCGCATCCGCCGGCAGGCCGTAGTCCGCGCGCGTCGCAGCCCACGCCGCCTGTACTGCGCAGATGGCGGCGTCGAGGAGGTCCGCCGATCCTTCGGCCACCATCGCCCGCTCGAGCTTGGGCTCGACCGCGAGCCGCACGCCGAGCGGCTTGCCGTTCTTCAACGCATCCACCACCCGCCGCCGCGCCGCTCGGCGGGCCGGGGTGTGCTCGGCCTTCGTGTCGCTCTTGTACGAGTCGCGGATGCCGAGGTGCTTCCGCACGAGCAGCCCGGGATACGCCTCGAGCGCGACGCGGCCGCGATCCCCGTCCAGCAAGGCCGGGATGTGCACCGCGGCGGCGAGCAGGCGCGGCGCGCCCTCGTGGAACATGAGCGCCACCGGCGGATTGACGAGCTTCATCGGGCTCGACGATCCCGCCGGGAGGTCGGTCGCGCGATGCGCGTACTTCCGGCCCGCCGGCCGCGTCGCACGATAGTCATCGAATGTCTTGCGGAGCTCCGCGCGCGACAGCGCAGCACAATGGGCCACGAGCGCCGGCCACTCCGACGGCCAGCCGAGATCCCGCATCAGCTCGCGCGGCAGGCTGAACGGAAAGTCGAAGCCGCCGACCCAGGGCCCGGGGCGGGCGAGCATGCGCTCGAATTCCCCAAACGATTCCAGGCGCTCGATGGCCTCCAGTTGGAGCGCGGTTTTCAGTAGCCGCCCGACGGCGACGGTGATCGACTTCCCCCGGCGCGGCGCGCAGGTGAAGTCGACGCCGTAGATGATCAACGCAGCTCTTCGCGCAGCGCGGTGAGCGGCGTCGACTGGTGGCCCTTCGCCCACACGAGCAGGGTGCGCGCCTTGGCGATCGCCGGCGGCAGCGGGTGCACGGCAACCTGCGATTCCGCGCCGACCACGCGCAGCACCGAGCGCGGCACGACGGCGATGCCGCCGCCCGCGGCCACGCACGCGGTGATGGCGTGATAGGAGCCGTACTCCATCACTCGTTCCGCGACGACGCTCGCGCGGCCGAGCCAGTTCTCCAGCCGCCGCCGATAGGAGCAGCCGGTGGTGAAGGCGAGCACCACGCGCTGGTCGATGTCCTTCGGCGACTTCACCGGGGCGTGGCCCTTGGGCGTGATGAGGACCAGCTCTTCCGTGAAGGCGTGCTCACCGTCCAGTCCCTTCGCGGGGTACGGCTCGGCGACGAACGCGGCCTCGATCTCGCCGCGCAGCACGCGGTCGACGAGCGCGCCGCTCGTGCCGGTGACGAGCTCGAGGCGTACCGCGGGATACGCGCGGTGGTAGCGCGCGAGGACCGGCGGCAGCCGCGTCGCCGCGGTGCTCTCGAGCGTGCCGAGGCGGAAGAGGCCGTGCGGCGCGTGGCCCTTGACCGCCGCGTGCGCCTCCGAGGAGAGCTGGAGCAGGCGATCCGCATACGAGAGCAGCACCTTGCCCTCGGAGGACAGCACCAGCTTGCGCCCCTGGCGGTGGAAGAGCTTGGTGCCGAGGCGCTCCTCGAGCTGCTTCACGCGCGTGGTGACGTTCGACTGCACGCGGTGCAGCGACGCGGCGGCCTTGGTGACGCCGCCCTGCTCGGCGACCGCCTTGAAGATCCTCAGCTCGACCAGGTCCATGGCCTTCATCTCAATAAGTGAACGATTCCATCTTAATTATTCATTTTCCGGGAAACAAGCGCGCGGCTACACTGCCGCCATGGACCTTCGTCTCGCGCTCGCCGGGCTCGCCGCCCTGGCGCTCGCCCAGGGCATCGGCCGCTTCGCCTTCACGCCGCTGCTGCCCATGATGCAGGACGATGCCGGCCTCTCGCTCGCGCAGGGCGGGTCGCTCGCCGCCGCCAACTACCTCGGCTACCTCCTCGGCGCGATGTGGGCCATGCGGCCGGCCAATGCCGCCTTCGTCATCCGCGCCTCGACCGTCGTCGTCGCCGCGGCGACCCTCGCGATGGGCTTCTCGCAGGGCATGGCGGCGTGGGCGCTCCTGCGCTTCGCGGCCGGCGTGGCGAGCGCCTGGTCGCTGGTGTACGTCTCGGCCTGGTGCCTCGCGCGCCTGGACGGCCGACGCATGGGTATCGTGTTCGCCGGCGTGGGCGGCGGCGTCGCGCTCGCCGGGCTCGTCTGTCTCGTGCTGGCGCGCCTCGGCGCGAGTTCATCGCAGGGCTGGATCGTGCTCGGCGTGATCGCGATCGTCATTGCGGCAGTCGTCTGGCCGGTCTTCGCCGGCCCGGCCAACGGCGCGCGGCGCGAAGGCGCGAGGCTCGTCTGGACCTCCGAGGCCGTGCGCCTCGTCCTCTGCTACACCGCGTATGGCTTCGCGTACATCGTTCCCGCGACGTTCGTGCCGGCGATGGCGAAAGCCATCGTGCCGGACCCGGCGATCTTCGGCTGGGCATGGCCGCTCTTCGGCGCGACGGCCGCCGCCTCGACGCTTTTCATCGCCCGCTGGCAGGCGCGCTTCGGCGCGCGGCGCGTCTGGATGATCTCGTCCTTCGTCCTCGCCGCGGGCACCGCGGCGCCCCTTGCGATTCCCGGGCTTCCCGGCATCGTGGTCGCCGCAATCCTCGTCGGCGGCACGTTCGTCACCATCACGATGGCGGGCCTGCAGGTGGCGCGCGAAATCGCCGGCGCCGCGGCGGCGCCGCTGATGGCGGCGATGACCGCCGGTTTCGGCCTCGGCCAGGTCGCCGGGCCGCTGCTCGTCGCGCAGCTCGGCGAACGCGGCATTCCGATCGCGCTCGCCGGCAGCGCGATCCTCGTCGCGGCGAGCGGCTTCGCGCTCGGCTCGAAGGAGAAGCCATGTCCCACGTAGACCGCCTGCCGCCGCTCGAGCGCGCGGCGATGAACGAAGCGCAGCGCCGGGCGGCCGACGAGCTGGCGGCCGGACCGCGCGGAGGAGTGAAAGGGCCGTTCATTGCGCTCCTGCGCAGCCCGGAGCTGATGGACCGCCTGCAGAAAGTCGGCGAATACCTGCGCTTCCGCAGCTCGCTCGAGCCGCGCATCAGCGAGTTCGTGATGTGCGTCGTTTCGCGGCAGTGGACGCAGCAGTTCGAGTGGGCGGTGCACGTGCCGCTCGCGCTGAAGGCCGGCGTGAAGCCCGAAACGATCGCCGCGCTCGCCGACGGGCGCCGTCCGGTGGGCATGGCGAACGATGAAACCATCGCGTACGACTTCTGCTCGGAGCTCGAGCGCAGCCACGGCGTCAGCGATGCGACCTATCGCGCGACGGTGGACCAGTTCGGCGAGCGCGGCCTGATCGACATGCTCGGGCTCGTCGGCTACTTCACCACCGTGTCGATGGTGATGAACGTCGCGCACACGCCGGCGCCACCGGGTGGCTGTGCGTTACCGCACGTTTCGCCTCCATAGCGCGCGCATTTCGCAGCGCGATGGACAATGCGATAAGACGAAGCGCGTCACGTGTAATTAAATCTGGCCCCTTCTGGGCCAACAAAAAAAATTCTTCCGGCTCACCTCGCAGGGACGCTCGCTCTGGGCGCGCCGCGACAAGGTGCCGCTGCCGCTGGAGTACCGGCGGGTGCTCGGCTTGGTCGATTACGACGGCCATGCGAACGTCATTCGCAGCCATCTCGCCCGGTATCCAGGCGAGGTGGTCGACGGATGGCTGACCGAGTTCGAGACGCTGCGCCTGATCGAGTCGATCTCGCCGGCGGAAGTCGACCTCTCCCGGCTTGCAAGGAGGGCGGAACCGCCGCCGCTCGAGCCCGAGGACCGGGAAGCCCTGGAGCGCGACGCGGTGTTCGCCGACATCTCGCTTTCCCGCCTCGGCGTCTACGTCGCCTACGACCGCATCGCCAACCGGCCGGCGAGCGCGAAGCGCCCGAAGGAGACGGTGGCGCTGGTCGTGGAGGACGACGAGGATCAGCGCGCCCTCGCCGTCCGGCGCCTGTCGGACGCCGGTTACGCGGTACGTACCGCCGCCAGCATACAGGCGCTCTATCAATGCCTGCAGCAGAGCGCGCCGGACGCCATATTCCTCGACGTCGAGCTGCCGGATGGAAACGGCTTCGACGTCCTGGCGAGCCTGCGCCGCCATCCGTCCTGCACGCTGTTACCGATCATCCTGCTGACGGCGCGCGGGGGACCGGCAGACGTGGCGAGAGGCCTCGCGCTCGGCGCCGACGGCTACATTACCAAGCCCTACGGAAAAAACTCGCTCGACTACCTGCTGCGCTACGTGATGAAGCAGGGCATCTGAGCCCGGCCTAGCTCGTGACGGAGATGCGCGGCGCCGTTCGAATGGTCTGCAGCACCACGCAATAGCGCTCGGTCAGCTCGATCAGCTTCTTCCGTTGCTCCGCCGGCGCATCGGTGTCGAGCTCGAACTTCAGCCGGATCTCGCGGAATCCGACCGGCGCGTCCTTCGCTACGCCGAGCGTGCCGCGAAAATCGAGGTCGCCTTCCGCGCGCACGACCGCGTCGCGCAACGCGATGCCGAGCGCGGTGGCGACGGCGTTCAGGGTGACGCCGGCGCAGGCCGCGAGCGCTTCGAGCAGCATGTCGCCCGAGCAGGCCTGCAGGCCGCTGCCGCCGCTCGCCGGATGCAGGCCCGCCTCGATGAGCGCGCGGCCGGTGTCCACGCGGCAGGCGAGGCCTTCGCCGATGCGGCCCTCGGCACGCAACGTGACGACCGCTGCGTCCGGATCCTGCTTGTATTTCGCCTTGATGGGCGCCTGCAACGCGCGAAGCTCGTCGCCGTTCATTTCAGCCTCCTGGTGTAAATGCTCATGCCGCTCCTTTCAGGTCCGTCGCCGACAGGTTGTGGATGCGCCCGAAGCCGGCGACGAAGCGCGCGTCGCGCGGCACGATCTTCCAGAACGAGAAGTCGGCGAGGGTGAAGTTGATCGCCTGCTCGGGAAAGCGCGCGAGCCAGGCATCCTTGGGACCGTGCGCGATCGGCGCCGCCTCGCCGCGGATCGAGACGCGCATCAGCGTGAATGGATCGGCGCGGCGGTCGTCGGTCTCGGCGATGGAGAGCGCGACGCGCGCGTCGTGGCTCATGTCCTGCGTGTGCCACGCCAGGCGGCTGACGTGTACATAGAAGGCGGAGAAGTCCGCCTCGGGCAGGTACAGCGTCATCGACGCCATCGGCGCGCCGCTGCGCAGCGTGGCGAGGTGGGCGATGCGCTCGCCACGAATCAGCTTGCCGAGGAGGGGCGCATCCGCGAAGGACATCCGGGCGATTGTAGTATTCTCGCGCCTCCTCCCGATGCGATACGAACTCCTCGTCGGCCTGCGCTACACGCGGGCACGGCGCCGCAACCGCTTCATCGGCATCAACTCGCTCGTCTCGATGATCGGCATCATGGTCGGCGTCTGGGCGCTGATCGTGGTGCTCTCGGTGATGAACGGCTTCCAGAAGGAAGTGCGCGAGCGCATCCTCGGCGTCGCCTCGCACGTCCAGATCACCTCGATCAGCAACCGCCTGCACGACTGGCAGTCGATCGCGAAGATCGCGGCCAGGCATCCTCGCGTCGTGGCCACCGCGCCGTTCGTGCAGGCGCAGGCCATGCTCGCGGCCGGGCCGGCGGTGCGCGGCGCGCTGGTGCGCGGCATCCTGCCCGACCAGGAGGAGAAGGTCGCCGACTTCGGCGAGAAGATGAAGATGGGCTCGCTCGAGGCGCTGAAGCCCGGCGAGTTCGGCGTGGTCCTCGGCATCGACCTCGCGCGCGGGCTGCAGGTGCTGCCCGGCGACAAGGTGGCTTTCGTCGCCCCGCAGGGCCTCGTCACGCCCGCGGGCGTCATCCCGCGGCTCAAGCAATTCACGGTGGTCGGCCTGTTCGAGGCCGGCATCGCGGACGCGGACTCGGCGCTCGCGCTCGTCCACCTGCAGGACGCGCAGGCCCTCTACCAGCTCGGCACCGACGTCACCGGCGTGCGGCTCAAGCTCGACGACATCTTCGCCGCGCGGCAGGTGGCGCGCGAGCTGATGGTCGACCTGCCGCAGGACGTCTACGCGAGCGACTGGACGCGCACCCACGCCAATTTCTTCCGCGCCGTCGAGATCGAGAAGCGCATGATGTTCATCATCCTCACGCTGATCATCCTCGTCGCCGCGATCAACATCATCTCGACCCTGGTGGTGGCGGTGACCGACAAGCAGGCCGACATCGCCATCCTGCGCACGCTGGGCGCGCGGCCGGCATCGGTGATGCAGGTGTTCATCGTGATGGGCATGGTGATCGGCGTGGTCGGCACGCTGCTCGGCGTCATCACCGGCATCGTCACCGCGGTGAACATCGACGTGATCGTGCCGGCGATCGAGAACGCGTTCAGCATCAAGTTCCTCTCCAAGGACGTGTACCTCATCCCGGAGCTGCCCTCCGACCTGCAATGGGGCGACGTGGTGGCGATCAGCGCGATGGGCCTCGGGCTCTCGTTCCTTGCCACGCTCTATCCGAGCTGGCGCGCCTCGCGCCTCAACCCGGCGGAAGCCCTTAGGTATGAATGAGGCTGCTCGCGAAGCCGTCGTCGCCTGCCACGGCCTGAAGAAGACCTACCAGGGGCCGCAGCCGGTGCCGGTGCTGATGGGCGTCGACCTCGAGATCCGGCGCGGCGAGCGCGTGGCGATCATGGGGCGCTCGGGCTCGGGAAAATCCACGCTGCTGCATCTCCTCGGCGGGCTCGACACGCCGACCGCGGGGCAGGTGTTCATCGAAGGCCGCGCGTTCAGCGAGATGACCGAGGGCGAGCGCGCGCGCACGAGAAACGCGAGCATCGGGTTCATCTACCAGTTCCATCACCTGCTCGCCGAGTTCACCGCCGCCGAGAACGTCGCGATGCCGCTCTTCATCCGCCGCATGGACAGGGCGCAGGCGCTGGAGAAGGCGAAGCGGGCGCTGGAGGAAGTGGGGCTCGGCGCGCGCCTCGAGCACCAGCCGGGCGAGCTCTCCGGCGGCGAGCGCCAGCGCTGCGCCTTCGCGCGCGCGATGGTCACGGAGCCCGCGTGCGTCCTCGCCGACGAGCCGACCGGCAACCTCGACTCGCACACCGCCGAGGACGTGTTCGAGGCGATGCTGCGCATGTCGGCCTCGCACGGCACCGCGTTCGTCATCGTGACGCACGACGCCAGCCTCGCCGGTCGTGCCGAGCGCCTGCTCGAGCTGAGCGAAGGCCTCCTTCGCCCGCAAGCCTCACTTCTTCGGGGTTGAGCCCACCTTTCCGCCGCCGAACTTCGGGTGTTGCGCCTTGCATTCGGCGATGGCGTTCGCGTTGACCGCCGGCAAAGGCTTGGTCGCTCCGGGAACGCTCGCCTGTCCCTGCATGATCGGGTCGACGCAGTCGCGCCAAAGCCCGTCGCCCTTCTTCCAGTCGCCTTGAATGAACCCGGCGTTCTTGCAGGCCTGCTCGACTTGCTTGCAGGGACCGGGCGCGTGATCGCCCTTCTTACCCTGGGCCAAAGCAATAACGGGACACAGCGCCAGCAGCACTGCGATCGACGCTCTTCGAGGATGCATGATCGGCCTCCATGGATTGAGACGGTGGAGGTCCAGCTTAGCTCGCCATCCTTGCGCGACGCCGACGCCGCCACCCGGCGATCACATACCAGCGCCACGCCAGGCGCGTAAGGACATACCCAGCCACGGCCAGCACCGCCGCGAGCACCACGATGCCGACGACGAGCGGCTTGCCGAGGGAAACCAGCCAATCCCACATGGCAGCGATGGACCCGTGCCAGTCCGGGATCGGGGTGACGGCGCTCGCGCGGTCGACGCCCAGGACGAGCCGGCCGACCTCGTAGGCGGCGAGGTAGAGCGGCACGATGGTGAGCGGGTTCGTATACCAGGTGACGACCATCGCGAGCGGGACGTTGCTCCGGCACGGGATGGCGACCACCAGCGCGCTCAGCATCTGCACCGGTCCGGGGATCAGCCCGCAGAAAAGGCCGATCGCCACGGCGCCGGGCACCGAGCGGCGGTTCAGGTGCCACAGGTTCGGATGGCCGAGCCACGGCCGGAACGGCGCGGCCCACTTCTTCGCCAGCACTTCTTCCGGCTCCGGCAGGTACTTGCGGAGGGTGCGCTTCACCGCGGCGAGTATCGGGCGGCGCGTCGCGTCAGCGCAAGGGCGCGCCACGCGTTGAGGGCACATGAGCCTCGCGGCGCTCGCTTTCGCGGCCGGTGCTGCGTTCCTGCAGCTCCAGGCAGCGCTGCCGTCGCTCGCCTGGGCGGCGATGGTGCCGCTGTTCGCCGTTGCTGCCATTCGCTATCGCTTCCTGGTCGTTGCGGCGGCCGCCACGGCCGGGTTTTTCTGGGCGGCGGCGTCTGCGCAGTGGCGCATGGCCGACTGGCTGCCGGTCGCGCAGGAGGGACGCGATGTCGCCATCGTCGGCGTCGTCTCCAGCTTGCCGGCGGTGGGCGAGCGCAGCGTGCGCTTCGAGTTCGAGGTGGA
>Ga0207707_10003531_pt1 | contig 13847 bp, 10 predicted proteins | sample KBSC83BmetaG_FD_184336 | JGI IMG/M metagenome (GOLD analysis project Ga0207707, IMG submission 184336) | Corn rhizosphere microbial communities from Kellogg Biological Station, Michigan, USA - KBS C8-3B metaG (SPAdes) (version 2) | ecosystem: Host-associated > Plants > Roots > Rhizosphere ...
GAGGTCGTTGATTCACAAACGTTTTTCACCTGGCAGCTCGGGGCATACACTGGCCGTCAAATTCCCGGGAGAGGCTACACAGACATGGTGCGCAACGTTCTCAGCTCGACGCTGCACCATCTGGCGCGCAACCGGCTCTACGGGGCAATCAGCGTCGTGGGGCTCGCCGTCGGCGTATGGCTGGCCCTGGTGGCGGCGCTCATCATCCACAACCAGGTCAGCTTCGATCATTTCATCCCGGGCTATCGCAACGTCTATTTCGCGGTGCACGTGCTCACCCCGCGCGGCCGTCCACCGAACTATATGGAGCTCACCAACTCTCGAGTAGCGAGTCTGCTCAAACTGAGATTCGGCCAGATCCAGGATGCAACGCGTCTCCTCCCGGACACCGTGACGCTGCGTCACGGGCAGATCGAAGCCAACGAGCAGATCTACTGGGCCGACCCGAACGCCTTCGATGTGCTGCCGCTACCCGTGCTGTTCGGCGACTTGAAGACTGCGCTGCGCCGCGCCGATGGAATCGCGATCACGCAGAGCATGGCGCGCAAATACTTCGGCCGAGATGACGCCCGCGGGCAGACGCTGTCGGTAGACGATTCGCATGTCATGACCGTGAGCGCGGTGCTGCAGGACCTGCCTCTAAACGCCACCGAGCTCCAAACTGGCCTCTTCGCTTCCGGCCTCGCGTCCTTCTCCAAGCTGTCGGCCATCGACAAGCTTCCGGAGAACGCTCCGCACAGCCCCGTTCTCAGAATCGACGTCAACACCTATCTGAAGCTTGCGCCCGGCGCATCGCCGGAGCGCTTGCAGGCGAAGATGCCAGCGTTCATGCACGAGATCTGGCCCCTCTCAGGCATGCTATCCAGCGCGTCGCTGCAGCTGCTTCGCGTCGATCGTGTGCACACGTTCGCCGGCTTGGACCCGAGCTTCGAGGGCAAAGTCATCATGCTGAGCGTGGTGGCGATCGTCACGCTCCTCATTGCCTGCTTCAATTTCATCAATCTGCTCACGGCGCGTTCCGCGGGCCGCGCCCTGGAGGTCGCGATCCGCAAGACCTCCGGAGCCAGTCGTCGCATTCTGGTCGCGCAGTTTCTGGGAGAGTCGTTGCTATACGTAGGGGTCGCAACGGCGCTCGCCGTCGCTCTCGCGGAGTGGTCGCTCCCGGCGGTCAACGCATTCTTCAACTCCGGCGCTCGCTTCGACTACTGGCGCGAGCCGACGCTCATCGGCTGCGTGATCCTCGGTGCGATCCTCGTGGGCATCCTCGCGGGAGCCTATCCCGCGTTCGTGCTGTCGGCCTTCCGGCCCGTGCTGGTGTTGAAGGGTTGGATCACTCACTCGCGCGCCATGGCGCGCATTCGAGAAAGCCTGGTCGCTCTGCAATTCACGGTGCTGATTGCCTTGCTGATCTGCACCGGCGTCGTTTACCAGCAACAGCTGTTCGCGACGCACGAGAGCCTGCGCCTGCCCACCGATCAGATGTTGATCGTGGAGTCGCCGTGTAACGCAGCCTTCGTGACCGAGGTACGCGCCCTTCCCGGCGTGCGCGGAACTGCCTGCGCGAGCGGCGAGCCGCTCGGAACGAACGTCGGAGGTTTCTCTCTGGCGGCGACCGATGGGAGCAGTCAACTCATCGGCATGGCCATTGCCGAGTCCGGCGTGTTCGATCTGTACGGCTTGAAGCCGATCGCCGGCCGGCTGCCCACACCGCCAGGCAATGGCACCCAGGTCGATACCGATCATCTCGTCGTCAACGAGACGGCTGCGCACCGCCTGGGATTTGCATCGGCGCCGGCTGCGGCCGGCCAGTCGATTCGCAGCCTGGCGGACCCCGACCACCCGCGCAGCGTCCAGATCGTCGCCGTGGTCCCCGATGTTCTGGTCGATTCCGTGCGGCGCCCGATCACGCCGACGGCCTGGCTCTACGTCCCGCCAGCGTTCAACCTGATCAACCTCAAACTGACGGGCCGGCAGATTCCCGAAACGCTCGCCGCCATCGACCGTTTGTGGCGCACCACCGGCGGCAAAGGACCGATCAATCGGTACTTCCTGAAAACGCGCGTGGAGAGCCGATATCTGGACCTCGTGCGCGAGGCGCAGGCCTTCGGTGCATTCTCAGCTATCGCGGTGGTCCTTGCGTGCGTCGGCTTGGTGGGGCTGTCCGCTTCCGCGGCGGAGCGCCGGACGCGCGAGATTGGAATACGCAAAGCGATGGGGGCCGAGACGGCCGACGTCGTGAGGCTCCTGTTGTGGCAATTCTCGCGACCTGTGTTGTGGGCGAGCCTGATTGCGTCGCCGATAGCCGCCTACGCCATGCACAGCTGGCTACACGGCTTTGCGTATCACGTCGACCTGGACTTGCGTCTGTTCACCCTGGCCGCAGCGCTGGCATTCGGAATCGCAGTGCTGACAGTGGCAACGCACTCGGTGCGCCTCGCCCAGGCAAAGCCCATCGTGGCGCTGCGCTACGAGTGACCCGGCGCCCTCGAGGCAACGGCGCCACGCCGATCGCGGCTCGGCCCTAGTGGTGCATCAGCGGCTTCAGTGAAGGAATCCGGTCCACCATTCGCAGGAATGTCTTGGTGACCGCCCTGCGCAACGGGCTGCGGTGATGCAGCCGCTTCATATCCCTCAGTGACGCGCGCACGGCGCCGAATCCATAGTGGATCATGTTGCGCTCGTATCGTGACAGAGCGGGTATGAGCGCCTGCTCGCCGCGATCGGCGGCGACGAGACAGTCGCACAGTGCCGCAGCATCGCGTAACGCGGTGTTGGCGCCGATGCCTCGAAAGGGCGTCATGTTGTGCAGGGCATCCCCGAGAAGAGTGACATGTTGCGTCTTCCAGGGAGAAACGGGCACGGATGTCTTGGCTGCGAAAGCATCGATGGCACCGGCATCCGTCGTCTCAACCAGGTGTCGCAGATCGGAGTGCCAGCGGCCCATCAGTCCCATCACCGCTGCGCGCCGTTGCTCGCCTTCGGCTTCCTCCATCGGTGTGTCGAGATCGTAGATGTTGCGTCGGGCAGAGAAGCCCCACATGACGTACGACTCGCGAGACGCCTCATACTCGACAGCATTGGCGAACAGGAAGCAGCCTTTCGGCCCGAGGACCAGCGTGGGCCCGCTGAACAACTCCGCAGGCGTCTCGGCGCGAACGCGCTCACTCAGCGGGAGTTTTCCCGTCACGATCACGAGCCCTGTGTCCGCACGTCGGGCTCTCGGCAACAATTGCGCGCGCACATGCGAGCTGGCGCCATCTGCGCCCACGAGCACATCGCCAACGGCAGTGGACCCGTCGTCGAAATGCGCCGTCACCCTGCCCTCGGGGTCTACTTCATACCGGGTGAACTTCTTGCCCAGGTGAACCACGTCATCGAGCCCCTGCAGCAGGAGCTGTCGCAACGTCATGCGACTCACGGGCCGCTCGCGTTCGGTGCGTTGCTGAAGATCGATCGCCAGCAGACGGCGCAATCGGTGATCGGCGAACGTGAGCTTCCGGCTGGGGGTTGCGGAGCTTGCGACGAACTGCTCGTACAGCGGCTCCGGAAGGCAAGCTCGGAGCGCCCGATTGCCCTCCGCGTTGATGCTCAACCGATAGCCCTGGAGGCGATCGGTTGGCGACGGCTCACGCTCGAAGACCTGAACCTTGACCTTGCGCGTCCGCAAACCTTGCGCCAGGCACAAGCCTCCGGTCCCTGCGCCGACGATAATGACCTCGAACCCTTGCCTCATTCCGTCCTCGTTCCTGCAGCCCGGCCAACAGGCCGGTCGAGCAAGGAGGATGCCGGGCGACGCTCCCCCACCTTCAGAAGGCGCTCTTCACTACGCCGCCATCGACTCGCAACGCCGCCCCGGTCGTCGCCGAGGACAACGGACTGGCAATGTAGGCGACCAGAGAAGCGACCTCCTCGGTCCGGGCGAAGCGCTTGATGATCGAAGTGGGCCGGCGCGTCGTGAACAGCTGATCCTCCACCTCCGCCATCGACCGCCCGCCAAAACGCTGCGCCGCGCGAGGGTCGTCGGGGTCGAAGGTGGGCCCCGGCAGAATGCTGTTCACCGTCACTCCGGTCTTGGAGGCGCTCTCGGCAATTCCGCGCGCCACCGCAATCTCTGCCGCTTTGGTCATTCCATACGCGACACTCTCGACGGGGATCTGCATCCCGCTCTCGCTGGAGATGAAGATGATCCGTCCCCAATTGCGCTGCTTCATTCCCGGCAGATAGTCACGCGACAGGCGCACCCCCGACATGACATTGAGATCGAACGAGTCGTACCACTCCCGATCGGTGAGCTCCGTGAACGGATGGGCGGCGAAGAGAGCGACGTTGTTCACCAGGATGTCGACGTTCGGAAAGGCTTTGACCAGCTTCGCGATGTCCTCCGGCTTGCTCATGTCCGCTGCGAAGGTCAAGGGTGTCTTGCCGGTGGCCGCCTTGAGCGACGCCGCCGCTTTGTCGACCGACTCCTGCGTGCGACCGTTGACGATGACCCGGGCACCCTCGCGCAGCAGCGTCTTGGCGATCCCGTAACCGATACCTCCGGTGCTCCCCGTGACGAGCGCGGTCTTGCCGGTCAGCTGCAGATCCATGGCACTCGCCGGAGGACTGTCCGCCAGACCCGCGAGCGCTAGAAGAGCCCACAACGCCGAAACCGCGATTTTCATTCTTGAGTCCCCTGGTGGCTGTCGGCCGCCACTATAAGGCAACGTCCGTGCGCTAAAGTAGCGCCGCGCATTTCTCTTCCGGGACTCGAGCAAGGAGCACGTATGCCCGCCTCTGCGCGACCTTACATGGGCGCCGTTTTCTACACCGACTCTTCCGGAAGCGGCGTCACGTTCAGAGTCTGGGCACCCTTTGCGACATCCGTAGCGGTCGCGGGCGACTTCAACGGCTGGTCATCGTCGGCTCACCCGCTGTACTCCGAAGGCAACGACTTCTGGTCCGTCGACGTGCCGGCGGCCGCCGTCGGGTCGCAGTATAAGTTCGTGCTCAACAGCTCCTCGAGCGTGGTGCCCCTCTGGCGTGTTGACCCGTATGCACGCTCAATCGCTCGCGATACTCAAAACAGTCTCAATTGCATCGTCGCCACCGCGGAGGAAGCGTATTCGACGCCGAACTACGCCACGCCGGCGCGAAACTCGATGGTCGTCTACGAGATGCACATCCGTACGTTCCTCTATAGCCCCGACGGCATCAACGGAACGGGAAGCTTCAAGTCGGCGATGACAAAGCTGGACTATCTACGCGACCTCGGCATCAACGCCATCGAGTTGCTCCCCATCGGCGAATTCATCGGCGATGTGTCGGCTGGCTACAACCCCGCCTACATCTTCGCCGTCGAGGATGAGTACGGCGGACCGGACGGCTTTCGGCAATTCGTCAACGCTGCACACGAACACGGCATCGCCGTGATCATCGATGTCGTCTACAACCACTTGGGAACTCCCGCGGCAGACATGTGGGACTTCGACGGATGGTCGCAGGACAACAAAGGCGGCATCTACTTCTACAACGACTGGCGGAGCACCACGAACTGGGGTGAAACGCGTTTCGACTACGGCCGTGGAGAAGTGCGGCAGTTCCTGAGGGACAATGCGCTCCGCTGGCTCGAGGAGCGCTTCGCGGACGGGCTGCGATGGGACTCCACGGGATCGATCCGCAACGTATACGACTCGAATAACGATCCCGATCACGACATTCCGGACGGATGGAGCCTCATGCAGTGGATCACGGGCCTCGTCGCCCAGCGTCAGCCGTGGAAGCTCTGCATCGCGGAGGACATGAAAGAGAACGAGTGGATCACCAAGGATATCGGATCCGGCGGTGCCGGCTTCAATGCGCAATGGAGTGCGGCGTTCGTTTCGAACGTCCGTCGGGCCATCATCGACAGCGATGACGACTCGCGCGACATGGACACGGTCGCGAGCATGATCGCGCAGAAGTACAACGGTGACGCATTCCAGCGAGTGATTTTCACGGAATCTCACGACGCCGACTCGAACGGTGCGCAACGAATCCCGTCCATGATCTCGCCGAGCGACCCCACGGGTTGGTACTCAAAGAAGCGCGCAACCCTCGGAGCCGCCGCCGTGCTGACCTCTCCGGGGATTCCAATGATCTTCATGGGTCAGGAGTTCCTGTGCGCAGGCTGGTTCAATGACGGCGCACCGCTGGACTGGTCCAACGCCGCCACGCTGCCGGGGATCGTCCAGCTGCACCGGGACCTGATTCGGTTGCGTCGCAACGGGCTCAACACAACACGGGGGCTCTGCGGACAGAACGTCAACGTCCACCACGTCGATCGCGGCAACAAAGTCATCGCCTTCCACCGCTGGGACGGGGGTGGAGCCGGCGACGATGTCGTCGTGGTGCTGAATTTCAGCACGCGTACTTTCGGCGACTACACAATCGGCCTGCCGCGCAGCGGCGCCTGGCGGGTTCGTTTCAACAGCGACTGGAGCGGATACGACCCCACGTTCGGCAATGTTGCCGGAAGCGACACCAGCGCCTCCGGCGGGCCGTACGACTCGATGCCGTTCAGCGGCAACATCGGCTTCGGAGCCTATAGCGCGCTGATCCTCTCGCAGGACTGAGTATCCGGTGCGTGGCCGTTCCGCGAGAGGGCGCGCCCAAGGCCGGCCGGCGGATATAATTCGCCCACTGTCTCGCGAGGGGGCGATTAAATTGCCAACACGAACCGCTGCCTGTCTGTCCGCCGCCGGCTCGCTGCTCGCGGCCTCGATTCTGGCCTCATCCGTTCTCGCCCAGGAGTCCTCGCCGGGCGCCCAGTGGCTCACGCCGAACAATCGTCTCGACGGTCAGCGGTTCTCACTGCTGAAAGAGATCACTCCCGCCAATGCGACGCAGCTCGGTGAAGTCTGTCGAGTGCAGATCGACGGGCCGACGACATTCCATGCGGGGTTGCTGATGGCCGGCGGCGTTATCTATACCGACACGGGCCGCGAGACGGTGGCGCTGGACGCAACGACGTGCGCCCTTCGCTGGAAATACACCTACGAGCCGGAGGATGACCACTACTCCCCTTCGAATCGTGGCTTGGCGCTGTTGGACGGGCGCATTTTCCGCGGCACCGGAGACGCACGCCTCCTCGCCCTCGATGCCGCAACCGGCAAACTGCTGTGGAAGGACGTCATCGGCTCACCACGTCTGGGCGAGTCGGCTTCGGCAGCACCCCTCGCTTGGCAAGGCATCGTCTACATGGGCATCGCCGGAAGCGAGGTCGGCGTCCGCGGGCGCGTCATGGCCTATGACGCACAAACCGGCCGCGAGCTGTGGCGATTCAACACCATCCCCATGGGCAACGAGCAGGGCGCCGAGACCTGGAAGCGGGCGGGTACCGCGAAGACCGGCGGTGGCGGTGTCTGGGGAGCGATGTCACTGGATCCCAGTACCGGGGAGCTGTTCGTGTCGGTGGGCAATCCCTGGCCGGACATCGACAAGGATTACCGTCCCGGAACCAATCTGTTCACCGACTCCGTCGTGGTCCTCGACGCGCGCACCGGCGCGCTGAAGTGGTGGCATCAGGCCGCCTCCGAGGACTGGATGGACCTGGACATCGTCGCCGCGCCCGTTCTTTACAGGGACAGCCAGATTCGCGACATCGTCGCCTTCGGCGGCAAGGATGGTTATATCACCGCGGTCGACAGAGACAGCCACCAGCTGGTCTTCCGCACGCCGGTGACCACCATAGAGCCCGCGCCCAAGACCGCCCCTCGTGAAGGGATTCGCTCCTGCCCAGGCTATGCGGGCGGTGTCGAGTGGAACGGTCCCACGCTCGATCGACTCAACAACACTCTGATCACGGGCTCTGTGGATGCTTGCTTCACCGTCAAGCTCGGAAGCACGAAGTATGCAGCCGGTCAGGCTGTTTTCGGCGGAAGCGTCGAGCCGGTGGGAGCGATCACGGGTTGGGTCACTGCCGTGGACAGCGAGACTGGGAAAGTGCGCTGGCGGTATCACGCTGAGAAGCCGGTCATCGCAGGAGTTACACCGACTGCGGGTGGTGTCACCTTCACGGGCGACCTCGCCGGCAACCTGCTGGTGTTCGACAGCAAGACCGGAGCGCTCGTTAAGAAGGCGCCGACCGGTGGCGCGTTGGCAGGCGGCGTCGTTACCTACGAGATCGGCGGCAAACAATATGTTGCCGTCGCATCAGGCAACGTCTCGCGCACCGCGTTCGGTGCCTTGGGTGTGCCCAGTGTCGTCATCATGGCTCTCAGTCCGACGCATGCCGCCGGCGGTGCCGCACCACGAACACCCTCCGCTGGCGCCGTCAACGCGACGCCCAGCGGGCGCAAGTTGTATAGCCAGGTCTGCGTGTCGTGTCACGGGCCCGACGGCAACATGATCGCGGATCACAAGTTGAGCAATCTGAAGTCGCGCCTCGATCGCGCGGCGACCGTTCGCTTTATCAAGGATCCGAAGCCGCCGATGCCGAAGCTGTATCCGGACCTGCTGAGCGATCAGAACGTCAACGACGTGGCAACCTACGTGCACGACGAGCTCGGGCAGTAAGTCGTTGTTATCGATCCGCACCCGCGTCGCCGGCGGCGCGCTCGTCAGGCAGCTTCGACACTCCCGGTGGGCTCCGGTGCGTCCTGTGCGGCTCGACGCGCCTCAACAGCGCGGATTTCCGGCAACGGTCCGTAGTGCCGCGAAATCTCAACGGTGCCCTCGAGGATCAGCTCAAATCCCTCGGGCACCACGGCGATGCGCTTTTGCCAGCGCGGCAAGGGAATTCGGGCTTTGACACACAGATGGACGATGGCGGCGGCAACAGCGGGTAGCGAATACTCGCGCGTTTCAGGTTCCAGTGAGTCGGCTCGCTTGAAACAGAGGACGAGACGGGGACTCTCTCCGGCCTCGACCCGCGCTTCCGTCATCGGCGCCTCGGCGAGCCAACCGCCATGCTCCCAGTCGAGTTGCAGCACGGCATCGACGGCAGCCTCGAGCGGCAGCACGATCCTGCGCGACTCGCGTATGTGAATAGTTGCCATATTGCCATTGTCGCCTCATTCGATGCCGGGACGGTGTGAAGTGCATCCGGTTGCGCAACCGGCAAACCGTCGCGCGAGTGAAGGGGTTCACGGTTGGTGCGAAGCAGCGGGCCGCGCCGCCATCGAGTGCACCGCGCGTCACATCCCCGGCATCGTCTCGAACTTCTTGACTCCGTCGGGGATCGCCACCCAATCGGGCTTGTCGCGTACAAAGATCGCTACCCGGGGACGAAAGAGCGAGGGATCGTCCAGCGACCCGGCATAGATCGTATGCGAGGTGTCCTCGCCCACGATGCCTCCGAACACGAGGCCTCCGCATTGCGCGCAGTGGTTGCGCACGGCGTTACCGCCCGTTATGGCCTTCGCGATGGAGTGTCTCGTCTCGCCGACAAAACGGACGGAACCGGCGGGAAACTGCAGGAATGGGATGAAGCCCGACCCGGACGCCTTACGGCAATCCTGGCAAAAGCAATAGCCCTGAGCGTCCGGCTCGCCGCGCGCTTCGTAGCGCACAGCGCCGCACAGGCACCCGCCTCGATACGAAGCTGCAGCGCTCACGACCCGTCAGGCTCCGGCTTTCTGATGTGTGGCGATTTGCCAGAGATTACCCCCGATGATGCCTCATCCTTCACCCTCCCTTTGAGGGCGACTTGCGCGCATCTCGCTCCGTAGTGATCCACGCGACGACGTCCCAGGCATTGTGGATGCCGATGAACAGCAGCAGCAAGGTGAATCCGCCGATGATGCGGAGTGAGAGCTCAGGATGAGGCGGCAACAGCCAGGCCACCGCGAACAGGCCCATGTAGGTCAGTGAGGGCAGCACGGCATTCCAGACCCAGTCCTCGAGGAACGGCTTGTAATCCGAATCGGTGAAGGTGCGGAGCATCCAATAGATCACCCGCGCGCAGTAGAGCGTGCCCAGCACGCCCGTGATCCCGATGCACAACGCCAAGCTGAGCGCGGTATGTCCCGGAACGCTCTGGAGCGCAGAGATCCAAAGCGACACACTGAAGTGAACGACCGTCGGCGTGATGAAAGCGCGTAGCCCGAAAAGACGTGGGGGGCTCCCGTCGGCACGCTCGCCGCGGTCAGCTGAGATCGTGATGACAATGAAGGTCAGACCTGTCAACGCGGCGGCCGACGACCCCACGATGACGTAGAAGTTCTCCCACCCGCTCAGAGGCAGGACAGCGCTGAGTGCCGGAGACATGCCCCATTCTAATGCAACGCTTTTTCCTTCGCGCGGTCCTGTTTCACCCGCAAGCGCGCGATGCGTGCGAGTCGACGCCGGACATCAGGAGGCCGTGTTCCGCACGGTGCGGAACGCGTTGCGGCCCGCCCTCTTCGCTTCGTACATCGCACCGTCCGCCTTGGCTATCAACTCGTCCACTTCGCTGTTCTCGCCATGAGCGACCGTTACCACGCCGATGCTGGTGCTGACTCGGACGATCCGACCCTCCAGCTCGAAGTGAGTCTGCGTCACTTCGAGGATCTTCTCAGCCACCGCCTCAGCGGCGCTCGTGTTAGGGACACTCTCGATGAGAAGCGCGAACTCATCGCCGCCGAGCCGCGCAAAGGTGTCGACACTGCGGACGAGTGCCTTCACCCGCATCACGAAGGCCTTGAGCAACGTGTCGCCGGCGGCATGGCCCAGCTCGTCGTTGATGCTCTTGAAGTGATCGATATCGAAGTACATCAGGGCAAGCTCTCCGCTGGAGCTGCGGGCATGTCGCGCGAGCGCCTGTTGCAGGCGGTCCGTGAACAGGCGGCGATTGGGCAGACCCGTCAGAGGGTCGTGCCGCGCCATCTTGCTCAGCTCCTCCTCGAGCTGTCGCCGCCGCTCGATCTCGAGCTGCTGACCAAGCGCTGCCCCCAGCAGCCCGGCAGTCATCCGCAGCATGTCGATCTCGTGCTCTTCGAAAGAACGAGGGTCGGGCCATACGACTTTCAGCACGCCCGTCGCTGCGTCCTGTCTGCGAAGCGGCACGACGACCATCGAAGCCGTGCCGGTTTTGCGGCAGGCGTACTGGTCGACGCGGGGATCCGATCCCGTGTCCGTCGCCACGAGGACCTCGTTATTTCGAATGCTCAAACCCGAGAGGCTGGACGCGAGGCGCAATCGCAGGCCGGTGTGCTGTGCGACGCTCCCGCTGGCCGCGGCACAGTAGAGCTCATCGCCGTCGATCAACTCGACGACCGCGCCGCCGGAGCTCAGCAGCGCCTGCACCTGGGTGACGACGGCCTGCATGAAATCGGGCAGGTTGAACTGCAGCGAGACCAACATCGACTGCAGATCGATGATCTTCTTCAGCCGCAGCGCCGTGTGATTGATGGAGGCCTGGGAAGGGTCCTCGGAGCCCGCCACTACCGCTTTCCCGATCGACGTGAATGGCGGGAGACTAGCAGGGGCCCACCCTGCCCAAAAGTGATCGCGATCATAAATCTGGCCGGATTGGTGGATTGGCCTTCCAGAGGGCCAGATGGACCGTCTCGTTGCCGAAGAGGTCTGTGACTTTGACCAGTATGCGGTGGGTGCCCCGCCCGGAGTAGGTATGCACGGGCGTCGCTAGCTCCAGGGCGCGACTGCGTCGCGTGCGGCAGGACTGCCAACGACTGACGAACGTATCGCCGCGGAAGTCCCAATCGACGGCCCAGCTGTCGACGTAGTCCGACCAGTGCTGGATTCGCTCGCGCTTCTCGATCGGAATCAGGTCCGCGGAGGGCAACACGAAGTCGCACAACCGCAGCTGGACGCCGCGCATCGCCGTGATGGCGCTTGTTTCCACCTGAACCTTCGCCCGCTCGAAGAACCGGATGTCACCGGCCTCCACGGCGCGCTCTTCCATGATTTCACGAGGGATGCAGAACAAACGCACTTCGGGCGCGGCACACAGACCCGCTTCCCATTCCCAACCGAGCACGTGCAACTCGTGCACTCCCCTCTGCCTGGTCTCGGCTACCGCAGCCTCGATGAGCGCAGAGGTAATCTGAGTCGCTACACCTCCGACCAGTACGAGCGCTCCTGCTTTCGTCCCGTGAACGTGCGTCCCGGAAGTGGACTGGGCCCCGTAGAGATCGAGAATGAATTGCACATACGCCGCGTCCGACTCGCCATCGAATGTCGCGCCCTTCCAGTATTGCCGCTCGTGTTGCCCCGGACTCAGGATCTCGAACCCACGCGCGCCCATCTCCAGCAACCTCTTGCGAGAAGTCTGCAGCGCGTTTCGACCGACGTCGCATCCGATCCAGCGTCGACCGAGCTTCTCAGCCGCGGCGAGCGTGGTCCCCGCGCCGCAAAAGAAATCGAGCACGAGCGACCCGGGCTCGCTGGAGGCCGCGACGATCCTCTCCAGCAGCGCCTGCGGCTTCTGGGTGTCGTACGCAGTGTCCTCACCGGCCTGGGAGTTGACCGGACCGATGTCGGTCCAGACGGAAGACAACGGCACTCCGGGAGACTCATCGAGATAGCGTTTGAGCCGTGGCCGCTTGCGCTTGCTGTCGGGGTACCAGATGCGCCCCTGCGCATCCAGCCCAGCCATGGTCTCCCGGGAGTAGCGCCAGCCCATCGCTGGCGGCTCGTGCCCCTTCCAGACATACGTCATGTTGGGACGCGGATTCGGGCTGGTGATGTTGTCGAGCATGTATCTCCGGCCATCCGGATCGCGGCCGGTGTACTTGTCCTCGACGTACTTCGGATCGTGGGGGACGTACTGTTCGTTCCAGATGGACCGGTCCGTCTTCGTGTAGAAGAGGATCTTGTCGTGAACCGTCCCGTAGGCCCTGCTGTCCGAGTGGGCCGTCGTGCGCTTCCAGATGATCTCGGACCCGGAGTCGGCGCCGAAGACCTCATCGAGCATCGTTCGGACGTAATGATTCACGCTCGGGCCGATGTGAAAGTACATCGAGCCCCGCTCCGATAGCAGCTCGCGAGCAAGCAACAGCCGCGGCCACATCATGGCGAGGTAGGAATCGCGCCCTCCGCTCCAGGTGTCGTAGTACGCCTTGGTCCGAATCCCGCCCACGACCGTCGCGTGGTTGAAAGTGCGCCCGGCGAGAAAAGGCGGATCGATGTAGATCAAGTCGACGTGCCCGGCCAACTCGTCCGCCAGAGAGGACAGCACACAGAGGTTCTCGCCCCAGATCAGCTTGTTCCGCCAACGATCGTCGGCGGCTGCGTTTTCGCCCTCCACCCGCTCCATGCATTCCAGAGGCATTCGCAGGCGCGGGGGCGCGACGAGGGCACCGCGCTCGTCATATTTACCCGGCCATACGAGTTCGGTGCGAGCGATTGCGAGACTCGAGGGAGAGGGACGCATACCTGCTGGCGCGCGACGGGCGCTTGCTCGACAATACACCTAAGGGGGACCTATAGCCACGCGCTTCATTTTGCTTTGCCTCGCCTTGCCCGCGCTGACGCAAGTAGCCTTGTCTGCATCGCCAGCGACGGCCGCACGCAAGCCGGCGGTGTCGTGCGAGTCGCTGAGCGGCAAATCCTTCTACAACGTGGCGATCACCGGCGCGACGCATGTTGCCGCCGCATATCCGGTGCCGGGCTATTGTCGTGTGACCGGCACAGAGAACGGCACGCAGCACGACATCGAGATCCGCCTTCCCGATGAGTGGCACGAGCGTTACGTGCAACGCGGAGGCGGCGGTTTCGACGGTTTCATTCCGCCGGTGGGCGCACGCAACATCGCACTGAGCGCCGGCGCCGTGCAGGGCGCCAACAACGGCGGTCATCGAGATCGCACCGGTGCAGTGCTTCTGAACAACCCTCGCGCAGTCGAGCGTTATGCACACGGCGCGATTCTCATCGCGACGCGCTTCGGG
>Ga0207707_10003533_pt1 | contig 13844 bp, 30 predicted proteins | sample KBSC83BmetaG_FD_184336 | JGI IMG/M metagenome (GOLD analysis project Ga0207707, IMG submission 184336) | Corn rhizosphere microbial communities from Kellogg Biological Station, Michigan, USA - KBS C8-3B metaG (SPAdes) (version 2) | ecosystem: Host-associated > Plants > Roots > Rhizosphere ...
CATCCGGCGAATATGTGCAACCGTGTGCGATTTGTGCGAGCCTAAAATCAATAGCGAACACTTCTTTCATAATCTGCGGCGCTCATGCACGACTAACCTTAATCGTGCGGGCGTGGATAAGGAGACTGGAAAGAAGATTACTGGGCATTTAACAGACCGCGTGTATCACAACTATAACCAGCACTCCGTAGATAGCCTAAGATCGGCTATAAGAACGGTGGAAGATTACCTAGAAAAATCCTCGATAGAAAAGCAAGTGAACGGTGTTTCCGAAAATTCCCAGAATGGGCAAGAAGTTATGGCGGAGAGGGGGGGATTCGAACCCCCGCTAGACGTTAAGCCTAGACTTGATTTCGAGTCAAGCGCCTCAACGGAAGTAGCGGAAGTTCAAGGCTTTTTCGCCCGCCTTTGGCAAAGGATAGTCACAAGGAGGGGGTAACTATGCTAAGACTAGGTCAACGCGAACGCACAGAACTTTTACGAAGCTTTCTGAATGTTTACGAGCATTTTAAAGCGATTAGTGACGAGCTGGTGATAGAAGCGCTAGTAGAGGCTAAGGGTTGTAAGCTTGAGGAAGCCTTAGACCTGATGGATCAAGCTATAGAGGCAGATAAGGTCTTGACACATCTTAAAGAGTGCTTAACTTTAGAATATATGCGAGTTGTAAGCCTGCATTAGGAGAAAATATGAAAAAGAAAACGGTATATAAGCTTTTGAATGCGGACGGATCTCCTTCTAACGGAGGCCGTGGGGTAATATATAGCTTGCCCGATGGTAGGAAGCCGGGTGAGTGGATGCCTCCTATAGCTGATATTAGCTTATGCTGTCGGGGCTATCATGCTGCGGAGATAAAGCACCTACTTAACTGGCGTGGTAGCGTGCTTTGCAAAGCGGAGGTTAGGGGCGCTGTTATAGAAGCAGACGATAAGCTTGTGGCGTCAGAGATAAGGCTTATTTCTGTTGTCAAGGGCTGGAATGAGAAAAACTTGCGATTGTTTGCTGCGGACTGTGCTGATCATGTCTTGCCTATCTTTGAAAAGAAATATCCAGAAGATAAACGACCGCGTGAAGCTATTAAGGCAGCGCGGGCTTTTGCTAGGGGGGAAATTTCTTTTGAAATACTAAATAAAGCCGCCTACGCCGCCGCCTACGCCGCCGCCGACGCCGCCGCCGCTGAAATACTAAATAAAGCCGCCTACGCCGCCGCCGACGCCGCCGCCGCCGCCGCCGCCAATTCCGCCGCCGCAAGGAAGAAAGAAAAAGCGTGGCAGCTTACGCGCCTCAAGAAGTATTTGGCAGTCTAGGAACTTATCGTGGATCTCTCAAATTACCAACTAATACAAGCAGAAGCACGTCGGATTAAGAGCTTGTCACCAGAAGACCGGGAAGACTTAGCACAGGATGTTTGCTTGAAGCTCCTTGAGTCGAATAAGGCCAAGAAAATCACGCGAAAGTATATAAGAAAGCTTATCATGTATATACTTATGAATAAGCGTCGCAAGGAGTCTAGGCGACCAGAGGTTATATATAATAGCAAGCTTGCTGATCGGCTTGCGGGGGAGGATTGATGAAGCTTATATTCCTTGACTTTGACGGTGTGCTTACTACCAGGAAGACTGGCTATAACTTCGGCGATCCTGCTGCGGTCAGGGCTTTGAATTACATCACAGGCCGCACTGGGGCTGAGATAGTTGTCTCTTCTACGTGGCGCTATTTTGGATTGAAGAAAATTATTGAAACTCTCGCTGCTTGGGGTGTTACTAGCTCCGTGCGTGGCCTGACCGGGGGTTTCTTGCCTACTCGCGGTGATGAGATAGCCGCGTGGCTGAAAGAGTACAAGGATATGGGCATAGAGCCCGAGAAGTTTGTCATCCTAGATGACGATTCGGATATGGGGAGCTTAGCGCTGTATTTGGTGAAGACAAGCACAGAGGATGGATTACAGGATTTTCATGCTGTAGAGGCCATTAGGGTGCTTGAATGATGTACTCGCATGAAGTCAAAGAGCGCGCCAACAACGGGGAGATTAAGCACCTGCCGATGCCCCCGGTACGTCGCCAGCTATCCCCTCTCATGTACGCTTATCTAAGCGAGCGCGAGCTTGACTACGAGCTTGCTTTAGCTAACGGCTGGTATAGCACGGAAGCTCGCGGAGCACGCATAGTCATCCCGTGCATCAATAGCGCTAAATTCAACTATTGGCAGGCTCGCGCTATGGGCGAGCATCCCATTCGCTACGACAGCCCGCCTATCCCGCGTAAAGACTCTATCGTCTTCCTATGGCCGAAGAAGCGTAAGCCCTCTGGCACAGTGGTAATCACAGAGGGGCCTATGGACGCTCTAGCAGCAGCGGGAGAGGGTTGGCCGGCCATCGCGCTTATGGGAGGCAAGCCGAGCGAAGACGTGCTAGCTTTTGTTACAAAGAAGACAGGCGAGCTAGGTCTTAATCATTGGGTTATCGTGCCTGACAATGACAACCTGGAGATGGTGAATGACTTCGTAGCACATGACGCGGGTTTAAAAGTCATTACACCGGCAGGCAAGGATCTAGCGGGTATGCCTCAATGGGAGCGGTCAAAGCTACTAGGAGGTTTGCGATGAAAGAGACGCCTGAAGCCGTGGCCGAGCGGCTGTTGCCGTGCGAGAACAATACAGGGCCGAATGGAATAGACTGCCCGCCAGGCATTGAGTTTCCTTGCGATAATTGCGCTAAACGCCCCGCCGTCGCCGCCGAGATCGCCAAGCTGCAAGCGGAGAACAAGAGGCTGAAGGGCGTAATCTCCGCAGACGACGAACGCCTGCGCATTGCAGCCAAGCCGGAGGGCGGCGAGACATGATCGTCCGAATCAAAAAAGATGACCCAGACTTCGAGATCAAAGCGGGCGATGTCTTTCTCGCCAAGCCGTACTGGCTCGACCCAGGAGACAAAGTCACGCTGATCAAACGACTCTCGGATGACTTCGATCCCGGCTGCAATGCGTATCGGTCGCAAGTGGAAGTCGTGTCGCTGAAGGAGCCGGAGAAAGAGGGGCCACCGCGGCGACGAAGATCGCGCTTGTCGGTGGTGCCCGTAGCGAAATGAGTCCGAACCCGCCTCTGATCTGTCAAGCTTGTAGGGCTGAAAACCCACCGGAAGTTTTTTATTCAGATTCTCCAATATGGAAATGCCTGCATTGCGAGCATCGAAATATCCGCAAGAACGAGAGGCTACAAGGATTGCTTGGTCCGCAATCCCGGCAGAAATATGGCGAGATGAAAGACGAAGCGATATGCCTCGGCGCCGAAGTGGAAGTTCTGAAAAACGAGAATAAGCGGCTGAAGGCGGAGCATGACAGAGTATTCCAAGCTAACGAGCGCCTCCGCGCCGCCCTTGAGAACGCGGAGAAAGAAATGCAGGTGCGCGACAATCAAATCACGCAGCTCCTGGCCACCAACGATAAACATGTGATTGCCATTGAGAATGCGGAGCGGGAGCGGGATGAAGCAATAAAGCAGTTGCGCGAATGTCCTACCTGTGAAGGGTTGGGGGGTATGCAAGTCGTAGTATCGTACAATCCCGTGCATGGAGAGCAACTGGAAACCGTCGAATGCGCCGAATGTCACGGAATGGGCGTTAGTTCGTGGGGCCAGGCGATTGATCGCGCTGAGCGGGCTGAAGTCGCCCTCGACGCCGCCACGCAAAGGCAGCGGGAGCGGGACGCGGAGATAGCGTCTTGGTTTGTAAAGAATGGTGGGAGCGCCGCCGACGTATTTCATGCCATCCTCGCAGCCAAGCCGGAGGACGCCGATGGAAGATAGAGAAGTTGGAGAACTATGGCGTGAGGCTTGTAGAACTCTCCAAGAGTATCCTGACTGTGCAAAATATTGGTGGCCGTACAAACAGCTTGCCCTCATCCGCAAGCTCGTGGCGGAACGGGGCCTTAGGCATCAAACTAGACGGGCGCTCCGCGACTTCGGCATAGACCCGGCTACATGGGAGGGCGGCGCGTGAACGTGCTCGTTGTAGTGGCAGAGGAAAAAGAAAAGCCACACATGCAGCGCTTGCTAAAGCGAGCGGGCTTGCAGGGCGATGTGGTAAATGTGCTTACGAAAGTAACCAAGAAACCCAGCATGAAAGACTTACGTGCGCTCAAGCTTGCCTTTGATGCTACAGTATCACCTTACGATTATGTGATTGCTGCGGGAGAGGCAGCGAGCAGGCTTGTTCTCGATACGTCTAGCGTGAACATAACAAAGCTTAGGGGAAGGGAGATGGAATATGCCTACGGGGTCAAAGAAAAAACAAAGGCTAAAAGTAAAGATAGTGGCGGAAGCGATCTTTGAGATAGACGAATTGCGCCAGCTTGAAGAGTGGAAAGATCAGATTATCGAATATGGAACAATCATAGATCAGAAGGTGGAAGTCCTAGAAGAAGAATGAAAGTAAGAGTCACATACGGCGCTGACAAGATCCTAGAAGGCGCGATCTACCACGAGCAACACATTCTCGCTGATCTCAAGGCGCTTAGCGAGCCTGCTACTCCGCTTCCTGAGAATAAGCAGCCTTGCGGCGGTAGCATGGGCGTTGACACAGAGTACGCAAAAGACGGAGAGCTTCTTACTGTAGCGTTTGCTACTTCTAATAGAAGTTTTGCAATCGAATGGGAGCAAGAGTTTGGGGCGTTAGAAGCCAAAGCTGGCGTTGAGCAAGCTGACTGGCTCGTAGGCCACAACATACCGGGAGACATTGACCAACTTTTGCGCAATGGCCTGCCTGTTCGGGAGGAATGGATACAGGGGCGTAAGATCATAGACACGCTCGTTCTCGCCAAGATGCGCGATGAGAATTTACCGCGTGGCTCCTACGGGCTTGAGCAGCTAATGCTCACAAACTACCGCGTTGAGCCGTGGAAGGGGCCTACAGACAAGAAGTTTGCCGAGACAGGCGATGCCCGCGACTGGACGCCGGAAGAACGAGAAGCGCGCTGTAGCATGGACGCATGGGCTACCTTCATGCTCGCTAAGAAGTTTTATCCCGAAATAGCACGGGATAAACAGACAAAGCTACTGGTTGAAACAATACATCGAATAAGCATGACGCTTTACCGTATCGGGCTAGCGGGCGCTAAGGTGGATCGGGAATACCTCACAAAGTTTAATCAAGCAAATGCTACAGCGGTTGCTCAGCTAGAAAGCTCCATGCAAGGGCTTGCTGTCGTGCATGGATGGGACAAGGAGATTCCCTTCTCCCCCACCAAAGACGATGACATTCGTTACCTGCTTTTCGACAAGCTCAAGCTAGAGCCTGTCTATATGACAAAGGGTAAGAAGCCCGCTGTAGACAAGACAGCTCTGCGGCAATATCAAGAGGATTACCCGCAGCTTATTCCTACCCTGCTCGCCTACAACAAAGCGCAGAAGCTCGATAGCGGCTACAGAGACACAGAGAGCTATCTTGACGAGCACGGCTTTCTCCATATGTGGATTAACCAGCTTGGCGCTCGCACAGGCCGGCGTTCTAGCGGAGGCGGGCTTGAGGGCACGCCTAGCTCTAAGAACTGGCAGAATGCCACGCCAGCGGCTAAGGGCATGGTTGTCTCTCGCTTCCCTGGTGGTAAGATCGGCGCGTTCGACTACAAAAGCTTGGAGCCTATTCTCGCTTCGTGGATCTCGCAAGACGGCAAGCTGTTTGACTTCTTCTATAACGGAGCTGGCTACATAGACGTAGGGCGAGAGATTGGCATTGAGGTTGACAAGAGCGACCCCAGCTCGCCTTACCGCGCTATCAAGAGCATGACGCTAGGGATTTTTTATAACATGCAGCGTAATCTCATGGCCCGCAATCTTTGGCTTGGCGTGCAGATGGACGCGCCCTTTCGCTTCTCCGAAGACTACGACGAGCATGTGGAGATTACCGGCGAGATTAGAGACAAGATCGTGCGCGCTTTCGGAGGGCTGCGGCGCTATTGGGAGAGGCAGAAGCTAGCGCTGGCGCGTGACGGTCAGATAATAGCGCCAGACGGCTATGTGCGTCACCTGCCCCATCACGGAGACAAGACGCCTAAATATTGGAGGCTGACGAACCAAGCGATCAACTTCCCGATACAGCATTTAGCGAGCATGGTTACGGGGTGTGCAATGGTCGATTGCGAGCAAGCTATGCTTACAGAGTACGGGCTGTCTTATAAAGAATGGCAGGAGTCTCTTAGTGGGCAGAATTGCCTAATGCCCACGTTGATGAATGAAGTGCATGACGAACTGACGTGGGACTTGCCCGACAAGAAAGAGCGTGATGCTAAGCTTATATTGGAGGTAATGTCATGCCCGCCGTCTTTGAAGAAGCTTATACCTGATTTCTATATAACCTTAAAGATTGATCCTACTGTAACCGATAGATGGGGAGAGAAGCATTAGGGGTTGACTTATATAAGATCGTTATTAGCTTATAAGAAAGGAGGAAGAATGAGCGAAGAAGCAAAAGCAGTGTTACCGTGCGGGCATGTAGATAGCTTTGAGCATAGCTTGGTTATGGGCTTACTCGGTCTTGTGCAGGTTAGTATGCACGCTGGGGTTGATCCTGTCGAGCCGTGCTTGCAGTATACCAAGCGTATTTTCGAGTATTACTACGTGCCTGTGCCGAGTGTAGAAGAGATGTGCAAGATTGAGGTTTCAAAAACACAAGAGACAAAGGAGGTGCATTGATGGCTGCTAAGAAACTTACGATTGAGCAAAGAGTTGCTCGCGGGGTTAAGTTCATGAATACGGAGTATGGCAAGGAGTGGCTCAGGCGTATTGATCCTGAAGCGCTGGCTCTTGCTAGTGACTCTGCTTGCGTACTTGGTCAAGTAGAGGGTGGCTTTTCAATTGGAGTTGAGAAGCTAAAGCTTGCCAATACGGATATAGCTAAGCTTGGTTTCTGCCTCTACTACGACGATGATGATGGTTATAGCAAGCTAACTAAGGCTTGGAAGAAAAGCATTGTTAAGCTTCAGAAGCTTTTTAAGATTGAACCGAGAAAAGAACAGGAGGTACACTAGTATGGGTTTTGGTAAGAATTTTCGACCGGGTAATAAGCAAGGTGGAAGCAAGCCTAGGCCGGATCTCTCCACTCAGTTCTCTGTCAAGCAAGGCAACGGGTATTACAAAGGGCCTAGCTACGGGGTGTGGGTGAATGACAAGGGCGGGCCAGCTTTTACCGCCACTCTTACTCCAGCTATGGTGCAGGAGCTTGCCGAGTTTTTTGGGGCGCTTGCTGAGCAAAGAATGGGATGCAAAGCTTCCACATTTGATAACAGGCAGGGCGACAACAGTGAAAGCAAGCCTGCTAGCGGGGGTTTTGGGAAGAAAGCTAGCGGGTTTGGCGCTAAGAAGGCTAATCCGTTCAAAGCTCAGTCTGAAGAGACAGAAGAGCCGGAGTTTGACTGATGGCTGACGGACGCTTTTACGACTTCCCCGATGACGAGAGGAAGTATGTCTCAGTGACAACTTTCTTGAACATCATAGGCAAGCCCTTCCTCGTAAGCTGGGCCGCAAAGAAAGAGCGCGAGCTTATCAAGCTGCTGGCGTCAGAGGGCAAAGCGCTAGACGACATTCTAGGCTACCTGGACAAAGAGCAGCCGTATGCTTTTCAGCTTTATAACGAGAGTCGAGCCGAGCACGGCAATGTCGTGCATAAGGCAATCGACTACACATTGAAAAAGCTGAAGCTCCCTAAGATGAACAAGGCAGAGAAGAAAGCTTACAAGAAGTGGGAGAAGTGGTGGGACGAGCAGGGGTATGAGCTTATAGGGTCCGAGCAGGTTATCAAATGCGAACAGCTAGGCTATGCCGGCACGCTTGACGCGCTGGTGAAAACCAAAGAAGGCAAGCTTCTAATTCTCGATTGGAAGACGGGCAAGAATCATTACACCGAGCATGTATTGCAGAATCTCGCTTATCAGAATGCTTTGGTAGAAGAAGGCACGGACGCTGACGGAGGCTTGCTGGTTTATATCCCCGACGAAGAGCTGCTTACAAGAGAGCTTCAGGACAAGGGCTTTCCGCCCGAGAAGATTGCAAAGCTGCTGGAAAAGAAGCTCGACATATTCACCCACGACGTACCTCAAGTAACCCCGGAGCTTATGGAGCCTGTGCTCGCTGCTCTTAAACTATGGCGCTGGAACGCTAACAAGCCTTGGAAGGAGGCTGCATAAATGAACATTAAAGAACTTACAATCGTGCGTATCGGGCTTACGGAAGATGAAGCGCGAGAGCTTGGCAAGTGGCTTGATAACACCGTATCGGACGACGGCGGGATTGTTGATCGTTTGTATGACGAGCTTAACGAGCTGGGCTATGTGCCAGACCCAGAAGAGGCCGATTAATGTTTGCCTTCTCAAAGCTCGCCGTTTACGTGGCAGTGCTAAGCGAGCCGCTATTCTGGCTGCTGATAGGGCTAGCTCTGTTGTTTATTCGTATGACCTTTAGGCTGTGTAGAAAGGCTTTAGATGAGGCGAAAGATGATTGACACACAATGTTACGGATGCCAAACCCCGATGAGCTTTGAGGCCGTGCCTGTCACGCTTACAGATATGAGCGGAGAGCGGCACACACACTACGGTAAGAATAGCGCTGCGTGGATATGCTCAACGTGCCGACTAGATCCACGTAAGCTTAGAGCGGCCCGCACCGCAGCCGGCTTGCCTGCGGAAGCGAACATGCCAGCGGGCTATGACGACGACGATGAGCAGGAGGTTTCGTAGTGAGAACTTATATTAAGATAGGCTGGCTAGGCTTGTTGTTTGACGGCGTGCCTAGTGGATTTCTAGGTGAACTTAGTGCTGCAAGCCTTGTTAATGAAAAAGGCTACGGTGAAAACCGCGTGTTTGAGCCTTCTAAGGAGAAGATAGAAATTGAGCTTATCTCAGAACAGGCCGGCGGAGAGTCTGCTGTAGTTGGTTTGCTGCATGAGAAAGAGTCCGAACTGTCTAAGGCACAAAGCCGTGCGTATACTGCCGAGAGTGAGCTAAAGAAACTTAAGAAGCAGTTTTCGCTGGAGTAGGTATGGCAGAGCGCAACGCAATCAAGGTTAGGGCGTGCCAGCTCTGCGGGGCTAAGATGGTGGGAAAAGCGAGCACGCTAAAGAAGCATAGGCGCGAGTGTAAGAAGCAGAACGAGCTAGCGGCTGCTACCGCGATCATGCAACGAATGCAGGAAGAGATGAGCAAGAGCGCTAGCGTGGCTATGGCAGACGAGCGAGTGCTTAACGCGGAGGGCGATTAATTGGCTAAGAAGAACATTAAAAAGGTTTTTCCTGAAACAATTTATGTGTATCCAGAACCAGAAGAGGGCTTTCTTTTAAGCGAACGCGAGTTTGAAAATGTGCCGGACGTAGATATCGCGGTCTATAGGCGGCTTAGTGTAGGGCTTAAGTATACCAAAGCATATTTATCTATAGACGCTGTAAATGACCACAAAGACTAAACTAGTCAAAGTATCGAGCGGGCTAGAAATCGAGCTGCTAGCCGCTGTGGTTCGTGGGGCGTGCTCGCCTTCTATTGTCAATGAAAAAGAAATCAGCAAAGTTGCGCGCGTTGTTCATAGGGCCATTACCGACTTGGGCAAACAGGGAATTGGAGCGCCTTTTTCTTTATCAACGGTCTATATTCACGCAATTTCTAATCTCGGAGCGCCGGAGCAAGAAACAAAAGACTTCTTACGTCACATTCAGTCGCTATACAAAACGACCGACCATAAAGCGCTCATCAAGATTGCGAAAGAAAAAGAAGCGCTCGTAGGCATCCTCAATGAAGCAAGCAAGCAGCTCTCTAGCGGTGAAGTGGAGCTTAGGAAGTTTGGCGAGATTACCGAGAAGCACGCGCAGGCTGGCGAAGAGCTAAAATCGCTCGCTGACCTAGGAGAAGGCGAGCCGCCTATGGGCATAGAGCTAGCTTCCCTGCCGACGATTTCAGACGCGGCTAGAGGCGTGCAGGGTGTGTGGGTGATAGGCGGTTTTGAGGGCATAGGCAAGAGCACGCTGGGGCTACAGATTGCGATAGAGCTACAGCAGCATTTGAAGGTGCTCTATTACGATGTAGACGGTACTGGCGAGATTTGGATGAGATACCGGATACAGCAGGCGGTTGGCAAAGAGAGGTACAAGGATGCGAGCGCTAATATCTTCTATCGTGGCACAATTAGTAGTTTGGATAGTGATCTTATTAGTGTACCTGCTCCTGCGGCTATTGTGGTGGATAGCATACAGACCTTGCCTTACGATGTTAACCTTCGCCGCTCTTCTGTTGATAGATGGCTTAATACTTTCAAGGCTCTTACGGGCAAAGGATACACGGTCTTAATCATTAGCGAGCTTAGCCGCGAGGGTGATTATAAGGAGTCGAGCGGGATTAACTATGCTGGTGCGCTTAACATGGTGCTTGAGTCAGACGACGGCGGTGACAGCTTGCGCGTTCTCTTCAAGAAGAACCGTCATGGCCCTAAGAAGGGGCACATAACTACGCTCACTAGAAGCGCGCAATATCCTTACTGGCTGGAGGAAGTGTGAAGACTGTTAAAGCGATTTTAAGAGGTATTAGTTATGTGGAAGGATATGGAGAGCATCCGGGTACTATCATTTTAGTTTGGTTAGTTCTTTTGGGTGCTATTGCTGGTGGATGGATGGGAGCACTTATTATGCTGTTGGTCTTTGGCCCGCTCTACCTATGGGGTGCCTATGACCGCGGTAGAGAAAGACAATAACGTGATCCCGCTAGATAAAGCCGGACAAGCTCGCGTGTATAGAATGGCCCGCAGGCTTGCGTTCACACGCTGTTTGCACGAATGCCCTGAAGAGATTGCAAAAGACCTAGAACAAGCTGCCTATCTCAAGCTTCAGAAGCTTACAAAGCGCGAGCATCTTTGGAAAGATTTAGAGTATGCGATGCTAGAAGAGATTTCGCGCTGGTGTTACTCATGCAAGAGTGGCAGAGGAAGCACTAGGGTTATGCGATACAAGCATAGCTTATATGATGTGTTTATGGTTTTCGGTAAACCCAAGCCCTTAGAGGAGGTATTAGTATGATGGAGTGTGCTCGCAGTGGGGTTATCTTCGCAGAAAATAAACCAGCCCATCTCAGCCGATGGCAGCTTGTGCTATCAGATTGCCTGACCCCCTCTCGTAAACTATAGCGCTCACTGCGGGCATATTTTTTCTTATGGGAAAAGCTTACATAGGTATAGATCCTGGGATTACTGGAGCTATCGGGGTTATTGCTGATAGTTTAGAATGGGTTGTAGATGTGCCTACTTACTATAACCCTAAAGCGGAACGTAACGAGTACGATTTTTTTAGAATGTACGAGCTTCTGCGAGACTACAATAGCTACAGCTATGACTGGTGCGACGAAGGATGCAAGCTCTCACTAGAGCAGCAGCAGGCAATGCCAAAGCAAGGAGTCTCCAGCACATTCCATACTGGCCGTGGTTACGGGGCGTGGGAAGCTCTCTGTTGGGCGACTACTCCTAACTTTCAGATCGTTAGCCCGCGCAAGTGGAAGAAGGCGCTGGGGCTTACTACTGACAAAGAGAAGTCAAGGAAGTTGGCGATTAAGCTATATCCGAAAATGGAGGAAATGTTGAGACGAAAGAAAGACCATAATCGAGCTGAAGCGCTCTTGCTCGCTCACTATACGAAGCTGGAAAAAGAATAATGGCTAAAAAGCACCTTGTTATACCTGACACCCAAGACGCGCCAGATCGCCCTAAAGATCATCTCGACTGGTGCGGGCAGTATATCGTTCATAAGCAGCCGGACGTAATCGTGCATGTTGGCGACGGTCCTACGCTCGATAGCCTGTCAACCTATGAGCCTAAAGGAAGTAAGAAGTTTGAGAATAGGCGGTACCAAGCTGAGATCAAATCCTTTCGTGAAGCTATGAGCAGGCTTTTAGGGCCGCTGCGTGAGTATCAGAAGTGGACAAGGTTGAGCCACAAACCCCGCTATGAACCACGCCTAGTTTACACACGGGGCAACCATGATTTTAGAATCGAGCGTGCTATTAATGCTGACCCGCACACGCTAGAGGGCACTATCGGCTATGAGGATCTAGGGCTAGAGGAAGCAGGCTGGGAAGTCTACCCGTTCTTGCAGCCTATCGTCGTAGACGGTATCGCCTACTGTCATTACTTCCCTACGGGCAAGATGGGCAAGCCGGCACCTAGCGCCCGCGCTCTCATCGCCAACCACCACATGAGCTGCTTTGCGGGGCACGCTCAAGGGCGTGATATAGCCTACGGCAAGCGTATAGACGGCAAGAAGATTACGGCGATCATCTCAGGTAGCTTTTACTTGCACGATGAAGATTATCTTCCGCCGCCTAGTAATCAGCACTGGCGTGGTGTGTGGATGCTGCATGAGGTTAATGACGGGCAGTTTGATGAGATGCCAGTCAGCATAGATTATCTGAGGCGCAAGTATGGTAGCTGATATTCTATTCGTGCTCGCTACCTTCTTTTGGTGCTTCAAACTGGAGCAACGCACGCTTGTTATGTATGCCGCGTCGGTGACACTTACAGCGGTGATTAAATACTTTTGGAGGTGAGTTTGATCTATATAATAGGGTCCATGAAAAACCCGCAAATCCCCCTGCTCGATAATAAGCTAAAAGCAGACGGATTTGAGGTGTTCTCGGAGTGGTATGCTCCCGGCAAGAATGCCGACGATGAATGGCAAGCTTACTGCCGCATTAAAGGCATGACTTATAAGCAAGCTCTCGATAGCCCGCACGCTTGGAATGTCTTTAACTTCGACAAGCGCTATTTGGATAAGGCGAGTTCGGCGGTGCTGGTTGCCCCAGCGGGCAAGTCAGCCCATACAGAGCTTGGCTATATGCGTGGTCAAGGCAAGCCCGCTTTCGTCTATATGGAAGGCGAGCCTGATAGATACGAGCTTATGTTACGCTTCGCTACATCGGTGTGTACTAGTTATGACGAGCTTGTAGAGAAACTAAGGTTGTGGGACGGGATTCGCGCTTCAGCTTTTGAGGGAACTAGCAATGTCAGAAACTAAATTCTTTGAAGAGTATATTCCAGACACGATATTTGTGGGCTTTCCTGAGAAGAAATGCCCTTATAACTATAGATGCGCATGGTTTGGCTACGGCCCATGCCCGCAATGTGGCATTCTTAAATCAGAGATAGATAGAAAGCTAAGTGATACGAAGCCCACAAACCATAAGGACCGCGCTGCTACAACCCGGCTCGATATAAGCGTGTTCCCTGATACCGCCGTAGCTTACGGCGCGTTAGCCATGACGGAAGGCGATTACAAGTATGGAGCTTATAATTACCGTGTCGCTGGTGTGCTTGCTTCAGTTTATTACAGTGCTTGCCGTAGACATTTGGGCAAATGGTTTAACGGAGAAGATACAGACCCTAAGACTGGTGTTCACCATCTCGCTAATGCTCTCGCTTGTATCGCTGTTCTTATTGACGCTATTGAGGCTAATAAGCTGAAGGATGACAGACCCCCTCGTGTAGATCTAGCGGGCTTGCTTACACGCATGGAAGAAGACGTAGCGCGCTTGCAAAAGCTATTTCCAGATGGGCCGGGGAGATATACGGAGGTTGAGCATGGCAATCAAGCTTAAAAAATGTCCTTTTTGTGACCCGCAGGCGGATGATGCACAGCTTGTAATTAAGCATGTACAATGGGGCAGTGACGTAGGCACTAAGCAGCGCATGTTTGTAGAATGTAAGGGGTGCGGCGCTCACGGCCCATGTACCCCGTTCGACACAGCAGACTTTGGTAGGGGTGTGGAGTATGTCATTGACGCTTGGAACGAGAGAAAAGCGCGATGATTAACCACAACCACCTACGCATAAAGATC
>Ga0207707_10003536_pt1 | contig 13833 bp, 10 predicted proteins | sample KBSC83BmetaG_FD_184336 | JGI IMG/M metagenome (GOLD analysis project Ga0207707, IMG submission 184336) | Corn rhizosphere microbial communities from Kellogg Biological Station, Michigan, USA - KBS C8-3B metaG (SPAdes) (version 2) | ecosystem: Host-associated > Plants > Roots > Rhizosphere ...
CATCAAGGTAAACGGTCGATTTTCCACATGAGGCGAAAAAAAATAACTGTCATACCCATGCAAGCCGAGAATTCGCGGCAGTGTCTGGCGGTGGATAGCGCCCAAGGATATCCTGTTATCCCCCCGCTCCCACCCATTGTCACCACCGCCATCAGCATAAGCGTAACCGGAAGATAGCTGTCCGATGAGGCCGCGGTAGGTAGGCGCGGTATGATTAAAGTAGTTTTCCACCCGCATCGATTGCGAAGCTAGTCTGTCGATGTTAGGCGTCAAACTGGGATAGACCCCGCCGTAGATCCCGACAAGCTGCGCCGAGATTCCCTCAGTAAATATAACGATGACATTCGGGCCTTCCGTTCGGCCAACGCTGCCAACTGGAGCGAATGGCAATGCACCGGTGTAGATAGATGTCTTCTGGAAGGGATAGCTCTCACCGACTGAATTGTCCCTCCTAGGGTAGGAAAAGCAACGCCCTCCCTTGGCGTCGATCACCTGACTGTCCCCCAAAGTTTCGTGGCCGAACCATCCAACAAACGCGCTATGAGCCAAGCTGGCTATAGGAACTTGCCAGAAGGCGGCCTCAAGATTACTTCCTTTTCGTTGCAGAGCCAGAAGCCAGAGATTGAACACCACCAAACCACACAAACTAGCGATCAGCCACTTTTTGCTCCGGGACTGAGTGAAACCCTCACCCGATGCCGACGCACAGACCATGCCGTAAACGAAGATCACAAATCCGACGACCGTGATGATCCCCAACCCTCGTAGAGACGGCGAATTGACAAAACTCGCCGATTCGGTATTCCTTAGCGCCAATACGGTAATAAAGTTGTTTGACAGGTAAAGCGACGCAGTCTGCACGAAGTAAACTGAGGTCGCGGCCCCAGCAATGACGCTACCCAATGCAAGCCAAGCGAAACGCGCTCCTTGTTGCGCCCTGCGTAGACAGAGCGCGCACATTAGGCCAACAAATCCCAACTCAAGAAGCGGGGCAACCACACGAACCAAGTTATGGCCAGCGCTCGTCGAGTCGCTAAGTTCACATCGAACAAACAAAACAACGATGTAAACAACGTAGATCGTCGAAAAAAAGATCAAACGGTGACGACGAACAAGGGCAACTTTTAGTTTCACAAGCTTCCTCTTATGTAGATCTGTGCCGCTGCTGCCGGCTTGATTGGTTTTCGAATAGCCTAGATGGATAGTCCGTTGGAAAGAATTGCGTCCACGGCAGCAATAATCATAGACTTTAGCGGGAAGCCGGGATTAAGCGTCGGGGACATTGATCCTATAAAACTCGACTCCGTATTTCCCGGAAAATATTGCAGGATATTCAACACCAAGATCACGATAGCTCACATTACAGTAAGTCTTGTTCAAAAAGAGGTCCTTTCCCAAGGCGGCCGATTTCGGTGAAAACAGATACTTGATGTCATTCTCCCTCAGGAACTTCCGTGCCGCAGTCGCGCTTCCGCCGCAAAAATTGTTCAATATGTCGTTATAGCCGAATCTATAGCCCGCGCCGAGCTTGACATTGAATACGTATTTCTTCTCAGCAAACGGTAGATAAGCCGCGCCCGGCCCTATCGGCAAAACCCAACCCTCCACCTCATTAAGCTTGGCGGGTACCGCTTCCGCAAGGATTAGGCCATCATCCGGAATGGTCTTTTCAATACGTCGGAACTCTCTAACATCTTTTCCTCGGATCGGATTCCACCATCCCATCATATTTGCATCAGGAAGGTAGTTCGTTGTCACCCGTTCAAGCATTACCGCGCTAAACGCAAGTACAACACAAAACGAAGTGAATGACCATTTCGATAGTGCAAATTTCCATTCCGGCACTCGATCGTCGAGCAATATACTAGCAAAATCTATTGCAATTGTTATTATTAGGACGCAGACAATCTGCATCAATAACATTGACAATAGCGGCTCATAACTTAGTGTGTAGCTAGCCAGAAGACTTGTTTCGCGAGTATTCGTTCCAAGAGTATCTGCCGCTATCTTGGCCAGCAAAACATTTGCTAAACAACCCACAAACAACCCAATCACGAACGTCATTAGCGAACGGCGATGGGCCAAAAGCCGATTATTTTGATTCGATTTGACGCAAAGCAGGAGTATCCACGCGAAGAAGACACACAGCGCGACATTCCTGATAAGCGCAGCCCCTCCGGGATTGAGGAGTAATCCACTGCTCGGATAAACGGCGTCCATTAGCTTTTGGCCACCGATTGTGGGGACATCATGTATTATGGCATACAGAAACCGCTGTAACATTTCTCCTTGTAAGCCGGCTAAGGGTGCAGCTTGGCCTAACGAATTCACACCGAACCACGACAACACGTCACGTAGCACCGGTTGCTCCCCTACAGCTAACCCAAGATAGTAAGGGTCGGTGGCAATAAGGATCGAACCAGAAGCCACACCAAGGATCAAACCGACCAATGCATAACCCACATTTCCCTTCAAGCCATTGAACGCTGAAAACGCCCATGCAATCGAAGCAAAGCCTATGTAGGATACTGCAAGCGATGGGTTGATCTTCACTGCCAACGCCCCGCATAGAGGTAGCAGCATCCAGTTAAAAGCAACGACTCTACGAGAGAGACCCAGAGAGGCCGCAAATCCAACAATTGCGGGAAGTAGCATCACTACAGCCGAGCTTATGCGACCGGTGCTATTAAGGTCATCAATTGGATAGATAAGCCGGCTACCGGAGAACGTGGCGTAACAACTTACCGCTAAAACGAACACGAGCCAGACCCAGCTCAACGAGGTCCCCAAGTTGCGCTCTAGCAGCCACTGATAGGCAACCTCAACAAACGCGAACGTGATCAGGAGCGTTTGCAGAGCAGGCATTACCTTTACTACTGGGCCAAGATATAAACCAAATCCCGGTGTCGCCCACAGCGCGACTAACGCATGAAGCCCTTTGGAGTAATTTCCAAGAAGATCTGTGTCCCGTGCCGTTATTTTTAGATAGGCTGCGTCGTACAGATCGTTCGCGTAATAGATGTGCTGATGAGTATCCAAACCGAGAGCGCCAACCGTTAATGAATAATACGCGGCGATCTTGAAGATATACGTCATCGCAAGGAAGATGAAAATTGCGATAATAGGATTGCGACACCGTAGGGAATCGACAAAAGAGGCTCCCGACCGGCGGTAAAAAATTGCGCTCACTAGCAACACCGCGATCAGCACTGGCAACGACAACGGCAGACCAAGATTTACTTTGAATACGAAGACCAATGGCGAAACAAACAGCCAAAGCAGAACAAGCAGTATTTGCCCTATGCAGCACTTGAGAAAGAACGTATGGCGAAGGAATCTCTGATCAAATGAAGCCGCAACCATTCCAGCATGACCAAAAAAAGCCATCATTAAAAGTGAACATACAAGTATCAGGCCGCAGCGCCACTGGTCCGAATGTGTGGGAAAGAATAGTAGCGCCAGTAGTATAATCAACGGCACAGAATACTTTTTTAAAATGTTGTTCATCGGATCGACTCTGTGCTTTGGTTTCTAATGCCTGACGGAACCACACGGCGGTCCGCACTAAGTCACATACGTACGCGAGCACCCGCGAGCGCCCCTAGTTCCACCAAGTTTTGGAAAGAGGAGTGTATCGGTGCGTAAGCTCAGCAGCTGGCTAAGAGATCGGGCTGATTCATGTTTTTTCAGTCATTCCAGCTACGTTGTCTAGATCACTACCGAAGTGCAGCTATCTGCGCCACCATCCGATCAAAGCCGCCTTTGGTCAGAAAGGTGTGATCGATAGCCATCAGACTAGCGGGCAACATTTTCCGTTTCTCCCACTCGCCCACTTCTTGCGCAATCGCAGCTGCAATGGCCTCCGGCGTAAACTGTTTAACCGATTGGATGTTGGGCGAAAAATTATCCAGATTTTTGTTGGCGAAGTGATTGGTCACCACGCCCATGCCGAACGCCGCCATTTCCAGCGGTGGGTAGCTCGGATGCGGAGATATCATTAACGATACGCCAATAGCCGAAGTTGCCAGCAGCTGGGCGTAAGCGGGCAAGTCCAACTTGCCCAGCGCGTGTATCTTGAACGGGCCCAGGTCGAAATCGGCAGTCAATTCACCGACCGCCACCACCTCCCACTGGGCGGAGGCTTGGTCGGACCAACCCCATGTCCGCAACCCCTCGCACAACAGCTCGAATGCATTTCTTGGTGTCGAAGGGCGCGCGTAGACCACCATGCGCCTCCGACGTGGCGGCGAGTTTGCACGTAGCTGCTCGAGCGCATGCCGCAACCCTTCATTAAGGGTAGGTTCGAAGACAAATCGACGTTGGTAAGCTAGGCCTTGCAGTTCGAAATAGTCCGCCAGCAGCCGTGTGTTGAAGACACCGATATCCTGCTCCGGTCGGTATGTGCCCAATGCCAGTGCGAATTGGCTGGACCATGGGTAGAAGCCCGGCTCGAAATCCTGGATTAGATTGATCAGGCGGCCGGCGGTGCCGAAATGTTGCTGTTGCCACGCCGCCAGACGCTGCGCCGAATAAGTGGTCCACCATGCCGTGGTCAGCCAGCAATCGGCGGCGCCCACGGAAATGGTCCGGCCATAACGATCGTTGAAAGGAACGATCTGGTGAGCCGCAGTAGAATCGGCGTCACAGTTCACCATGGCGTGATCGCCGAACTGGCTGAGCGCTGCATCATCCGGCCCGCTATCCATCAGTATGATGCGGCTCGCGGGGAAGTGCTTTGCCAATGCGCGATACAGCTGTACTGCCGTGTGGATACCACCGAAATAATGCCGTGCATTAATCGATGGCAGTAACAAATTGAGACGACGCCCGTGCCAATTCGATGGCCGCGCGTTGCATGGGGTTGTCTCCGCGACGGTGGTGGGGACGAGAGCTGGCATGCCACTTATATTGACTGCAGCGCCGGAAGTCAGCCCGAACGATTTGGCCAAACGGTACGCAACCCTCCGGATGACCTCCCTCATGGCATGTCCCGCAGTCGAGGCACTGGGCTCATCGGATCAAGATTAAGGTTGAAGTAAGGATCACCGGCCATTTTGTAGGGACTGTAAGCCTGCTCGGAGCGGACAAAATCCGTTGCCGGAATATTGCCGGGGTCACGTGACTTCGACTCGTGATGTACGAGCCTCGATTCCGGCACGTAAACATTCACCAAGCCGTGCCGGAACGCACGGAGGCATATCTCCACATCGCTGCCGCAAACAACGAACGACTCGTCGAATCCACCAATCGCATCGAACTTTGCTTTTTCCACGGCCATGCAGGCTCCGGTTACAGCCAGCACGTTGCGCCTCATCATGGGTGAGGTGAAGCAATCCTGGGCGTGAACGGGCGGCAAACCCTTGAATACATGATCAGCCCAGCCGCCCATGCCCACCACCACCCCAGCGTGCTGAATCGTCATGTCGCCATACAGCAACAACGGACCACAAGCGCCGACATCCGGGCGCAATGCCACATCCACCAAGCGATCGAGCCATTCGCCGTCGATGATCTCGGTGTCATTGTTTAGAAAAACCAACACCTTGCCCTGCGCTTCACGCGCAGCGAGGTTGTTCAGCGCGGACCAATTGAACGGAATGTCTGCGGGCAACACCCGCACTCCGGCCTCCATCGACATCTGCGCAAACCATCGGGTTGTTTTCAGTTCGACAGAGCCGTTGTCGATCACCAGGATCTCATAGTTGGCGTAGCGGGTTTTCTCACGCAGGCTGCGCACGCAAGTATCGAGGAGTTCCACCCGGTCGCGGGTGGGAATCAAAATGCTTACCAATGGCTGGGGGACTGCATAGTTGAAGTGCACGTCATAACAGAAGGCGTGTGCACTATCCATGACCTGTGCGCCCGGCAAAGTCCGGTCGAGATAGCTCTGAATTGCCCTGCGCCCGGCAACATGGGCATAGGGCTTTGAATCCACATTTGCCGAAGTAGAACCGCTGTGCTGACGCCAGTGATAGAGCACGCGGGGCACATGGGCAATTTTCGCACCGTCGCTCAGACAACGCAGAACGAGGTCGTAATCCTGGGCGCCATCCATCTCCGAATGCAGGCCGCCAAGCCCGGCAACCATGTCGCGACGGAATACCACCAGATGCCCTAGATACATCTGTGAAAGGAAGAGATCCAGGCTCCAGTCAGGCTTGAAATAAGGCAATCGACGACAGCCGTCCTCGCCCATGCAGTCATGATCGGTATAAACGATATCCGCATCCGTTCGTGCAAATTTAGCGGCCACCGCGGCGAGCGCCTCGGGATGCAAAATGTCGTCATGATCAAGGAGCGCCACGTATCGACCGGCGGCCAGTTCCAAAGCTGCATTGGTGGCGTCGGCGATTCCACCACGATGCTGGCGGTAGACCACGCGAATGCGCGGATCGCTCATACTTATGTCGGCAAGGTACCGGCACACGTGAGCCAGGTCGGAAGCGTCGTCGGCGACACACAACTCCCAGTTCTGGTAGGTCTGCGCGAGTACGCTGGCGATCACCTCATGCAGAAATGATTCCGGCGTGTTGCACGTAGGCATGACTACGCTGATCAACGCACCATGGAGCAGCGTCTCGACTTTCGGCTCATGGTGCTGAAGCCAAAATTCGTAGGCAGAGATTTGAGCCCGGCGCGGCTCACCAGCCGTTGTGACCATGATGCGACGCCCACATTCCCCAAACTGCGCCATCTGGTCGTAGGCAATCACGTGTCTGGCAAAGCCACGCGGCCCGCGTCGAATGGCACGCACTACCTTGACTACAATCTGCGCCGGACCGATGCCCGAAGCTTGGGCATGTCGAATGCTGCGAACGACTGCGTGTTGGAGCGCCCGAACGCGCGCAAACAACCCAGGTCTCTTCATCTCAATTCCGTTACAGCCGATTCGCGGCATCAAATTATAAGAAAGCAGATCATTACGACTGCAGCAACCAGCACAAGGGCAACTCCACTGCGCAGAACCCAGCGCTGTCGGCGCTCTAGTCCATTGATGCGCAGCAACAGGCGATCCCGGTCATACGTCAGATCTTCGTGCGTTTTCTCCAGCTCACCCAACTGAAGCACAACACGCTCTCGCTCCCCGGCCACCTCGCTCAGCAATTCCTCGCTCTTGGTCAGTTCCGAGCGAGCCAGTTCCAGCTGTTCATTGGTGGCCCGAACTGTCTCGGCAGTCTTTTGCCATTGCTGGACCGCGTACAGCTGCTTTTCTTCGGACATACGTAACAGTTCAGCGGTTTGCTTCCACCCCTCACGTGCGTGCGTCAGGTTCGTTTCCGTAGTCCGAACCAGTTCAGCGGCAACGTGCCATTGCTCCTCGGTAGCGCGAATGCGATCTGCAATTGGCCGCAACGATGCGCCGAGTGTGGAAAGCAATTTCACCGCCGCACTGTCTGGCTGAGCCGTCAGCAAAGAAGAGTAACGAACTCGATTCAGGTCTTCGTCGGTTCGAACTGCAATAAAATATTCACGATATGGCTCCTCGCTCCGATCACCTGAAAACACACTATGGTTGTACAGTTGGTCAGCGCTGGCGACGATAGGTCGCATCTCCTCGATAACTTCCTTGACAAAATGGGCACTCATCAAACCCGACCAGAGTGCAGTATCGCCTTGCCCAAATCGAAGCACCTTGCATCCTGACTCTAGCAATGCGCGCTCGACCACGTCACCATCGACAAGACCAAATTCCTTATGCTCTTCCAGCCAAGGATAATCCTGGCCGAAGTAATCCCTCCACACCCCGTTTGCGACTTCCTCGGCCGCATGAACCCAAGGCCGGTCTGTGGGGCAGGCAATCACCACCATGCGCGTTGCTACTCGCGCCATCTCGATAGCTGCCTTGGCTCGAAGATGCGGTGGCATGTGCTCGAGTACATCCAGCGAAACCACCACATCAAATTTAGCATTTTCGAAGGGTAATGCGCTGGCGTCTGCCTGGATGAAGTCCTCACTTCCCGGCTGCGCAAAGAGATCACTAAATACAAGTTTGCTGGCCGGCAGAAAATCAGCCAACAGTCGCTGGCGATTGGCACCGACTTCGAGCACTGTCGATACCGCCATCTCCAACGAATGGATCAACGCTGCCGCTGCGGCGTAGCGCTGATAGTGATCGAAGGCGGTGTTCTCCAGATCAGTCGACATGAACAATCCACTCATGAGGTATATACACCAATCCCTCGCTGAAATAAGGTGCGGCTATGGTCAACTTGGCAACCTCTGACAGATAATCCAGACAAACCATGCCCTTGTCGGTAAACAATCCAACATCAATACGATAAGTCCCAGTGAGCAGAGGCATCGACGGAATGCAATAACTGACACGATGCGAACCACTTTTACTTGGAATCTCTACGTGTTCCAAGTACGTATTTGGCCCAAAGATGTGCTGGCCATCCACTCCCTTGATAGCAACACCAAGCAGAAAACCGCGAATGGATTCGTCGCGAATGCAATAACTGATGTCCACCGTCACGGGTTCAAATGGTGCCATGAAGTCTTGCGAAAGGTTCACTGTCTCGATGAACGCCGGCACCTCGCCCCTTGATACTCCAGCTGGCTGCGTGTCCTGCCTCACTCCGCTATCCCGGCCAATTTCATGATCGCGGAACCGGTCAGCGACGAAGCTGGCTTCACCACGCAACTTGATGCGGCCGCCCTCCATCCATATGGCCGTTTGACAGAACCGCTTGATCTGCTCCATCGAATGCGAAACAAACAGGATCGTGGCGCCGCGCGCGCGTAATGCCTCAATCCGCGCAAGACACTTCATCTGAAAACGAATGTCACCGACAGACAACGCTTCATCAACGATCAGCACATCGGGCTCGGTGTGAATGGCTACCGAAAACGCCAGTCGCACATACATACCACTTGAATATGTCTTCACAGGGCGCTCGAAAAAATCACCGATATCGGCAAAGGCACGAATGCTGTCAAGCCGACCGTCGATTTCCGCCTTGGACAAACCCAGCAGCGAAGCATTCATGTAAACGTTCTCGCGACCCGTAAAGTCTGGATTGAATCCAGCCCCCAACTCCAACAGGGCTGCGAAACGCCCGTTGATCCTGACCGTTCCAGCCGTGGGCGTCACCGTACCGCAGAGCACCTGGAGCAGTGTGGATTTCCCAGCACCATTACGTCCGATGATGCCCATCGTCTCGCCACGCCGGACGGTGAGACTGATGTCATCAAGCGCGCGAAAAATCTTTCCACCGTTTCCAGCCGAGTTCGGCCTGATCAAGGAGACCAGCCGCTCCCGTGGGCTACGATAGATCGCGTAGTCTTTCACCACCTGCGTTATTTCTATGGCGACATCGCTTTCCAATGGCACCGGGTGTGCTTGATCAGTCATATGACGTCTGCAAAGCCGCGCGACAACCGGCGAAAAAGTTGAAACCCAAGGCCAGCAAACAACACGGACAAGCCAAAATGCTGTCCCAAAATCGAGAAATCCGGCAAGCCTTGCTGAACAGTCACTGCACGTAGCTGCTCCATGGGGGTTACCAGCGGATTGAAATAGATCAGCCACTTCAAACCCTGAGGAATGGCTGAGGATGGAAAGAAAATGGGACTAAGGAACAGGAACATGCTGGACACAATGCCGACAAATTGGGCTATATCACGCAAGTAAACGCCCAACGCGGAAATCGCCCAAGCAATACCCAACATCATCGGCACCGTCTCCAGCAACACCAATGGCGCAAGAATCGCGCTGAATGAAGGTGCTTGTCCAAAAGCAGCCTGCGCCACCAACAAAATAACCAGACTGAGAAACGCCGTAACCAACGCTGCAGCAACACGCACAACCGGCAGAATTTCCACCGGAAAGACCACTTTCTTGACATAGTTCGGCTGCCCGATGATCAATGCCGGTGCTGCCACCAAGACCTCCGAAAAGATGTTGAAGATGATCAACCCCGCAAACAGCACCAGCGCAAAATCAGCAGTCGTCGCTGCGCCTGCCCAGCGCGTCTTGAAAATCCCGCTGAATACCAACGTGTAGACCCCCAGCATCAGCAATGGCTGGAGCAGTAACCAGACCACACCGAGGGCAGTTGTTCTATAACGAGAGGCAAGCTCACGTCCCAGCAGCTGGCGAAACAGAAAGTAGAAATTCGCTTGACGTTGCATTGGTGTCCTTCTGCCATCAGCCGACAAGCGCAGATGCAAGCTCTGCGCGCAGATCTTCGACGTCCTCGACACCCACCGACAACCGGATCAACCCATCACTGATGCCCAGCCGCTTACGGTTGGCCGCAGGCACTGAAGCGTGGGTCATGATCGCCGGGTGTTCGATCAGGCTCTCCACGCCGCCAAGAGACTCGGCCAGCGAGAACAGCTTGCAACGCTCCAGCATGCGCTTGGCGGCTTTCAGGCCACCCTTCACTTCAATGCTGACGATGCCACCGAAGCCGTGCATCTGGCGCCTGGCCAATGCGTGCTGCGGATGGCTTTTCAGGCCCGGGTAGATCACGCGCGCGACAGCCGGATGCTGCTCCAGCCACTTAGCGAGTTCCAACGCGTTGGCGCAGTGCGCGCGCATGCGCAGATGCAGCGTCTTCAGACCACGCATGGCCAGAAACGCATCGAATGGACCGGCGATGGCGCCGACCGAGTTCTGCAGGAACGCCATGCGCTCGGCCAGCTCGTCGGTGCTGGCGACGACGATGCCGCCGACCATGTCGGAGTGGCCATTGATGTACTTGGTGGCCGAATGCACCACGAGGTCCGCGCCAAACTCCAACGGACGTTGCACCATTGGCGAACAGAAGGTGTTGTCCACCACCAGCAGCAACCCGTGCTTTTTTGCAAACGCGGCCACCTTGGCCAGGTCCACCAGTTTGAGCATGGGATTGGTCGGCGTTTCGGCCCAGATCATGCGCGTGTTGGGTTTGAGCGCCGCCTGCATGGCAGCGGCGTCGTTCAGATCGACAAAGCTGAAATCGAGCCCGGCCGAGCGTCGACGTACCCTTTCAAACAAGCGGTAGGTACCGCCGTACAGATCGTCCATCGCCATGACATGGCTGCCGGAATCAAGCAGGTCCAGCACGGTCGCTGCCGCCGCCATGCCCGAGCCGAAGGCGAAGCCGGCCACACCACCTTCCAGGTCCGCCACACAACGCTCGTAGGCCATGCGCGTAGGGTTCTGCGTACGCGAATACTCATAACCCTGGTGTTTGCCCGGGCTCCGCTGCACATAGGTCGAGGTGGCGTAGATCGGCGTCATGATGGCGCCGGTGCTGGGATCGGGGTGTTGCCCGGCGTGAATCGCCCGCGTGCCAAAGCCATACTGGCTCTGCTTTTCACCTGCTTTCATGATTTCTCCATGGTTCGCTGAACGCACTGATAGCGGTGCTGCCAAGTCCGCCATCTTACCTTCTATCCCGCGGATTGCCGCCATTTGCGCAGGCTTGCGCATTCATCGGCAAGCAGGCAAATGGGGCTTGGTTGGCTCCCGAACACGAGTTGCGCCGGGATTGTGCGACTTGGTCGCCTGCGCAAAAGCAGGCATTATTGGCGATTGACCGATTTAATGACGGCACGAGGCAGCAGTTGCGTGATTGCCAAGGATGTACTTGATCAGCGCCGGATTCAGCTGCAGGTTGCGGCGGGCGGTGCCCGCCCTACATGGAGCCGCGGGTGCGGGTACCGACGGCGCGGGTTGCGACGGGTGCGGTTACTGGCGGTGCGTGCGCGAAGTGGCACCGACGTCGTGTAGGGCGGACACTGCCCCGCCAAGTTTTTGGTTGGTCGAGTTTCACATACTCAAAGGACGTAAGGCATGCATCATTCAACTACCGGCGGCATGACCCTGCTGGTAACCGGTGGCGCCGGTTTCATCGGTGCCAATTTTGTGTTGCAAGCCGTTGCCGACGGCGTGCGCGTGGTCAATCTGGACAAGCTGACTTACGCCGGCAATCTGGACACCTTGAGCGCACTTGCCGGCAACGCACAGCACGTTTTCGTGCACGGCGACATCGGCGACCGGGCGTTGGTGACGCATCTGCTCGCCGAGCACTGCCCCGATGCCATCATCAACTTTGCCGCCGAATCGCATGTGGACCGCTCGATCGACGGCCCGGACGAGTTCATCCAGACCAATGTGGTCGGTACGCTGGCGCTGCTGGAAGCGGCACGCGATTACTGGCGCACGCTGGAAGGCAGCGCGCGCGAGGCTTTCCGTTTTCTCCATGTATCCACCGACGAGGTGTACGGCTCGCTCGGTGCCGAGGGCAAGTTCACCGAGCACACGGCATACGCGCCGAACTCGCCCTATTCCGCCTCCAAGGCCGCGTCGGATCATCTGGTGCGTGCGTTCCGACACACGTACGGCTTGCCAACGCTGACCACCAACTGCTCGAACAACTACGGCCCGTACCAGTTTCCGGAAAAGCTCATTCCGCTGATCATCCAGAAGGCGCTGGCCGGTGAGCCGTTGCCCGTCTATGGCGATGGCCGCAATATCCGCGACTGGCTGTTCGTCGGCGACCATTGCAGCGCGATCCGCCGCGTGCTGGACGCCGGGCGTGTCGGCGAAACCTACAACGTCGGCGGCAATGCCGAGCAGGAAAACCTCACCGTGGTGAAGACCGTCTGTACGCTGCTCGATGCACGCCAGCCATTGGCCGACGGCCGCGCGCGCGAATCGCTGATCACGTTCGTCAAGGATCGCCCCGGTCACGATCGCCGCTACGCCATTGATTCCAGCAAGCTGCAAAGCGAACTGGGCTGGCGGCCGTCGCAATCGTTTGCCACCGGCATGGCGCATACGGTGGGCTGGTATCTCGAAAATCAGCCTTGGGTGCGACGCGTGCTCGACGGCAGCTACCGCATGGAACGTCTGGGTTCGGCAAGGGCTGACGCATGAGCAACACCCGCAAAGGCATCATCCTCGCCGGCGGTTCCGGCACACGCTTGCATCCGATCACCCGCGCCATCAGCAAGCAGCTGCTGCCGGTGTACGACAAGCCGATGATCTATTACCCGCTGGCGACGCTGATGCTGGCGAGCATCCGCGAAGTGCTGGTGATCAACACGCCGCACGAGCAGGAGATGTTCCAGCGCCTGCTCGGCGATGGCTCACAGTGGGGCATCGATATCCGCTATGCCGTCCAACCGTCGCCGGACGGCCTGGCGCAGGCGTTCACCATCGGCCGGGACTTTGTCGCCGGCCAACCCAGTTGTCTGGTGCTCGGCGACAACATTTTCTATGGCGTCGGGTTGACCGAGCGGCTCAAGCGCGCGGCAGCGCGAGAAGCGGGTGCCACCGTGTTTGGTTATTGGGTGAAAGATCCCGAGCGCTATGGCGTGGCGGAATTCGACGCCGACGGTCGGGTGATTGGTTTGGAGGAAAAGCCGGTGCAACCCAAATCCCACTATGCCGTTACTGGCCTGTATTTCTACGACGACCGCGTGTGCGATTACGCCGCCACGCTGCAACCGTCACCACGCGGCGAACTGGAAATCACCGACCTCAACCGCTGCTATCTCGACGACCATTCATTGCACCTGGAACAGCTCGGCCGCGGCTTTGCCTGGCTGGATACCGGAACCCACGAATCGCTGATGGAAGCGGGCGACTACATCCAGACCATCGAGAACCGCCAGGGCCTGCAAGTGTGCTGCCCGGAAGAAATTGCCTACAACCAGGGTTGGATCGACGCCGAGCAGCTGCTGCAATTGGCGGCGCCGCTGGCCAAGACCGCCTACGGCCAGTACTTGCAACAACTCGTGCGTCAGGGACGTGTGCAATGAAAGTGATCCAGACGGCGCTGCCCGGCGTGCTGATTCTCGAACCAAAGGTGTTCGGCGATGCCCGCGGGTATTTCT
>Ga0207707_10003537_pt1 | contig 13829 bp, 9 predicted proteins | sample KBSC83BmetaG_FD_184336 | JGI IMG/M metagenome (GOLD analysis project Ga0207707, IMG submission 184336) | Corn rhizosphere microbial communities from Kellogg Biological Station, Michigan, USA - KBS C8-3B metaG (SPAdes) (version 2) | ecosystem: Host-associated > Plants > Roots > Rhizosphere ...
GGCGCATGATGAATGGCTGGCCATCATCGCTGCTGCCTTGGGTGGTTTCGATTGCATCGAGCGGGCGCTGATCGACTATCGCCAGCACGGGCAGAACCAGATCGGCATGCCGGATCGAGATCTGGCGACGAAATGGCGTGACCTCGTGAAGCCGCGAACTGGTTTGATCGAGATGTTGATCGCGCGCGAAGATGCCTTGGACGAACGGCTGCGCGCCATGCGCGATCGAGTGCCGGAAATCGATCGACGTCGAGCGGCCGAAAAGCTGCATCATCTGCGTGTACGGCAAGTGCTGCGCGGCAGGCCATGGACAAGGGTCGGCGCCATATTTTGCGAATTGACCAGTGGGCGCTACCGTCGCCATGCATCAGGCTGGCGTTCGGCGCTGCGCGATTTGCTGCGGCACGACTGAGAAAAGGGATCGCCTCGCTCGCGCGATTCGCTTGCGCGTCGTTCCGCTTTGTCGATCCGTTATGATGACGGGACTGCGACCAAGGTGTGCGCGCACCGCGCCCTCGTCGCATGTGAAGCGAACCGGGAAACAGCATGATCGTCGACAGCGTTCTCGAACTGATCGGTCACACGCCGATGTTGCGCGTGCGCCGGCTGGAAACTGGTCCGTGCGAACTGTTCCTGAAGCTGGAGTCGGCCAATCCGGGCGGTTCGATCAAGGACCGGATAGGTCTGTCGATGATCGAAGGTGCGGAGAAGGCGGGGAAGATCAAACCCGGCGCGACGCTGGTCGAAGGCACGGCCGGCAACACCGGCCTCGGCTTGGCGCTGGTCGCGCAGGCAAAGGGCTACAAGCTGATTCTCGTGGTCCCCGACAAGATGAGTCGCGAGAAGATTTTCAACCTGAAGGCCATGGGCGCTGAAGTGGTGCTGACGCGTTCGGACGTCGCCAAGGGCCACCCCGAGTATTACCAGGATCTCGCCGCCAGCATCGCGGAAAAAACTCCCGGCGCCTACTTCATCAACCAATTCGGCAATCCGGACAACCCGGCCGCGCATGAAGCCAGCACCGGTCCGGAAATCCTGGAACAACTGGACGGTCGGGTGGATGCGATCGTGTTCGGTTGCGGCAGCTCCGGCACCATGACCGGACTCTCGCACTTTTTTGACAAAGCGTCGCCCAACACGGAATTCATCCTTGCCGATCCGGTCGGTTCGATCCTCGCGCAGTACATCAATGAAGGTACGCTCTCGACCAAGTCAGCATCATGGATGGTCGAAGGCATTGGCGAGGACTTCCTGCCGACCATCAGCGATTTCTCGCGGGTGAAGAAGGCGTACTCGATCAGCGACAAGGAAAGCTTCCTCACCGCGCGTGAATTGTTGAACCAGGAAGGCGTGCTGGGTGGCTCGTCCACCGGCACGCTGCTGGCCGCCGCCTTGAAATATTGCCGCGAACAGACTGAGCCGAAACGCGTGGTGACGCTGGTCTGCGATACCGGCAACAAGTACCTGTCCAAGCTCTACAACGACTACTGGATGCTGGACAACGGCTTCCTCGATCGCCAACCCACCGGCGACCTGCGCGATTTGATCATGCGCCCGTACGCGCAGCGCGACACCGTAGTCGCCGCGCCCGCGGATTTGCTGATCAATGCCTACAATCGCATGAAGCTTTACGACGTCTCGCAACTGCCGGTGCTGGACGGCGAGAAGATCGTCGGCATCATCGATGAGTCGGATTTGTTGCTGCACGTCTACGGCGACGAGAAACGATTCCTCGACGCTGTTTCCACGGCGATGATCACGAGCCTGCAGACGCTCGACGTCAAATCGCCGATCGAAGACCTCTTGCCTGTGTTCGAACACGGGCGTGTCGTGATCGTGATGGACGGAGAGAAATTCCTCGGCCTCATCACGCGCATCGATCTTTTGAATTATCTGCGCAGACGCGTGGCGTAAGAAACGGATATGGTGGGTCATGTTCAAGGTAAGAGGGCGAACCCAACACCTGCTGTTTAGCCGGAAGCGATTTGGTGTACATAGAATGCTGAATCCTCGTGATTACCAACCAAGCTTGCCTATCCCGGACGGGTATACCAAGGAAAAAATCCTCGAAGCACTTTCTTCGGCGACGATCGATGGAAGCGTGATCGGTGAGTTTCGTGGCTACGTCACAGCGGATTGCGAGAGATTTCTGCGCACCCTGGATCTGGTTCCGCAAGGTGAGGGTGAGCTCCTCGAAATTGGTGGGAGTCCTTATTTCACGACGTTGCTATTGACGCGATTCCGTCAGAAATACAAACTTAATATCACGAATTTTTTCAATGGTGGACCACGTACAGAATCGCAACGAGTTCACTTTGATGGGTTTGATAACGAGCCTGAGGATCATGAATTTGTTTTTCAGAATCTGAATATCGAAGAGTGGACGTTTCCCTACCATGATGGGCAGATGGACGTGATCGTCTTCGGTGAAGTTCTCGAACACATGACAAACGATCCGTTGCACGCTATCCGTGAAATAAATCGCGTCTTGAACCAAGACGGTGTATTGATTCTCACCACACCCAATGCCGCCCGGTGGGAGAATGTATTGGCGTTTTTGGAGGGTAGAAATATTTATGATCCCTATTCGGCGTACGGTCCGTATGGAAGGCACAACCGTGAATATACACGCCATGAACTGCATCAACTCCTGACGTTCGGTGGTTTCGGGGCTGATGTTGCGTACACGGCCAATGTTCACGATGACATTCCGGCTTTGCGAGCCACGCAGAAAGCGGCGAAAGAGGCGATTCGTGCCCTCAAGAACAGGGAATACGATCTTGGCCAATATATGTTCACGCGGTGGCGAAAGGTCGGTACGTGTCCTGACAAGCGACCAGGGTGGCTTTATCGCAGCTACCCTCCGGATAAAATATTTTGATCGAAGGCGGCCGAGAGTTCTAGCGGTATCTGGAGTTGACAGCGCCACAGGCGTAGAGGTACGCATTCGATGAATAATGACAGGTCCTTTGGCGCGGAGGAGCTGATTGTTGCAGCGTATGAAGCGATCCTTGGTCGCGATCCCGATGAATCAGGATTTTCGAATGGTGTGATGGCGATCAACCGCGGTATGACTTTGGTTGATTTCCTCCGCAACATGATCAATTCTGATGAGTTCGCTCAGCAGAAAAAGATATTGCGTATCGATAAGAGTGAATTGCCGGATTTGACCACTTGGCGCCCAGGGCAGTACTCGCGCCTGGACGACGGCTCTACCATCTACTTTGCACAATCGGATGCGGACTTTGAATTTCTAGAGGCATCCATAAAGGACCATCACTACTATGACAACCTTGGCGTATGGTCGCCTTCAATCGATCTGGACAAACGCCTGATTGCCGCCATCGTCGCGGGTCTCGGAGCGCACCGAAGCTTGGAAATTGGATGTTTTTCCGGACCCGTTTTAAGTGAGCTTAACCACCGCGGAATCGACGCGGTCGGAATCGATGTGAGTCATCTTGCGTTTGTACTCGCTTATCCTTCAATAAGAGACAAAATGGTTTATGGCGATCTGCTTTCGTTGAGTTTAGACGGGCAGTTCGATGTCATATACGGAATGGATATACTTGAACACCTTAGTCCCATCAAGTTTGGTGCCTACATAGACAAGATGAAGGGCCTCGTAACAGATAGTGGTTACGTTTTTATCAATTCACCGATGTTCGGGGATGACGACATATTTGGGTGTGTGTTTAATACCTATTTGCCCCAGTGGTCATCGAGTGGAGGCTCGTCATTTTGGCGCCATATTCATTGCGATTCCAAGGGCTGGCCGTTGCACGGACACCTCATTTGGGCGGAGTCAAGATGGTGGGAAGGTGTTTTCCGTGAGCGAGGGCTCGTTCGCGACCGCGAAATTGAACGTCGAATCCATTCGTTGCTGGCGACGTTTTTCGAGCGTTCCGCGCCGGCGCGCAAGGCCTTCTATGTGCTGAAGCACAAGGGCAATAGCTCGCCAAATAGCCGCGTTGTCGATGCGTTGGAGCGCGAAATTGGTGCAGTGTTAGAGGGGGCAGATCTGTGATGCAGAGTGATCCGACACCACCGAAGAATTCAGTACTGTATTTCCTTCAACAGGGTGGCAAAACGAGATGACGCATACAAATCAATCACTTTCCCTCGCCACCCGCGTAATCCACGCCGGTCAGTCTCCCGATCCGTCGACGGGCGCCATCATGACGCCGATCTACCAGACGTCCACCTACGTCCAGGCCAGCCCGGGCAAGCACAAGGGCTTCGAGTATTCACGCACGCAGAACCCGACACGGTTCGCGTGGGAACGTTGCGTGGCGGACCTGGAAGGAGGCGTCGCCGGGTTTGCATTCGCCTCCGGCATGGCCGCTATTGCGACGGTGCTGGAGCTGGTCGACTCCGGCAGCCACGTCATCGCGATGGATGATCTATACGGCGGCAGCTATCGCCTGTTCGAGCGAGTGCGCCGGCGCAGCGCGGGCCTGGATTTCAGTTTCATCGATTTGAACGATGCGGCTGCGCTGAAGGCAGCGCTGAAGCCCAACACCCGGATGATCTGGGCCGAAACGCCGACGAACCCGATGCTGAAGGTGGTCGACTTGGCGAAGGTTGCCAAGTTCGCCAAGCAACATGACTTGCTATTGGTCGTGGACAACACCTTCTGCTCGCCGATGGTGCAGCGCCCACTGGAATTCGACGCCGACATCGTGGTGCATTCGGCGACCAAGTACTTGAATGGCCATTCCGACATGGTCGGCGGCGTAGCGGTGGTGTCTACGCGTGAGCTGGCCGAACGGATGGCCTTCCTGCAGAACTCAGTGGGGGCCGTCGCGGGACCATTCGATGCATTCCTGGCGCTGCGTGGCGTCAAGACACTGGCACTGCGCATGCAGGCGCACTGTGCGGGTGCGCTGGAACTCGCGAAGTGGCTGGAAAAACATCCGGCGGTCGAACGCGTGATCTATCCCGGCCTGAAATCGCACCCGCAGCACGCGCTGGCTCGCCGCCAGATGCACGGCGGCGGCGGCATCGTCACGATCGAAGTGAAAGGCGGCTTGAAGAAGGCGCGTCGGGTGCTGGAACGCTGCGAGCTGTTCGCGCTGGCCGAATCCCTTGGTGGCGTCGAAAGCCTGATTGAACACCCTGCCATCATGACCCATGCCTCGGTGCCGCCCGCCAACCGCAAGCGGCTCGGCATCAGCGATGGATTGATCCGGTTGTCGGTGGGTGTGGAGGACGTGCGCGATCTGCGCAACGAGTTGCAAGTGGCGTTGGCCTGAGTCGTTGGTCGCCCGAGCGAAAATGCAGGGCATGTCGACGGACGTCTTCGGCCGATTCCTCCGTGCCAGCGCCAGTACCGGGTGACGCAATGAGTAGTGCGACGGCTGGATTGCGCAAGCGCGTCGGGGCCATGTACCTGCGCATCTTCGCTTGGGCCAGGCAACATGGCAGGCTGCAGCGGTTGTACGCGCGAATTCCGTTTGGTTGGCGACTCGCGATTCGCAGGCGCCTGCATGCCGCTGCCCGTGTTCCGATGCCACCGATTCCGTTCGGGAATGCCGCAACGCGCATTCGCGCGAGCCGACCAGCTCCAGGAGTATGTCCTGGCGCCAATCTGCTCGGCTATGCGCGTGGCGAATTCGGCATTGCCGAGAACGTGCGCTCCTATGCCCGTGCTCTTGAACAGACTGCGTATCCGTTTCTGATTTTCGATCTGGACGTGGGCTCGATCACTCGTCAGAGGGATCGTTCGATGGAGGAACACTTTTCCAACACTTTGTGTTACGCCACCAATGTGTTCTTCCTCAACGCCGACCAGATGCATGTTGCGCGTGACGTACTCGGGCGGAATACCTTTGCCAACCGGCGCAATATCGGATTCTGGGTGTGGGAATTGGAAACGTTTCCGAGCGAATGGCGTGGCGCTTTCGATCTCGTGGATGAGGTATGGGTGCCGACGAGCTACGTGCGTGATGCGGTCGCGGCCTGTACGGACAAACCCGTGCTTCGCATGCCCAAGGCAATTGAGTTCGAAGCACCACAAGGCATGGGCCGCACGCACTTTGGGTTGTCGCAGGACGAGTTCGTATTCCTGTTCAGTTACGACTTCAACAGCTTCGTCTCGCGCAAGAACCCCGAAGCGATCATCGCTGCGTTCCGGCAGGCCTTCGCTGATGGTACGCAACGAGTGCGCCTGCTGGTGAAGTCCACTAATGGAGACCAAATCCCTGACAAACTGGCGACATTCCAACGCAGCGCCGCCGATGATCCCCGTATCGAAATACGTGATGGCTTTTTGTCCCGCACGGAGATGTTCGGCCTTCAGAACAACATCGATTGCTATGTGTCGCTGCATCGCGCAGAGGGTTTTGGCCTCGGCATGGCCGAGTGCATGTACCTTGGCAAGCCCGTGATCGCAACCGGCTATTCGGGAAATCTGGATTTTATGGACTCCGACAACAGCCTGCTTGTGGATTACAGGATGATTCCGCTGCGCGATGGCGATTACATGTGCTGGCAGGGGCAGCACTGGGCCGACCCCGACGTGGCGCACGCGGCGCGGTTGATGCGGCAAGTGTTCGACAACCGCGAACTAGCACGCCGCGTCGGCGCGGCGGCGGCGATCAGCATTCGCGCCAGCAATTCGAAAGCTGCGTGTGGGGCAACAGTCAGCGGGCGCCTGCGTGAAATCGATCGAGGCAGAGCGGCTCATTGAAGCTGCGCATGTGGGCAAGGACGACGATTGTTGACGGTCGCGACGGTTCGCACTTTTCACGGGATTTCTCAGTGGCATATTCAGTGGTTCAAGGGCCATCGTTGGCTTGGCGAGTTCGCGTGACCTCGACGACAATATGTTGCATCGACCATGACATTGCGGACCGCGCGTCTTGCGCCGTTGGCGGGGCGACAGGAGTTACAAGTCCATGAAGTTAATGTTGATCGCTATCTGGCACTACCGCCATTTCATCCTCACATCGATCAGAAATGATCTGCGCACCCGTTTTGCGCGCAGCAAGTTAGGGGCGACATGGGCCATTCTGCAGCCGTTGGCGCAGGGCGCGATTTATGCGTTGGTGCTGGGGAGGGTGCTGGGAAGCCACATACAGGGAACCAACAATCGCTACGCTTACGTGATTTATCTTTTGGCGGGCCTGCTCGGTTGGACGCTGTTTGCCGAATTGATTACCCGTTGCCTGACGATTTTTGTGGACAATGCAAGTCTGCTGAAGAAGATGGTATTCCCGCGTATCTGTTTGCCGTTGATAGTCTCTGGATCGTGTTTACTAAACAATCTGTTCCTTCTGGTTGCGACACTCGCGATTTTCGTTGCGGTCGGCAATTACCCTGGCTGGATGTGGCTGTGGCTGCCGATCCTGATCGCAATTACGTTGTTGTTCGGGCTTGCCTTGGGATTGATTTTGGGTGTCTTGAACGTCTTCGTGCGGGATGTAGCGCAGGTTATGAGCGTGGTGATGCAGTTGTGGTTCTGGCTCACGCCGATCGTGTACGCCATCAACATACTGTCCGGTCACTTTGCGGTGGTACTGAGATTCAACCCGATGTACGCGATTTGTTCGTCATATCAGCAAGTGTTGCTTTGGGGGCACCTGCCGCATCTCAAGACCTTGGGAGCCATCGTCATGGTGTCGTTGGTATTGTTGGCTGTCGGAATGTCACTGTTCAGACGTGCATCACCGGACATGGTGGATGTGCTGTGAGCGGCACGGTGCTGCAGATCGAAGGACTTGGCAAAGCCTTCCGCGAATACCGGATGGAATGGCAGCGAATGCTGTCGTGGTTTGGCGTACGTTCCAAGGCTGCAAGTGAATCTTGGGTGCTGCGTGGCATCGGATTCCGGGTTGGCGCTGGGGAAAGCGTGGGCATCGTGGGTCAGAACGGGGCGGGCAAAAGCACTTTGCTCAAGCTGGTAACCGGGACGTTGCGGCCAACCGAGGGAACCATCCACGTCGGGGGCCGAATTGCAGCGATCCTGGAACTGGGCATGGGCTTCAACCCCGAGTTGACCGGCCGCGACAATGCCCGTTACACCGCAGGTCTGATGGGCATGAGCCCGAATCAGATCGATGCGATCATCCCTGCGGTAGAGGAGTTTGCGGAGATCGGTACGTATTTCGATCAGCCGCTGCGGACCTATTCCAGCGGCATGCAGATGCGCGTGGCTTTCAGCGTAGTTACCGCAATCAGGCCCGAGATTCTGATCATCGACGAGGCCTTGTCGGTGGGCGATGCCTATTTCGCGCACAAAAGCATGGCGCGCATCCGGCGGTTTCGTGAGGAAGGCACCACGCTACTGTTCGTCTCGCACGATCCAGGTGCCATCCAGTCGTTGTGCGATCGTGCGATCCTGCTCGATCGTGGCCGAATGCTGATGGACGGTGAACCAAGCCAGGTCATGGATTACTACAATGCGCTAATTGCGGAGAGGGAGAACGCAACTGTTGAGGTGCGTGCGCTCGAATCCGGCGCCGTACAGACCGTATCGGGTACTCGCGAGGCCGTGGTCGAATCGGTCGGCTTATTCAACGCGGCAGGCGACCCAATCGAATTCGTGAATGTCGGCGAGCCAGTGGAATTGCGCGTCAAGGCTGGCGTCGGCGCCGATATTCCGCGACTGGTCTTCGGCTACATGATCAAGGATCGCTTGGGTCAACCTGTATTCGGGACCAATACGCACCACACCCGCCAAGTCCTGGAGAACGTTAGCAGTGGTCAAGCCGTGGAATACCGTATCGCGTTTCCCATGAATTTCGGTCCAGGCAGCTATTCGATTTCAACCGCGCTATGTAGCACCGAGACCCACCTGGTCAACAATTACGAATGGCGCGATCTTGCCTTGGTGTTCACGGTTGTCAATCAGAATCGCGATCAATTTATCGGCAACGCATGGGTGCCACCGCGAATCGAGGTGCTGCGGCGCTGACGCCGGTGCAGTTCGCTCATGATCAAGTGCATTCAAACGTGTCGCATGCCACCCGCATGCATTCACGCCCTGCCGTAAACGTCTTCCAGCCGCACGATGTCGTCCTCGCCCAAGTAGCTCCCGGACTGCACCTCGATCAATTCCAGCGGCACCTTGCCCGGATTGCGCAAACGGTGCACGGCGCCCAGCGGCAGGAAGGTACTTTCGTTCTCCGCAACCAGAAACACTTCGTCGTTGCGGGTGACCTCGGCGGTGCCGGACACGATCACCCAATGCTCGGCGCGGTGGTGGTGTTTCTGCAGGCTGAGCGCGGCCCCCGGCTTCACGGTGATGCGCTTGACCTGGAAGCGCTCGCCCATGTCGATGGAATCGTAGCTGCCCCACGGTCGGTACACCTTGCGGTGGAACATGTGTTCCTGGCGTCCGGCCGTCTTGATCTTGTCGACCAGTTTCTTGACCTCCTGCACCCGTGCGCGCGGCGCCACCAGCACGGCGTCCGGCGTGTCCACAATCACGATGTCCTCCAGCCCGAGTGCGGCGACCAGGCGGCGATCGGTCCCGCGCACGAAGCAGTTGCGGCTGTCGATGGAGATCACGTCGCCTTCCAGTCGATTGCCGTCGGCGTCGCGATCGGATGCCGCCCAAAGCGCATCCCAGGAGCCGATGTCGCTCCATGCGCAGCTCACCGGCACCACCGCCGCGCGCGTGGTTTTTTCCATCACGGCATAGTCGATGGAACTGTCAGGCGATGCGGCAAACGCATCCTTTCCGACCCGAACGAAGTCCAGATCGGCTTTCGCTGCGTCGAAGGCTTCTTTGGTGGCCGCGTGCATCGCCGGCGCATGTTGCTTCAGTTCCTCAAGGTAACGTGAGGCCTTGAACAGGAACATTCCGGAGTTCCACTCATAGTCGCCAGCTTCGACATACTCTTTGGCCTTGCCGCCATCCGGTTTTTCCACGAAGCGCTCGACCCGGAAGCCGGCGTTGCCGACTGCCTCGGCGCGCTTGATGTAGCCGAAGCCGGTTTCAGGTGCTTCCGGACGGATGCCGAATGTGACCAGCCAGCCCTGCTCGGCGAGGGGAAGTGCTTTGCCGACTGCTTGGGCAAAGCTCGGCGTGTCGCCAATGAGATGGTCGGCCGGCAGCACCAGCAGCACGGCGTTGGCATCGCTCGTTGCGGCCTGCCAAGCCGCCAGAGCGATCGCGGGCGCGGTATTGCGCGGCATCGGTTCCAGCAGGATCGAGGCGCGCTCGATCCCCAAGGCGCGCAACTGTTCGGCAACGAGGAATCGGTGCTCTTCGCTACACACCACGATCGGCGCACTTGCCCCGGGTACTCCGCGCGCACGCTCGACAGTCTGTTGGAACAACGTTGCACTGCCACTCAGGGCCAGGAACTGCTTGGGCAGATTCTTGCGCGACAGTGGCCACAGGCGTGTACCACTGCCGCCGCTTAGGATGACGGGAGTGAGCATGAGGGCTAAGATGGCTGAGGAAAAGATGTGTCAATATACTGGCGCACCGGCCGTGCGCCAACGCCGGCTGTTTGCCCCCGCGACTATTGTCTGCATTCTGGGATAATACGGGTCCGGTTGCCGCAGTGGCGCCTTGTATCCCTCTTCCATGGTCGAAAGTCAGTTCGTCACCTATGCCCAGAACGGTGAAGACGTTCTTCTGTGGCGTGCATTGAAGCATGTCCAGAGCGGCTTCTATATCGATGTCGGCGCGCAAGACCCAGTCGTCGACTCGGTCACGAAGGCTTTCTACGATCGCGGTTGGCGCGGCATCAACATCGAGCCGGTGCAGCACTGGTACGACCGCCTGGTCGAGCAGCGGCCACGCGACATCAATTTGTGCGTTGCGGCCTCTGACCACGAAGGCGAGTTGAAGCTGTCCGAATCCGACGATAGCGGGTTGTCAACAGCCAATGAGAGTTTCGCGCAGGCGGCGAGGGAACACGGCTGGAAATTGCGGGAAAAAATGGTGCCGTGTACGACGCTTTCCAAGATTTGCGCGCAGCATGTTGCCGGACCGGTTCACTTCCTGAAGGTCGATTGCGAGGGGGCGGAAGCGGCTGCGTTGCGTGGCATGCCGTTGAGCCAAGTAAGACCTTGGATTATTTTGGTAGAGGCCAGCGAACCCAACACCAGCGTGCCGACATATGCGCAATGGGAATCGCTCCTCGTGGGGAGCGGCTACGAATTCGTCTATGCCGACGGTATCAATCGCTACTATGTCGCGGGCGAGAAGCCCGAGTTGCGTGCTGCTTTCGTCTCTCCGCCGAACGCGCTTGATGATTACATTCATGCCAGCGAGTTCCGCGCGCGGGAATTGCAGCTTGAGGTTGGAGGGTTGCAATCCGAACTTCGCGGGCGCGGCGCGGAGATTTCGCGCCTGCAGCAGGAACATATTGATGTCACGCGGGAACGTGAAGCCGCGCGGGCCGAACTCGTGCGCATGCAGCAGGCCATGCGAGTCTTGCAGGGCGAGTCAGCTCGCCAGGCTGAAATCGCGCGCGCACAGGAAACAGAAATCTTGCGCCTGCAGCGGGAGTACCGTGACGTCACAGAAGAACGTGAGTCCGTGCGCACGGAACTTGCGCGTGTGCAACATGATCGACGCGCGCTAGAGGGACAATTGGCGGCCATCAATACCGGCCTGTCACACCTAAAACATGAGCACGAGGCGGCACGTGCTGAGATTGCGGCTATGCACGCGAGTCGTTCCTGGCGCTTGACCGCACCCTTGCGCGGGTTGCGTCGTGTATGCGGGAAGGCGAAGCGTGCTGCGAAGCGCCATGCCGTGATATGCCTGCGCCCAGTGGCACGCTCGCTGCGCCCAACGCTGCGTCGGTTGTCGCGAAACAACACCGCGCGCAGGCTCGTCGTTGGTGCATTGGGGCGCGAAGCCAACGTTGTTCGTCACGGCCGCCTTTTCCTTTTTGGCGCTCCCCCCCAGTCAGCGCCGCAAGCCGTGGGTTCACGCATCGAGACTGATACTGATGAGGGGCGCGGCAATGATCCATTCATTTGGTCGTACCGTCAGCGGATGGTATTGAAAGCGTTGCGCGACGCGCGCGAGCGCGCAAGCAAAGGGAATGATGGGGGACATGCTCCGTGCGCGTAGTTGTTGATTTGCAGGCTTGCCAGTCCTTGCCACACCGGGATCGCGGCATCGGGCGTTATTCGATGGCACTGACCAAGGCGCTGCTGCGCAATGCAGGCGGTGATGACGACATATGGGTCGCACTCAACGGGGAAATCGGCGAGACCATCGAGCCGGTGCGGGCGGCGCTGTCCGGATTGATCGATCAGCAGCGTATTGTGGTGTGGCGGTCAATCCCAGAGACTGCGCTCATCAGTTCTGCGAACGAATGGCGGCACGCCGCGGCAGTTGAAGTACGCGACGCGTTCCTCACCAGTTTAAAGCCGGATGTAGTCCACGTAAGCAGCCTATTCGAAGGTTTCCATGATGATGTCGTGACATCAATCCACGCGAGCGGATCATTCCTTACGAGTGTCAGTTTGTATGACTTGATACCGCTTGCGGGGGCGGAAACCTACTTGGCCGATCGGCGTTTGCGCGAGTGGTACATGGGCAGGCTGGAGGAGCTCAAGCGAGCGGACTTGGTGCTCGGCATCTCGCAGTTCACTTGCCGCGAAGCCACGGAACGGCTGCAAATCCCGGCCGCACGCGCGATGCCGGTGATGGCCGCGGTGGAGAGCATCTTTCGGCCAATACCGATGGACGACGCGGAGGCGCGCTCCATGCGGGCGCGGTTCGGCGTCGCTGGAAAATTCATCATGTACACCGGTGGCATCGACCCTCGCAAGAACATCGAAGGATTAATAGAGGCCTATAGCCAACTGCCGCATTCGTTGAGACAGGAATACCAGTTGCTCATCGTGTGCGAAGCGCGCTTCGATCAGCGTCGGCGATTGCAGGCGCTGGCGAGGAAGCACGGCCTTGCGACGGGCGAGCTGATTTTTACGGGTTATATCAGTGACGAGGACCTGGTCGCGCTTTACAACCTCTGTGAAGTCTTCGTATTTCCGTCCTTGTCCGAGGGCTTCGGCTTGCCGGCCCTTGAGGCGATGGCGTGCGGTGCAGCGGTCATCGGGTCCGACATATCCAGCATCCCTGAGGTGATCGGCGAACCGGCGGCATTGTTTGATCCGCAAGATGCCGTGTCCATCGCCGAAAAGTTGCAAGCCGTGCTGACCGACGAAAGCCTGCGGACACGTCTTCGAGAGTGCGGCTTGGCGCGTGCGCAAGAATTTTCCTGGAACAGGTGCGCGCAAGAATCATTAGCCGCTATGCGCCAAGTGCTCGAGCGGCGACCTGAACGCCCGAGCCCGGCGGTCGACATGTCGTCTAAAGCGGGCAAGATGAAGCCGCTGCTGGCCTATGTTTCACCATTGCCGCCAGAGCGGTCCGGAATTGCCGATTACAGTGCCGAGCTGCTGCCGGTTTTGTCGGAGCACTATCGGATTGAGGCGATTTCGGACCAGCCGGAAGTCTCCGATCCGTGGATCCGTGAACACGTTCCGTTGCGCAGCTATGCATGGTTCGAGCAAAACGCCAATCGCTATGATCGGGTGCTGTATCAGATCGGAAACAGCGCCGCGCACGCTTCTATGCCGGGCATGCTGGAACATCACTCCGGCGTGGTGGTTCTGCACGAAGTCTTCCTGAGCGGCCTTACCTCCCATCTCGAGCTTGCCAGCAAGGTTCCCGGTTACTGGACACGCTCCCTGTATGAATCGCACGGTTATCAGGCGCTGGTGGACCGTAAGGTGCTTGGCGACTTTGAGCGCGTATTGCAGCGTTATCCGTGTAGCCTTCCGTTCATCCGCGATGCGGAAGGGGTGATCGTACATACCCAATTTGGCAAGGAGATCGCCGACGGCTGGTT
>Ga0207707_10003539_pt1 | contig 13827 bp, 15 predicted proteins | sample KBSC83BmetaG_FD_184336 | JGI IMG/M metagenome (GOLD analysis project Ga0207707, IMG submission 184336) | Corn rhizosphere microbial communities from Kellogg Biological Station, Michigan, USA - KBS C8-3B metaG (SPAdes) (version 2) | ecosystem: Host-associated > Plants > Roots > Rhizosphere ...
GCTCTCGACCGCCCACATCGACGAATGCGGTTCCGAAGTCGACCGGCTCGCCGGACGCGACGGCGCGGCGAAAGTGCGCGAGGACGTGCTCGCGATCCTCCGGCGCCACCAGCGAGGCGATGTCATAGGCCTGCGCCGCGGCGTTCGAAACGCCGGATACCTGCTCAGCGGCCGCGTTCATGTGGACGAACTTGCCGTCAACGTCGTGGAGGCTCAGCGGCACGCCCAAGGCATCGACGAACGGGACGAAGGCTCGTAGATCCGGGGCCTGAGACTCGTCGACCTGAGGTGCCTGCAGCGACGCCTTGCCCACAGGCAACCAACCTACCGCAAAGTGGCGACACGGCCATTGATCCATTTGCATCTATTCCTCGAGGCCGTCCGAATCGACAGAGAACCGCATGCGGCGCGATTCCGCTAGCCCGACCTTCGTGCATCGGCTCGCCGGGCCGAGGCCCGGCGTCCTCGTCGTTGCTGCCGTCGTCCTGCTCGGATCGTTGGGCGGCTTCGCCTACGAACTGATCCACTCGCAGGGCGAAAGCCGCCGCGGCGCCGAGCGGTCGTTCACAGCGGAAGCGCGGATCACGTCCGACCTCACAGGCTCGCTCTTCAGCGTGACCGTGGCCGGCGCGGCGTCAGAGGCCGTCAAGACCTTCGGCGGCACCGTGACCGACGCCACGGTCACGACCTACGCCCGGCGCTCCAAGCTCGCATATGCGTTCATCGTCGACTCCAGAGGTCGGGTGCTGGCGAGCTCAGAAGGGACTCCCGTGCAGGCGCGGGCGCACGCCGGCGACCTGGTCTCCACGCTTGCCCGAAACCCGTCGGCGAAAAGCTGGCTGTCGGGATTGACCGCTTTCAAAGGGAAGCACGTCATCGAGTGGGCGCTGCCGTTCCAGACCCCGCACGGCAAGCGCGTCGAGATCGAAAGTCTGGACGCGTCGGCGCTCTCGGGATTCTTCAGCCATTACCTCAGCGACTCGAGCGGGAGTCGACAGCGGATCGGGTATGTCGTCGACGGTGACGGGAGTGTCATCGCCGACTCCAGCGGACGCTCGCCTGTCGGTGCACACCTCGGGAATGCACTCTCCGGCCGGCTCGACGGCGGTCGCTACCAAGGCGGCAGCGGCGAGCGGTACTCGGCTGTAGCTCGGCTCGCCGGCTCGGACTGGCGCGTCATCCTGACCGAACCGACGACGGTGCTCTATCCGGCGCTCGCAGGTTCCAGTAGCTGGATCCTCTACGCCGCACTCGCCGCGTTCGCCGTCGTTGCGCTCGTCGCCCTCCTCCTGCTCAGGCGCATTCTGATCGCGTCGGATCGGATCGCGGCTGCGAACGAAGGATTGAACGAGCTGAACGTGACGCTCGAGGAACGCGTCGCTGAGCGGACGGCGGTCGCGGAACAGCGAGCGCACGAGCTTGCGCGATCGAACAGCGAGCTGGAGCAGTTCGCGTCGGTCGCCTCGCACGACTTGCAGGAGCCGTTGCGCAAGATCCGGATGTACTGCGGCCGGCTACCGCGACGGCTGGGCTCGTCGATCTCGGAAGAGGCGGGCGTCGATCTCGCGCGCATCCAGGGTGCCGCCGAGCGGATGCAGCAGCTGATTGACGACTTGCTCTCCTTTGCCCGCGTCAGCAGCAGGCAGCGCGATTTCCAGGCGGTTGACCTGAACACCGTGGTCGCCGAAGTAGTCAGCGATCTGGAAGGGAGCATCGAGGCAGCCGGTGCCTCGATCAACGTCGGTCAATTGCCGGTCGTGGCGGCCGATCACCTTCAGATGCGTCAGCTGCTTCAGAACCTGCTGAGCAACGCGATCAAGTTCCAGCGTGAAGGCACGCGACCGGAGATCCGGATCACAGCCGACGTCGTCGACGCGCGCTGGCGGATCTCCGTCCAGGACAACGGCATCGGCTTCGACACCAAATACGCGGAGAGAATCTTCTCCGCGTTCGAACGTCTACACGGCCGCGCCGAATTCGATGGGACCGGCATCGGTCTCTCGATCGCCCGGAAGATCGCCTGGCGCCACGGAGGTGACCTGACCGCGACGAGCACAATCGGCGCCGGGTCGACCTTCACGCTCACTCTGCCGTTGCCGGATGAGGATGCAGCGCCGGTCGAGGTCGCGGCGTGATGCGCGACGGCCGTCTCCCGATCACGATCCTCCTTGCCGACGACGACGAGGAAGATCGCGCGATGACGGAGGAGGCTCTGAAGGAAAGCCGGCTTGCGAACGACGTGCGCTTCGTCGCCGACGGTGAAGAGCTGACCGACTACCTGTTCCGGCGCGGGGCGTTCGCGGATCCAGGACTCGCTCCGGTCCCGGGCTTGATCCTGCTCGATCTCAACATGCCGAAGAAGGACGGGCGAGAGGTCCTGAGCGAGCTGAAGAGCGACCCGGAGCTTCGGAAGATTCCGATCGTCGTCCTGACGACGAGCAAGACAGAGGAGGACATCGTCCGGAGTTACGCGCTCGGAGTGAACTCCTTCATCACGAAGCCGGTGACGTTCGAAGGCCTCGTCGAGGCGATGACGGTCTTCACGCAGTACTGGTTCGAGATCGTCGCGTTGCCGGCCAACGGACAGCATGTCTAGCTCCGAATCGCTCGCGCGGAGAGTCCTGCTCGTCGAGGACGACGATGAGGACTATGAGTTCACGCGGGAGCTCTTCGCGGAGATCAGTCTGCCGGTGCATGAGCTCTTTCGCGTGCTCGACTTCGACTCGGCGCTCGCTGCGACACGCGGCGTTGCTTACGACGTCTGTCTCGTCGACTACCGGCTGGCGGGCGCCGAGAACGGAGTCGATCTCGCCCGCGAGTTGATCACGAATGGAAATCGCATGCCGGTGATCCTTCTCACCGGTATCTACGACCGCGAGGTCGATGAGCGTGCCGCAAACATCGGCGCGGCCGATTTTCTCGTCAAGGGCGACATCAACGCGGCGACTCTCGACCGGGCGATTCGCTACGCGATCCAGAGCCATGCGGCGTTGCGCGCGCTTCAGGACTCGTACCGAACCACGGTTCGTGCGCTCGCTGCCGTGCTCGAGCTTCGCGACGACCAGACGGGAGCGCACGCGACGCGTGTGACCGAGCTCGCGCTCCGTCTGACCGAACGCGTCGCCCCGGAGCTCGTCAAGGATGACGAGCTCGAATACGGGTTTCTTCTCCATGACATCGGCAAGATCGGCGTGCCCGACGCAATCCTGTTGAAGAAGGGCAAGCTCGACGACGCCGAGACGGCGCTGATGAAGCAGCATGTGACGCTGGGCCAGCGGATCCTGCGGCAAATCCCGTACCTCAACGGAACTGCGTCCGAGATCGCCGCGGCACATCACGAGCGGTGGGACGGCGCGGGGTACCCGAACGGGCTGCACGGGGACGAGATCCCGCTGGCGGCGCGCATCTTCTCGATCATCGACGCGTTCGACGCGATGACGACAGACAGGCCGTATTGCGCGGCGCGCCCGGTCGACGACGCCCTCTGCGAGATCGAACAGCAGGCAGGCCGACAGTTCGACCCTCACCTCGTCCGCGTCTTCATCGAGATGATGCGACGGGAGCAGTCCTTTGCACAGAGCACGCGGTCGACCAGACGGCTCGTCCGCGAGAGGGTGCAGACGTAACACCGCAACAGAATGCTTACCCTTTCGCAACGGGTCCGGCCAGTACCGTGGAATCGACCCCAGGGAAAAGGAGAACCCATGGAAGGGATCGAGACGACAGCACCACACCACCAGCTGCTCCACCTCGTGGAGGCAGCACAACTCGCCGGCTTCTCAGAGCACGAGATCGTGCAGATCGTCGAGGCGGAGCTCGAGGCTGACGCCGAGCTCGACCAGGCTGCTTAGTACCCGCCGCCCCCGCCGCAGGCGGTGAGGACGAGCGGCAGCGCCGCCAGCGTGACGAGCAGGATGCGTGTGTAGAGGGTTGACCGCATACAAGTCATACGCACGTGCGCTGCCACCGGATTCCCGCGCGCTAGAGTCGGTTGATGGCCAGGATCGCGATCTACTACTGCCCCGTCTGAAACGGGTATGACACGCGCGCCGCGAGTCTCGTGGCGGAGCTGAACGGCCTCGGCCACGACGCCGAGATGGTCGCAGGGGAGAAGAGCCAGTTCGACGTGACCGCCGACGGCGACACGATCTGGTCGAAGCAAGAGATCGGCAGCTACCCCGAGCTCTCCGACCTGTTGCCAAAACTCAAATAAGGCCGCGGCACCGGTGAGGGATCCTTAGGGCTGCTTCCTCCCGGATCTGACCCGGTTCGGAATCTCACCGCGCCGCGGGCGCGCCCAGTGTACCCTTGGGCCGTCCGGGCAACGACGACGTGAAGGAGGTGCGGAGACATGACGACTGTGCTGTACGCGATCACCGCGCCCTGCGCCGCCGCCCGCCGCAGCGTCTCCTGACGCGTGCGTGACGGGCGCGACGCCCGTTCATTCACGCGCAAAGGAGCTTTGGTTGACACTTCCGTCTACGGAAACGCTGCTGCACAAACTCGGATGGGACGACGGCTGGGAAGCCGCGTTCGCAGAACACCGCGCCGCCGGACTGGTTCCGGCTCGCGTCGCGATCCAGCACCGGGGGGCGTACGACCTGATCGCCGAGGCGGGCGAGCTGCGCGCGAGCGCGACCACCCGGCTGTTCAAGAGCGACGACCTGCCGGCCGTCGGCGACTGGGTCGGCTTCGATCCGGCGTCGACCCAGGTCGAGGCGGTGCTCGACCGGCGCACCTCGATCTCCCGCAAGGAGGTCTGGCACGCCGCGCGCGAGCAGGTGCTCGCCGCCAACATCGACGTCGCGTTCCTCGTGCAGGCGCTGCCGTTCGACTTCAACGTCCGTCGGCTCGAACGCTATCTCGCTATGGCGTGGGAAAGCGGCGCGCAGCCGATCGTGCTGCTGACGAAGACCGATCTCGTCGACGATGTCGCTCCGTACCTCGACGAGGTCGAAGCGGTCACGCTCGGCTCGTGCCCGACGCTCGCCGTGTCGGCGAAGACCGGAACCGGTCTCGAAGAGCTGCGGCCGTGGATCGAGCCGAACCGCACCGCCGTTCTGCTCGGATCGTCGGGCGTCGGCAAATCGACGATCGTGAACGCGCTCGTCGGCGAGGAACTGCTCGCGACGAAAGAGGTGCGCGAGGACGACCACGCCGGCCGCCACACGACGACGCATCGCGAGCTGATCATTCTCGAAGCCGGGGGCGTGATCCTCGACACGCCGGGGATCCGCGAGCTGCAGCTCTGGGACGCCGACCTCGAGCAGACGTTCAGCGACGTCGAGGAGATTGCGGCCAACTGCCGCTTCTCCGACTGCAACCACGACCAGGAGCCGGGCTGTGCCATCCGCGCGGCGCTCGCGGACGGTTCGCTGTCCGCCGAACGGTGGCAGTCGTACGTGAAGCTCGAGCGCGAGCTGATGGCGATCGAGGCGCGGCGCAACCACCTACTGCGACAGGAGCGCCTGCGGGAGTACAAGATCCGGGCACGCCAGAACCGACCCAAGAAGCAGCGCTGACCCCGCCCCGCGTCCGTGAGGACGCGGTCGAGCTGACCGTGCCCGATGCCGAGCACGGCTATCGCGACGTCGTGCTCGCGCAGGAGGTCGCGCGCCCCCGCATCGGGCCGCCGTTCGAGTGGGACGACGGCGCCTGGCGGCTCGCGTTTGCGCGCGCGGACGTCGATCGCATGGAGTACCAGCTCGGGATCGACGGTCATTTCCTCGCCGACCCAGCGAACCCGCTGCGCGCGCGCGGCCCGTTCGGCGACAAGTCGGTCGTCGAATGGCCGGAGTACGAAGCACCCACATGGCTCGACTCGGTCGCGGACGCCGGCCCGATCGAGCGGCTCGAGATCCGCTGCCGCCGCCTCGTCGCGCGCGTGCACGTGCAGCTCTACGCAACGCCCGATCCGCCCGGGCTCGACGCGCCGCTCCTCGTCGCGCACGACGGCCCCGAGTACGCCGAGTACGCCGGCCTCACCCGCTTCCTCGATGTGATGAGCTGGGAAGAGCGGATCCCGCCGCTGCGCGCCGCGCTGATCCAGCCCGTCGACCGCAACGAGACGTACTCCGCATCGGCTCTCTATTCGGCTGCGCTCGCGCGTGAGCTACTGCCCGAGATCGCGAAGCACGTGCCTCACAAGCGGCGGATCGGCATGGGGGCGAGCCTTGGCGGGCTCGCGATGCTCCATGCACACCGGCGCCACCCAAGGCTTTTCGACGGCCTCCTCCTGCAGTCGGGCAGCTTCTTCCGGCAGCGCTCCGACAAGCAGGAAAGCACGTTCCCGCGCTACCGCCGGATCACGAGGTTCATCGGAACGGTGCTGCGCGGGCTCGAGGGCGCGCGGCCGATCCCCGTCGCGATCACGTGCGGCACGGCCGAGGAGAACCGCGCGAACAACGAGAGCGTTGCCGCGGCGCTGCGGGCACAGGGGTATCCGGCCTGGGTCGCGCTTGTCCGCGACGCGCACAACTGGACGTGCTGGCGCGACGCCTTCGACCCGCACCTCCCGGCGGTGATCGAGGCGGCCACGTGAATCGCCGTGTCGTCGACATCGACGGTGGCTCCGTGCTCGCGTACGGCCACTACGGTCGCCCGCTCGTCGCGTTCCCGTCGGAGAACGGGGAGCCGCACGATTGGGAGGACCGCGGCATGGTCGAGGCGATCGAGCCGCTGCTCGACGAGGGCAAGGTGAAGCTCTACTGCATTCCCTCGTTCGACCGCGACAGCTGGACTCGCGGCGACCTGGGCCTCGAGGAGCGCGCGCGGCGGCACGGCCACTACGAGTGGTGGGTCCTGACAAAGCTCGTGCCGTTCGTGCAGGCCGACGCCCAAACGCACGAGCTGATGGCGGCCGGTGCGTCGTTCGGCGCCTACCACTCGGTGAACTTCTGCCTCAAGCGCTCCGACCTGTTCCCGCTCGCAATCGGCATGAGCGGCGTCTACGACGTCTCGGTGCAGGGCGGCGGCGAGCGTGGGGAGGCCGTCTACTTCAACAATCCGATGGACTACGTCACGAACCTCCACGGCGACCATCTCGACTGGCTGCGCCGACAGGCGTCCATCTTGCTCGTGTGCGGCCAGGGGCAGTGGGAGGACACCACGGGAGCGCTCGACTCGACCAAGCGCTTCGGCGCGCTGCTCGCCGAGAAGGGAATCCCGCACGAGGTCGATCTCTGGGGCCACGACGTTCCGCACGACTGGCCCTCCTGGCGGGGCCAGCTCGCGCACCATCTGCCAAGGTTCGTGTCGTGACCGACCATGTGATCGGCCTGCTGCTCGGCACCGAAGAGGACTGGCCGGCCGCGTTCGAAGCGCTCGTCTCACGGCTCGGCCCCGTCGACGGCAACGAGCTCCGCACCGAGCGGATCATCAACGAGCCGTTCGACCTGCGCTACCGCCCGCGCTATTCGATCGTCATCGACCGCCTCGCCTGGTGGTACGACCTGCCGCGCGCCTGGCTGAAGAAGGTCTCGCTGATGGACGACGTCTATCTCCTGAACAACCCGTTCACGTTCCAGGCGATGGAGAAGCACTCCGCATACTGCGCGCTGATGCGACTCGGCATTCGGGTGCCGGAGACGTGGCTGATCCCGCACAAGGTGCCGCCGCAGAACCCGCGCTTCCAGCCGACCGCCGAGCGCTACAACGCGCCGTTCGACCTCGAGGCGATCGGCAGCCACATCGAGTACCCGCTCTTCATGAAGCCGTTCGACGGCGGCCAGTGGGTCGGCGTCTCGCGCGTCGGCTCGCCCGAGGAGCTGCGTGCGCGGTACGACGAATCGGGCGAGCGGATGATGCACCTGCAGACCGCGCTGGAAGGCTTCGACGTCTTCGTGCGATCGCTCTCGATCGGCGCGGAGACGATGTCGATGTGGTTCGACCCGTCGAAGCCGATGCACGACCGCTACCAGGTGCGCCACGACTTCCTCACGCCCGAGCTCGGCGACGAGATCGTCAGCATCTCCAGGCTCGTCAACGCGTTCTTCCGCTGGGAGTTCAACTCGTGCGAGACGATCGTGAAGGACGGGATCGCCTACCCGATCGACTACGCGAACGCGTCGCCGGATGTCGCGCTGACCTCGCTGCATTACTACTTCCCTTGGGCGATCAAGGCACTCGTCCGCTGGTCGGCGTTCTGCGCGGTCACCCGGCGCGAGATGCTCGTCAACCAGAACTCACGCGACTACTTCGTGTGGGGCGACCGCGAGGACCTGAGCTACGAGGAGAAGCTCGCGAAGTACCGCGAGCTCGCGGATGCGTACTTCCAGGTGCCTGAGTACGAGGAATTTTGTGCGACGCACCTGGCCCACCTCGACGAGGTCGCGCACGAGTGGTTCACATCGCCGGCGTTCGATGATGTGCTCGTCAAGACCGTGCAGTGCACGTTCCCGGCTCACGAGCACGACCACTTCGTCGCGCACTACCGCGGCCTGCTCGCAGCCTGGGCGCGCGACGACCGGGCGCTGTAGGGTCGACACGTCACTGCGGCGCCCGTCCGACCAGGAGGCCCGCATGGCAACCACCGAGATCGCGGCGCGCAAGCTCGGCAAGATCACGCCGCGCATCGACGTTCGCACGCTCACGCTCTCGCGCTACGTCGACGAAGCGCAGCTCCCCGATCCGCCGGCGACGGTCGATCTCACCGACCATGTCGCGGAATGGCCCATGTACGCGAACGACCGCATCGGCGACTGCACCACCGCTGCAGCAGCACACATGATCGAGGCGTGGACGGCGGAGGCGCACGGTTCGGCGGTCGAAGTGACCGAGTCTGCGGTGCTCGCGGCGTTCGACCGCGTCAAGATCGTCGATCCGCAGACCGGGGAAGCGGGCGCAATCGAGCTCGACGTGCTGCGCGACTGGCGCAAGCACGGCGTCGGCCACCACCGCATCGCGGCGTTCGCACGCGTGTCGACGAGCGATCACCGCCTCGTGCAGGCGGCCGCGTGGATCTTCGGCGGCCTCTATATCGGTCTGCAGCTACCGCTCTCCGCAGAGGACCAGGCGACGTGGGACTGGAACGGCTCGCTGAGCGGCGACGACCGCCCAGGCTCGTGGGGCGGGCACGCGGTCGACGTCGTCCGCTACGACGCCGGTGGTCTGACGGTCGTCACCTGGGGAAGCCTCAAGGCGATGACGTGGTCGTTCTGGGACCGCTACTGCGACGAGGCGTACTGCATCATCTCGCGCGACTTCCTCGACGGCGACCGAGCGCCGAACGGCTTCGACCTCGCCGCGCTACGCGCCGACCTGGAGCTCGTGACGGCGTAGCTCCATCGGCAGGCACACGAGCAGCGCGCCGAAGGCGAGCTGGAAGACGAGGATCCCCGGGCTCAGCAGGCCGATCCACTGCGCCTGTGATGCCCCCGCCACGAGCCCTGCCGCGATCTGCACGACGTAGAGCTGGAGCACGACGCTCGAGCGTGACCGCAGCACGAGCCACAGGCCGACGATCGCTTGGAAGAGGAACAAGGCGACGCTCGCGACGATGTGGGCGACGTAGAAGAACTGGTCGATCGAGTCCGGCGTGAGCAGGATGAAGACGAGCAGCACGACATTGATCCGCAGGCAGCGCGCGAGCGGAGGGTCCTCGTCCGTGAGCGCGTCGGCAGCGCGCCAGATCAGCGCCGCCGCTGCCGCGATGCCGACGGCCCACGGCAGGATCGTCGTCCACTTCCCGCCGTAGACGCTGAAGCCGTGGTTGTGCCCGAGCCCGCCGCCGGTCACCGCGAAGCACAGGAGGACGCAGGACCAGAACGCGAGCTGTGCCAACAGGAGCAGCCGCCGCGCGCCGTTCATGGTGAAATCGTACGCCGGTTCAGCAGGTCGAGGGCACGGCGTGGCCGGCTCGCGAGATCGCCACGTGCTCGCTGCGCGCGAGGGCTGCGAGGCGCGCGCGATAGGTCGTCATGTCGACGTGCGTCCAGTCGGCATGGGTCTGACAGCGCCACGGCTCGTAGCGCTCGCGGTGGTACGGGCTCGTCAGGCTTTCGCCGTGGCCAATCACGTTCGGCAGCGAAATCCCGTAACGGTGCATCAGCCAGAGCGTGAGGCGAAGAGAGGCTGCGAGCTGCTTCGGGTTGGACAGGATCTGCGCGTCGCTCGTGCCGACGTGCTCGATCCCGATCGCGGTCCAATTGAGGCCCACCGTGTGGCGGCACATCGTGGTGAGCGGGACGAGCTGGTAGATCGTGCCGTCGCGGTCGATCACGTAGTGCGCGCATGTGCCCGGCAGCTCGTGCAGCTCGACGTCCGGGGCGTCCCGGGCGAACGTGTTCCAGGCCGAGGAGAACGTGGTGCCCGCGGTGTAGTGCTCGACGATCACGTGTGGATGCATGAGCCGCCACGTGTCGAGCCCGTAGTGGCGTTTCGCGTAGGCAGCGGTCTCCGCGCGCCTCGTCGCATCGAACGGAATCGGCTTCTGCACGATCGGCGGCTTCGCCGGCACGACGAGCGTGATCAAAAGGGCGGCGAGGATCCGCACGTCGCAGATCCTCGCCGAATCGCCGTCACGCCGGCGGCGGCGGGCCGTCTCCCGGCGGCGGGCCGTCTCCGTGCGCCCCGTCCGGACGCGGCGGCAGCGTGCCGTTCACGAGGTCTGTGACTCTCGATTCGATGTTCGCCGACATCGCGTCGGCCTGAGCCTGGGTCAGACGGCCGTCCTTCACGGCCTGGCTGAGGTGTGACTTCTCGTCGGCGACGAGTGCCGCGACGAGACCCGCCTTCGACTTGCCGGCGGTGGCGTCGGCGATCTCGCCGAGGGTCTGGCCGGACTGCAGCTTGGTCATCAAGTCGCTCTCGGAGAGCCCGAGGTAGGTGGCGGCGGCGTCGAGGCCGCCGTGCGGGCCGCCGCGACCGTACGGCCCGGCGGGAGGCCCGGTCGAGTTGACGCGGGCGGTGACGTGCTGCTTGAGCCCGGCCAGGATCTGGTCGGCTTGGGACTGCGTGAGCCGACCGCTCGAGACGTCGGCCGCGATGTTCTTCTTCGCGGCCGCAACGAGAGCGTCGATGAGGCCGTCGGCGGACTTGCCGTCGGTCGCGTTCGCGACCGCCGCCATGGTCTGGCCGCTCCGGAGCTTCGTCTGGAGCTCGCTCTCCGTGAGACCGAGGTAGGTGGCGGCGACCGACAGGTCGTCGTGGATCCCACCGGGCCCGCCGGCGCGGAGGCCGTGCGAGAGCGGGTTGGAGTGAGCGTGGGTCGACTCCGCGACCGCTGCGCCTGCCCCCGCGAGACTCGCGGCGGCGACGGCGATCACTACTTGGGACTTCCGTGATTTGGTCATGGGAAGCAGTCTTCGACCGCTCCCTAAGACCCGCTTGTGACGTTCCTAGGAGTTCGCTTCGCGGTGCTCGAGCCGTGCGCGGATCGCGGAGCGGACGCGGGTTGCGACCGACGGCAGCTCCCGTTCCATCTGGCGGAACTCGCGTTCGAACATCACGATCAGCTCCATCGCCGTCGTTGCGACGACGGTCGCGGTGCGGCGCTCCGTCTCGAGGAGGCCGATCTCGCCGAAGAAATCGCCGGCGCCGAGCTCGGCGATCCGGTCGCCGTTGGAGATCACTGCGGCGGCGCCGTCTTCGATGATGAAGAACTCGTGCGCGAACTGCCCCTCCCGTGCGAGCTCGTAGCCCTCGGGCACCGAGACCTCGTCGGCCCACCGCGAGACGCGCTCCAGCTCACCCTTCGTGAGGTCGGAGAAAATCGCAACGCCCGCAAGCCGGCTGGGATCCATGGTCAGATCATTGCACGGTCGGACGCGAGGGAGAAATCGTCAGCGCGGCGGTCGAGTCGTGCCGCGGACGACGAGGTCGAGCGGGAGCGTCTCGACGTGCACCGGCGCAGGCTGGCCGGCGAGCGCTTGGAGCAGGAGCTCCGCGCCGCGCCGGCCGCTCTCGAACAGCGGCTGCCGCACGGTGGTCAGCCCCACGTAGCTCGCGATCTCGATGTCGTCGAAGCCGATCACGGACAGCTGCTCCGGCACGGTGATCGACAGGCCGCGCGCGGCTTCGAGCACCCCGAGTGCCTGCACGTCCGAGGCTGCGAACACCGCCGACGGCGGCTCGGGGAGCCGCAGCAGCTCCTCGGCGATGTTGCGCGCGAGGTGGCGGCTCTGCGTCCCTTCGCGCACATACTCGCCGCGAACGGGGATCGACGCGGCCTCGAGTGCGCGCTCGTACCCGATTGTGCGGTCGCGGCTCGATTGGCGGCGGAAGGGGTCCGCCGGCTTGTCGCCGATGAACGCGATCCGCTGGTGCCCGAGCTCGAGCAAGTAGCGGGTCGCGAGCTCGCCGCCGGCGATGTCGTCGATCACGACGCTCGGCAACTGGTCATGGTGCGCATCGATGAGTACGCATGGGATCGATCCGGCGCCGAGCCGCCGCACCTCCTCGTCCGGCGGGATGAGCGACATGACCAGCAGCCCGTCCGTGCGATGGGCGTCCGCCAGCAGGCGGAACGCGCGCCGCTGGCGGTCCGCCGACTCGACGTCGTAGAGAGCGATGTCGTACGGCGACGACGCGAGCGCCGTCACGACCCCTCGGACGCGCTCGATCGGCGAGGCCTCGGTCAGGAACGGCAGCACGACGCCGATCACCAGTGTCCGCTTGAGGGACAGGGCCTGGGCGACCGAGCTCGGCCGGTACTCGAGGATGCGGATCGCCTCGAGCACCCGCTCCCGGGTGGCCGCGGCGACGCTCCCCCGTTCGTTCAAGACGCGGGAGACCGTTGCGATGCCGACGCCTGCATGCGCGGCGACATCGGCGATCCGGGCCGGTGGGGTGGGAAGCGCTTCCATCCAGGACTGATGTTTTGCCTGCCCGAGGCTCGTAAGTCAAGTCGGTGGACGCTTGATTTCTCAGGGGTAAACGCGCTATTCTCGCGGCCCCGTGGTCGACTGGAAGCGGTTCCAATGAAGGACGAAGGAGGGGAACTCTGAAGTGAACGCGCAACGGACCACCCGCGGTGTCCGCTGGCAGCTTGCTGTGGCGGCCGTCGCGGTCTCCGCACTTGCCCTGACCACCGGCGTCGCGCTTGCCGGCCAGCAGAGCCACAAGGCCGGCGTCACCGTCACGGCGCTGATCGGGAGCTCGGGTCCTGCCGAGACCTTTGCTGTCAACAACGCCGCCCGAGCGTGGTCGAAGCAGACCGGCAACACCGCCAAGGTGATCGTCGCCTCGGACCTCGGCCAGCAGCTCGCCCAGGGATTCGCATCGGGCAACCCGGCCGACATCTTCTATCTGGGGAACGACCAGGTGGCGACGTATGCCAAGGCGGGCTCTCTCGCTCCGCTCGACAACCTGAAGAACGTCAACTCGTTCTATCCGTCGCTCAAGGCGGCGTACACGTACAAGGGCCACCTGTACGCGGCGCCGAAGGACTTCTCCACGCTGGCGCTCGTGATCAACACGGCGTCGTGGAACGGAGCGAAGCTGAAGAACGCCGACCTTCCGAAGACGTGGAAGCAGCTCGCCGCCGTTGCGAAGAAGCTGACGCGCAACGGTCAGGTCGGGCTCTGCACCAACCCTGAGTTCCACCGGCTCGGCGTCTTCATGCTGCAGAACGGCGGCTGGCTCGTCTCGAAGAACGGCAAGACTGCCACCGTGAACAGCAAGGCGAACATCGCCGCGTTCAACTTCGTGAAGTCGATGATCAAGAACGGCTCGATGAAGCTGACGAACCAGATCGGCGCGGGCTGGGGCGGCGAGGGCTTCGGCAAGAAGGAATGCGCAATGACGATCGAGGGGAACTGGATCTCCGGCGCGATGCAGCACGACTACCCGACCGTGGGTTGGCGTGTCGCACAGCTTCCCGCCGGCCCG
>Ga0207707_10003541_pt1 | contig 13819 bp, 8 predicted proteins | sample KBSC83BmetaG_FD_184336 | JGI IMG/M metagenome (GOLD analysis project Ga0207707, IMG submission 184336) | Corn rhizosphere microbial communities from Kellogg Biological Station, Michigan, USA - KBS C8-3B metaG (SPAdes) (version 2) | ecosystem: Host-associated > Plants > Roots > Rhizosphere ...
ATCGCCGGCGCGTGGGCACAGAGCGGGCCTACCCCGCTCGACACCTACCTCGACAACCTCAAGACCCTGCGCGCGAGCTTTCAGGAGGTACTCGTCGACTCCCACGGGAAAGAGACCGATCGCTCCACGGGCTCGATCGTGGTCGTGCGTCCCGGCAAGTTGCGTTGGGAAGTCCGGCCGCAGACAGGGCAGGAGGCTGCGGCCGGCGATTCCAATGGCAAGGCGGGCGCGACGGCGAGCACGGATACTGGTGACCAGTTGCTGGTGGTGGACGGCAAGAACGTCTGGTCCTACGACCGCGACCTGCAGCAGGCCTCTGTGAAGCCTGTCGATGCCGCGCTCTCGGCAACACCAGCGATGCTGTTGTCTGGCACGGTGGACGTGCGCAAGAATTTCACCGTCTCACCCGCTGGCAAGCGGGATGGGCTCGAGTGGGTGCTGGTGGAGCCGAAGGGCGCCCAGGCGGACTTCCGGCGTGCGCTGTTTGGATTCGACACGGGCGCCAAAGGAGTCGAGGAGCTGAAGAAGCTCATTCTCGATGACAAGCTCGGCCAGACCGCGACCATCGTGTTCCAGAAGGTCGAGCGCAATGTACCCGTCTCGCCCGACGAGGTGTCCTTCACGCCGCCGGCCGGCGTGGATGTCATCGGAACTGCGCGCAAATGATCGCCAGCCCGCCACCCGGCGAGCGCAGCAGCACCCCCGCTCACGATCCCCTGCGGCCGCTGGCCGATCGGATGCGGCCGCGCTCGCTCGATGAGTTCATCGGCCAGCGCCATCTGTTGGCGCCGGGCAAGCCGTTACGCCAGGCGATCGAGGCGGGGCAGTTGCATTCCATGATCCTGTGGGGCCCTCCCGGCACCGGGAAGACCACGCTTGCGCGGCTGATGGCACAGCGCGCCGATGCCGAGTTTGTGGCCCTGTCGGCGGTGATGGCGGGCGTGAAGGACATCAGGGCCGCGGTAGAGGTGGCGCGCGAGACGCGCCGAGGGGGACGTCCCACCATTCTGTTCCTCGACGAGGTGCATCGATTCAACAAGGCCCAGCAGGACACCTTCCTGCCGTTCCTCGAGGACGGAACGCTCATCTTCGTGGGCGCGACGACCGAGAATCCTTCATTCGAAGTCGTCAGCGCGCTGCTGTCGCGGGCACGCGTGTACGTGTTGCGCTCGCTGTCGGTCGAGGACATCACCCAACTTCTGCGCAGCGCGCTTGCTGACGCAGACCGGGGACTCGGCAAACTGCAGGTGCTCGCCGAGGATGACGCGTTGGATCTGATCGCGCGCGCGGCCGACGGTGACGCGCGGCGCAGTCTGAACATGCTGGAGCTCGCGGCCAGTCTCGCAGAGGCGGCAGCGGGATCGAATACCATCACGCTGCCGATCGCACAGGAGGTCGCGAGCGGTACGCGCCGGCGGTTCGATAAGGGCGGCGACCAGTTTTATGACCAGATCTCCGCGCTCCACAAGGCCGTCCGCGGAAGCGATCCCGATGCCGCCCTGTACTGGCTGTGCCGGATGCTCGATGGCGGCTGCGATCCGCTGTACATCGCACGCCGGGCGGTGCGCATGGCTGTGGAAGACATCGGCTTGGCGGATCCACGCGCCTTTGCGATGACGCTCGATGCCTGGGAAGCCTACGATCGCCTCGGCAGTCCGGAAGGGGAGCTGGCGATCGCCACCGCGGTCGTGTTCATGGCCTGCGCGCCCAAGAGCAATGCCGTGTACGTGGCCATGGGTGAGGCCAAGGCGGACGTGGAGCAGTTCGGCACTCTGGATGTACCGCTGCGCTTTCGCAATGCTCCGACACGGCTGATGAAGGAGCTCGGGCACGGAAGCGGATACCGGTACGCGCACGACGAGCCGGACGCGGTCGCTTCCGGCGAGCGTTACTTGCCGGACGAGATGCCGGATCGGCGATACTACCGCCCCGTGCCCCGGGGTCTGGAAATCAAGATCGCCGAGGCGCTGGCCCGCGTGCGTGCCCAGCGGCCGGCGGATTGAAGGCCGTCGTGTGTCGAGCGGCGCCTCCGGCCCGATCGGCGCCACCCTGTAGATGGGCGCGGCCGGGTCGCGATCCCGGTTGGTTGAGATCCCTTCCCATTCCAGTGAGTGCTTGAGCGATGATCGATCCGAAGCTGTTGCGTTCCGATCCCGAAGCCGTTGCACGCAACCTGGCGCGCCGCGGCTTCGTGCTGGATGTTCAGGCGCTCAGGGCGCTGGAGGACAAGCGCAAGCCCTGGCAGATCGAGGCTGACAGATTGCGTGCCGAGCGAAATGCGAACGCCAAGGCCGTGGGGATGGCCAAGGCGAAGGGCGGCGATGTCGCCGCGTTGATCGCCAACGGCGAGAAGCTCACGCGCGATCTGGCCGGGGCCGAAGAACAGCTCACGGCCGTGCAGGCGGAACTGGAGCAGTGGCAGCTCGGGCTGCCCAACCTGTTGCACGAGTCGGTGCCCGAGGGAAGGGATGAGAGCGCGAACGTGGAAGTGCGCCGCTGGGGTGAGCCGCGGGCTCTGGCCTTCAAGCCTCGCGACCACGTGGAGATCGGGGAGCGCCTCGGCGGCCTCGACTTCGAAGCCGCCTCCAGGGTCTCGGGCGCCCGTTTCGTGGTGATGCGCTCGCAAGTCGCGCATCTGCACCGCGCTCTCGCTCAGTTCATGCTCGACCTGCATACACGCGAGCACGGCTACACGGAAGTGAACGTGCCTTACCTGGTGCATCCGCAGGCGCTCATCGGTACCGGGCAGCTACCGAAATTCGAGCAGGACCTGTTCCGGGTACAGGGCGAGCAGACCTTCTATCTCATCCCGACATCGGAGGTGACGGTCACGAACCTGGTGCGCGAGCAGATCGTCCCGGCGGAGGCCTTACCGCTGAAGCTCGTGTGCCACTCGCCCTGCTTCCGCTCGGAGGCCGGGGCCGCGGGCAAGGACACGCGCGGCATGATCCGCAATCATCAGTTCGAGAAGGTCGAGCTGGTGAGGATCGAGCGGCCGGCCGATTCGTATGCCGCGCTCGAGCAGTTGGTCGCGAACGCGGAAGTCGTGTTGCAACGGCTGGATCTCCCCCACCGGACGGTAGCCTTGTGCGCGGGAGACATCGGCTTCGGTTCCGCCAAGACCTACGACATCGAGGTCTGGCTACCCTCGCAAGGTAAGTATCGCGAGATCTCCTCCTGCAGCAACACCGAGGCATTCCAGGCGCGCCGGATGCAGGCACGCTGGCGCAATCCGGAAACCGGCAAGCCCGAGCCGGTGCATACGCTCAACGGCTCCGGAGTCGCCGTCGGACGCGCGCTGGTGGCGGTCCTGGAGAACTATCAGAACGAGGACGGGTCGGTCTCGGTGCCTGAGGCTCTGCGCCCGTACATGGGGCGCGATCGGCTCACGCCGTAGCGCCCGCCCGGTCATCCTTCGGCGCTGCGCGCCAGAACCGTGTTCCCTGGGTCGCCAGCCTACGCGGGACTCTCTGTTTCAGGCCGCCTCTTCCGACAAAGGCGTTGTTTCGTATGTGCCCGTTACCAAATCCACTCGCAACGCCTTGACGATCGGCTCGGGACGTACTTCGCGCCCTTCACGCACCAGCCGGATCAGGCGATATCGAGCCAGAAACTGCAGGGAGCGAGAGACATTGGGCTGCGCCCGGCCTGTCATCGCTACCAACTCAGTGACGCTCGCCGGGTGCTCGCGCAGCAGCACGCCCAGCAGCTCGAGCGCATCTCGCGACAAAGCCGCGAGCAACGGCGCGGCAGGAAGTGGCGAGGCCCGGCGTTCGCCACGCACCACTGCGCGCATCTCTTCGCGCAACTCAGTCAGTGACTTGCGTGTCATCGTCGTCATCCTCCGCTTCTAATTCGACCTCGTCCGCCTCGAACTCAAAGGTGATGCCATGAGGCCGCGACTAGCTCGCCGCCACTTCCGCAATTCGCAAGCGAATACTCCAACCGTTGACGAGCCAATAGCGGCGACGGTCGTAGTCCAGAAGGCGACTCATAGCTTCGTCGAGCATGTACATATATATCATTTAAAGATATATATTGAAAGCCCCAATTGCCAAGCTCCGAGCAACTCCGCAGTCTCAATTTTGAGAGATCCGTGGCGGGCTGGCAGCCGATGTCACGCGGCCCGCATGGCCAGACGGGCGATGCGGATCCGCCGCCTGGCTCGTTGCCCGTCATGCCGTAGCGCGAGCCTCCAGGATGCTGAAATTCGAGGCGGTCGGCACGACGCGCGCCAACGCCAGCCCCGCCCGATCGAGCAAGCTCTCGTACTCGTCCGAGGTGCGCTCCAGCCCTCCGGTCGCGGCCATCATGTGGATATCGCCGCGGATCACGGCCGCGTGCTGCGGGTTGGCGGTCACGCGTCCCGGAGCGATCTGCTCGATGATGAGCACTCGTCCCCCGGCACCTGCGGCAGTGCGCGTGTTGCGCAGGATCTCGAGGGCGTCGGCATCAGCCCAATCGTGGATGATGAACTTGAGCAGGTAGCAATCCGCGCCGGCTTGGACCGACTTGAAAAAGTCAGTCGGGATGAAAGACGCGCGCTCACCCACTCCGGCCTCGCGCAGGAAGGCGCGGGCGTCGGACTCCATGTATGCCAGATCGGCCGAGGCTCCCTGCAGATGCGGGTATGCCTTCAGCAGCACCGATAGCAGCGCACCGTAGCCGCCACCCAGGTCGATGGCGCGTCGGCAAGCGGAGAAGTCGTACGCTTCGACGATCGCCTGGGCCACGAGCAACGTCTGGCTGGCCATCGATCGATTGAGCACTGCGGCATCGTGCGGCCGCTCGGCCATCGAGAAAAATCCTTCCCGCCCGCCGTGCTTCCAGGCGGCGCCCGTCTTGAGGGTCTCCTCGAGCTGCCCCAGGGCAGGCCACGTACGGCCTCCCCAGTGCAGCGCGCTGATGGCCAGCGATTCCGGGACGTCCGTGCGCAGGAATTGCCCGGCTTCGGTGAGCTCGAAGCGGTCCTCGGCGAGATGCGAGCACAGCCCCAGCGCCGCCAGCGCGCGCAGGATTCGAAACATCGCCCGTGGATGCACGCCCGCTGCCCGGGCCAGCTCCGCGGAGCTGCACATCCCCGCGGCGAGCCGGTCCGGCACACCGGCTCTTACCGCGACATAGATGACCTGCGTGCTCCAACAGGCGGTGATGAGCGATGCCGCCGCTTGGCGCTGGCTCGTTGAGGGCATGTAGGATCTCCGTTTAAGGTGTCGTGGCGCTGATCAGAATGTCCGGGGGAAGCACATGCGTGCAGGCGAGATTCGTTTCTCTATCGTAACCGCGGCACTGGCCTTCATGTTGCCCTGCGTTCCAGCCGCGGCGGCCGCGGCTCCCGCGGATGCGCAGATCAAAGTGGCGCCCGCGTTCGACGCAAAGCAGCTCACCACCCTGCCCACGACGGACTGGATCACCAACGGCGGCACCGTATTCAACCAGCGGTACTCGCCGCTGAAGCTGCTCAACCGCGACAACGTGGCGGGCCTGAAGGCCCTGTGGCGCACGGGCATGGGGTCGGGCCTGCAGCCCGGCTATGCCGGAGAAGCTCAGATCCTGGTGTATGGCGACACGCTCTACGTCGCCAACGGCGCCAACGACGTGTTCGCAATGGACGTGGATACCGGGAAGATTCTGTGGACGTATCACGGCAATCCGAACCCGGAAGGGGGCAGCCCGCTCGGCCGCGCCAGTCGCGGCGTCGCCCTCGGGGAGGGCAAGGTGTTCGTCGGGCACACCGATGCGCGGCTCGCGGCGCTGGACCAGCGCACCGGCAAGGTCATCTGGTCGATCCAGGCGGAGCGCTGGCAGGACGGCTTCGCGATCACGGCGGCGCCTCTGTATTACGACGGGCTGGTCATCGTCGGCTTCAACGGCGGCGAGATGGGCGTGCGCGGGCGCATCAAAGCCTACGATGCCAAGACCGGCAAGCTGCGCTGGGTGTTCTACACCATACCCGCCCCTGGCGAGCCCGGTCATGAGACCTGGCCCCAGAACAGTGACGCGTGGAAACGCGGTGGCGCTTCCATCTGGCAGACCCCCGCCATCGATCCGCAGTTGGGCCTCCTGTACTTCTCTACGGGCAATCCCGCACCGGATCTGCACGGCGACGTGCGCCCCGGCAACAATCTGTATTCGGTCTCGATCCTCGCCCTCGACGCGAAGACGGGCAAGTACCGCTGGCACTACCAGCAGGTGCACCACGACATCTGGGACTACGACTCTCCCAATCCCGTGGTGCTGTTCGATTCGCAGATCAACGGCAAGCCGGTGAAGGGTCTGGTGGAGGTCTCCAAGACCGGCTGGGCCTATATCCTGGATCGGGTCACCGGCAAGCCGCTCATCGGCATCGAGGAGCGTCCCGTGCCGCAGGAGCCACGGCAGGCCACCGCGGCGACCCAGCCTTATCCGATCGGCGATCCGATCGTTCCGCACGAGATCGATATCACCCCGGACGGGGCGCATCTGGCGCCCGGGACGACCGAGCTGCCCAACAAGGGCCGCATTTTCACCCCGTTCTGGACCGAGCCGGTCATGGCCAAGCCCGGCACGATGGGCGGAGCGAACTGGCCCCCGAGCTCCTACGATCCTGAGACGCACCTGCTGTATGTGTGCGCATCGGACCGGATCAGCGTCTTCTCTGCGCGCGCGAAGCTGGAGGAGCCTGCTCCGAACAAGCCTTACATGGGCGGTGCCTTCACCCAGGCGCAGGTCGCCGACGCGGGCATTCTGGCCGCCGTCGATGTCACCACGAATAAGCTCGTGTGGCGCCAGCAGTGGCGCGAGATCTGCTACAGCGGATCGGTCGTGACCGCCGGTGGCCTGCTGTTCGTCGGCCGGGCGGACGGCAGACTGACGGCGCTCGACAAGTCCAACGGCAACCGGCTCTGGGAATTCACCACCGATGCCGGCGTCAACACCACGGTCACGACGTTCGAGCACAACGGCAAGCAGTACGTCGCGGTCCACGCCGGTGGCGGGCTGTTCGCGAACGGCAAGCGTGGCGATGGCATCTGGATGTTCTCCCTGGATGGCAAGATTCCCTCGCTCACCCCGGCGGCCGCACCTCGCAGCGGCGCCGCTGCGGCCTTCGGTGGCCCCCCGGGCGGCCGTCCCGTCGCGATTCCAACTCCCACCCGAGCCGCCAACGTGGGCAACGGCGAGAAAATCTATAAAGCGGCGTGCGTCGCCTGCCACGGCGCCACCGGCGAAGGCGGCGAAGGCGGCGGCGCGCCCCTGGTCAACGGCCTGACGCGCGAGAGCATCCTGGCGACCACCACGACGGGCAAGAACAACATGCCGTCCTTCACCTCCTCCTACTCTACCGACGAGCTGAACGACGTAGCCACGTACGTCACAAGCGTGCTCACAAAGCGACCAAAGTAACACGCGCCCATCTTGGGCCCGGCGGAGGAAGAGAACATCCTCGAAGACCCCTTTGTATTCTTATCCACAGGGGCTCTTGGAGATGTTCTCTTCTTCCGTCGGACCCTGTTTGGCTCTATCTTAGTTTTTTGCGGCGATCTGCAACACGTAAGCCGCCAGGTCGTTCAGCTGCTGCGGCGTCAGCGCGCTGCCGAAGGGCGGCATGTCATTGCGCCCGCGGCTGACGACGTTGGCAATCGACTCCCGCGTCAAGGCCGGCGTCAGCGGCGCCCCTCCGTGAGATCCGCCCTTGCCGCTTTCACCGTGACACACGACGCAGGTCGTCGTGTAGATCTCCTTGCCTTTGTCGAGGTTGGCGGCCGCGGGCGAGGGCATGGGTGCCGGCGCGGCTCCCGGAGGCGCGCCGCGAGGCGGAAATTGCCCCGTCGGGTCCGCCGATCCTCGCGGTAAAGAGTTCATCGTTCCGTCCAGGGAGAACAACCACAGGCCGTCACTGCGCTTGCTCCCGGCGAGCGCCGTGCCTCCGGCCAGCACGACCACGTACTGCTTGCCCTTGTACTCGAACGTCGAGGCAGGCGCGTTCACCCCGCCATCCGTCTGAAACTCCCACAGCTTGTGACCGTTGGTTTTGTCGAGCGCCGTCAGCCTTCCATCATTGCGTCCGACGAACACGAGCCCGCCGCCGGTGACGATCGAGCCGCTGTAACACGTATCGACCCACTGCTGGCGCCATACGAGGCGGTTGGTCGTCACGTCGATGACGGCGAACACACCGCGCCGCGGCGCCGCAAACCGAGCGACAACGCTCCCGGAATATAAAGCTCCGGGCTCGACCGGATAGTTGGGATCGCCACCGGTGGCCCCCCACAGCGAATCCGTGGCGCAGATGTACATCCGGTGAGTCTCCGGATCGTACGAGCTGGGCGGCCAGTTGACCGCGGCGAGCGGCTTCCATACGGAGGGATGTTTCGTGAACGGCGTGAAGATCTTCCCGCCGTTGACCAGGTCGAACCCCTCGGGGGCCATGTCGATCGACTGCGGCACCAGCGCATCGCCGATCGGGAAGGGCTGCGTGGGCGAGGTGTGTTGCTGCGCCTCTTGCATCACTGGTGTTTCGACGATGCCGAGCAGCGGCTTGCCCGTCTCGCGGTCCAGGATATACACCCAGCCCGTCTTGGCAGCCTCCGCGATTCCCTTGCGCTGCTTTCCGTCGTAGGTCGCATCGAACAGAATGACGGGATTGGGGGAGTCGTAGTCCCAGATGTCGTGGTGCACCTGCTGGTAGTGCCAGCGGTATTTGCCGGTCTTCACCTCCAGCGCGAGGATCGAGACGCTGAAGAGATTGTCACCCTGGCGCACGTTGCCGTTGAGCACCGGTCCAGGGTTGGCGGTGGAGAAGTAGATGAGCCCCAGCTCCGGATCGATCGCGGGGGTCTGCCAGATCGCCGCGCCGCCGTACTTCCAGACCTCGCTGTTCGCAGGCCAGGTGTCATGTCCGAGCTCTCCGGGCCCGGGCACCGTGTAGAAAGTCCAGCGCAGCTTGCCGGTTTTCGCGTCGTACGCTTTGATGCGTCCGCGCGTGCCCATGTCGCTTCCGGCAAATCCTGTGATGACCATGCCGTCGTAGTACAGTGGGGCGCTGGCGATGACGTAGCCGGCCTTCGGATCCTCGGCCTGGATGGACCAGCGCAGCTTGCCGGTCTGCTGATCGAGCGCGACCAGCTTGGCATCGAGCTGGCCGACGAACACCATGCCGTCGCCGAGCCCAAGTCCACGTCCGACCCAGGAGCAGCACGGCCGCGCGACTTTCGGATCGATGTTGGCCTTGTATTCCCACAGGACCTTGCCGGTATCGACGCTGACGGCGAACGCATCGTTCTCGCCCGTCATGATGTAAACGACGCCGTCATAGACGAGCGGCTGCGCCTGGTTGCCGCTGCGCGCCGTCAGGCCCGAGCCGTTGAGCGAGGCTCGCCACACGGCCTTCAGGTGCGCGACGTTGTCGCGATTGATCAGGGCCAGCGGCGAATAGCGTTGATTGGAGAGGGAGCCGCCGTTCGTGAGCCAGCCGAGGCCGGGGGGCGCTGCAAGCTGCTGTGCCGTGAAGGCCGGCGCTCTGGGTACCTGTGCGGGGGTGACTGCCACGTGGCAGACAAAAGTGCAAATAATCAGCCCCCGTAGCCACCGCCGCATGCGCGCCCCCGATTATCATCGTTCCCGTCAGTGCCGCACTCTATGATGGGGGTCGTGGGTCAGGCAATTGCCTCTGAGCCCGCATGTTGGACGGCAACACGGGTTCTGATGCAAACAGCCGCCAGCGCTCCCCGGAAGCAGGCCGGCGCTTTGGTGCGAGGAGGGAATATGGCAGTCGATTTTCGCGGTCACCCGCTTTTTCCGCCCGGATTCAACAGTCCGACACGCTTCGAGGCCGACGTCTACGACTGCGAGGTCTGGGGCGAGATCCCCTCGGACATCGAGGGCACTTTCTATCGCATGCAGTGCGATTTCGATTATCGGCCGCCGCAGAACGAGTGGATGACCGGCTTCAACGGCGACGGCCACATCAGCCGCTTCCGTTTTGCCAACGGCTCGGTCGACTACAAGGGCAGGTACGTACGTACCGCTCGCTTGATGGCCGAGCGCAAGGCGCGCAAGCGCCTGTTCGGGGTCTATCGCAATCCCTACACCGACGATCCGAGCGTCGCGCACGTCGATCGCTCCGCGGCCAACACGCACCAGTACTGGCACGGCGGCAAGCTGTTCGTGCTCAAAGAGGACTCGCGCGCGTGGACGGTCGATCCGCACACGCTCGAGACGCTAGGGTCCTGGGACTTCTACGGCAAGTACACCGCGACGACCATGTCGGCGCATCCGAAGATCGATCCCGTCACCGGTGAGATGATCGCCTACGGCTACCAGGCGAAAGGCATCCTCACCAAGGACATCGCGGTCTACACGGTCAATCCGCAGGGACACATCACGAAAGAGGTGTGGCTGCAGTCGCCGTATCTCGGAATCATCCACGACATCGCGATCACCCAGAAGCACGTGCTCATCCCGGTCATCGCGCGTACGACCAGCCTCGCGCGGCTGAAGTCGGGCGAGCCCATGTGGGAGTGGGACGGCAGCCTGCCCACGATGATCGGCGTTCTGCCGCGTGACGGCGAAGCGAAGGACGTTCGCTGGTACAAGGGCCCGTCTCGCAACACGCTGCATTTCCTGAACGCGACCGATCGCGGCAGCAAGATCACCATGGAGTTGCCCACTTCCAGCGGCGAGCGGGATGCCTCGCAGATCCGCCGCTGGACGTTCGACCTGAAGTCCAAAAAGGACTCTTTCGAGGAGACGGTCGTCTCCACCACGCCCGGCTTCCTGCCGCGCATGGACGATCGCTTCCTGTCGCTCGACTATCGCTATGCATACGTGAGCAGCCGCGATATCAACGAGCCCGCGGCCAAGGGCGGCGGCTTTCCGCGGATGAACATGCTGCAACGCCTGGATGTGCACACCGGCGAGATCGAGCAATGCCCGACGCCCGATCCGGCTCAGGGGCTGCAGGAGGCCATGTTCGTGCCCCGCAAGAACGCCAAGGGTGAGGGCGACGGCTACGTCATGGCGATTGCGAGCAACACCCAGTCCATGACCTCCGACCTGCTGATCGCCGATGCCCAGAAGCTCAAGGCAGGCGTGATCGCGCAGGTGAAGCTGCCTTTCCGGCTGCGCAGCGGCACGCACACCAACTGGTATCCGCAGTCGGTCCTGCCGCCCATCAAGGACGAGCTCACATGAGCGCGCGAGGCGAGCAGGGCCCGCATGGCGAGGCCGTACCGGGACGGGTGACTCTCAACGGGCGCGTCGTCGACCGGCGCACGTTCCTCGGAGCTCTGGCGCTGACGGCGGCGGGTGCCGCGATGCCGTTTGCGCGCGCCGCACAGGCGGGCGCGGGGGCCGCGGGCCTGCAGTCCTTGTCCGGAGCCGCGACGAGCGCGATTCCCGAGGGCCCGTGGCACGTGGACGACATGTGGGGGCACTGGCCGCGCTACGCGCACCCGATTTCCTATACTCTCGCGCGTCATGTACCGATCGATGTGGATGCGGTGGCCCCGGCCGACCGCCAGTTCATGATGTGATCGGCTGACACAGAGGGGGATTCGTGGGATACCGGTTCGGGGTCGCGCGCGCCGCGGCCGCTTTGGCGATCTTGTGCTCCGCAGTTCCTCCGGCGGTTGCCCGGCATGCGCACTCACACTCTTCCGCACCGGCACCGCGATTGTCGGCGGAGCAGGTGAAGCGTCTCGATCACCTCGAGCAGGAGCTCACCGCCGCGGAGGACATCCGCTCGATCGAGAAGCTGCAGCGCGCTTACGGCTACTACGTCGACAAGGGAATGTGGGCTGACGTCGCGGAGCTGTTCACGGACGACGCCGTCGCCAACTATCCCGCGGGCATCTACGTCGGCAAGCCGAGTATTCGCGAGCACCTGTTCGAGAACGTCGGCGGCGGCAAGATGGGCGACATCGGGCTCGGCGACGGGCGGATCTACAATCACATGCAGATCCAGCCGGTGGTGCACCTGGATGCGGGTGGCAAGAGCGCGAAAGGCCGCTGGCGCGCACTGGCCATGTTCGGCAGCTACGGCCGCAATGCCACGTGGGCCGAAGGCGTCTACGAGATCGGCTACCAGAAGGATCACGGCGTGTGGAAGATCCATACGCTCGATTACTACTCCGGCTTCGGCGCGCCTTATCAGACCGGCTGGGTGCCGCCTGAGAAACCGCGCACCGGGCCTCCCGGAGGGCGCAAGCTGGCGCATCCCCCGGATCGCGAGCGCAAGATGGAGTGCGACGGATTTCCCGCCGCCTGCATTGCGCCTTTTCATTACGACAATCCCGGCACGAGCGCCTCGGCCAACATCTGGACGACGGTCGACGAGCGGCCGGCGCACACATCGGCAAGCTCCTCGCAGCGGCTGGCCGAGCTGGCGCATCGCGCCCTGTTGCTCGAGGACGAGCAGAAGATCGAGAACCTGCAGCGCATCTACGGGTACTACATCGACCGCGGGCGCTGGGATGAGGCCGCGGACCTGTTCGCCAGCGACGGCACGTTCGAGTCCGGACTCTCCGGCGTGTACGTGGGGAGAGCCCACATCCGCAAGTTCCTCGGTCTGACCGGGCCGGAGGGCCTGGGCTTCGGGCGCATGAACGATCACATCCAGCTGCAGACCCTCGTCGACGTCTCCCCCAGCGGGTTGACGGCCCGGGCGCGCAGCCGCGAGCTGGATATGATCGGGGAGTACGGCGGGCAGGGGACCTGGGTCGAGGGCGTGTACGAGAACACCTATGTGAAGCAGGGCGGGGAGTGGAAGTTCAAGTCCCTGCACTTCTATCCGACCGTCATCACCGACTATGCGAAGGGGTGGGCACAGGACGCCCAGCCGGTTCCGACCGCGAGCACCGAAGTACCTCCCGACAAGCCGCCGACGGAGATCTACCAGATCTATCCGAAGGCTTACGTGCCGGCGTATCACTATCGCAATCCCGTGACGGGGCAGCCGCCACACTATCCTCCGGTGGGCGCTCCGAGCCCGGAGATGGCCGCGGTCACTCTGCAACCCTTGGGCGGCAAGGTCCGCTTGCCGGAGGTCGACGATCCCGGCTCGATGCTGGCAGCGGCGGAGCGGCGGCTCGAGCGGGTGAAGGACTTCTGGGAGCTGGAGAATCTCGAGAGCGCGTACGGCTACTACCTCGACAAGAACCTGTTCAACAACCTCGCGGACCTGTTCGCGACCGATGGCTCGATGGAGCTGGCGCAGCGCGGGGTCTACAGAGGCCGTGAGCGGGTGCGGCAGTTCCTGCTGCATGTCTTTACGCGCGACGGCAAGGAAGGACCGGTCGAAGGCCGGCTCGGCAACCATCTGCAGCTGCAACCGGTGATCGACGTGTCCGCCGACGGAATGAGCGCCAGGATCCGCAGCCGCATGCTGCAGCAGATGAGCATGGGCGGGCGTGCCTCCATCGGCGGGGCGATCTACGAGAACGAAGCCGTCAAAGAAAACGGCGTGTGGAAGTTCAAGGTCGATCACGCCTACAACACCTTCACGGCCTCGTATGCGGGCGGCTGGGCTCAGGGTTCCAGCAGCTACATGCCCGGACCGAACCCGGACTTTGCCTGGGACGCTCCGCCCACCCAGGTTTTCGACATGTTTCCCGTGGTGTACGAGATTCCCTATCACTATGTGAATCCAGTGACGCATGCGCCGGAAATGCGGGTTCCCACGCCGGTGGGCATGCCACCGCGAATCGCCGCAGCATTGCGCGACATCGGCCCGAAGATCGACGGTCCGCGCACCACGGGGCTGTATGCGCCGCTGCAGCCGAAGGAGCCCTATCACGGAGTTGCCCTGTTCCGCGACCTCCACTACGGCCCGCATGAGCGC
>Ga0207707_10003542_pt1 | contig 13818 bp, 10 predicted proteins | sample KBSC83BmetaG_FD_184336 | JGI IMG/M metagenome (GOLD analysis project Ga0207707, IMG submission 184336) | Corn rhizosphere microbial communities from Kellogg Biological Station, Michigan, USA - KBS C8-3B metaG (SPAdes) (version 2) | ecosystem: Host-associated > Plants > Roots > Rhizosphere ...
AGGAAGACGGCTCAGGCGATGGGGCGATCGGTCGGTTGCACCGGCGCCGGCAGCCGGGAGTCCCCAGTGAGCGATTGGTCCACCGCCACCGCGCACGCCCGCCCCTCGGCGATCGCCCACACGATGAGCGACTGACCGCGCCCCATGTCGCCGCAGACGTAGACGCCTGGCACGTCGGTCGCCCAGTTGCCGTCGCGGGCGACGTTGCCGCGCGCGTCGAACGACACGCCCAGATCCTCGACCAGCGGTCCGCGCTCGGCACCGGTGAAGCCCATGGCGAGGAGAACCAGGTCGGCGGGCAGCTCGATGTCGCTGCCCTCGACCTTCTCGAAGCGGCCGTTGACCATCCGGACCTCGTGCAGCAGCAGCGCGCGCACCCGGCCGTTGCCGTCGTCGAGGAACCGCTCGGTGTTGACCGAGAACAGCCGCTCGCCCCCCTCCTCGTGCGCCGAGGAGGTGCGCAACATCAGCGGCCACATCGGCCAGGGGGTCGAGGCGTCACGGGTCTCCGGCGGCCGGGGCAGGATCTCGAGCTGCGTCACCGACGCGGCCCCCTGCCGGTGCGCCGTGCCGAGGCAGTCGGCACCGGTGTCGCCGCCGCCGATGATGACGACGTGCCGGCCGGCGGCACTGATCTCCGGCTCGTCCTGGTCGCCCGCGGCGACCCGGTTGGCGATCGGCAGGTAGTCCATGGCCAGGTGGATGCCGTCGAGCTCGCGGCCCGGCACCGGCAGGTCGCGGCCGACGGTCGCCCCGCCGGCAAGCACGATCGCGTCGAAGCCGTCGCGCAGCTCGGCGGCGGTCACGTCGACGCCGACGTTGACGTTGGGCCGGAACGTCGTGCCCTCCGCCTCCATCTGCGCCAGCCGCCGGTCGATGACCCGCTTCTCCATCTTGAACTCGGGGATGCCGTAGCGCAGCAGCCCGCCGATGCGGTCGGCCCGCTCGAAGACGGTCACGGCGTGACCGGCCCGGGTGAGCTGCTGGGCCGCGGCGAGGCCCGCCGGCCCGGAACCCACGACCGCGACCTTGTGGCCGGTGCGTTGCGGCGGCACCTGCGGGGTCATCCAACCCTCGTCCCAGGCCCGTTCGACGATCGACTCCTCGACCAGCTTGATGGTGACCGGCTCGTCCCCGATGCCGAGCACGCAGGCGCTCTCGCACGGCGCCGGGCACAGCCGCCCGGTGAACTCCGGGAAGTTGTTGGTCGCGTGCAGCCGCTCGCTCGCCTCGCGCCAGTCCTTGCGCCAGACCAGGTCGTTCCACTCGGGGATCAGGTTGCCGAGCGGGCAGCCCTGGTGGCAGAACGGGATGCCGCAGTCCATGCAGCGGCCGGCCTGCTGCTCGATGTGGTTGTGCTGGATCTCTTCGTAGACCTCGCGCCAGTCGCGGATGCGCACGTCGACCGGGCGCCGCGGCCGGTTCTCCCGCGGAGTCTTGAGGAAGCCCGTCGGATCAGCCATGGGAAGCCGCCATGATCGCCTCGTCCACCGATTCCCCCGTCTGCTCGGCCTGCGCCATCGCGGCGAGCACCCGCTTGTAGTCCCTGGGCATGACCTTCGCGAACCGCTCCACCGCGGTGTCCCAGTCGGCGAGCAGCCGCTTGGCGACGTCGGAGTCGGTCTCCGCACCGTGCCGGGCCACGACCTCGCGCAGGAACTCCCGGTCGTCGTCGTCGAGCGGGTCGAGGTCGACCATCTCGCGGTTGACCCGCGCCGGGTCGAGGTCGAAGAAGTACGCCGTACCGCCGGACATGCCCGCGGCGATGTTGCGGCCCGTCGGCCCGAGCACCACGACGTGACCGCCGGTCATGTACTCGCAGGCGTGGTCGCCAACGCCCTCGACAACGGCGACCGCGCCCGAGTTGCGGACGCAGAAACGCTCGCCGACGACGCCACGGACGTAGAGCTCGCCGCTGGTCGCGCCGTAGCCGACGACGTTGCCGGCGATGATGTTGTCCTCGGCGCGGAACGTCGCCTCCACCGGCGGGCGCACCACGATCCGGCCGCCGGACAGCCCCTTGGCGAGGTAGTCGTTGGTGTCGCCGTACAGCCGCATCGTGATGCCGGGCGGCAGGAACGCCCCGAACGACTGCCCGGCCGACCCGGTGAACGTGATGCGGATCGTGTCGTCGGGCAGCCCGGCGCCGCGGAACCGCTTGGTCACCTCGTGGCCGAGCATGGTGCCAACCGTCCGGTTGACGTTGCGGATCGGCAGCTCCAGCGTCACCGGGGACCCGTCGGCGAGTGCGCCCTCGCACAGCTGGATCAGCGTGTTGTCGAGCGCCTTGTCGAGGCCATGGTCCTGGGTCGTGACGCAGTGCCGCGGACCGGGGACGTCGGGCACGTGCAGGATCGGCGAGAGGTCGAGCCCCGCGGCCTTCCAGTGCGCGACCGCCGCGCTGGTGTCGATCAGCTCGACGTGGCCGATCGCCTCCTCGAGGCTGCGGAAGCCGAGCTCGGCGAGCAGCTCGCGCACCTCCTCCGCCAGGAACTCGAAGAAGTTGACGACGAACTCCGGCCGGCCGGTGAACCGCTTGCGCAGCTCCGGGTTCTGCGTCGCGACGCCCACGGGGCAGGTGTCGAGGTGGCAGACCCGCATCATGATGCAGCCCGACACGACGAGCGGCGCGGTCGCGAAACCGAACTCCTCGGCGCCGAGCAGCGCGGCGATGACGACGTCGCGGCCGGTCTTCATCTGCCCGTCGACCTGCACGACGATCCGGTCGCGCAACCCGTTGAGCAGCAGCGTCTGCTGGGTCTCGGCCAGCCCCAGCTCCCACGGCCCGCCTGCGTGCTTGAGCGAGGTCAGCGGGGAGGCGCCGGTGCCGCCGTCGTGCCCGGAGATGAGTACGACGTCGGAGTGGGCCTTGCTCACGCCGGCGGCGACCGTGCCGACGCCGACCTCGGCGACGAGCTTCACGTGGATGCGCGCCGACGGGTTGGCGTTCTTCAGGTCGTGGATGAGCTGAGCGAGGTCCTCGATCGAGTAGATGTCGTGGTGCGGCGGCGGTGAGATCAGCCCGACGCCGGGCGTGGAGTGCCGCGTCTTCGCGATCCACGGGTAGACCTTGTGGCCGGGCAGCTGGCCACCCTCGCCGGGCTTCGCGCCCTGGGCCATCTTGATCTGGATGTCGTCGGCGTTGGTGAGGTACTCGCTGGTGACGCCGAACCGGCCCGACGCGACCTGCTTGATCGCGCTGCGCCGGTCGTCGTACAACCGCTCGGGGTCCTCGCCGCCCTCGCCGGTGTTGGACTTGCCGCCGATGCGGTTCATCGCGACGGCGAGGGTCTCGTGCGCCTCGGCGCTGATCGAGCCGTAGGACATCGCGCCGGTCGCGAACCGCCGGACGATCGCGCTGACCGGCTCGACCTCGTCGATCGGCACGGCCGGGCGGGCACCGGTGCGCAGCTTGAACAGGCCGCGCAGCGTCATCAGCCGCTCGGACTGGTCGTCGACGGCCCTGGTGTACTCCTTGAAGACGTCGTAGCGGCGGGCGCGGCTCGCGTGCTGGAGCTTGAACACCGTGTGCGGGTTGAACAGGTGCAGCTCGCCCTCGCGCCGCCACTGGTACTCCCCGCCCACCCACAGCCGCCGGTGCGCGGCGGGGATCGGCGGGTAGGCGAGCTTGTGCCGCTCGGCGACCTCGGCCGCGATGACGTCGAGCCCGACCCCGCCGAGCCGGCTGGTGGTGCCGGTGAAGTACTCGTCGACCAGCTCCTGCGACAGGCCGAGCGCCTCGAAGATCTGCGCGCCGGTGTAGGACGCCACCGTCGAGACGCCCATCTTCGACATGACCTTGAGCACGCCCTTGCCGAGGGCCTTGATGAGGTGGTGCACCGCGGTGTCGGCCGCGAGACCGGGGAAGACGCCGGCGGCGACCATGTCCTCGACGGTCTCCATCGCCAGGTAGGGGTTGACCGCGGCCGCGCCGTAGCCGACCAGCAGCGCGACGTGGTGGACCTCACGCACGTCACCGGCCTCCACGATGAGGCCGACCTTGGTGCGGGTCTTCTCCCGGATCAGGTGGTGGTGGACCGCGCTGGTCAGCAGCAGCGACGGGATCGGCGCCCACGCCGCGTCGGAGTCGCGGTCGGACAGCACGATCAACCGGGCGCCGTTGTCGATCGCGGCGCTGACCTGCGCGCGCACGGTCTCCAGGGCCTCGCGCAGCCCGTCGCCACCGCGGGCGACCTCGAACAGGCCCTTGACCACGACACTGCGCAGGCCCGGCAGGTCGCCGTCGTCGTTGATGTGGATGATCTTGGCGAGGTCGTCGTTGTCGATGACCGGGAACGGCAGCACGATCTGCCGGCAGCTGGCCGGGGTCGGGTTGAGCAGGTTGCCTTCGGGCCCGATCGTCGTCTGCAGCGACGTGACCAGCTCCTCGCGGATCGCGTCGAGCGGCGGGTTCGTCACCTGCGCGAACAGCTGGGCGAAGTAGTCGAACAGCAGCCGGGGCCGCTGCGACAGGACCGCGACCGGCGTGTCGGTGCCCATCGACCCGATCGGCTCGGCGCCGTTGCGCGCCATCGGCGTGAGCAGGATGCGCAGCTCCTCCTCGGTGTAGCCGAACGTCTGCTGGCGGCGCAGCACCGACTCGTGCCCGTAGACGACGTGCTCGCGCTTGGGCAGGTCGTCGAGGTGCAGCAGTCCGGCGTGCAGCCAGTCCTCGTAGGGGTTCTCCGCGGCCAGGCTCGCCTTGACCTCGTCGTCCGGGATGATCCGGCCCTGGCCGGTGTCGACGAGGAAGATGCGCCCGGGCTGCAGGCGGCCGCGGTGCACGATGCTCGCCGGGTCGATGTCGAGCACTCCGGTCTCGCTCGCGAGCACGACGAGCCCGTCGTCGGTGACCGTGTAGCGGGAGGGCCGCAGGCCGTTGCGGTCGAGCACCGCCCCGATGACGTCGCCGTCGGTGAACGCGACGCACGCCGGGCCGTCCCACGGCTCCATCAGGCAGGCGTGGTAGGCGTAGAAGGCGCGCCGGGCGGCGTCCATCTGCTCGTGGTTCTCCCAGGCCTCCGGGATCATCATGAGCACCGCGTGCGGCAGGCTGCGCCCGCCCATGTGCAGCAGCTCGAGCACCTCGTCGAAGCTGGCGCTGTCGCTCGCGCCGGGGGTGACGACGGGGAACAGCCGCGACAGGTCGCCGGGGATGTCGGCGCTGCGCAGCAGCGCCTCGCGGGCCCGCATCCAGTTGCGGTTGCCCATGACCGTGTTGATCTCGCCGTTGTGGGCGATGTAGCGGTAGGGGTGGGCCAGCGGCCAGCTCGGGAACGTGTTGGTCGAGAAGCGGCTGTGCACCAGGCCGATCGCGCTCGAGAGCCGCTCGTCGGTCAGGTCCGGGAAGAACGTGCCGAGCTGGTCGGTGGTGAGCATCCCCTTGTAGACCAGCGTGCGGCAGGACAGCGAGGCGAAGTAGACGCCGGTCTCCCGCTCGGCCCGCTTGCGCAGGCAGAACGCGCGCCGCTCGAGCGCCAGGTCGGTCTCGCCCGCGTTGCCGGCGACGAAGATCTGCCGGAACCGCGGCATGACCTTCTGCGCGGTGGCGCCGACGCCGGTGACGTCGGTGGGCAGCTGCCGCCAGCCGAGGACGCGCAGCTCCTCCTCGCCGGCGATCGCCTCGATGCGACGCATCGCCTCCTGCTCCTGCGCGTCGTCGGCGGGCAGGAACGCCGTGCCGACCGCATAGGCGCGCGCCGGCGGCAGCGCGAAGTCGACGACCGCGCGCAGCAGCGCGTCGGGCACCTGGAGCAGGATCCCGGCCCCGTCGCCGGTCTCCGGCTCGGCGCCCTGGGCGCCGCGGTGCTCGAGGTTGCGCAGCGCGGTCAGCGCCTTGACGACGATGTCGTGCGACGCGCGGCCGTGCATGTCGGCGACGAAGGCGACCCCGCAGGCGTCGTGCTCGTGGGCGCCGTCGTAGAGGCCCTGGGGTGCAGGGAGATCAGCAGTCATCGGCGATCCCGTCGTCTCGGCTTGGTCGTGCTGGCCAGGGACGACGTCGGCCCTGCTGAAGTACGGGGTCAGTCTACAACCGGACGGCCAGGGATTTTCCGAACCGGCCCGAGCCGGCCGCCGATGCTCCGGTCAGCCGCCGACGCCGGTGCCCACGAGGGTGCCGATGGCATAGGTGACGCCGGCAGCCGCCACCCCGAAGGCCAGCTGGCGCGCACCGCTGAACCACGGCGAGCGCTCGGTGAACCTCGAGACGGTCGCGCCGAGGGCCAACAGCGCCACCGCGCTGACCGCGAACGCGATCTCGCGAGCAAGTGCGCGCCCCCGACCAGGTAGGGCAGCAGCGGCAGGAGGGCGCCGGCCGCGAACGCGGCGAACGACGACCCAGCCGCCACCAGCGGGTTGGGCAGCTCGTCGGGGTCGATCCCGAGCTCCTCGCGGGCGTGGATGCGCCACACCTGCTCGGGGTTGGCGGACAGTTGCTTCGCGACCTCGCGGGCCAGGTCGGGGGTGAGCCCGCGCGACTGGTAGAGCAGCGCGAGCTCGTGCTCCTCCGCGTGCGGGCGCCGGGCCAGCTCGCGGCGCTCGGTCGCGATCTCGGCCTCGATCATCTCCGCCTGCGACGCGACCGAGGTGTACTCGCCGGCGGCCATCGAGAACGCGCCGGCGAACAGCCCGGCCAGACCGATCAGCGCGACGGTGCCCCGCGCCACCGATCCGCCCGCCGCACCGGCGATCAGCGACCCGTTGGACACCAGGCCGTCCATCGCACCGAACACCGCGGGCCGAAGCCAGCCGCCGTTGACGTTGCGGTGGGTGTGGTGGATCTCCGGCCGGTCGTCGCTCACGGGTCCTGCTGAGGCGTCGTCATGCCGGATCGCGGGGGCGTCGCGCGGTCACGTCACGCCGGCCGGGGTCTGCGGGGTGTCCTCGACCGACGCCCCGTCGGCCACCGGCTCCTGGACGACCTCCTCGCGGCCGCTCCCCCGGCGTAGGACCAGGTAGGCCACGGCGGCGAGGAACACCGCGATGCTCACGTAGTCGTTGAGCCGCAGGCCCAGGTAGTGGTTGGCGTGGTCGATGCGCAGCGCCTCGATGCACGCCCGACCGGCCGTGTAGGCGGCGACGTAGAGGGCGAACGCACGACCGAAGCCGAGGCGGAACCTGCGGTCGGCCCAGATCACCAGGCCGGCCACCCCGAGGTCCCAGATCGACTCGTAGAGGAACGTCGGGTGGTAGAGGCCGGGCGGGTTCGAGCCCTCCGGCTGCGTCACCCGCAGCGCCCACGGCAGGTCGGTGTGCCGGCCGAACAGCTCCTGGTTGAAGTAGTTGCCCCACCGGCCGATCGCCTGCGCGATGACGACGCCCGGCGCGGCCGCGTCGAGGAACGGCAGGACCCGTACGCCGTAGCGCCGGCAGGCATAGATCGCCCCGAGCGCGCCGCCGGCGACGGCGCCCCAGATGCCGAGGCCGCCGTGCCAGACGTAGAAGATGTTGACCCAGTCCTTGCCGGCGCCGAAGTACAGCTCCGGGTCGGTGATGACGTGGTAGACGCGCGCGCCGACGAGTCCGGCCGGGACGGCCCAGGCGGCGATGTCGGCGGGGGTGCCGCGCCGGCCGCCGCGGTCGACCCAGCGCCGCTCGGTCAGCCAGACCGCCACGATGACGCCGAGGATGATGCAGGCCGCGTAGAGGCGGATCGTCAGCGGGCCGACGTGGACCGCGTTGGTCGGCGGTGGCGGGAAGTAGGCCAGGACCACGGCTACGACCGTACGTCAGCGCGGGGTGCGGCGTACGTCACCGCGCTGACCCTGGGCCGCATCATCGGCGCGGCCGGCGGACGCCCTCGGCGAGCCGACCCGCGAGGTCGCGCACGGCATCGGGCCCACCGCCGTCCAAGAGCCGGCGCACGAACGCCGACCCGACGACGACGCCGTCGGCGTAGCCCGCGATCTCGGCGGCCTGGTCGGCGTCGGACACGCCGAGACCGACCGCGACCGGCAGGTCGGTGGCGGCCTTGACCCGAGCGACCAGCTTGGGCGCGAGGTCGCTGACCGCTTCGCGGGTGCCGGTGACGCCCATCGTGGAGGCGGCGTAGATGAAGCCCCGGTTGGTGCGCGCGACCAGGTCGATGCGCTCGTCGGTCGACGAGGGCGCGACGAGGAAGACGGGGTCGAGACCGTGCGCGTCGACCGCGGCCAGCCAGTCGCCGGCCTCCTCAGGAATGAGATCGGGTGTGATCACCCCGGCCCCGCCGGCGGCGGCCAGGTCGCGGGCGAACCGGTCGACGCCGTAGCGCTCGACCGGGTTCCAGTAGGTCATGACGACGGCCGCTGCGCCGTCGGCGGCTACGGCCTCGACCGTGCGCAGCACGTCTTTGATGCGGGTGCCCGCGGCCAGCGAGCGCTCGACGGCGGCCTGGATGGTGGGCCCGTCGATCAGCGGGTCGGAGTAGGGCAGCCCGATCTCGACGACGTCGGCGCCGCCGTCGAGCATGGCGCGGAGCGCGGCGATGCCACCGTCGACGGACGGGAAGCCGGCCGGCAGGTAGCCGACCAGTGCGGCTCGGCCCTCGCGGCGCGCGCGGGCGAACGCGTCGGAGAGGCGAGTCACCCGGGGCCCCTGCGGGACCGCGAGCTCGGCGAGGGGCGCGGGGTCGTCACCAGCCCTCCCCTGCGTCGTCGGCGCTGCGTTCGAGCGCGGCCTCGGCGACCTCTCCGCCGGTGACCAGGCCGAACCAACGCGCCGCGGTGTCGACGTCCTTGTCTCCGCGACCGGACAGGTTGACCAGCACCACGCCCTCGGGGCCGAGCGCGCGGCCGACGTCGAGCGCCCCGGCGACCGCGTGGGCGCTCTCGATGGCCGGGATGATCCCCTCGGTGCGGCAGAGCAAGGAAAAGGCGGCCATCGCGGCGGCGTCGTCGACCGGCCGGTAGGTCGCCCGGCCGGTGTCGTGCAACCAGGCGTGCTCGGGCCCGACGGCCGGGTAGTCGAGCCCGGCGGAGATCGAGTGCGACTCGATGGTCTGCCCGTCCTCGTCCTGCAGCACGTAGGTCCGGGCGCCGTGCAGCACCCCGGATGCGCCGCCGGTGATGGACGCCGCGTGCCGGCCGGTGCTCACGCCGTCGCCGCCGGCCTCGAAGCCGTAGAGCGCCACGTCGGCGTCGTCGAGGAACGCCGTGAAGATGCCGATCGCGTTGGACCCGCCGCCGACGCAGGCGCACACCGCGTCGGGTAGCCGGCCGACGAGCTCGAGCACCTGCGCCCGCGCCTCGTCGCCGATGACCCGGTGGAACTCGCGCACCATCACCGGGAACGGGTGCGGCCCGGCGACGGTCCCCAGCAGGTAGTGGGTGTGCTCGACGTTGGTGACCCAGTCGCGCATCGCCTCGTTGATGGCGTCCTTGAGCGTGCGGCTGCCGGTGGTGACCGGCACCACCTCGGCGCCGAGCAGGCGCATCCGGGCGACGTTGAGCGCCTGCCGCCGGGTGTCCTCCTCGCCCATGTAGACCACACAGTCGAGCCCCAGCAGCGCGCACGCGGTGGCCGTCGCGACGCCGTGCTGGCCGGCGCCGGTCTCCGCGATCACCCGGGTCTTGCCCATGCGGCGGGTCAGCAGCGCCTGCCCGAGCACATTGTTGATCTTGTGAGAACCGGTGTGGTTGAGGTCCTCGCGCTTGAGCAGGATGCGCGAGCCGCCCGCGTGCTCGGACAGCCGCGCGGCCTCGGTGAGGATGCTCGGCCGGCCGGTGTAGGTCTTCTCGAGGTGCGCCAGCTCGGCGCGGAACGCCGCATCGACCCAGGCGGTCTCGAACGCCGCCGTCAGCTCGTCCAGCGCCGCGACCAGGGCCTCGGGCACGAACCGCCCGCCGAACGGGCCGAAGTGCCCGGCGGCGTCCGGCAGTGCGGCGTGGGTCATCGCGAGACGTGCCGCGCGGACGGGTGCGCCCCGGCGGCGACGAGGTCGGCCACGGCCTGCCGCGGGTCGCGACCGGTCACGAGGCCCTCGCCGACCAGGACGGCGTCGGCGCCGGCGGCCGCGTAGGCGAGGAGATCGTGCGGGCCGCGTACGCCGGACTCGGCGACCTTGACCACGTCGTTCGGGATTCGCGGGGCGAGCCGGGCGAACGTCGTACGGTCGACCTCGAGGGTGCGCAGGTTGCGCGCGTTGACGCCGACGACCTTCGCGCCGCCGTCGAGAGCCCGCGCCAGCTCCTCCTCGTCGTGCACCTCGACCAAGGCGGTCATGCCGAGGCTCTCGACCCGGTCGAGCAGGCCGACGAGGACGTTCTGCTCGAGGGCCGCGACGATCAGCAGCACGAGGTCGGCGCCGTGGGCCCGGGCCTCCCACACCTGGTAGGGGGTGACCACGAAGTCCTTGCGCAGCACGGGGACGTCGACCGCGGCCCGCACGGCGTCCAGGTCCTCGAGCGAGCCGCCGAAACGCCGGCGCTCGGTCAGCACGCTGATCGCGTGCGCGCCGCCCGACTCGTAGTCGCCCGCCAGGCCGGCGGGATCCGCGATCGGGGCGAGGTCGCCCGCCGAGGGGCTGCGCCGCTTGACCTCCGCGATGACCGCGACGCGGCCGGACTGGCAGAGGATCGGCGCCGCGTCGAGCGCCGACGGCTGGCGGCCGGCGCGCTCCTTGACCGCCTCGAACGACACCGACTGCTCGCGCTCGGCGAGGTCCTCCCGCACTCCGGCCAAAATGTCGTCGAGCACCGTCACTGGGTCAGGGTAGCCAGCGCGCGGGCGCGGGTTACTGCCGGTCATGCCCGACCGTCGGGTCCTCGCCGCGGTCGAGGGCCTCCCACGCCGACACGTCGGGATCGACTGCCTGGGCAGCAGGAGCCGCGGCCGGCTCCCCCGGCGCTTCGTAGCGGGCGCCCATGCCCGGCCAGCGCCGGCCGCGGGCGACGACGGCCGCGCCGGCGAGCACGAGAAGAGCCGCGCCGGCGACGGCGGCCCACCGCCAGCCCGTGAACGAGACGGGCACCCGAGCGCCGGTGAGATCGGCGGCCGTACGGGCACCGGCGGCGTCGCCGGCGGTGGCGCTGACCACGGCCGCCGCCAGGCCGGCGACGACGAGCGCAAGCCCGGCGGCTCGCCGGCCCCAGGAGCGGGTCGCCAGGACGCCGGCGACGGCGGCCAGGCCGAGCAGCCCGACCGCGGTGGTCACCGCGGTGAGCTGGTGCCCGGTGACCGCGACCGTGCCGTGGAAGGGCGCGGGGCGCACCACCGTCGCCCACGTGCGCCCGCCCGCGATGAGCAGCAGCGCCGCCCCCGCGAGGCAGCCGAGGACGACCGCGACGAGCTCGCGGCGGCCGGTCACTGGGCCGGGGTGAGCGTCTCGGCGGCTGCGATCGCCGAGAGCACGGTGGCCGCCTTGTTGCGGCTCTCCTGGTCCTCCGCCTCGGGGTCGGAGTCGGCGACGATGCCGCCGCCGGCCTGCACGTAGGCGACGCCGTCACGCATCAGCGCGGTGCGGATCGCGATGGCCATGTCGAGGTCGCCGGCGAAGTCGAGGTAGCCGACCGTCCCGCCGTAGAGGCCGCGGCGCACCGGCTCGAGCTCCTCGATGATCTCCATCGCCCGGACCTTCGGGGCGCCGGACAGGGTGCCGGCGGGGAGCGTGGCCGCGAGGGCGTCGTAGGCGGTCCGGCCCTCGGCGAGACGGCCGACGACGGTCGAGACGATGTGCATGACGTGGGAGTAGCGCTCGATCTGCATGAACTCCACGACGTCGACGCTGCCCGGCTCGCAGACCCGGCCGAGGTCGTTGCGCCCGAGATCGACGAGCATGACGTGCTCGGCACGCTCCTTCTCGTCGTCGAGCAGCTCGGCGGCCAGCCGTGCGTCGTCCTCGGGGGTGGCGCCGCGGGGGCGGGTGCCGGCGATCGGGTGCAGCAGCGCCCGGCGGCCGGTGACCTTCACGTGCGCCTCCGGCGAGGAGCCGACGACGTCGATGCCGTCGGGCAGCCGCAGCAGGTACATGTAGGGGCTCGGGTTGGCCGAGCGCAGCACCCGGTAGACGTCGAGCGGGTCGGCCCCGGTACGCACCTCGAACCGCTGGCTCGGCACGACCTGGAAGATGTCGCCGGCGCGGATGTAGTGCTTGGCCCGCTCGACCGCGGCCTGATAACCCCCGGGCGGCGTGCGGGCCGGGTCGACCTCGCGCCGCGGGCGTTGCAGGGTGGCGACACTGGGATCGGCGGGCTTGGCCAGGTCGGCGGTCATCACGTCGAGGCGGGTGACCGCGTCGGCGTAGGCCGCGTCGGGTTCGTCGGCGGCGAAGACGTTGGCGATCAGCAGCACCGAACCGTCGGCGTGGTCGAGAACCGCGAGGTCGGTGGCGAGCATCATCGCCAGCTCGGGCAGGTGCAGGTCGTCCTCGGCCGTTGCGGGCAGCCGCTCGAACCGGCGTACGGCGTCGTAGCCGACGAAGCCGACCAGCCCGCCGGTGAGCGGCGGCAGGTCGGGCAGCCGCGGCGAGCGCAGCGCCTCGACCACCGCGCGCAGCGCCCGCAGCGGGTCGTCGTCGTAGGGCAGGCCGGGCGGCGGCTCGCCCAGCCAGACGGTGCGGCCGTCCCGTGCGGTCAGCGTCGCCGGGCAGCGCACCCCGACGAACGAGTAGCGCGACCAGACCCCGCCGTGCTCCGCGGACTCGAGCAGGAAGGTGCCGGGCCGCCCGGCGGCGAGCTTGCGGTAGGCGCCGACCGGGGTCTCGCCGTCGGCGAGCAGCCGCCGGGTGACGGGGACGACGGCGTGCGTGCGGCGCAGGTCGAGAAACGCCGCGTGGTCAGGCGTCACCGCCCCGGTGGTCATGGCGCGGGGATGCCGACGACCGCGTCGAGCCGGCCGCCGGCCGCCAGGCAGATCCGCTCGCCGGTGTGGCAGGCGGGCCCGATCTGGTCGACCTGGACGAGGACCGCGTCGCCGTCGCAGTCGAGGGTCACGCCCTTGACCCACTGGAGGTTGCCGGACGTCTCGCCCTTGACCCAGTACTCCTGCCGGCTGCGGCTCCAGTAGGTCGCCTTGCCGGTCGTCAGCGTGCGGTGCAGCGCCTCGTCGTCCATCCAGGCGAGCATCAGCGCCTCGCCGGTGTCGTACTGCTGCACGACCGCGGCGATCAGGCCGTGCTCGTCGCGCTTGAGCCGGGCGGCGATCGCAGGGTCGAGGTTGGACGGGCGGACCGGGGCGGACATGGCTTCAGTATCTCCGTTTCGACGGTGCAGCGGTCAGCGGTGCTGTGCGGCCCACGCGGCGTGCAGCCCGGCGTAGACGCCGTCCTGCCCGACCAGGGCGGCGTGCGGCCCGCGCTGCACGATGCGGCCGGCGTCGACGACGATCACCTCGTCGGCGGCTTCCGCGGTGGCCAGCCGATGCGCGATCGTGAGCGAGGTGCGCCCGGCGAGCAGCCGGTCGAGCGCGCGGGTGAGCCGGACCTCGGTGGCCGGGTCGACCGCGCTGGTCGCCTCGTCGAGGACGAGCACGTCGGGATCGGCGACGTAGGCGCGCACGACCGCGACCAGCTGCCGCTCGCCGACCGACAGCGAACCGCCGCGCTCGCCGACGCGGGTGCGCGGGCCGTCGGGCATGGTGTCGAGCCAGTCCCCGAGCCCAAGGTCCTGGAAGACCTCGGCCACCTGGGCGTCGGTCAGTCCGGGCCGGCCGTAGCGGACGTTGTCGGCGATCGAGGTGTCGAACAGGAAACCGTCCTGCGGCACCATGACGACCCGGTCCCGCAGCGAGTCGAACCGAACGTCGGCCAGCGGGACACCGCCGACCAGCACGCGGCCCCGGCTCGGGTCCATCAACCGGGTGAGCAACTTAGCGAACGTCGTCTTGCCGCCGCCGGTCTCG
>Ga0207707_10003545_pt1 | contig 13812 bp, 11 predicted proteins | sample KBSC83BmetaG_FD_184336 | JGI IMG/M metagenome (GOLD analysis project Ga0207707, IMG submission 184336) | Corn rhizosphere microbial communities from Kellogg Biological Station, Michigan, USA - KBS C8-3B metaG (SPAdes) (version 2) | ecosystem: Host-associated > Plants > Roots > Rhizosphere ...
GTGATTCTCGATCCGTACCCATTCGACGCCGAGTCGATCAAATTCTCAGCCCGCGCGCGCGTAGTCTCTCCGCCGAAGGAGAAATCGCCGGCGGCCTGCATCGACGCCTACCACAAGGCCGCGCGGCAGCAGTTAACGTTTCAAGTCTCGGCGTAAATCACATTCACCACGAAGGTCACGAAGTACACGAAGGTTCGGAAAGGATTGGAATTCTTCGTGACCTTCGTGCTCTTCGTGGTGAACAGTCTTTTTCCAAGAGGTTAAAATGCCGGGCGCGGCATGCCGCGCCCCTACAAATTCCGCGGAACGGCAGCAAGAGCAACCGCCCCTACGGATTTTTTTGCGCCCTTTGCGCTCTTTGCGGTTAATTCTCTCTACTCTTCATCGATTTCCACGCGGATCGCCTGCCCCCTGCCCGACTCCGGGCAGGCGCTGGCGGCGACCAGCAAATCCATTTCGACGCGGAAGTCCACGTGCGCTTCGACCTTGGGGCGAATCATCGTGTCGTACATGACGCCGGTGTCGGGATCGATGCGCATGCACTGAAAGATGTTGAATGGGCTCGGCACGTCGTCCGGGGCGATGTTCCACGCTTTGACAGCGCCGCTCAGGTTCTCCCAGCAGCCGTGATCGGGAATCTCCTCGGCTTTTTTCGGGTTGATATCAACGCCTTCGGCGAACACACGCTTCGACTGTCCCTGCGCCACCATCTCGAATCGTTTACGACTGCACATGCCCTTTTGTAGATCGTGCCGCCCTTCCGTGAAGGTGTCTTCGACGATGGTCAGCATCGGGTTATTCCGCTTCGAATACAAAACATCTCCGGTGCTGATGAAAATCTTCACCTGATTGGTTTTCGTTCGCGCCTGATCGAACCTCTCGGTCAAATCGTGCAGATTGAAGGCGACGAAATCGACGATGCTTTTCCCCGCGATCCGCAAACGCTGACCTTTTTTGATCTCGAAGGCCGCACCGGAGTTTTTCGGCACCACTTCGCTTTTCAACTTACCCATTCGGTCTCCTTTCAAAACACGCCTGCCAAGCACCTGCATGTTTCCTAAAGAAGGCGGAGCTGTCAACTTGAACGGCCCAGCGTCCGTCGGCTCGACCCCGCTTGATTGAATTTGATGGCGCCAATCCCTATGATCAATTTCATTGGAGGGAACCGCATGGACACGATTCGCTTCGTCGATACCACCATCCGCGACGGCCATCAGAGCCTCTGGGCGGAAAACATGACTACCGGCATGATGCTGCCGATCGCGAAAAATCTCGACGACGCCGGTTTCGAGGGCATCGAGCTGATCTCCGGATCGCATCTCAAAAAATGCGTGCGCGAGCTGAAGGAAGATCCGTGGGAGCGCGTGCGTCTGGTATCGAAGATCATCACCAAAACACCGCTCCGGCTCATCGCGGGCCGCGTTAACACCTTCGAATACAATCCGCCGTCCATGTATCGGCTCTTCGTCGAGCGCATGGCCGCCAACGGCATCCGCGAAGCGCGCATCTCCGATGAATGGAACGATTACGAAGGCTGGAAATTCCGGGTCGGCGAGTGCCATCGCGCAGGCCTCAAGTCGATTTTGAATCTGATTTATTCGGTCTCGCCCAAACACAGCGACGAGTATTTCGCCGAGCGTACGCGCCAGGCCGCGTCCCTCAAACCCTACCGGCTGTGTCTGAAAGATCCGGGCGGATTGCTGACGCCAGAGCGCATGGAAACCCTCGTGCCGATCATTTTCAAAAACGCCAACGGCATTCCAATCGAGTTGCACACCCATTGCACTACCGGCCTCGGTCCCCTTTGCTGCATCAAAGGCATGGAATTGGGCATCCGCTCCATCAACACGGCGTTGCCGCCGCTCGCCGACGATACCTCCAATCCGTCGCTGTTCAACGTCGCGAAGAACGCCCGCGCGCTGGGATACAAAACCGAGATCGACGAGGAAATTTTGAAGCCCGTTTCGAGACATTTCACCGCCATCGCCAAGCGCGAAGGCTTCACCATCGGCGCGCCGGTAGAGTACGACTATGCTCAATACCAGCATCAGGTTCCCGGCGGCATGCTTTCGAACTTGAAGTTTCAACTGCGCAAGGTCGGCCTCGAGCACAAGTTTCCCGAGGCGCTGACCGAAGCCATCCGCGTGCGCGAGGAATTCGGCTATCCGATCATGGTGACGCCGCTGTCGCAATTCGTCGGCAGTCAAGCAGCGATCAACGTGATCGTCGGTGAGCGCTACAAAGAAGTCACCGATCAGGTGATTAAATTCGCCCTCGGCCACGCAGGAGCCGAAGGCGCGCGCGACATGGAACCGAACGTCAAAGACAAGATTCTCAATCGGCCGCGCGCCAAAGAGTGGGCCAAGTGGCAGCCCGACGAACCGACGCCGGACGAAATGCGCCGGCGGCTCGGCGCCGAAGGCACATCGGATGAGGAGCTTCTGCTGCGCTGGATCGTCGGCAAAGAGGACATCGACGCCATGCGCTCCAATCCTCGTCCATTGGAATATTTGAATTCAGAACAGCCGCTGGTGAATTTGCTGCAGGAATTGTCCAAGCGGACGAAGAACCGGCAGATTTACGTGCAGACGCCGAATTTTTCTGTCATGTTGGAAAAACGGGTGGTGCAGTGAAGATAGTGTGTATTTCAACTCCGATGAGCATTAACACAATCGGGAAAGATTCCTCGCATACGCTCGGAATGACAGTTGTGAGCATTTGTCATCTCGAACGAAGTGAGAGATCTTTCCCTCAAACTGCACCACTACCAGACGCTAGACATAGTTGAATCTCTTCGCCAGCGGTGCGATAACGAAAAATAAATTTGACCAGGAGGCCCGAAAGCAATGGCAAAAGATATCGTAGGAATCGACGTGCACATTCATCTCTCCGACGAAACCACCCAGAAAGCCAAAGGCTCACGCACCGCGCAGATGGCGAAGTATTTCGGCCGCGAACGGCCCCCGGTCTCCATCGACGAACTGGCCGATCAGTACCGCGCGCGCAAGATGATGGCGGTGTTGATGAACACGCGCGACGAAACCGTGACCGGCCTCACCCCGGTGCCCAACGACCACGTAGCCGGCGCGGTGAAAAAGCATCCCGACGTGTTTCTGGCTTTCGGCGCCATCGATCCGTGGACCGGCAAGCTCGCGCGCGACGAGATCAAGCGGTGCAAAGATTTGGGGCTGCACGGTATCGGCGAGCTCAACCCGGCGCGCCAGCACTTTTTCGCCAATGACGTGCGCTTCTATCCGCTGTGGGAAGAATGCGCCAAGCTGAATCTGCCGATCCTTTTCCACGGCGGCATGGCCGCGGCCGGGGCCGGCACGCCGGGCGGCATGGGCATCAAGCTGAAATACAGCCAGCCGATCCATCTCGACGAAGTGGCGGCGGATTTTCCCGAACTAAAAATCATCAGCGCCCATCCGACCTGGCCGTGGACCTCGGAAAGCCTCGCCATCGCGCGCCACAAGGCCAACTATTTCATCGATCTGTCGGGGTGGGCGCCGAAGTACTTTCCCGCGGAACTGATCCACAATATCAGCACGCTGCTGCAGGACAAGGCGATGTTCGGTTCCGATTGGCCGGGAATTCCCGTCGAGCGCTGGCTCGAAGAGTTTCAGCAGGTCAACCTTAAACCGGAAATCCGAAAAAAGATCATGCTCGACAACGCGGTGAAGTTTTTCGGGTTGGAACTGTAACGAAAATTGGAGTGATGGAGTAATGGAGAGTTGGAGTGATGGGTCGGAGGTCCGGAAACCCAATACTCCATTACTCCAATTGTGAGGAAGTTTGAACGCCATGTCCGCTGACGGCATTCGTTTCGTCGACACCACCATTCGCGACGGCCATCAGAGCCTGTGGGCCGAGAACATGACGACCGGCATGATGCTGCCGGTGGCCGAAGCCCTCGATCATGCCGGCTTTGACGCCATCGAATTGATCTCCAGCTCGCATCTGAAAAAATGCGTGCGCGAGCTGAAAGAAGATCCCTGGGCACGGGTAAGGCTTATGCGCGAGCGCATGCCGCGCACGCCGCTGCGACTTAACGCCGGGCGCTTCAGCGCCTTCGATATCACGCCCCGTTCCATGTACCGGCTGTTCATGGAGCGCATGGCCGCCAACGGCATTCGCGAGGCGCGCATTTCGGAGGAATGGAACGAGCTCGAAGGCTGGATCTGGAAGTGCAAAGTTGCCAGCGACGTCGGCATCAATCCGGTGCCGAACATCATCTACTCAGTCTCACCCAAGCACACCGACGAATATTTTGCCGAGCGCACCCGGCAAGCGGCATCGCTCAAAGTCAATCGGCTTTGTCTCAAAGACCCCGGCGGTTTGCTCACGCCTGAGCGGATCCAAACCTTGGTGCCGATCATGTTCGCCAACGCCAACGGTATCCCGATCGAGCTACACACGCATTGCACCACAGGGCTCGGCCCGCTCTGCTGTCTTGAAGCCGTGAAACTCGGCATTAAGATCGTCAACACCGCTTTGCCGCCGCTGGCCGACGGGTCGTCAAACCCGTCGCTGTTCAACGTCGCCAAGAACCTGCGGGCACTCGGCTACCAAACGTTGATCGACGAAGAAATCCTGAAGCCGGTGTCGGACCATTTCACCCACATCGCCAAGCACGAAGGTTTTCCCATCGGCGAGCCGGTCGAATACGATTACTCGCAATATCAGCATCAGGTGCCCGGCGGCATGATTTCCAATCTGCGCTTCCAACTGCGTAAGGTCGGCATGGAGAGCAAAATCGACCAGGCCCTCGAAGAAACCCAGCGTGTGCGCGCCGAGCTGGGCTACCCGATCATGGTCACGCCGTTGTCGCAATTCGTCGGCAGCCAGGCGGCGATCAACGTCATCGTCGGCGAACGCTATAAAGAAGTGACGGATCAGATCATCCAGTACGCGCTCGGTTACTGGGGCAAGGAAGGCGCCGAGCTGATGGCGCCGGAAGTCAAAGCGAAGATCATGGACCGCTCGCGCGCCAAGGAATGGGCCGCCTGGCAGCCGCCCGAGCCGAGCGTGGCCGAGCTGCGAAAAAAGATGAACGCCGAGAACGTTTCCGACGAGGAATTTTTGCTGCGCTGGAATCTGAACGTTGAAGAGATCGCGACCATGCGCGCCGCCGGCGCGCCGAAAGAATATCTGACTTCTCAGCAGCCGCTGGTGAACCTCATCGATGCGCTGAGCAAACGCAAAGACTATCGCCAGATCGTCATCCAAAAAGGCGACATGATGGTTTCGCTCAACCGCTCCGGCACCGCGGCGTAGATTTCCGTCACGTTCACGATTCACGACCACGAACACGACCGACATGGACCGCTTCTTCTTCGTCTCCGGCGCCATCGCGGCGTTTGTCGCCGTCGCCCTCGGCGCCTTCGGCGCTCACTCGCTCAGGACGAAACTCACGCCGGAGATGCTCAATATTTTTGAAGTCGGCGTGCGCTATCAGATGTACCACGCGCTGGGCCTGATCGCCGTGGCGTGGGCAACAACGCGCTGGCCGGAGGCCAATCTCAACACCGCCGGGTGGGCATTCATCGTCGGCATCGTGATTTTTCCCGGCAGCCTCTATCTTTTGAGCCTCACCGACACGCGCTGGCTCGGCGCGATTACTCCCCTCGGCGGCCTGGCTTTTCTGATCGGCTGGGCAATCCTCGTATGGTCCGTCGCGAAGTAGCGGACTACGTTGTTACTTTACCTTTTTAATTTTTAATTTTGCATTTTTCCCCACCATCGTTTAGCCTTTTGCAATGATCATCGGCGTGCCGAAAGAGATCAAGACCGAGGAAAACCGGGTCGCGGTCACGCCCACGGGAGTCGCTGCGTTTGTCGCGCGCAGTCACAGAGTTCTGGTTCAGAAAGGCGCCGGGACCGGCAGCGGGCTCCTCGACCGCGCCTATGAGAACGCGGGCGCCACGATGGTTGCCAGCGCGGAGGACGTCTGGGGCGGCGCCGACCTGATCATGAAGGTCAAGGAGCCGCAGACTTCCGAGTATCCCCTGCTTCGCTCCGGTCTGATTCTTTTCACGTATCTACACCTCGCCGCCAGCGAGTCCGTGACCCGCGCCCTGCTCGAGCACAAAGTTACCGCGATCGGCTATGAAACCATTCAGCTCGACGACGGCTCGCTGCCGCTGCTCGCGCCGATGAGCGAGATCGCCGGCCGCCTGTCGCTGCAGGTCGGCGCCTGGTGTCTCCAGGCCGAGAACGGCGGACGCGGCATTCTTCTGGGCGGAGCTTCCGGTGTTCGTCCCGGCAAAGTCGTTATTCTCGGCGCGGGAATGTCCGGCACCGCCGCCTGTCAGGTCGCCACCGGCATGGGCGCTTACGTCAGCATTCTCGACATCAATCCGACCAAGCTCCGCTACGTGCACGACATCCTCGGCGGCCATCTCACCACGTTAATGTCGAACCGCGCCAACGTGGAAGAAGAAGTCGTCGATGCGGACCTCGTCATCGGCTCGGTGCTGATTCCCGGCGCGCAGGCGCCGAAACTCATCTCCCGTGCGCTCGTGCGGCGCATGAAACCCGGCGCGGCGTTCGTCGATATCGCCATCGATCAGGGCGGCTGCGCCGAGACTTCGCGGCCGACCACGCATCGCCAACCGATCTACGTCGACGAGGAAGTCGTGCACTACTGCGTCACCAACATGCCGGCGATCGTGCCGAACACATCGACTTACGCGCTGACGAATTCGACGTTGTCTTATGGCTTGCAATTGGCGAATCGCGGTTTTCCCCAGGCGCTGGCGCGCGACAAGGCGCTCGCCAAAGGACTCAACACCTGGGACGGAAAAATCACCCACGAAGGCGTTGCCGCCGCGTTCAATCTGCCGCGGACGCCGGTCGAGGAGGTTCTTCGCGCATGAGACTGGTGACCCGTGCCGATTTCGACGGCCTCGTGTGTGGCGCACTCGTGACGAAGTTCGAGAAAATCGACGATTATCTCTTCGTCGAGCCCAAGTTCATGCAAGACGGACAAGTCGATATCCGCGCCGGCGATATCATCACCAATTTGCCTTATCATCCCAATTGCACGCTCTGGTTCGATCACCACATCACCAACACCACGCCGGATTTTCCAAAGCCGATCGTGCTCGGCAAGGGCGGCTTTCGTCTGGCGCCGAGCGCAGCGCGGGTAGTTTACGAATATTACACGGAGGCAGTCACGGCCGTGCCTGTAGGGGCGCAGCATGCTGCGCCCTCGTCCCCGAAAGAAATCGAAAATTTTCTGAAATCCGACCGCATCGTGTATCTGCTCCACGAGGCCGATCGCATCGACGCCGGCAAACTTGAGCAGCAGGACGTGCTCGATCCGCAGGGTTATGTGCTGATTTCCATGACCACGGACGGGCGCAATGCCGGCGACGAACCGTATTGGCTGAAGGTCATCGATCTGCTACGTGACACAAAGCTGGAAGAAACCCTGCGCGACCCGGAAATCGCCAAGCGCTGCCAGAGAATTCGCGACGAGCAGGAAAAGCTGCGCATGCTTCTGCTCGAGCGCGGCGAGCTTCGCGGCAACGTGATTTATGTCGATCTGCGCGGCGTCAAGGAAATCCCCGACGGCAACCGGTTTTTAGTTTTTACGCTGTTTCCGCAAGGAAACATCCAGGTCAAAGTCGCCCACGACAGTCAGCGCGCCAACACCACGGCGATCTCGGTGGGCTACAATATTTTCAACCCGACCTCGAACGTCAACGTCGGCGAGTTGTTGACAAACTACGGAGGCGGCGGCCACAAAGTCGTCGGCTCGAGCCGCGTGCCCAACGACCGGGCGGAGCAGGCGATTAAAGAGATACTAGCCGCCGTCACCGACTCACGGTGAAACATTGTAGGGGCGCAGCATGCTGCGCCCCTACAATGCCCGCTCCCCGAAAATGAAATGAAGGTCGTCAAGATCGGCGCCGCGCTGAAACGGCTCAAAAAGCTAAACGACGAAATCCGCTACGCTGAATGTTTTGAAACCGACCAATTCACCAGCGGCCTGATCGCCTTCCGTCCGACGAAATCCCGCAATCCGAAACAGATCAATCACGCCGACAAGGACGTGGTCTGCCAGGTCATCAAAGGCAGCGGCCGATTGCGTGTCAACGGCAAACGCGTCCCACTTCGACCGGGAATTGTCTGCCACATCCCCAAAGGCACTCCGCACGATTTCGCCGCAGGAAAAAGCGGCGAGCTGGTTTTGTTCTATTCGCTGATCAAGACACTACATGCAAAGTGATCAACCGGCGCCCCCGCATTCCGTGGTATTTTCGACGATAAGTCGACCAGAGTTCAAAACCGGTGATACCACTGTGATTAGGCGCTATCCTGCTGTAAGCGCACTGCTCAGCTCGGTTAACATTCATACCGGTATTCCAGCAGACTTCTAGGATTATAATTTTAGCTTTTTGCTACCCTATGACCTTTGATGAGATTATTTCGCCTTTCCCAGTGTTCGTTTCGGTGATCGGCGAAAAGTGGCTGCACCAAAATCCATGGTTAGATGCGGACTACATATCTTCGCGGCTAGAACATTTCGAGCGGCTTGAAAGGGACCTCAAAAGTCTCGATACCCACGTTGGACCGTCAAAACTAAAGGCGACTTATCGAGCCTTGGTGCGCGACAAGAACAGTTTTTGGCCTATTGTGCACGAAATTCACGGGATTTCTCTTGTTAGTAAAGTTTCATCTCATGTTGAGCTGAAAATTCCGTTAGGTGGCTTAAGCAACAGAGATTTTGACGCGAGGGCAAAAGTTTTGGGTGTGTCAATTAACATGGAATGCACGACACGGAAGGATGAATTCCCATTTAACCTTCCACCTGTAGAGACAGGACCAAATCACATTCCGGTGTATTCCGGCTCAAGGTCTACGGTTGACCCCCACGACGCGCGCGGTTCTGGCATTACCAGTGCCCCTCAGGATGATCCGTTACACGTCGAAACTCCTGAAGCCACTGTGGCACGCCAAATTCTAACTGTAGAATTATCGCAGCTTCCCGAAACCGGAGTAAATCTGATTCTATTTGGTCAAATCAGTGGGAGTCGTGAAAATCTTGAAACAGCATTGTTCGGACCAATAGCTGTCGATTTTGCGCTAAACCCGAAAGTGAGGACTGTAGAATCTACTGCGATTCGACTTCCACACGGTGCCTACGATACAGGTATAAACGGGGAGCCGTTCCGTCGCTTATCTGGCGTCCTTTGGTTCAAGCTGTTTAGTATTCGGGGACCAGAATACAATCTCTATCTTAACCCCTGTGCGATAAGCCCAATTCCTGAAGGAATTGCCGCGCAGTTGAAAGCTCTATTTACGTAACGCCTGCAATTCAATTCCACGCGGGATAGGGTTCCGCTAACAAAATTCGGTCACAGCGAGCCGCGCTGGTCTGACCGAGCCATTCCGGTCCACGACAATAGAAATTCCTGGCGAGTTTTATCGCCACATCAATTGCTCGCCTTCCGTGTAGCGCTACCTTAGCGGACCGAAGACGGGTTGCTCTTGTCGGCCATGCTGGATGATACTCCGGTGACCTGAGTTTACGCAAACTTCTTGTTAACAATTTGTAAACACTGTCGTTGGCCAACATGGCCTAAAGTGACCACCATGCCCACTCACGTTGAATCGGGAAATGGGAAAAAACACGGCCACTTCCGAAGAAGCAGCCGTTTTTCGCTGGCTTAGAATTTTTGCCGGTGGCGGCCTTGCACGCCGATAACACGGGCTCAAATCCCGTCGGGTTAGTCAACTAGATTCGGATCAAATTTCCATCGCAGCCTAACTTCCAACAATTTCAACTCACCACCACTTCGGCTGTTCATACTTCGCGCGGAAATATCCGTCCCAGACGGCGGAGGCCGGCTTGGGCCTGCGATCGGCGGTTTGCATGCCGATATGAGCCCAGATGCGCGCCAGGTCGGCGAGCGGCGGGCGCAGGCGGGCGACGAGTTTATCGGAATCCGTGGTGGCGAAGTTGATGACGAATTCGTAGCCGTCGCGGGACGCGGTCTGGAGCAGATATTCGGTGAACTGCATCTGATCCGCTTCTGAGCCGTAGAGCGTGGTCGCGTAGGACTTGAGCTCCACGTTGCGCGAGGTCATGCCGCTCTCGGCGATGGCAATACCCTTTTTGAAGCGTCCGGCGAAGTCCAGAAAATTCTGCGGGATCACCCGCGGCACTTCCGCGCTCATGTGCGGATAAAAGCTCATAGCAAACAGATCGCTGTAGCGCATCACATCCGCAACTTCTTTCTCCTGATCGGTCCCTTTCGCCTCGCGCGTCAAGCGCTTGTAGTGCAAAACTTCAGTGGTGAAAAACACCGGCAGAGTCCGATGCACTTTCTTGACCGCCCTGTAGGTCTCGCGCTGCAATTCCTTCCACTGCTGCCATTTGGACTGATTGCGCGATAGGAGCACGTTGGACTCGACGCCGATGGCGAGATAGTCGGGATGCAGCGCATCCACGGCGCGCAGCACGAAATTCAGAAAGGCTTTTTTAACCCGCGGGCTGTTCAGCGCCTCGTTGGCCCACGGCTTGGGCAGCGGCTGATTCTCGTTGGCGCCCCAGTAGGGCGCGAGCTCGCGCTTGTCTTTGTTCAACGGCGAGATCGACAGGAACAATTTCTTTCCCGCCGGCGCGCGGTAGCTCAGGTTTTGCTGAACGTCCTGCGAGAACGGCTTGCCGTCGAGCGCCTCGGGCCAGGGAATGCCGCCGATGAACATGAGTGAGATGATATCGCCGTGGGACTGCGCGTACTCTCGCGCCAGCGCCATTCCTTCATCGGTCAAATCGGCGGGCCACTCGGTAAAGCCCATCAGGAAAGGCCGCGTCGCGGGACCGCGATACTCCGGCAAAGGCGCGGGCGGCGGCGCCGGCTGAGTTGCGGCCGGCGGCGCGGGCGGCGGACGAGATGTGCCCCTGTATCCGTCGCCGGCGCAGCCGCTGACAAGCGTGATCATCAGCCATACGCAAATACGAAAAACCCTTTTTGTCATGACGGCAATTATCAAAGTTTCGTTTCCTTCGGTCAAGCAACCGGCGCTTCCTTTCCCTTGACTTGCTGTGAAATTCTCGGAAAATAGCTGAAATTCTTCTCGCGTCGATCGATGCATCAGCCAAACTGAATTATTTTGCCATTTACCCCTCGCATACGTCCGTTCTTCAACTCGGTCCTACTTGCTCTCGGATTTCTTTTTGTCGCGTCGTGCTCCTCGCGCACCGCGCCACCCGACCCGCGCTATGCGCCCGCCGGGGATTTGCTCGACATCGTCAAGGATTTTCAACGCCTCGCCAAGGAAGACACGTATCGATTTGCGATTCCCAAGGACGTGACCGGCGTCAATATCATGAAAGCCACCTTGGTTCGTCTGGACGATTACGAGCGGAAGAATCGCGACCGGTTCACCGACATCGTCCAGTTCAACCGCGCGCTCGCGCTGGAGCGGCTGCGTGAATACGATCAGGCGGCCGCGCTTTACCGCAAAGTCGCCGAAACCGAAGGCCGTCTGGCCGCGGACGCCGCGAAAAACGCCGAGATCCTCGACCAATTTTTGCGCATCTTCGACAAGACTGTGCCAGCGGACGATCCTTTCAAATACATCGCTGGGCTCGACGACAAAGTCGCCGCCTGGAATCAGCTCATTCAAAAATACAAAGGGACACCCTACGAATTTATGGCGCGAGTCGAAGAGGAGCGCATCGATCGCGCCAAGGTCGCCTTCGTCGAGGCCAACCGCTTCCGGCTGAAGGAAGGCAATCAACTCACCATCGTCGGCTACAGCCAGCTCATCACCAAACATCAGGCGAGCAAGAACATTCACCGCTTCCTCATCGATTTCGGCGATTTTTACATTGTCCTTGCAAAAGAATACGCAGCTCAGTACGATCCAGAGGGGTTGGCCTTCGAGCTTAAAGTTTTAGATCAATTCGTCAGGTCGGCGCTCAAGCTCTATACCGAAGTGGCCCAGGTCGACGGTATCGTCGAAAAGCTCGAAGCCCAGGGAAAAATCGAAGCGGCGCGCGGCTTTCTGGAAAAAATGACCCGGCTCAACCGATGAAGCTCACGCGATTGGTGAATCTGACAGCCGGCGCCGCGCTTTTGTGTTGGATTGCTCCGGCCACACTATCCTGGTCGCAGGAACTGCCGCTCGACAAGATTCTCAACCCCCTCCCCGACTACAGTCCCTTCGAGGCTTCGGGCGCCGCACCGCCGCAATATTTTCCCGACGAAGTCGACCGCCGCGCGCGCGAAATGCTCATCGATGCACTGACCAATCCCGGCGCGCTCGAGCAGCATCTACAATTTTTCAAGGCCGAAGACACGCGGATGCAAAAACAGCGCGGCGCTTCCACCGGTCTGACCGAAGACGCCCAGGACCTCGTCAACAATACGATCCAGGATCGCGAACGATACCTCGAAGCGCAGAAAGATGCCATCAAACATGCTTCGTCGCCCGAGCGGAAAAAATATCTCGAAGCGATCGTTAAAAATGACGACCTCAATCAAGCCGATGCGTTGATGCGCCAGAGTTCGACCAATTTTTGGGGCGGACTCGGCAATCGCCTGTTGAGCTCGGTGGATCTGGTCGGCGTTGCCTCCGGCAACTATATCGGCGCAGCGGCAGAAACCACGGTGAACGGTCTCTATGCTCTGCTCGACCGCGACATGCCGATCGAGGAACGGCGCGCGCTGGCGCGCGATCTCGATTACCTCAAGCGCAACCCCGAAGATCCCCGCGTGGCGACGATCCGCAAACAAGCCGAAGCGCTGGATAAAAAGAAAAAGGCGGCCCTGATCCGCAAGCAGCTCGACAAGGCCAAGGAGGCGTTCGCCAAGAACGATTTGGATACGGCGAGCTTTCATCTCGACCTCGCCGGCTTCATCGACCCGCAGGCGCGCGATGGAGAGGATCTCCGCCAACGGGTAAACAAGGCGTCGACCGCTATCGAGGCCGCCCGGCAAAAAAGCCTGTCCGCGCGCGCGGAGCGGCCCGCCAATGCGGCACAGCAAGCCGACATCAGACACTTGCTCGAGGTGCTGAGCCTCCGCGACAGCAATCAGATCCAGCGGGTCGCCATCGACACCGAGAAAAAAAATCTAGGCACGCCTCTGGCCGATGCGGCGCGCGACGCCGAAGCCGTCGGGCTCGAGCTAAAAGGCTGGCGCGAAGCCGCCAAAAAGGCCATCGAGCAAATGGCCAAGTCCAGCACGAATGCCGAAGTCAAAGAACGCGCCGCAGCGCTTCTGCAAAGCCCGCAGTACAACCTGCTCACGCCCTTCCAGGAAGCCAGGAGCGAGCGCCGGGTTCAGTCGGCCAAGTACGTCTTGCTCGGCGATGATTTTCTGCGCAAGAATCTGATGTTCGCCGCCGGCGCCGCGGCGGCCGGCCCGGGCGCCGCGGTCACCCTGGGCATGGCCAACGCCTTGATGGTGACCAACAACCTGTATCAAGTGCTGGTGCAAAACCCGGTTTCGGCACAGCCGGTAATCGATGCCGGTGTCGCCTACGTGCGCAACCATCCCAACTCGGAAAACGCCTCGGAAGTCTACAAAGTTTTGGCCGACGCCTATGAAGAACGCGGCCTCTTCGATCAGGCGATCCACTACCACGAGCTCGCCGGGTCGCCGCAGGAAAAGCTCACCGCGATCAAAGAAAAGGCGGCCAAGGCACTGCTCAACGCCGCGACCAAAACTTCCGATCGGAGCGCCCGCGAATATTATTTGACCAACGTGATCGACCAGAATCCGGACACGCCGGCGGCGGCGGAAGCGACGCGCAAGCTCGCCGAGATGACCAAGGACGAAAATCAGGGCC
>Ga0207707_10003546_pt1 | contig 13812 bp, 28 predicted proteins | sample KBSC83BmetaG_FD_184336 | JGI IMG/M metagenome (GOLD analysis project Ga0207707, IMG submission 184336) | Corn rhizosphere microbial communities from Kellogg Biological Station, Michigan, USA - KBS C8-3B metaG (SPAdes) (version 2) | ecosystem: Host-associated > Plants > Roots > Rhizosphere ...
CGCTGGTATGCCTCGGATAGCAGCGTGGAAACGCGTTCCCGGGTGATGCCGAGCTGGAGGCCGATTTCGTTGAGGCTGTCTCCGGTGGCGGCTGCGGTGAGGACTTGGGCTTGTCTCGGGGTGAGGCGCATACGGGCCGGGCCACGGGTCATGCTTCGCCTCGCAGTGCCTCAGCAACGGCGACGAGCGCGGACGCGATCGCCAAGTTCGAGCGGACGGTGAGGACACCCACGGCTGTCGGGCCGTCGAGATCGCGTAGGCGCCCGTTGGGGAGCGTGACCATTGCGTTGATCGACTCGTCGATGCCGTTGATCAGCCATAGTGCGTGGTCGTGGGGCTTGCGTGCGGTGGGCTCGGTCATGTGCTGCTCCTCGGCTTGTCGGGGTCGGGTTCGTCCCAGGCGACGGCGCCGCATTCGCGGCCGTTGATGATGAGCGGCGCGCCGTGCGGGTCGCGGTCGCGGCGGTAGTGGCCTGCGGGCTGGGTGCAGGTGGATTCGGGATAGTCGTAGTGCGGGAGGCCGCACAGGTGGTCGGTCATGCGGCGTTGCTCCTCGGCGTCTGGGTCGGGCACGTCGGGTCGTGGTCGGTTTCCAGCGCGGTCCACCAGCGCTCACAGCACGCGTCCAGCAGCTCCTGATAGGCCTGCTCCAGGCCGGGCAGTGTGGGGCAGTCGGGGCCGTGGACTTTGCCGCCGGATGACCGCCAGAACTCGCAGCACGGGGTGAGAGGCTGGGGTCGCTGGCCGAGCGCGCGGCGTCTCGCCCACTCGTGCTCTTCGAGCAGGCGCCGGTGCGCGCCGTATTCGCGGGTGGCGCACCATGCGAGGACCGCGGCGCCGTAGGCCAGGCCGGCGGCGGGGATGGGCTGCTGGTAGCAGGCGATCGCGCCGGCGCCGAGGAGGAGCGCGGCGGTGGTGCAGGCGCGGGCGTACCGCTGATGGGTGGTCACGGCTGCTCACCTCTGTCGGGCTCTGTGGCGGCGGCCTCGTCGCGCATCTGGTCGACGGCGGCGCGGACGATGCAGTCTTTCGCCTCCAGCAGTTTCCGGAGTCCGGCGGTCAGTTCGGGCCCGTCGGGCAGGTGGTCCACGATCTCGTGCGCCAGCTCGGCGAACGGTGCGCTGAATCCCTGGAGGCGTTCGGGCAGGTGGCTGTACTCGAAGTAGCGCAGCAGGTGCGTGGTGGCGGGGTGACGAGTGGTCATGACGGGTCTCCCATGGTTCCGGTGCACTTTCGGTGGGCGAGGTAGCGGCTGTAGACCTGCTCGCACTTGAAGCAGCCGGGGCCTTCGAGGGTGAGGAGGTTCTCGTGGTCGAGGAGTCCGGTGCCGGGGTCCTCGCCGCGGTTGAGGCGTCGGATCATGTCGTCGCTGACGCGGTGCATGGTGAGGATGGTCCAGAGGTGTTCGCCGGGGCCGGGGTCGGTGAGCTGGGCGCTGATCTTGCTGGCGGGTACGGGGACTTGGGTCATGTGCTGCTCCGGTGGTGTCGGGTGATGGCGTGCCAGGTGGCGCGGAGGGCGAGGAGCAGGCCGCTGATGAGGGGCCAGGCGAGGATGGTGAAGGCGAGCAGATCAGCGCCGGTCACGACGCCTCCAACGTGAGCTGAGACAGGCGGCGTGCGGCAGCCTCCGCGTAGGGCTCGTGGGCCTCGATCCCGATCGCCCTGCGCCCGGACTGGCGGGCGGCGTCCAGCGTGCTGCCGGACCCGGCGAACGGATCGACGACGAGACCGCCCTCGGGGCAGGCGTACTCGATCAGCGGAGTGAGGATGCCGAGCGGTTTCTCCGTGGGATGGATGTTCCGGCTATGGAGATTCCGGACTTTGATGACTGATCGCATCAGGCGTGTTCCGTCATCGACGTAGGGCACGCCAGGCATGCCGTCGTAGATGCCCTTGGCTACGGATGACCCCCGACCACGGCGGGCGGGTGTGGGTATGCCGTCGCGTGGGGTGGCCTTGTGCTGCTGTTTCCAGGGGCCCTGATACCAGTGAAGTGCGACCTCGTGGACGCGCCTGAACCGGTCGTTGGTGAACCCGACCCCTTCCGGCTTCTCCCAGATCACATCCTGGGAGAGCGTCCATGCGGCGAACTCGTCGCGGTAGTCGAGGAACATACGCGTACTGCCGAAGCACCACATCGACGAGGCGACTGTGGCGGCGACTTCGGGCCAGCCGTGGGGCCAGTGGTCCCACGGGAGTTTCGTCACGGCGTAGGGCGGGTCGGCGACGATCAGGTCTGCCTGCAGGCCGAGCGCGGGGAGGGTCTCGCGCATGTCGCCCAGGTACAGGGTGACTGCGTCGTCCTCGTAGTACGGGGTGTTCATGGCGTGACCTGGATGTCTGCGAGGGGTACGCCTGCGTCGAGTTGGCGGTGGAGTTCGCGGAGGCGGGCGAAGGCTTGGCTGTCGCGCCGGTTGAGGGCGCGGCGGGCGACGGCTGGGAGGGATGACCAGCAGTTGCGGCAGAGATACATGCGGGGCGGGCGGGGGGTGCGGCAGTTGTGGCAGGGCAGGTTCATGAGCGCTCCTCTCCGGTCTCGCGGGGCGGTTCCAGCCCGAGTTGTACGGCGGCGAGGGCGACGGCTTCGCGGATGGACAGGCCTTCTTCGGAGGCGGCGCGGATGGCGAGGGCGCGGATGTGCAAGTCCTCGGCGAGGTCTTGCTGTTCGGGGGTGAGGGTGCGGGCTCGTCCGCGTGGGCGGCGGGTGGGTTGCCAGCGGTCTGTGGGTTCGGTGTCGGTCATCGGGGTTCCTTCGCGGGGCTGTACGGGGTCTGTGGCGGCCGTTGGCGGCCGTTGGCGGGCTGTGTGGCCCGGGGGCGTCGGGAGCGCTGAGGACGGCTCAGGCGGCTTCTGGCGGCTTCTCGATGTCGGCGGGCTCCGGGGCGGGCTGCGCCCAGCGGGACGCTGCGCGCCGTTCCGCGGGCCTTGCGGGGCTGGAGTCGCATTCGGGCTCCGAGGGCGGGAGACGGGCGTACAGCGGCTCTCTCGCGGTCATTGCGGGTTCCTCGCCCCCGAGCGGTAGCCAGTGCACGGTCGCGAGGAACGTGAACGCGACGCTGAGCGCGGCAATGAACACGGCGGCCACGGTCAGGCCTCCTTGGCGGGCTGCTCGGCGTCGTAGCGGGCGATGACAGCGCCGAGCGTCTGGGAGGCGATGCCGAGGCACTGGCCGCCGCAGAAGTCGCACACCGCGTCGTCTCGTACCTCGGCGCCCGTGATGGGCTGCCATCCGGTCTCCTGCCGTGCGCAGGTGACGCAGTACAGGGTTCGGGTGCCGGGCGAGCGGTACGCCACGACGCGCTCGGCGGTCTCGTCGGCGGGCTGCGCCGAGGCGGCGGGGCGGTGGTCCTTCGCGGGCCGCACGAGATCCTTCGCCTGCTCCTCTGCGAGACGCCGCGCGGTCGCGAGGTCGAATCGGTGGGTCGCGAGCCATTCCTCGTCCCGCTCGGACGACTGCCGCTCCCGGGCCCACCGCCCATCCGTACCGAGGCACAGGGCGTAGTGAAGGATCGCCCACTGGTCGTCGCCGCGGTATTCGACGGTGATCCCCCGGTAGCCGCCAGGGTCTCGGTGTTCGGGCACGCAGGCGACGAGGTAGCGGGTGGCGCGGACGACGGGCTGGTCCGGCGTGGGATCCTCGGCGGGCTGTGGCGTCTCGTCGGCCATACGGCGCAGCTCGGGGTTGTCGTCGAGGAACTTCTCAGCGGCGGCGTCCCCGGCGGACTGCTCCAGCCGCCACAGGAAGTCGCGGAGGACGGCGGCCCGGTCTGCGGCGAGACGGTCCCGCTCCTCGATCAGCTCGTGCTCGCGCTTGCTTACCGCGTCGTACATGGCGCGAAGGTTGGCGACCTCAGCGGCCCGGTCTGCGGGCGCGGGCAGCACCGCGTCCGGGCCCGCGTCGTAAGCGGCAAGGTTCCCCCGCGCGACGGCCAGACGGGCGCAGTGCCCGCACTGCATCCCAGAGCCGTCCCACACGCCGGGCTGCTCGTGGTCGTGGCCCGGCTCGCGGTGGGTGAGCGCGTACCGCAGGTCCTCCGCGAGCGCGGCCCGGTCTGCGGCAGGCACAGACCCGGCAGCAGCAGCGGGCTCGGCGCGCGCCCAGTTCTCCGGGCTGATCAAGTCGGCGGCGAAGTCCATCACCTTCGTCGCCTGCACGGCCCCGCGCGTGCTGTCACGGTGCGCGCGGATTTTCCCGGCCAGCTCCTGCGCGTGCAGGCAGAGCGCGCCGTCGATGACGTCCTCAGGCAGGCCATGCCGGTAGAGCAGCGCGCGGGCGGTCTCGGTGGTGTCGGTCATCGGTGCTCCTGGTGGGTGTGCTGGAATTCCGGGTGCCGGCCGCCCGCGGCCCCAACGCGGGCGGCCGGTCCTGCGTGCGGGTGGGTCACGCGAGCGGGACTTCGGTCCACTCCCCGCGCGGAACCTCGCGGTGCAGTAGCCGACCCGTGAACGGCACGAAGTGCTCGTACTTCTCGGCCAGCTCGTTCTGCTCCGCGATCGCCTTCAGCGCCTGCTCTCGCGTTTCGAACGCGGCCGAGTACGAAGCGAAGTTCCAGTCACCGCCCGGGTGCAGACCCCACGGCAGGTGCGCCTCCTTGCGCTCCTTCTCCTCCTGGAGATGCGCGTCCCACAGGCGGCCGGCCTCTTCCCAACCGACGCTCTCCTGCCAGTCGGCCATGGCCTGCTCGTGGTCGCGGAACAGCTGCTTCAGCGGACGAGGGTCGTCGTCCTCGGCGATCGCCTTCAACGCGTCGGTCTCGAACTTGGGGGCGTAGTTCTCGGAGGCGTACTCGTAGCCCTCGTTTTCGATCTTCCAGGCGAAGCCGAGGAGCTCCAGCCAGTCGTACTGGGTGAATCCGGTGGGGATGTTGGTGGTCATGTTGTTTGCTCCTTCGGGGTGTGTGGTGCGGGGGCGGGTTGTGGTGGGGCGCGGTGTCAGCTCCGCGCGGTAGAGATCGACTTCGGGGCGGCCTGGTTGGCGAGCTTCAGCAGCACGGCGGCGTGGCAGTAGTCCGGCTGGCCGGGCTCCGGCAGAGGGCAGGTGCACGCGAGGTCTTTGCCGCGCAGCAGGTGCAGGTCGGCGAGGATCCGGCGGCGGTCGAAGGTCTGCTTGCCGATGCGGTAGGTCTCGTTGAATCAGCCGCCTTCGGTGCCGACGCGCAGCCACTCGCCGTACATCTCGGCACAGATGCTGTGCGGGTTGGACCACTCGGCTTCGATCGCGTCCTTGATCGTGAACGGGTTTCCGAAGCGGCTGGGGCGGCTGACGATCACGCAGTTGTCGGGCTTGCGCCATCCCTTGGTGCGGCGTCGTTGGATGCGGGCGGGTGTGGTCATGTCGGGTGTCCTTCGTGGCGATGGGGTGGGTGGGCGCGGCCGGCGGGCGGCTCAGGCGGCGGCTTGGCGGAAGCGTTCGGATCGCCAGCGGTAGACGGTGCGTGGGGTGACGCCGAGGATGCGGGCGATCTCTTCGGCGGGAAGCCCTTGTGTGGTGAGGCCTTGGGCGACGAGGACGCGCTCCAACCGGGTCAGGCCTTGGGCGGGCCGCTGCTCGGCGATGATCAGTTGGACGTCGTGGTCGTCGGCCACTGTCCATTCGGTGAAGTGTGGGTCGCCGTGGAGGGCGATGCGCTGCTTGTGCTTGGAGCAGAGGCGTCGGCCGGGGCGGGCGGTGGTGGTGCAGTTGGTGATGCGGCAGTGTCGGTGCATGGGTCCTCCTCGGTGGTTTGCGCGGTGTAGGCGGTGGTGCGTGCGTCGTGGCTGGCGACCGCGAGGCGGCGGCCGCGGGGGCTGGTGCAGCGGGTTCCGGGTGGGGCCCCGCACCAGGGGCAGCGGATGGCCCACTCGGGCTCGGTCACGAGGCTTGCTCGGTGTCGAGTCGGGTGAGGGCGCGGCGGGAGGCTTCACGGATCCGCTCCTCTTCGGCGGCCTGCTGCTCGGCCGTCAGCTCCGGCTGGCCGGTGGCGGCGCGGATGCGGGCGGAGTGCGGCTTCGGGCGGGGCTTGCCGAGGGGCTGCTTGCTGGTGCCGCCGGGTGTCTTGCACGGCCGGCCGAGTGCGGCGCCGCAGGTCGGGCATTCGATGCCGAGGGGGCCGGCGCGGCGGACGGTGTCGGCGAGGGCTTGCTCGTCGGTGTCGGGGACGGTGCGGTTGCCCTCCCAGCCGCGGGCCTCCAGCTCGCGTACGAATTCGCGGGAGGGGCCGCCGGTGAGCGCGGGCCGGTCGGCGGGTGCGGGGTGGCGGCCGGAGGCTATGGCGTCGAGCTGGCCGCGGTAGCGAGCAATGAACTCGGCGGGGGCTTCGTCGCCTACCGGCTCGTACTGGAAGTTCTCCACGCGTTCGGAGCGGATGGTTCGGCGGAGGCGACGGACGTCGTGGGGCTGGATCCATAGCCGCTGGTTGGGGTCTTTGGGCGGGGTGCCGTAGTAGCGGTCGACGGCGGCGTACGCGTCGGCGTCCAGCGGGATGTCGTGGAGGGCGGAGGCCCAGGCGATGGCGGCGGCTGCGGAGGGCTGGCGGTTGTCGAATCCGGCGCAGCGGGTGAGGAGGTCTGAGGCTTCGGCGGGTGTCATGAGGTCTCCCGTGCTTCCAGGGCGCGGAGTTGTTCGGTGAGTTGGGCGTGGGCGGCGACCTTCGCGTCAGTGCCTGTGAGGGGGCGACTGGTGGTTTGGTCGCCGCCGTCGAGAGCGACGAGGAAGGCGCCTTGTTGTGGGCGGTTGGCGCGCTCGGACGCGTACTTCGCGGAGCGGCGGATCCACTTCTGCCATTCGGCGGGCCAGTTGGGGCGGCGGGTGTTTTGGGCTCGGAAGTGGTCGACGAATTGGGCGGTCTCGTAGTCGAGGTCGAGGTTGGGGCCGAAGGTTCGGAGGGCCCAGGCGCGCATCGGGTCGGTGAGTTCGAAGCCGTCGACGTCGATCGGGGAGGGGCCGTCAGGCTGCTCTCGCGAGTTCGTACGCGGGGAACCCTTGGACGCTTGCTCAGCCCTCTCCTGTGTTCCTACTGGGTTCTCTGCGTTTACTGCGTTATGGGGTGCGGATTGTGGACCCCTGCCGGTACGGATTCCGGACCCCCCCGGTACGGAATCCGTACCCCGGGGGGTTTTCTTTCCGGACCGGTACGGATTCTGTACCGGTACGGATTCCGTACCCCCTTTGCGGGTGTGGCCCTTGGCTCCGGGGAGGCGGTAGCGCGTCTCTCCGTGCGGGCCCTTCTGTCCGAGCACGATCTCCAGTTCGCCGGATTCGAGGAGGGCGTCGACCGCCTTGATCACGGCGGTTCGGGACGCGTTGGTACGACGCATCAGGAAGGTGGTCCCGGCGTACGCCGAGACGTCGGGCCCGCTGGCCTTGTCCGCGATGGCGAGCAGCGCGAGGCGCGCCGTGTTCTTGGAAGCGGAGTGCTCCCATACCCAGTCCTGTGCGTCGAGGCTCACGTGCCCTCTGTTCTCTCGGTGTGGAAGATGGTCAAGATCGGTGGCTGATCACTCGTCGGCGCGGGCCGCGAGGATGGAGCGGGCGCGTTGTTGGAGTTCGCCGACTTGGCGCCAGGCGATGCCGCACGCGTAGCGGAAGAGGTTGGGGAGCGGGACGCCCGTGCTGCCCATGGCGGCGTCGACGATTCCGGGCCAGGCGCTCGCGGGAAGTCCGGCCGCGCGGAAGCGGTCGAGAGTGGACTGCCACTCGGTGTCCAACTCGTAGGTGTGGCGTTCGCCGTTGTGCTCGTAGTGCCACGAGTTCCAGGCGTCGGAGAATGCCAGGTGGTATTCGTCGCGCCCGGCGTCGCGCTGCTCCATCTCGGCGGCGGCCTGCTTCAGGGCGGCGGACCAGCGGAAGGCGTCCGCGTCGACGTCGGCGACGAGGGCCGCGTCCGGCGGGACGGCGGCCTTTCCGGTGTTGCAGGGCTCGCACGCGGTGGCGAGGTTGTCGGGGGTGTCCGTGCCACCGAGAGCGCTTGGGGTGACGTGGTCGACGGTGAGGGGCACCTCGGGCCCGCGGGCCCCGCAGTAGCGGCAGGTGTAGTTGTCGCGACGGAGGATCTCGTACCGCAGGTGCTTGGAGACGGCCATGATGTCGTCCTTCGAGATGTGAGACAGGAGGAATCGGCAGGTCAGCGCGCTATTCTCGGGCGCCTCGCCTGTGCCAGATCCTACCGTCAACGGTGGCAAAACGCATATGCAATCTACTACCGTCGCGAAGCTGTGACGAGAGCCGTGCTGTCGACTTGTTGCCCGCAGATCGGCTAGCCTTTTGCCATGGCAACCCGCGACCCGATGCCCAACCGAGTAGTGCGTGTCTCCGACGACGACTGGAGCGCGTACCAATCGGCGTGCGACGAGAAGGGCATCTCGCGGTCCGACGACCTCCGCATGTACATCAAGAAGGAGGTCGCGGCGTACCGGCGCCGGCAGAAGGACGCGCGGGACGTGACCGCCGCGCGGAACATCGCTGAGTCCTGACGTGCCGCCGTGGGCGGGCAGCACACAGCCACCCGCCACGCGGCACCCCGCGCCGGTCATGACGCTTCACCCAGACCAGAGGCGTCCTGCCAACTCACCGTGAGTGCATCGTTTATGTGCGCCAGCAGAGTCCCGATCGGTACCGCAATGCTCACCGTGTCGTAGCGCTGGTTGGAGGCAACGACCCACCGGAACCCGTTTACGCTGCGGCTGGCCTGCTGGATCCAATCCAGGTGGCGTTTCTCCCACGCTGCCCGCAGTCCAAGGAACGGGATCAGGTGGCAAGTCTTCGTAGGCTCGAAGGCGTAGGCCAGGTAGTCACAGTCCAGCGGCTTCTGGCCCCACCCTTCGGTCGCGTTCTTCACTGGTTGGTACGGCTGCTCACCCCCTTTGGGGTAGGTGGACCAGACCTCCACTGCGATATCCGGAAAGGATTTACGGCGGACCTTTTCGTCGATGTAGATCGCGCGGCCACTCGACAGAACGATCATTCGGTCTCGTCCGGCGCGCTGGTGCCATCCGTTGTGCCGGAGGTCGAGCATGTGCTGCATGTCTGGGAACGCCTGCTGATAGACCCCGTGCCAATACGGCCGGTCTGCCTGGCTGTGTGAGTACGTCAGCTGTGCGTCGAAGTCGTGGGCGCCGTTCATGACGCGGCCTCAGCTTGGTTGCCCCAGCCGGACCAGCGGTTCCGTGGGCGCCGCTGGAACAACTCGCATTTCTCGGCGAGCGGGTACATGCGCTCGATCACTTCGTATCCGCGGTCGGGCTTCGCGGAATGCACGGCTCGGGTGCCTTCGATCACGGATGGCGGCCGGTCCTCGGGGTCGGGTACGGGGAGCGCTCCGCGCTTGCCGATCAGTAGCAGCTCGTGCTGTTGGCGGGCGTAGTAGCCCATGCCGATCTTGTCTTTGACCCACACCATGCAGGTGCGGTACTCGAAGCCCCACGCGGCCATGACTTCGAGGGCTTCGACGAGCTTCGGTGAGGTGGCCCACAGGAACAGGACCGCGTCTTCAGCGGCAGGTATGTCGAGTGCCTTGATCTCGTCGAGGCTCATAGTGGGGTAGTGGTTTTCGATTTGCCGGGTGGTGTCTTCGGCGTAGTCGTAGCGCCACGGAGGGTCGGCGTAGATGACGGGGAACGGACCGAGGGAGTCGAGGGGAGCGGGGGTTCGGGCGGAGATCTCGGCGACCTTCGCGGCTTTCTCTTGCTGCCGCTGTTCCTTCTTTCGCCGCTTGATCTCGTTGGCGCGGCGGATGATCTCCTTCTCCTCGGCGCGGGCAGCGGCTTCGGTGGCCTCCTGCGCACGCCTTCCGGCTGCCGCTGACTTCGCTGCCTCTTCGGCCGCCGCAAGGGCCTCGCGCTGCTCCTTCTCTTCAGCCTCGGCCAGCGCTGCCGCAGCCGAGACGCTGGCCTTCCCCGCAACGACCTTCTCCGCCAGCTCGGGAACGCCCTGCTCCTGCACCTTGCGGGCATGCTTCACGCTGACTTCGCCGACGCCGAACATGTCCGCAGCCTGGGCAATAGACACCAGCGGCTCGTTGACTTCCGCGCTCTCGTAAAGAGACAAACTTGTCTCTTTACCTGCGGGGCGACCGCGCTTCATGTTCGCGACGGTCGCGGCGACCATGGCGAGTTGCGACGGGGTCAGGTGCCGCCGGAACTTGTTGAGCGACACCACGAAGTCGAGCAGCTCGGCGCCGTCGTCACCGTCGTAGGTGCGGTACGTCGGCTCGACATCGGCGAGGACGCATGCCCGGTACCGGTTGCGCCCGTCGATGATGCGCCCGTCACGGTGCAGCCAGATCGGTTCCCGGAGCCCGTGCAGGGCGATGTCATCGGCCAGCGCCTTCAACTCCGCATCGGGGAGGAGCGGGAAGATATCGGCGTAGGGGTGCGCTTGGCGGGTGCCGTAGAGGTCTTGCAGATCTGCCACGTGGGTTCCGTTCTGTTCGGGTTGGTGCGCCCCGCACCAGGCCGGTGCGGGGCTTCGTGCTGCTACGGGCGTGGTGTCAGCGGACGTACTCGTCCTGCCGCTCCTGCTCGCGGCGCCGCTTGTACTCGCGGAGTTCGTCCTCGCTCGGCTTGCTGGCCATCAGGCCGTCGAGCGAGGCATCCGGACGCATCGGGCCTTGGCCGACTTCGTCGAACGTGCCGTCGATCTGCCGGCCGCGGTACATGGCGCGGCGGGCTTCGATCAGGGCTTTCGCGTCTTCGTCGGTGCGGGCGACTTCGCAGCCGGTGACGCGGACCTTGACCTGGGCGGGCTTCTCCTCGCCCTCGGCGTGCCCGGTGTAGGACTTGGAGGTGAGTTCGACGATGGCGTAGACGACGGTGCCGGGCTTCTCGAAGAGGCCGCGGCGTTGGTCGCGGGTCATGGATGCTTCGACGGCTGCGGCGGCGCTGTCGAGCTTCACCTCGGGGACGTCGGCGGGGCTGAGCTTGGGCATGTGTGGTGCCTTTCTGGTTGGTGCTGGGCTTGGGGTCCGGGCCCGCCCGCCGGGGGGAGGTCGGGCGGGCCCGGGTGGCGGTCGGCGCGTGGGGGTCGGCCGGCCGCCGGTCAGGCGGCTTAGAGGTGGGCGTCGATGGCTTGGCCGATGCCCTGGACGAGGGCGGTCCGCATGTCGTCGGGCATGCCGGGTTCGAAGGCGAAGTGGATGCGGGCGATGGGTTTGCCGTCGCCGTCGAGGGTGATGACGTGGTCGTCGCTGGGTTCGAGTCCGTCGGCGCCGAGGTTGATGGCCCACTCGGACACGTCGGCCGCGCCCTTGATGAGCGTGTGAACAGCACGCTCGGCCTCGTCGAACTGCTCGTCGTTGAGGACGTCCTCCCAGTGAGCGCCCTCGGCTCCGTCTGCCTCGGCGGGCGGGAGCATGCTCTCGATCTCGGCGCCACACATTTGCTGCCCCACGCGGTCCGCATCGAGGTGATCGGAGAGATCGGCGAGTTGGCGTGCGGCTTCGGTGCGGATGTCGTCGTCGGTGTACGGGCGGTCGTTCATAGGTGGTGGTGTCCGTTCTGGTGGTAGGCGTCGGCTGCCTCGGCGGCCTGGCGGGCGAGGGCTTCTTCTGCACACGTTTTGTGGGCGGGTTTGCGTTTGGAGTCGCGGAGTTGGGTGGGTTGCCCGCACCATCGGCAGGGGCGTGGGCCCGTGTAGTCCCAGTGCGAGGAGTCGTTCCAGTTGAGGAGCGTGCCGGGCACGTAGTCAGGTTTTGGTGGGGCGCGGCGGCGCTTGCGGCCGGTCATGGTCGCCTGCCCTGGTCGCGGAGCTTCTGGTAGGCCCGCACCCGCTGCCGGGGCGTCAGCCCCGCATACACACCCCACCGGGACAGCGACGACCGGCCGCCTTCATGGCGCAGGCAGTCCATGAGGCAGAGGCGTCGTACAGGGCACGGCTTGCAGATGGCGCGGGCTCGTTCGATTCCGGCGGCGTTGTTGTCCGGGTAGAACCATTCGGGGTCGACGCCTTCGGTGCGGCATGCGGCTTGTTTCAGCCAGGCGCGGCCGGGTTCGAGGGTGTCGGGGTGGGTGTTGACGAGCTTCACGACGCCTCCCCGGGCAGCGGGATGAAGTGCCGGACCTTGCCGCGGCTGAGCCCTGCGCCTGCGTCGCGGGCCACGCAGGCGTCGCAGTAACCGGCGCCGATGGTGTACAGCCGCACGCATCCCCCGCCAGCGGCGCGTAGTCCGCCGTCGGGGAGGATGCCGCCGGACTGCCACCAGTGGGGGTTCATGAGGTCGACGGCGAGCGCGACGCGGTGTGTGGATTCCTGCTCGGACTCGGAGTGCCACATGCAGGGCACGGTGACGGCCGGGGATTGCGGCAGTTCGTCGAACAGGGTGAGGGCTTCGGTGATCATCGCGCGGTCACCGCCCCGTACCCGAGCGGGTCCTCGCCGGGCGCGAGGCCACGGACGACGAGGACGATCTGCCCGCCTTTCACCTTCCGGCCGAGCCTCATGTCCGGGCCCACCACGCGGGTGTGGTCGTCGTCGTCCAGCAGGCCAGCGTCCACGATCCCGTCGACCGCGGCCTTGAAGGACGGGTACCAGTTCGCGGGGTCGCACCGGTTGTTCCGGTCCGGGTGGAGGATGCCGAGGACGTGAGCGCGCTGGAACAGCGGGCCGGGCTTGGCCGCGGCGAGTGCGTCCATGAGGGCGGGGTTCTCTCTGACGGCTTCCATGGCCTTGGCGCGGATTTCAGCGGTGCGTTCGCCCTTGGGTCGGTGGTGGAGGCGCTGGTTTGCGTTGAGGAGGGTCAGGCCGGAGGGGAGGGTGATGACGTAGGGCCGGGGCTCGGCCGCCGTGTTGGCGGCCGGACTCTCGGGGGTGAGGTCGAAAAGGGTGGTCACTGGCCACCGTCCTCGTCCGGCCACACGATGCGCGGCTCGACCTTGACGGCGCGGCCGTCGCGGACGACGACCCGCCACAGGTCGGTGTTCTCCTCGCCCTCGCACTCCAGACGACCGGTGAACGTGTGGCCGGGGAACAGGTCGATGACCTTCTGTACCTGCTCGACCAGGCCGCGGGCGCGGTACTCGTCGATGTGCGGCATGACCAGCGCGGAGGCGGTACGGCGGACCATCTCGCCGTCGTCGGTGTCGACGGACTCCTCCTCGACACGGAGGACGAGGTCGTACTCGTGGTTGGTGGCGCGGTGCAGCCGGACGTTGCGGTCGTGGCAGCTCGGTGAGGTGAACGGGCTGGCCTTGATCTCGTTCCAGGTGAGCGGCGGTTCGATGGCGAACTCGCCGGTGACGTGGGTGATGTAGCCCATGGTCAGTCCCCCTTGGTGGTTGTGGTGGCGGCGATCGCGTCGCCCGCTGCTTGCGAGCCGCACGTCCAGCACTTGCGGATCCCGTTGCGGTAGAAGGCGTGGAACCTGCGCAGCCCCTCCGCCGGACACGTGGCGAACTCGTTCGCGAGAACGTCCCCGTTGTCGAGGAACTGCTCCAGCACGGCCTCGTCGAGCGGCGCATGCCGGACCGGCGAGGCGGGCAGCGCGAACGGCTGGTCGGGCAGCAGCAGGACGGGCTTCGCCCGGTGCCGGCCGGTAGGTGCGGGCCACAGGCGGGTGATGCCGGTGAGGAGCGACAGACCGGCCATGAGAACTCCGGCGCCCGCGGTGATTCGCTCGTTCACGGCGCGCTCGCCTCCTTCGCTGTGGTGGGCCGTGGCCGGGGTTTGTCCATGCGGCGTGCCTGCCAGGTGGCGCCCTCGGTGATGGCGGGGTGGTCGAGGCCGCAGGCGTCGTCGAGGCGGGTCTGAAGCCGGTCGGCGCGCTTCTTCTCGGCGGCGTAGGCGGCGAGGATGCGGACGCCGACCAGGCGGAGGCGGGCAACCCGGCGCTCCAAGCTG
>Ga0207707_10003547_pt1 | contig 13811 bp, 11 predicted proteins | sample KBSC83BmetaG_FD_184336 | JGI IMG/M metagenome (GOLD analysis project Ga0207707, IMG submission 184336) | Corn rhizosphere microbial communities from Kellogg Biological Station, Michigan, USA - KBS C8-3B metaG (SPAdes) (version 2) | ecosystem: Host-associated > Plants > Roots > Rhizosphere ...
GTTCCCGGCCTCTTTCGCGGCCGAGGTCCCGGTGTTCATCGCCACGCCGACGTCGGCCTGGGCCAGGGCGGGGGCGTCGTTGGTGCCGTCGCCGGTCATCGCGACGAGCTTGCCGCCCTGCTGCTCCCGCTTGATCAGCGCCATCTTGTCTTCCGGCGTCGCCTCGGCGAGGAAGTCGTCCACGCCGGCCTCCGCAGCGATGGAGCGCGCGGTCAGCGGGTTGTCGCCGGTGATCATGACGGTGCGGATGCCCATCGCCCGCATCTCGGCGAACCGCTCGCGGATGCCCTGCTTGACGATGTCCTTCAGGTAGATGACGCCGAGCGCCCGCGCGGTCCCGTTGTCGCCGAGGCCGCGCTCCGCCACGACAAGCGGCGTGCCGCCCGCCGCGGAGATCCCGTCGACCATCGCGCCGAGCTCCTCGGGCACGGTGCCGCCGTTCTCGGCGATCCAGTTGCGGACCGCGGACGCGGCGCCCTTTCTGATCTGCCGCCCCCGGCTGGCGCGCCCGTCGGCGAGGTCGACCCCGCTCATCCGGGTCTGCGCGGTGAACGGCACGAACACCGCCCTGTGCTCGCCGGCTGAACTGTGCAGTTCGCCAGCGGACCGCTCGCGGATACCGAACTGGTTCTTCGCGAGGACCACGACCGAGCGGCCTTCCGGCGTCTCGTCGGCGAGCGAGGACAGCTGCGCCGCGTCGGCCAGCGCCGCGATCTCCACCCCGTGCACAGGGAGGAACTCCGACGCCTCCCGGTTGCCGATGGTGATCGTGCCGGTCTTGTCGAGCAACAGCGTGTTCACGTCGCCGGCCGCCTCGACGGCGCGTCCGGACATCGCCAGGACGTTCCGCTGGACGAGCCGGTCCATGCCGGCGATGCCGATCGCGGAAAGCAGCGCCCCGATGGTGGTCGGGATCAGCGCGACGATCAGCGCGACCAGGATGACCAGGTTCTGCGGCGCGTTGGAGTAGAAGGCCAGCGGCTGCAGGGTCACGACCGCGAGCACGAAGATCAGCGTCAGCGAGGCGAGCAGCACGTTCAGCGCCACCTCGTTCGGCGTCTTCTGTCGCGCCGCGCCCTCGACCAGGTTGATCATCCGGTCGATGAACGTCTCGCCCGGCTTGGACGTGATCTGGACGATGATCTGGTCCGACAGCACCTTGGTGCCGCCGGTGACCGCGGACCGGTCGCCGCCGGACTCGCGGATGACCGGGGCCGACTCGCCGGTGATCGCCGATTCGTCGACCGAGGCGACGCCCTCGACGACGTCGCCGTCACCTGGGATGGTCTGCCCCGCCTCGACGATCACGTGGTCGCCGACCATGAGATAGGTGCCAGGCACCTCGTCGATGCGGAACGAGGTGTCGCCCGGTGTCCAGCCGGCCAGCTTGCGCGCCACGGTCTCCCGCTTGGTCCGCCGCAGCGTCTCGGCCTGCGCCTTGCCGCGGCCCTCGGCGACCGCCTCGGCCAGGTTGGCGAACAGCACCGTCAGCCAGAGCCAGACGGTGATCGTCCAGGCGAAGATCGAGCTGTGGATGATCGCCGAGTAGGTGGTCAGCACGGAGCCGGCCTCGACGACGAACATCACGGGGTTCTTGAGCTGGACCCGCGGGTCGAACTTGAGGAATGCGTCGGGAAGGGACTTCCAGAGCATCTTCGGGTCGAGCAGGCCGCCGCCGATCCGCCGGGTCGCGCCCGTGCCGGCCAGCCCAGCCGGGGTAAGCGTGGCGTCGCCCGAGCCAGCCGCACCCGTTCGGACGGCTGCCGGTTGTGAACTTGACTTGAGATTCGCCATCAGTGCAGTCCTTCAGCGAACGGCCCGAGCGCCAGCGCGGGGAAGTACGTCAGGCCGACGAGGATGATGATCACGCCGACGAGCATGCCGGCGAACAGCGGCTTGTGAGTTTCCAGCGTGCCGATGGACGCGGGCACCGCTTGCTGCCGCGCCAGCGATCCGGCCAGGGCGAGCACGAAGGTCTCGGGCGCGAACCGGGCGACCAGCATCACCACCCCGCCGGCCAGGTTGTACCAGCCCGTCGCGGTGGTGAGGCCCGCGAACGCGGAGCCGTTGTTATTGGCCATGGAGGTGAACGCGTACACGATCTCGGTGAGCCCGTGCGGCCCGTTGTTGAGTATGGACGCGCGCGGGACACTGAAGCCCAGCGCTAGCGCCGCGCCGATCAGGGCGGACGCCGGTGTCGCCAGGATGTAGAGCGCCGCCCACTTCATCTCGGTGGGGCGGATCTTCTTGCCGAGGTACTCGGGGGTCCGGCCGACCATCAGGCCGCCGACGAACACGGCCAGCACGGCCAGCATGAGCAGGCCGTACATGCCCGCGCCGACGCCGCCGGGTACGACCTCGCCGAGCATCATGTTGAACAGCAGGATGCCGCCGCCGAACGCGGTGAACGAGTCGTGGAACGAGTTCACTGCTCCGGTGGATGTCGTGGTCGACGTTCCGCCGAACAACGACGAGCCGGGGATGCCGAACCGGACCTCCTTGCCCTCCATGGCCCCGCCCGCGGCCTGCAGGGCCGTGCCCGCGTGCTGCCACTCGAAGAAGGTGATCAAGCCGACCGAGAGGAGGAACAGCCCGCCCATCACGCCGACGAGCAGGTAACCCTGCCGGTTGTCGCCGACCATCTTGCCGAAGGTGCGCGGCAGCGCGAACGGGATGACGAGCATCAGGAAGATCTCGAACCAGTTGGTGAACCCGTTGGGGTTCTCGAACGGGTGCGCCGAGTTGGCGTTGAAGAACCCGCCGCCGTTGTTGCCGAGCTCCTTGATGACCTCCTGCGAGGCGACCGGGCCGCCCACCATGGTCTGCTGGCCGCCGGTCAGCGAGCTGATGACGTGCGTGAGGTTGAAGTTGTCGATGACGCCGGAGGCCGTCAGGACGATGGTGCCGATCACGGCGATCGGCAGCAGCACCCGGATCAAGATCCTGGTCATGTCGACCCAGAAGTTGCCGAGCCGGTCGGTCCTTGACCGCATGAAGCCGCGGATCAGCGCGACCGCGACGGCGATGCCGACGGCCGCCGACACGAAGTTCTGCACGGCCAGGCCGGTCATCTGGACGACGTAGCCCATCGTGGACTCGCCTGAGTAGTTCTGCCAGTTCGTGTTGGTGACGAACGAGGCGGCGGTGTTCCAGGCGAGGAACGACGGGACGGCGGGCTCCCCGTTGGAGTACGGGAGGTACGGCTGAATCCGTTGCAGCAGGTACAGGAAGAGCACGCAGATCACGGAGAAGGCCAGCACGGACCTTGTGTAGGTGCCCCAGCGCTGGTCGGCCTCCGCGTCGATGCCCATGACGCGGTAGAAGCCCTTCTCCACCCGAAGGTGCTTTTCTGACGTGCTGTTGCTAGCCCGGGGGGACGACCCCCCGTACCCCCCGAAGATGCGGGCCATGTAGTCGCCGAGCGGCTTATAACAGGCCGCCAGCGCCGCGACAAGCAGCACGACCTGCAAGACGCCCGCGAGGGAACTATTCATTAGAAGCGCTCCGGCCGGACGAGTGCGTAGATGAGATAAACGGCGAGGATGATGGCGGCGATCAGGCCAACCCAGTTCTCAGCGCTCAAGGCGTTCCACCACCCTTACGAGGAGGAACAGCGCGGCGAAGATGACGATGGTTATGCCGATGACCAGGAGGTCATTCATGGCGGCTCCTAGCTGGTACCGCGCGGCGCCGGCATCGCAAGACGTGGTGCCTGGCTCACCGCAGCACGAACGCCATAATCAAAGCCCTGATCAGGGCCCCCTATTGCCGTCCTCACGGCTCCCATGCGGCGGCATACGAGTTCCTAACGGACCCCATGCGAAAGCCCGGCGGACCGAGGAATGGTCCGCCGGGCTTACACGTATTCGCTGCCGCGCGTTACGCGCGGTAACGGCTATTCGCCTGGCATCTCGTAATCGTCTGGCATGTCCGGGATGTCGAGGTTCGGCACCAGTGCGTGCCTGCCGCGCAGCGACCACGGCAGCAGGCCGCGTCCCACCTCGTCCATCAGCGCCGACGGCGGCACCGCGATCACGGGGCACCTGGCGTGCGCCAGGCAGTAGCGCCCGACGGACCGGCGCAGCGCGCGGCTGACCGGGTTGCGCCGCCCGGTGCCGATGACGAGCAGGTCGCCCGGCTGGACGGAGAGGTCGACGAGCACGGGGCCGGCGTCGCCGCGTTCCACCCGCGGCTGAACCCGCAGGCCGTCGGGTACGCCGCCGAGGCCCTCGTCGAAGGCGTCGGCCAGCCGCTTGCAGGCCGCGTCCTGCCACACCTTCCGCAGGTAGGGGGATGGATGGGAACGTTCGGCCATGTCCCCGCCCGGCGGCACCCAGGCGGTCACCGCCACGAGCGGAACCTGCCGCTCCTCCGCTTCGTCGGCCGCCCAGCGCAGCGCCTGCAGGCTGCCGAGGGTCCCGTGAACTCCGACGATGATTCGCCGCAGCGCGCCCACGATGCTTCGCCTCCTGACATCACAACATTCTTGATGTCAATACAACCTCGCTGCCTACCCCGGTCGTGCCGGTCCTTGCAGAACCCTAATGAAACATCACCGAAACGTTACGCTGAGATATCTAGATGATTACCTTGCATATCAAAAGTCACCATCCGCATCAGGCGCCGTTGATCGCCGTGATGCCGCTCAGCGTGCTGACGTAGGCCGAGCCACCGCTCAGGCTCAGCGACGAGAAGTGCGGCAGGTCCTGGTCGATGGAGATCTGGTGCTCAACCTCGCCCGTGTCCGGGTTGAGCGCGTACAGCGTGCCGCCGTGGCCGTCGTCGGAGTAGTGGGTGACCCAGACCGCCCCGCCGCCCACGACGGGCGCGCCGTTGCTGTCGGACGGCCCCCGCCACAGCACCTTGATCGTCTTGTCCGCCGCGGTCACCTGGACGGCGGCCAGGCCGCCGTCGTCCCGGCACGGCTCGTACACCGTGGACCCGCTGACCGCCGCGGTGCCGAAGGCCTTGCAGACGCTCTGCTCGGCGAGCTGACCGCCGATCCCGCCCAGGTTCGCGGCGTCCAGCAGGTAGCCGACCCCGCGCTTGCCCATGATGAACACCGTGTTGCCGGCGGTGAGGACCGGCTGGGTGGAGCCCAGGTCGAGGTCGTGGTCGTTGTCATCCGCCCAGGTGGTCGGCGCGAAGTAGGCAACGCGCTGCAGGTCCGGGCTGAGCTCGGTGACCGAGTCGCTGCCGTCGTACGGGTCCCCGGTCCCTGATGCCCCGTTCCCGACCGAGACCCACAGGTTGGCGTCGGGACCGACCACCGGTCCGCCGGGCGCCCAGATGGCGCCTTCTCTGCTTGTCGGGGTACGCCAGCTGGTGAGCGGTCCGTCGCCGGCGAGCGGTGCGCTGACGACGCTTCCCTGGTAGGGGCCGCAGTCGCCGGACAACCCGCCGAACGTGGCGTAGACCCGCCCGTTGTCGATCGCCAGCCCGGGACGCTGCTGGTTGAAGGCGGGCTGGTTCGAGGACGTCGGGATATCGAGGCTGCGGTGCAGCCTGAGGGCGCCGGTGGTCGCGTCCAGCGCGACCAGCATGTGGTGGTACCCGGTTACCTCGGCGACGGCGTAGACCAGGCCGTTGCCCGCATCGTAGATGGGGGTGCCGGTGATGCCGAGCGGGTAGATGTTGCCGCACCCGTTCGGGGGTGGCTGCTGGACCGGGGTACCGACGTGGGTGCGCCAGATCGTCTTCCCGGTCGTCCGGTTGAGCGCGTAGACGCTGTCGTTCTCGGTCGCGGCGATCACCTCGCTGCCGACGACGAGGGGCTGGCCGTAGACGGCGCCGTCGAGCCGCGCGACCCAGGCGGTCGACAGCGCTCCGGCGCGCGGCACGTCGGCCGCGACGCCGGTTCGCGCCGGGTTCGCGCCGTATTCCGGCCAGTTGGCGCCGGTGCTGCTCGCGGGAGCGGAGAGGCTGAGGGAGTCAGCGGCGGTTCGCGTGCTCGCGGGCGCGCTGGTGGCCCCGCCAGCCGGGCTGCTGTCCGTGATGCCGGTCCCTGAGCAGGCCGCGGCGGCGAGCGCCGCTGCTGCCAGCGCCGCCGCCCGCACGAACCCCTTCGGTGTCAAGTTCGCTACACCTCGCAATCGTCCGGTGCCTCGACGTGTCCTGGCATGATTGATGATCTATGGATGACAAGCTATTCCCGCAACCCCCGGGAGAAGCGTCTTTTGTGGCGATTGGCGACAGCTTCACCGAAGGTCTCAACGACGCCGCACCAGGCGGCGGCTTCCGCGGCTGGGCCGACCGGCTGGCCGGGCAGCTCGCCGCGGAGTATCCGGGCCTCCGCTACGCGAACCTGGCGGTCCGCGGCAAGCTGCTGCGCCAGATCGTGGCGGAGCAGGTGCCCGCCGCGGCGGCCATGGCCCCCGGCCTGATCTCGATCGCCGGCGGCGGCAACGACATCCTGCGTCCGGGGGCCGACCCGGACGTGCTGGCCGAACTGTTCGACTCGGCCGTCGCCCGGCTGCGCGCCACCGGGGCGCAGGTGCTCATGTTCACCGGCTTCGACCCGGTCGCCGTCCCGGTGCTCAGGCTGCTGCGCGGCCGGATCGGCACCTACAACATGCACCTGCGGGGCATCGCCGACGCCCACGACTGCTACCTGGTCGACCTGTGGTCGATGCGCTTCCTGCGCTCCGCCAGCGCCTGGTCGCAAGACCGGCTGCACCTGACCGCGCGGTCCCACCAGCGGGTGGCGCTGCGCGCGTGCGAGGTGCTCGGCGTCCCGGTCAGCGACGACTGGCGAGTACCGCTCGCCGCGGACCCGCCGCAGACGGCGGTCGACGCCGTGACCCGGGCGGCCTGGCTGGCCGCCCGCCGCGAGGACGCCCGCTGGGCGCGGGAGTACCTGGCCCCGTGGATCAACCGCCGCCTGCACGGCACCTCCTCGGGCGACGGCCTGTCCGCAAAGCGCCCGTCGCTCGAGGCGGTGGCCCCGCCGATCGTCATGTGACCCGCGCTCAGGCTCTGGCTTCGCTCGGGGTCAGCAGGGGCGCGGGTCTTTTGGCGCGCACAGGGCGGGCGAGCGCCAGCAGGACCACGAGGCCCGCCACGATCGGCACCCACCAGATCCACACCGCGTGCGACGGGCCCTGCGCGGCGGCCGTGAGGCCGCCGGCGAGCACGCCCGCGGCGACCAGCCGCGGCCAGCTGAGCGTGGCCGCCGGGATCAGCGCGACCGCCATCGGCGGCCACGGGTAATAGGAGACCATCACCGGCTCGAAGAACGACCGGAGCGCCAGCGTGAGGGCGACCCACCACAGCACCTCCGTCAGCAGCGGCGCCGACCAGACGGATGGTTTCGTATCGGCGCCCGCGGCGACCCGCGCCTGCCATCGCCGGCGGATCGCCAGCGCGCACAGGCAGGCGAGCACGATGGTGGCCAGCCGGAACGGCCCCGCCGCGACGTTGTGGTTGGCCATCTGCGGGGCGAGCGACGTCCAGGCCGTAGGGTGGTTGATCACCGGGGAGTTGGGCTGGCTGGTCACCGACAGGTAGGTGTCGTGCCAGTTGGCGATCGCCGTCGCGCCGAGCAGCACCACCGACGGGAGCGCCGCCCGGACGAGGAACGGCGCCATCCGCCGCCACGGCAGTAGCGCGAGCATCACCGGCAGGGCGAGCAGCACGAGTGGCTGGACGCAGACCGCCGCGCCCGCGAGCCAGCCGGCCAGGACGAGCCGCCCCCGGGCCTGCGCGAGGACTGCGTAAAGCAGCAGCCCGACGGCGACCGCGTCCTCGGGGTGGCCCCAGCGGGCCGAGACCGACCACAGGATGCCGGCGCTCGCGGCGGCGAGCAGGCCGCGCTTCGGCAAGCGCACGCCGAGTTCCTCCGCGAGCGCGTCGGCGGCGAACAGCGTGACGCAGCACAGCGCGATCTGGTACGGCCCGGCGAGCAGCCAGACCGGCGGGTGCAGGTTGTGCGGGCCCGGGATGACGAGCGACAGGCCGAGCGCCGAGATCAGCGCGGCGCCGGGCACCAGGATGACCGCCGCCCCCGGCAGCGAGATCAGTCCGGTGGGCGGCGCGTAGAGGCCGCCGATGTTCCCGTGGGCGAGCCGGGTCGTCGCGATCAGCGTGCCCCACAGGTCGTAGGGCAGCGCCCATTCCTTCCGGCCGATCAGCGTCGGGCCCCACGTGGTGGTGAACATCCCGACCAGGATGAGGCCCACCGACGCGATCAGCGGAAACATCCGCCGTCTAACTCGCTCCCGCATTCCGCGTTCCTGGCCCCTCTACCCGCTAGCCCCCGTGCCTGCTGGCACAGCCGCCCGTACTCGCCGTTCCGTGCTCCGGCTCCGCTCTCCGGAATCGGGGGGCCGTGCCTCGTGAACCGCGTGTTAGATTACAAGGCGCCAGCCTGCACGGTCATCCCCCTACGGGGGTCACTCGACAGGCTGACGGCGTGCCAGGTAGCGAAGCCGGTGACGCCTCGCCTAGCGAGGCCATTCCGGCGCTGTCCCGCAACTGTGACGATCCCGCCCCGGCGGGATCCAAGCCAGGTCGACTCCGGCCCGCCAGACGATATCGGCCCTCGTGGGAAGGGTGATCCGTCTCGGCCGCTCCGGCGTACCGACGGTCTCGCCTTCCTTCCCGCTCCTCCGGGAGGAAGTAGCCAGTTATGAGAACTCCTTTGCGACTCGCGGCCGTCTTGGCCGCGGCCGCCGCCTGCGCCGTCACCCTGGCGGCCTGCGGCTCATCGGCGAGCAGCACGACATCGGCAAGCAATACCACATCCGCGTCAGCAAGCGGCGCGTCCGCGGCCAGCGCTACCGCGCCGGCCGCGGCCGCCTTCCCGGTCACGGTCAAGTCCGGCAATGGCACCGTCACGATCAAGAGCGACCCGACGCGGATCGTCTCGCTGTCCCCGACCACCACCGAGGACCTGTACGCGGTTGGCGCGGGCAGCCAGGTCGTCGCCGTCGACAACGACTCCGACTACCCCGCCGGGGTGCCGAAGACAACGCTGTCCGGCCTCACCCCGAACATTGAGGCGATCGCGAAGTACAACCCGTCGCTCGTCGTCACCTGGCAAGACACCGGGGGCCTGGTCGCGGGCATGACCAAGCTGGGCATCCCGGTGCTGGTCGAGCCCGCGGTCACCACGATCGACGCCGCTTACGCGCAGATCCAGCAGCTCGGCCAGGCGACCGGCCACGCCGGCCAGGCGGCCACGGTGGTGGCGGGGATGAAGCGGCAGATCGCCGCCGACGTCAAGCAGGCGGGCGCGAGCCACCAGGGCCTGACCTACTACTGGGAGCTGAGCGCGAACCCGTTCTACTCGGCGACGTCGGCCACGTTCATCGGCCAGGTGGCCGGCCTGTTCGGGCTGAAGAACATCGCGGACAAGGCGAGCAAGCCGGCCGACGCGGGCTACCCTCAGCTGTCCCAGGAGTACATCGTCACCGCCAAGCCGCAGATCGTGTTCCTCGCAGACAACGAGGCCGCCGACGGCGGGCAGTCCCCGGCCGTCGTCGCGAAGCGTCCCGGCTGGTCGGGCATCCCCGCGGTGCGGGACCACGAGGTCATCGGCCTGAACGACGACGTCGCCTCGCGCTGGGGCCCGCGCATCCCCCAGCTGGTCGCCGAGATCGCCCAGGCGGTCGAACAGGCCGCGAAGTAACGAGGTGAGCAGACGCACCGCGATCGGCGCCGCGGTGGCCTTCCTGGTCGCCGCGGTGCTGGTCGCCGCATTCGTGGGCGCGGCGGACCTCAACCCGCTGGCGACGGCCGCCGCGCTGGTCGACAAGGTCGCCCCGTTCCTGCACTTCCCGACCAGCCTTGACCCGCTCGACAAGGCGGTCCTGTTCCAGATCAGGCTGCCGCGCGTGGTGCTCGGCGCGCTCGTCGGCGGCCTGCTCGCCCTGGCCGGCGCGGGCTACCAGGGTGTGTTCCGCAATCCGCTGGTCGACTCCGGGATGCTCGGCGCGTCCGCCGGGGCCGGCCTCGGCGCGACGCTGGCGATCGTCTACCTGGGCGGCGCGGGCCCCCAGGCGGTCCCGGTCGCCGCGTTCGTCGGCTCGCTCGCCGGGGTCGCGGTCGCCTACGTCACCGGCGCCGCCGCGAGCAGGCACACCATGCTCAGCGACGGCGTCGCGACGCTGCTGCTCGCCGGGATCGCGGTCGGCAGCTTCCTCACCGCCGTCCAGACGTTCGTCCTGCAGCGCTCCGCGTCCGACATCGCGGCGGTCTACAGCTGGCTGCTCGGCTCGCTGTCGGCCGCGTCCTGGCAGCAGGTGACGACGATCCTCCCGTACGCCGCGGTGAGCGCGGCGGTCATCCTGCTGCACGGCAGGCACCTGGACGTGCTGTCGGTCGGCGACGAGGAGGCCACGGCGCTCGGCATGCGCCCGGGCGCGACCAGAGCGGTCGTCGTCGCGGCCAGCGCGCTGGCCGCCGCGAGCGCGGTCGCGGTGAGCGGCCTGATCGGCTTCGTCGGCATCGTGATCCCGCACATCGCGCGCAGGCTTGCGGGCCCCGCCTACACCAGCGTGCTCCCGCTGTCCCTGCTCCTCGGGGCCGGCTTCCTCGTCCTCGCCGACACCCTGGCCCGCACGGTGCTCTCCCCGGCGGAGCTGCCGATCGGCGTGGTCACCGCGTTCGTCGGAGCGCCCGCGTTCGTCTGGGTGCTGCGCGGCACCCGGCACGTCGGCACCTGACCGGGGAGGTGCGCCAGTGACCGACCTCGCCGCCGTCGACGTGACCGTCGCCCTCGACCGGACCCCGGTGCTCAACTCAGTGAGCTGCGCGGTCAGCGGCGGCGGCTGGCTCGCGCTCATCGGCCCGAACGGCGCGGGGAAGTCCACGCTGATCCGCGCCATGGCGGGCCTCGTCGCCTACGGGGGGACCGTCACGCTCGACGAAGTCGACATGAGGGCGATGAAGGCCAAGGAGCGCGCGAGGGTGCTCGCCTACGTCCCGCAGGAGCCGACGCTGCCGCCCGACCTCACCGTCGAGCAGTACGTCCTGCTCGGCCGGACCCCGCACCTCGGGTACCTGGCGACGCCGGGACGGCACGACAGGGAGCGGGCCCGGTCCGCCATGGCCCGGCTCGATGTGACGAAGTTCGCACAACGCCGGCTGGCGCGGCTGTCCGGCGGCGAGCGGCAGCGCGCCGTGCTCGCCCGCGCGCTCGCCGGCGACCCGCGGGTGCTGCTGCTCGACGAGCCGACCTCGATGCTGGACGTCGGGCACGAGCAGCAGGTCCTCGAGCTCGTCGACGGTCTGCGCAAAGACGCAGGTCTGACCGTGGTATCCACGCTGCACGACCTGACCGTGGCGGGCCAGTACGCGGACACGCTCGTCATGCTGGACGGCGGCGAAGTGGTGGCCGCGGGCAGCCCGCAGACCGTGCTCACCGCCGCGCTGATCGAGTCGGTCTACACGGCGACGGTGAACGTGGTCACCGGCCGCGACGGCCATCCGGTGGTCGTCCCGGTCCGCCGGCCTTCACAAGAACTCCACGATCAGCCGTGATACTGGTTGGGTGACAGCCGGCGCCCTTGGAATCGACCTCCTGATCGGGGCTGCCACGGTCCTCGCGGCTATCGTGGCGGCCCGGCTGGCGCACGGCGTCGGACTGCCTTCCCTGCTCGTCTTCCTCGGGCTCGGCCTGGCGCTCGGCGAAAACGGGCTCGGCATCCGGTTCGACAACGCGGAGCTCACCGAGACGCTCGGGCTCGGCGCGCTGGTGCTGATCCTGGCCGAGGGCGGTCTCACCACCAACTGGGCGCACGCCAGGAAGGCCGCGCCCGCGGCCATCGCGCTCGCCACCGTCGGCGTCGTGGTCAGCATCGGCGTGGTCGGCGCGGGCACGCACTGGCTGCTCGGCCTCGGCTGGCGGGAGGCCCTGCTGCTTGGCGCCGTCCTAGCGCCGACCGACGCGGCCGCGGTCTTCTCGGTGCTGCGCAGGCTCCCGCTGCCGCCGCGCCTGTCCGGGATGCTCGAGGGCGAGTCCGGCCTGAACGACCCGCCGTCCGTGCTCGCGGTCACCTTGCTCAGCCAGCACACGGCGCACGGTCCCGACCCGCTGCACATCGTCGGCGAGGTCGCCTGGGAACTGGCCGGCGGCGCGGTGATCGGCGTCGCGATCGGCGTCCTTGGCGTGCTCTTCCTCAAGAGAGTCGCCCTGCCCGCCACCGGCCTGTACCCGGTCGCCGTGCTCGCGCTCATCGTCGCCGGCTACGGTGCCGCCGACCTGGCCAAGGCGAGCGGGTTCCTCGCCGTCTACGCCGCCGCCGTGCTGCTCGGCAACGCCAAGCTCCCGCACGGCCCGGCGACCAGGGGATTCGCCGAGGCCATCGGCTGGCTCGCCCAGATCGGGCTGTTCGTCCTGCTCGGCCTGCTCGACTCGCCGGCCCGCCTGCCGCCCCAGATCCTGCCCGCCCTGGCCGTCGGCGCGATCCTGGTGCTGGTCGCCCGTCCGGCTGCCGTCCTCGCCGCCGTGCTCCCGTTCCGGCTGCCGCTCCGCGAGCAGGCGTTCCTGTCCTGGGCCGGGCTGCGCGGCGCGGTGCCGATCGTGCTCACCACGATCCCGCTCAGCGCGCACGTGGCCGGCGCGACCCGGCTGTTCGACCAGGTCTTCGTCATCGTCGTGGTGTTCACCCTGCTCCAGGGCCCCACCCTGCCCTGGGTGGCGCGGAAGCTCGACGTCACCGCCCCCGCCGAGCCGCTTGAGATCATCGTGGACGCCGCGCCCCTCGACGACATCCGCGCCGACCTGCTCCAGGCGCAGGTCCCCGACGGTTCCAAGCTGCACGGCGTGGAGGTCTTCGAACTCCGGCTGCCCGCCGAGGCCAGCATCGCGCTGATCGTCCGCGACGGCCACGGCCTGGTTCCCGGCCCGACCACGGTGCTGCGCACCGGGGACCGCCTGCTGATCGTCGTCCCGGCCGCCGCCCGCGCCCAGACCGAACGCCGCCTGCGCGCGGTCGCCCGCGCGGGCAAGCTGGCCCACTGGCTGGGCGAGCACGGCCGCTAGCGCGAAAGGCCGCGAGGGCCGCCGGTCTCCGGCGGCCCTCGCGTTCAGACGGCTTCGGCGCTGGTCAGCCCCAGGTGATGACCCGCGCGGGCTTGATCGTCACGACCACGCGGGAGTCGCCGGCGTTGTCCCGCTCGCGGAGGTTCGCGCCGCCGTACTTGGCGCCGAGCTTGTTGGCGAACGCGTAGTCGTCGTCCGCGGTGATCTCCGCGTCGCCGCGCAGCTCGACGTACCTGTACGGACTGTCCGGGTCGAAGATGAGGAAGCTGACCTTGGGGTCCGCCTGCAGGTTCTTCACCTTCTGCCGGGCGGTGTTCAGCGAGATCTTCACGGTGTCGCCTTCGGCGAGGAACCAGGTAGCGGACAGCTGCGGCCGCCCGCTCGCTCCGATGGTGCCGAGCACGCCGACCTGCGCGTTGAGCAGGCCCTTGTGCGAGTCAGGAATCTCAGGAGTCGTCATGGCACGAACTTTACGACGCACCGGCCCTCCTAGTTAGCGGCAAGATCCCTAATGTCAGAACCCGTGACCTGCGTCGGGCCCAAGGAGCCCGAGGACCAGAATTAGACCTTCACATCAGCGACAGCGCCTACCTCGTCGGCCACGCGGGGCGCGTGCGCCTCGGGAATTTCGGTCGGGGCGGCGGCGGCCCGTCGCCGGCTGATGGCCACGGCGGCGACGGCGCCGAGCAGCGACAACCCGGCCGCGCCGAGCATCGCCGGCCGGTACCCGGCGGTGAACGACGCCGCGGACCCCAGGTGCCCGTGGGCGGCGAACACCGCGCTCACCAGCGCGATGCCGAACGCCCCGCCGAACCGCTGCATGGTG
>Ga0207707_10003551_pt1 | contig 13810 bp, 4 predicted proteins | sample KBSC83BmetaG_FD_184336 | JGI IMG/M metagenome (GOLD analysis project Ga0207707, IMG submission 184336) | Corn rhizosphere microbial communities from Kellogg Biological Station, Michigan, USA - KBS C8-3B metaG (SPAdes) (version 2) | ecosystem: Host-associated > Plants > Roots > Rhizosphere ...
AATGTCTCCATCGTCTCGCGGCCACAAAACAAGATGCCAGTGGTTGGGCATCAGACAGTACGCCGCTATACGAACACCGGTCCGTTCGTGTGCTTCCTGAAGAATCTTTTCAAAAGCCAGATAGTCGGCGGGCCTCTCAAAGAGCTGCAATCGACCCACACGCCGGTTGAGCACGTGGTAGGCCAATCCCCCGCTAGAAATCCGAGCGCGACGCGGTATCGCATCGCCTTTACCAATGTGCCGCTTAGCTGTCAATAAAAGACTCCCGTGTCAATAAAGTTGAGTAGCGCAGAAGAGTTTCACTTCCACGCCCTCCCAGAACCGGACGTGAACCTCTCGATTCATCCGGCTCCTATCGTCCAACCGTTGACGCCAGCGCCCAATGGGCAAACAGGTCAGGTTGCCAGGAGTGGACCCGCCACAACCACTGCCATGCTCGCGCCTTGTGTGCGCAGAGTCTTTTGTATTTGCGTTGCGCCCATCGCACGAGGAAATCATCCAGTGTGCGCAATGCGCGATGCAGTGCCGAAGCGTGAAATCGTCCGTAGTAATGAGCCCATCCCAGCAGCACGGGTCGGGTCCAGCGGGCGATCTCATCCAAGGCCAGATCGTTGCGATGATGCAGCCGCCAGCGACGCATTCTCTGCCGCATCGCTTTGGCCGCTTTCTCGCTCACTGCGGGTGCGAAACTGGCGAATAACTTTCCCGCACCATTCTTCGACGAACGCGGGCGAAATGTGTAGCCCAGAAAGTCGAAACGCTTCTCAGGATAGTTGCCCGCCGGTTGGCGTCCTTGCAGTACACGATCTTGGTCTTGTGCGGGTGAAGTTCCAGGTGACACTGCATGAGGCGTTGCCTGAGCGCATCCTTATAACAAACGCGCTTGTGCTTCGCTCGCACAGTGGCAGATGATGTCGTCGGCATAGCGCTCGAAGGGGATGTCGGGGTGATGCTCCGTCATCCAACGATCGAATGCATAATGCAGAAACAGGTTGGCCAGAAGCGGGCTAATAACCGCGCCGTGGGGTGTTCCCTGACTCTGCTCCGCCAACGTCCCATCCGGCATGCACACAGGTGCCTTGAGCCATCGTTCGACGTACAGCAACACCCATTTACAGTCGGTGTGTCGGCGCACCGCCCGTAACAAGAGTTCCCAATCGATGGTATCGAAGAAACTCTTGATATCGAGGTCCAGTACCCAGTCGTAACGCCAACAACGCTGACGCGCCACCGACAGGGCCTGATGCGCTGACCGGCCGGGTCGATCACCGTACGAGTCGTCATGGAACAGCGGTTCCACAATCGGCTCGAGGTATCGCTGGACCACCATCTGGGCGATGCGATCCGAGACCGTCGGTATGCCGAGCGGCCGCGATTGTTCATCGCCCTTCGGGATGTCTACCCGGCGCACCGGCGGCGGGAAATAACTGCCGGAGCACATTCCATTCCACAGCCGATAGAGATTGTTTTCCAAATCCTCTTCGAACTGCTCAATCGACTGTCCGTCGACTTCCCGCTGCCCTTTGGTTTGTCTTCACCCGTTTGTACGCTTCCCAAACTTCACGTTTGGAAATACAAAACGGTTTGGCGTTACCCATGCGAGTCCTCCTCTTGCGAGTTGCCCGCCCGATAGCGCCCGACGACACCGCCCCTTCGGCCCGGTCCCATTACAGAACTTTCTTCCTTACTATGAGCGACTCCGCCCCTGTGCCCCGTATCGGTACTCAGGCACTTGCGGGGGCTGCCCACTTGCGCTTCTCCCTTTGCATCAGAGCCACAGGTTCCTACGTTCCTCACCCACGCCTGAATCAAGATCACGCCGCCTTCATGCCGGACGCCAGTGGAGCCGTAAACAGGTATTCCTCCACTTCCTTCACGGGACAGAGTCTCGATCCCAGTTTCGACGCCGCTTTCGTTCTTTCGACACTTCATCAGCGGTTCACTTGCGTTCGTCTTCTTGATTCTCATCTGACGGAGTACCTCTCCGCCTTTTCCGGCAACGCTCACGACGAAGACTCTTAATCTACGCGCTTGCCACGGTTTGAAATCTGCGCCTGCACGCCAACTTCGAGGGACCTACCCTCATCATGAGTAAAACACCGCTACCATCGCTGTTGCGATAGTTGCGTTCGTAGCACACAGACTCCCGACCCTTTTTTGTCCCCTATTCGTCCCTGTCTCTATACTTCCACTGTTTCCCCATTCGTTTTGTAATCCGCCCTAAAATTTCTATTTTTCTCCCTTTTGCCCACTCCGGCATCTCCTCTTCCCACTTCCGATTTGAGGGAACATGGACAATATGGCTAACTCTGTCAAAATAAAATGTGAGCGACTTTTCATTCTCATGGTAGATGACATCGCCTCCGTCCGCATTCCCCTTAGTATTAACATAGAACCCTTCCCGTTTTCGTCTCGATCTCTCCCGTATAAGCGGAATTAGAAGCATTATAACCAGTAACGCTACCCCACCTAAAACAAGCCTGCTTTCTGATCGTAACAAGTAGACGATAAGAATCGTTGCTCCTGATATTACCCACGCAACAGTAAAGAGTCTTGTCATTGACATCCCATTTTTTTACCATTTTCTACATGCCTACAGCATTGCGTACCACCGTGGTTGCTGGTGAACCAGTAATCGCGGTGTGCATTCGATTTATGAGGTCGAGAATCGGCCTCTCAACTGTATTGAAAACACCCCCGGCTCTTGCCTCATTAACAAAAACCTGGACTTCGCCTTTTGCATTTGCAGAAAATACCGCAGAAGCGCCTTTCCACACGCCTTGTGGCACGGTTACCAAATTATCATTTACTAAATTCAGAAGTCTACCACCGGCTGTATCTTCGAGGAGTCTTCCACCTGCTGCTCGTGCTGCATTTCTGGCCGTCTCGCCACCCGACCACAAGACTGTTCTCGCACCTCCGCTCAATAGACCGGCCCCACTAAAAGCAACTCCATGCAAATAACCAGCCCATTTTCCGGCGGAATACCCGAACGAGCATTTGTCAACGACATCGTTCCAACCTGCCACGTTACGAATCCAGTTTGTCAGTCCGAAACTTACGATATCCCCAAAACCAGCGGCAACATTGGCAGCACTGTCAACGATATCCAAGCCAAGAGGATCAATAATGTGAATAGGATTGTCATCAACGTAGCTATATAAGTTAATACTCCCATTGATGCCAATTGGATCTTGCTGAAGAAATCGTCCAGTTGAGTAGTCGTAATAACGCGCCCGGTAAAAATAGAGCTCAGTCTCCACGTCAAATTCCCTACTCGTAAATATATACGGCTGGACAAAATTCGCATCCAGCTGCGACTCGAACTTGCCGAAGGAGGAGTACGTGTAGCGCTGAGTGACGGTGCCAGACTGGCTGGTTAGCTCTGTGATCGAGCCAAGGCCATCCGCATGGTAGTAAAACGACTGGCTGTTCTTCTCCATGATCAACGGCTCGTCGATGCCGGGGCCGTGGGTGTAGCGGGCGACGATCGCGTTGGCGCCATTCAGTTCGAGCAAGATATCTTCGTTGTCGTAAATGTAACGCGTTGTCGTCGTGCTGCCGGCGATCACCTCTTTCTCGACTCTTCTCCCCAATCCGTCGTAGCGATAATTTGCCGTACTGCTGGGTGAAACAACGCGCACCAATTTGTTTTCAGCGTCGTACTCATAGGTTGTGATCGCTCCACCAACTTTCGCAGTCTTGCGGGTCATGTTCCCATTGTTGTCGTACTGATATGTAAAGTTGGCGTCTTCCAGAAGTTGGTTAGCCACGTTGAACGTTGACGACCCGTTCTGGTTTGAATTAGTCCGGTTGCCAACCGGATCGTAATTAAACGTTTCCAGCAGATTTGACGGCAAGGGGTTACTCGCTTGCGTCAGGCGATTCAGAACATCGTAAGTGTAATCGTGCAAGCCATCGCGGCTCGTTTTGCTCTTACGATTCCCGACTTTGTCGTAAGTGTAGCTAAATGAATTGATGGTCGTTGCGGCGAGCTGATGGCCGAGGGTCAGGAGCTGCGACGCTGCGTCATATGTATAGCTCGTCACCACTCCGTTCGCGTGCGTCATCGACGTCCTGCGTCCTAACGCGTCGTACGTGAAGGAGGTGACCCGCCCTTGGTTGTTCGTGATTGAAGTCACGCGGTTCAGAGCATCGTAAACATATGTCGTCAGACCTGTCGGATCGATCATCGACGTGCGATTGCCGTTGAGATCGTACGTGTAAATGGGGTCGAGGTCGCTGGGCGTGCTCGTGGATCGTGCTCGTGACTCGTTTTCGGAAGTAGAGTCGCCAATGGGTGAATTGGACACAGAGATCGTTGAAGCGAAGGGTTTGAGTTTTCCTTCGGCGACCATCGCGAGGTAGCGATTTCGACGGACGGTCGGGTTTGGCTCATGGATTTCCGATTGCTGAGAGAACACTTTGCGCTGTGGCACGATTGTCAACGCGACTTCTGCCTGCATTTTCTCGATGACTGCCCTGATAGAGGCTATCTCATGAGAAACACTACGTACTATGCAACAGGCAATAGTTGTCCCTGTCAGTGGTAAGGTCAGCCTATCACTATGGTGAAGTCTGATGGCAGCCTGTGATAGCGTCAACTTCTCGGCCGATTCGGTAGAGATCGAACCGACGAAGGTTTGTTGCTGCGCGTGGATAGTACCGGTTTGACCGTTTGGAATTCCGAGGACTCCACCTGAACCAAAAGTTACAGTTATCTGCGACCCGAAGGTGAAGCCAAGCAGTGCCTGGTAATAAACCGCCACCCTACCTCCACCGCCGCCGGCACCTCCACCGCCGCCCGAACCGCCATTCCCTCCGTTAGCACTAACAGTTCCCGCACCGCTAAGGGTTCCGACATCGATTCTGATTCCTCCGCCGCTACCTCCTCCACCTCCACCGCTGTTTGCCGAAGGCGCATTCTCTCCATTGGCAGCAATCACGCCCTCAAACTGAAAAGTTCCCGCGACGATCCGAATTACTCCTCCTCCGGTTCCGGCTTCGAAGTTATGGGCACCACCGCCACTTCCAGGTTCATTGGGATCTAGAGAGCTACCATAGGTAGAATTGGCAGAACCATCCACTACCACGCCACCCAAACCGCCATAGCTGCCGCCATTCCGGTTTGTACTGCCGGGCTGAAAGTTAAACGTCATCCCGCGAGCGCCAAACGGATTGCCTGTTTTAAGCCCACCTAAAAAGCCGCGCCCTGTTACGTCGATACGACTAGTAGAATCGAGGATTAAAAAATCTGACTTTAGGTCGACTTTGAAAAAAGAGCTGGCAGTCGTGGGCAAGTGAGTTATAGTGCTATTATTTGTTACAGTGATAGTGGGAGCGGTAACGCGTTGTGAGGCAAGCGTCAGTTCGCTATTTGAGGAGATCTCCAGGACGCCCGTCAGAGTCAGCAGTCCATCTACTCGAGCGCGCGCGCCACGCTTGATGCGCAAATCACCCACGGATTGTAGGGTCAAAGGCGTCGACAGGCTGACAGCCGTCCGATTGTTGTTATCTACCAAAAGTTCCCCATTTTCTCGCCCCGTGCCTTGCAAATAGATCGTTCCCGCTGCTCCGTTCGGTATCCCGGTCACTCCCCCGAAACCGCCATGAGCTGCCACTCGAGTTAGCGGATCGAACTGATCTATGGATTGATAATAGATTGCGACCCTGCCTCCACCTCCTCCACCACCACCGCCTCCCCCGGATCCACCGCTACCTCCAATAGCGTTGACGCCTCCAGTTCCGCTGAGCGTTGCCACATCGATTCTGATCCCTCCGCCGCTACCTCCTCCACCTCCACCGCTGTTGGCTGAAGGCGCATTCTCCCCGTTGGCCGTAATGGTACCATCCAACTGAAGGGTCTGAGCCACAATGCGAATCAGCCCTCCGCCACTCCCGCCCTCGAAATTATGGGCACCACCACCGCTACCCTGATCGTTCGGGTTTCGGAAATCCCCGTAAACACCGTTGGCAACACCGTCTACAACGACCGGACCCAGTCCGCCATAACTCCCACCATTACGATTAGTGCTGCCGGCCTGGAAATTTATCGTCATTCCCCGAGCAGCAAACGGATTTCCCGGTTTGAGTCCGCCCAAAAATCCACGACCACTCACGTCAATCCGACTCGTGGAATCTATGATAAGACTGTTCGTATTCAGATCTACTTTGAATAAAGCACTCGGTGAGGTACTAAATTGCGTGATGGTCGAGTTACTTGTGAGTGTGATCGAACCGGCTACGACACGCTTCACAGGGATGAATTCGCTACCGGAAGAGATTTCGACTGAACCCGCAATATTGGCTTCATTATCCAATCGTAATCTAGCTGCGCGCAGCACGTGTAAGTGGGTCAATGCCGTTACGCCAGATGTTGTGGCCAAAACAGGTGTAGACTGTGTTGCCGCAATTAGATTGTTATTATCGACAAGCAATTCTCCTGCTTCTCTTGCTGGTCCCTGCAAATAAACAGTCCCGGCTCCACCATTCGGTATGCCTGCAACTCCACCTGCCCCAGCAAAAGCCGTTATTCTCGCCGGATCGAATCCGGTTAGATTCTGGTAATAAATCGCTACTCTGCCGCCACCACCGCCTCCGCCACCTCCGCCATTGGGCCCCCCGGTGCCTCCGTTGGCTCTGATCACTCCAGTCCCGCTGAGCGTTCCCACATCGATTCTGATCCCTCCGCCGCTACCTCCTCCACCTCCACCGCTGTTGGCTGAAGGCGCATTCTCCCCATTGGCCGTAATCGTACCATCCAACTGAAGGGTCTGAGCCACAATGCGAATCAGCCCTCCGCCACTCCCACCCTCGAAATTATGGGCACCACCACCGCTACCCTGATCGTTCGGGTTTCGAAAATCCCCGTAAACACCGTTGGCAACACCGTCTACAACGACCGGACCCAGTCCGCCATAACTCCCACCATTACGATTAGTGCTGCCGGCCTGAAAATTAAACGCCATTCCTTGAGCAGCAAACGGATTTCCCGGTTTGAGTCCGCCCAAAAATCCACGACCACTCACGTCGATCCGACTGGTCGCGTCGATAAAGAGAGTCTGAGTATTGATATCAATCTTGAATTTAGTATTTGGCGTCGCCGCGATATGACTGAGCACACCGCTGGTTGTCAGACTTATGTTATTTGTCGTTATTCCGTTCCCGACAACAAGTTCGCCACCCAAAGTCACCTCCAACGTCCCGGTCAGGTTCAGAGTGCTATCCAATTTGGCACGGGCGGCACGGCGCACGCGCAAATGACTAAGAGATAGGGTGCTTCCAGAGGCGCCTGGAAGCGGAGTCGACAGAGAAGAAACAACTAAGTTGTTATTATCAACGAGTAATTCTCCTGCTTCTCTTGCTGGTCCCTGCAAATAAACAGTCCCGGCTCCACCATTCGGTATGCCTGCAACTCCACCTGCCCCAGCAAAAGCTGTTATTCTCGCCGGATCGAATCCGGTTAGATTCTGATAATAAATAGCCACTCGACCACCGCCACTGCCACCCCCACCTCCGCCACCCGGTCCACCAATTCCTCCGTTGGCTCTGATCGTTCCAGTCCCGCTGAGCGTTCCCACATCGATTCTGATCCCTCCGCCACTACCTCCTCCACCTCCACCGCTGTTGGCTGAAGGCGCATTCTCCCCATTGGCCGTGATCGTACCATCCAACTGAAGGGTCTGAGCCACAATGCGAATCAGCCCTCCGCCACTCCCGCCCTCGAAATTATGGGCACCACCACCGCTACCCTGATCGTTCGGGTTTCGAAAATCCCCATAAGCACCGTTCACGATTCCAGCAACAGCCACCGCGCCTAACCCGCCGTAGCTCCCACCATTGCGGTTGTTACTGCCGGCTTGGAAATTGGTCGTAGTACCTCGATCGCCAAACGGATTTCCCGGCTTGAGTCCACCCAAAAATCCACGACCATTCACATCTATCCGACTAGTCGAATCCACGTGCAGTGATCCCGCAACCGAAATGTCGAGCTTTCTTGCCGTCGAAGCCGTTGTGGATAACGATGTGAGAACCGCGCCATTGACCAGACTCAAGTTGTTAAAGGTATGTTGCCCATCGACCGTGAGAACCCTACCATTGACCTGAATTGCTTTGCCTTCAAATTGCTTATTGTTAGCATCGATCAATGTGTCGGCGGTAAGCTGAACGACGTTGCCAGCTATTGCTGCTTCCGTGCCCGATACCGAAGAAATCAGACGATTTGCGGCGTCATACGCATTAAACACTCCAATGAACGGATTTGCGACCGAAGTAAGATTTCCGACGGGGTCATATCCGTATGTCGTAGCCTGGTTTCCCGTTTCCGTCGACGTCGGCGGGCGGGTCTTGCTGGTCAAACGATTCAATGCATCGTAATTAAAGCCGATCGTCTGGCCATTTCGGTTTGTCGTCGAAGTCAGATTGCCGTTGCCGTCGTAATTGAACGTCTCGGTCAGGTTCAGTGGGTTGGTTGCGGAAGCGAGACGATCCAAACCATCATACGTAAAAGTCGTGAGCTGATTTTTTGCATCGCGGACCTGAGTCAGGTTTCCTTTGGGATCGTAACCGTACTGCGTGGTTTTCAAATCCGCGTCCAAGACCGTGATGAGCCGATTGCGCGGATCGTAAGTGAACTGGGTGACGCGGTTTTCGGCATCGGTCGAGATGTTTACATTACCCGCGTTGTCATAGGCCAACGTCGTCACGTCGCCTTTGGGATTTGTTGTTGTCAGCAAATTTCCCCGTGCGTCATACGTGAAGCTCGTGGTCGTTTCAACGGAAGTTCCGACCGGAGAAGTGACAGACAGCAATAATCCGCGTGCATCATAGGTCATCTGGGTTCGGTTATTGAGCGCATCGATGATCTCGGTCGGATTCCCCGTTGCGTCGTAATTGATTGTCGTGACGTTTCCCTTCGGATCGCGGATCGTCTTGACCTGATTGAATGTCGGTTCGTAAGTGAACGTCGTTGTTGCGCCAACGGGATCGGTCGATGTAAGAAGATTCCCTTTCGCGTCATAGGTCATCGTCGTGACCGCGCCGTTGGGGCGAGTGATTCGCGTCGGCAAGCCATTGGCGTCACGAACTGTCGTCGTGGTCTGACCGAGTGCGTCGGTCTGGGAAATAACTTGACCTAGGCTATCGAGCTTAAAACTATTTGGATTGCCGCGCCCGTCAGTTAGCGAAGCGCTTGCGTTTGCGCTGGTGACGATTGGCGCGGGATTGGTCGGTGTGCCCTGACCGCCCGCTGTATCTACGAGTCCCCGAATTTTGCTGGACACTAACGCGCGAGTTTCACCACCCGGTCGCGTCGACTGCGAGAATCTACCCGCGAAATCATAAGAGTAAGTTGTGCTAAGCCCTCTTTCGTTCGTAGCCTGCATAATATGACCTTGCCCATCATACGCGTAGGTTACGAAAGTGGAGTCGGGATTGGTGATACGGTTAAGATTCCCTGCAGCGTCAAACTGGAATTGCGTTTGTCGTCCCGCCGCATCCGTAATCCGTTGAAGCCGTGCACCGTTATAGGCCAGGGTCGTCACCAAGCCCACAGGGTCCGTAACAGAAACCAAACGTCCGTTGCCATCGTAGCTAAAGCTCGTCGTGTTGGCGTTTCGATCTATTACCGCGGTCTGGAACCCCTGTGCGTCAAAGTTAATCTTTGGTCCGTCTTTAAAGGTTCGTGTGTACGTCCCGTCAGGATTTCTGCCAAGCGTAGAAAACTCCCGAGCCGGAGACGTAAATGCATCGGGACCGCCGGCGAAGAAGAGCGCCGTGCCGTCGCCGCTGGTCAGCAACAGCCCGCCCGCAGACTGGTGTAGCTGCTGGAGGTCGGTTATCGCCCAGCCCGCGCCCAAGGCGCTGTTGTGGCGATTCACGACTATCACGTTGCCGGTGGAAATCCCGCCGACGGAAGAATTGAGATAGTTGCTGAAAACCGTCGCCTCGAAGGGATAGCGCCCGGTCGCTAGATTCGATGCGTCGAACTGAAGCGACATACGCGACGTAGAATCGGCATCCTCAGGCAAAGAACTGCTGTTGGTGAAAATTTCATTACCCTGCTGCACACCGCCAACTTTGAGCCGCGTCGAAAATGTATTCGGAACAGCTGCGCGAACGCTAAGGGTGCTGTCCAAGGAGATGATCGGCTTTGGGTCGGCGGCCAAAGAGCTATAAGTCAGTGACAGGCTCCTGCTTTGTCCGAGCGAGCGATAGGAAGGCAGACTATGGGTAATAAATAGGCTGCCCTCTTCCAAATTGGCTTCGGAACCCACGGGAGTTCGACATGATCCACAGTGACTGTTGCCCTGACTGGGGTTAGATGTGGATGCCGTCGCCAGCGGAAAATGCCATGCACTGGCGACGACGCCGCCTTCGACCGTGATGAAGGTTTGGCCGTCGGCGGAGACTGCCATTTTGCCGACGATGTTGAACTTTCCGGTATCGGGACTGAGCGACCACAGATTGAGTTCATTCCCAGGCGTCATAGCGTCGGCATTTGGGAATGTGATGCGGGCCGGCGGATTGAATCTGATACCGGCCGGTTGGATGGTTATGGCAAATCCGGGACGGAGCTCTTCGGGCCGCGACTCTGGCCGGCCGTAGTCGGGCACGGGGTTGATCGATAATTTTCCGGTGAACGGCGTGCCGTCGGGATTTGTTGCCGAGCCGCCGATGATCTCCACTTCCACGCCCGGCAGATTGGGATTGGTGACGACCGTGTTGAAAGTCGGACTGACTTGAACCTCAGCCTCGACATCGACGTCAGGCAACGAGATGGCTGAATTGAGGTCGTTGAGCACGCCGTCGATTAATTCGACCGCGACTGCAAGAATTGCAAAGACACCGAGATTCGCCTGGCGGCCATTAACCAACAGCTGCTGGGTTCCGGAAGGAACGCCGGGAATTGTGAAGAAGCCGTCGGCACCGCTAAGCGCCGTATGACCGCTCGACTTCAAGGTTACAGAAACGTTGCCCAACGGCGTCTGCGCCAGATTGACGACGCGGCCGCGCACGCTCGTGGTTCCACCGGGTGGTGGATTCGGCACGGTAATCGTGATCGTCTCAGACGCGAACTTTGTCCCGCTGGTGGCGCTGAAGCTGAGTTGATAGGTCCCCACCTGCGTCGTGCTCGGTCTGAACGTGAACACACCCGTGCTCGCATTGAAGGTGGCATTGGTCATCAACGGCAGCGGCGCAACGTAGAGGCTAACCGGCGCACCGGTGCCGCTCGTGGCCGACACGGTGAAGGTGAGCGTCTCGCCGAGATTGACAGTCTTGTTACCGATCGGGTTGAGAACGACACCGGCATTGATTGTCGCAGTGGTTTGAGCGACGCCCGACGCGTTGAACGGATCGGTGACGGTTAGTGTAGCCGTGTAGGCTTCCGGGGATGAGTAGGTATGCGTCGGAGTGGGCCCGGTGGCATTATCGCCGTCGCCGAAATCCCAAGAGAAGGTAATCGCATCACCGTCCGGGTCGTTGCCGGAGCCGGAAAACTGCACCGACGTGCCGACTGTACCGGTGTACGGTCCGCCGACATTCGCGACCGGTGGATGATTGACATGCACCACGGTGATCGACACCGTGGCGGGCGCGCTCGTCGCCTGACCGTCGGTAGCGGTGAAGCTAAAACTATCCGGACCGGAATAATTTCCTGCCGGCGTATACATAACCGTGGCTGTGCAGCTCGCGCCTTGACCCTGTGCCGTGCAATTGGGCGCACTGATATTACCCAATGAGCCGTGGCTTGGCGGCGTAGCGACCGCAAAGGTCAATGTCGCGTTGTCGATATCGCTGGCCATCAGCGTAACGATGACCGGCGTATTTTCATTCGTCGTGACCGATTGATCCTGCGCGATGGGAGGATCGTTGACCGGAATGACTGCGAGATTCACCATCGCCACGTTGCTGTACTTCGTTCCGTCAAAAATCCGGTACGCAAAGCTGTCGGAGCCGTTGTATTCGTTTTGCGGCGTGTAACTGAACGCACCGTCGGCGTTCAGCGCAAATGACAATGCGTGGGTCGGGCCGCTGACCAGAGCAGCGGTGGAATTTGTCAGCAACTCCAGATTATCGTTCGCGAGAACCCCGGGTGCCGCGATGCTCTTCGCCGCGTCCTCGTTGGTGCTATCCGTATCGTTATTGGCGACCGGGAACGTGTTCGCAGCGATGACGGCTATGGTCACCGTGGCGACGTTGCCGTCGGCGGCGCCATCGTTAGCCTTGTAAGTAAAGCTGTCGACGCCGCGGAAGTTTGTTTCCGGCGTATAATTAAACGAACCGTCGGGATTGAGCGTAAAAGAAGCCGCGTGACTCGGCCCGGTCAGCAGAATGGCGGTGATGTTGGCCGCCGGCGTGTCGGCATCGTTGTCGTTGGCGAGCACGCCACGTGCGGCAACGTCGAGCGCGGTGTTTTCGGTGGTATTGTAAAAATCGTTGGCCGCCAGCGGTGCATTGGCCGCGGCGACGATCGCAATCGTCACGGTCGTCTCGTTGCTGTCGTTGCTGCCGTCGTTGGCTTTATAAGTGAAAGCGTCCGTGCCGGTAAAATTCGCTATCGGCGTGTAGGAGAATGACCCGTCGGCATTCAGGATAAAGTCGGCGGCGTTCGCGGGCCCGCTGACTAGAATCGCAGTGAGATTTCCTTGCCCGCCGTCGACATCGTTGTCGTTGCCAAGAACACCAGGCGCAAAAAGATTGAGCGGCGTGTCCTTGAGCGTGCTGTAGAAGTCATTGCTTGCCACCGCCGCATCATTGACAGCGTTGACGGTGATCGAGACCGTAGCAATGTTGGAATCCAAGCTGCCGTCGTTGGCTCTAAAGGTGAAGCTGTCCGGGCCGCTGACATCAGCGGCAGGCGTATAGGTAACCGTCGCGGTGCAGTTGGTGCCCGCGCCATTGGCGATACAACTGGGCGTGGAAATACTCCCGAGACTGCCGCGCGCAGGCCCTGTGACTATGGCAAATCCCAAACTCCCGCTGTCCACGTCGCTGGCAGCAAGCGTGATGACAACCGGTGAATCCTCAGTGGTCGTCACACTCTGGGCCTGAGCGACGGGAGAGTCATTGACAGCATTTACCGTGATCGAGACGCCGGCCGTATTCGAATCAGCGAGTCCGTCGCTGGCTTTAAAAGTAATGCTGTCCGCGCCGTTGAAACCTGGGACCGGCGTATACGTGACCGTCGCAGTGCAATTGGCGCCCGCGCCGCTGCTGACGCAGTTGGGCGCCGAGATCGGCCCCAAGCTGCCGCTGCTCGGTCCATTGACTATGGTAAAAGTAAGGCTCGTATTGTCGACATCGCTGGCGCTCAACGTGATGTTGACCGAGACATCCTCGTCAGTCTTCGCGGTCGCATTGCTCGCCACCGGCGGATCGTTCACCGCGTTGATCGTGATCGACACGGTTGCGACATTCGAGTCCAAGCCACCGTCGTTGACCTTGAAAGTGAAACTGTCCGCGCCGGCATAGTTGGCCGCGGCAGTGTAAGTAACAGTCGCGGTGCAACTGGAACCCGATCCGTCGGGAACGCAGTTGGGCGGTGAAACCGTCCCGAGAGTTCCATGGGTTGGACTGATTACGATGCTAAAGTTGAGGCTCGAGCTGTCCGGGTCGTTGCCGCTCAGAATAATTACGGCCGGGCTGTCTTCGTCCGTGGCCACACTTGCGTTGTTTGCCGTCGGAGCTTGATTGGCGCCCACCGCCGTGATCACCACGGTCGAAGGCGCGCTGGCGAACTGGCCGTCGTTGACGATAAGTTGAAAGATGTATTGACCAATTACGAGCGGAGTGAACGTAGGAGTCGCGG
>Ga0207707_10003555_pt1 | contig 13806 bp, 9 predicted proteins | sample KBSC83BmetaG_FD_184336 | JGI IMG/M metagenome (GOLD analysis project Ga0207707, IMG submission 184336) | Corn rhizosphere microbial communities from Kellogg Biological Station, Michigan, USA - KBS C8-3B metaG (SPAdes) (version 2) | ecosystem: Host-associated > Plants > Roots > Rhizosphere ...
ATTCCACTGCCCGTGATTCGCGCGGTACACGTACCATGCGGTTTTGAACCAGGGCTTTCCGTCGGTGAACTTGATGCGCTGGTAGGCGCGAAGTCCGTTGAACGACGACACGTCGCCGTCGTGGGATCCGTGGATCACCATGTAGTTCACGTTCTCGATCGGCGTGAAGACACCCGCCGGCTTGTACTGCCCGTCCACTGGCGCGATCGCGAAGACCGCTTTGATGTTGAAGTTGAAGTTGAACTTGACGTTCGCGTCATCGGGATAATGGCTCAGGCGATTGAACGCGGCCGCGATCCCCACCGCCTCACCGCCGCGCGAGTGGCCCATGATCCCGATGTTGTTCATGTCCACTTTGTGGCTGAACGGGCCGGCGCTCGAGTCATTCCACCGCTTCCACACCTCGAGGTGCTTGAGCAGCATCCACGCTCGGCCGTCGCTCTCCCCACGCAGGCCGCCGTTGATGAAGTTCTCGTCGACCGAGACCAGGATGAATCCACGCGACGCGAGCAACTCGCCGAGGTAGCCGTAGCCCGGGTCGGAGTAGTCGAGCGGATCGTGGTTGCCGTGCACGATGAGCACGAGCGGGAAGGGACCACTTCCCTCCGGATACCAAACCCTCCCATTAAGCGGGAATTTGCTGGTGCCGAAGCCCCAGTCTTTTTCTCGCGACTTCGCAACGTCCGGCTCCATCGAGACGAACGGCGAGGCGTCCACGGTCCGAGTCTTCAGCGTCACCGAGTCGCGAAACTCGGCGCGCCGCTTGTCGGTGCCGCTGCCGTAGTACATCGTCTTCACCGTCATGGAGCCCCGTTCGCCGGGATTGGGTGCGGTGATCAACTGATGCGACAGTACCGTGGGCGAATCGTCCTTCGTGAGCTTCAAAGCCTGCGTGCACGCCGCGGCAGCGAGCGCGACGAGTATTAGAGAGCGGCGCATAAGGCGAGGCGAGGAGAGGTGTCGGGTGTCATCCCGAGAAGCGCTTGCCCTGATGCGAGGGCAGGGAGCGGAGAGAGGGATCTGCACTGTACCTACCGGATCCTGAGTCCAATGCGGTGCGCGGCGCGGGTCGACACGCGCGACGTCCCGTTTAGAAAGAACTCCGTAGGCCGCAACCCCTCCAGAGCGTAGTCGATCGATAAGCGGTCGACGTTGAAGCCCGCGCCGACGGTAAAGGGTGTTTCGCCGGGAAACGGCCGCCGTGCTCCACCGCGCAAGGCAATGCTGTACCCATCAAGCCAGCTGTACCCGAGCTCCACTCCGCCGCTCGGTGCCACGAAATCGGTGCGGATCATCGAGACCGCGGCGGTGGCGAGGAGATCGAGGTCTCCGACCGCTCGCGACGTCCCAACACCGATCGTGCTCTGCAAGGGCATGTTGGCGTGTGTGAACAGCTCGACGTTTCCAGGAGGCCCCGGCGGTACGACGCAATGGGTTACCGATTGCGCGTTGAACGAGCAGGGAATCGTCGTTGACGGCCCGATGTTTTGCACCGAAATGCCCAGCGTGTAGTACCGAAGAAAGTCTCTCGAGACGCCAAGATCGAGCGCGAGGTGGCTGACCCGGGCGCTTGGAACGTTATCCTCGACGTACTTCACGGCTGCGCCGATACGATGGCGCCTGAAGACCTGTGCTACACCGACACTGGCCTCGAGCGACGTCCCGAGTGCCGGCCCGGCGAGGAGCATCGATCCCGGGTTCGCCGGGAAAATGTCATTCGGCAGCTCGTAACTGACCGTGTTCATGCCGACCGCGATGCCGCCGTTGTTGAATCGAGTGACCGCCGACAGCGTGCCGCCCTGCGCGGTGGACGAGTATCGCTCGTACGATGCGCTGAATCCGCGCGCGATCACCAGCTGCGCCGGATTGAAGAACAGAGCCTCGTCATCGCGGCTGACGATGCCTGTATTCCCCATCGCCAATGTGCGCGCGCCTGATGGGAGCAGCAGCACGACGGGTGCATAGGGTTGACCGTATCTGGCGGCCTGAGCGGTCGCGGTGACCGGCACGGAGAGTACTGCCGCAATCGCGGCTCGGCGAAGGTGCATTGAAGAGAGAGGGAGGGAGATCAGCGCTGCGGGAGGTCATTCATAAACTGCTCGAGGTAGTTCTTCCAAACTGATGGAAGAGAATGTGTTCCGTGGCCGCGTGTCTGGTCTGTTATAGGCAGGAGGATGAACTTCCCATTCTTTACGCGCGGCATCAGCCGTTCGACAACACCAAGCTCGGGCGGGTTGACGAAATCGTCCGCCGAATTGATCGCGAGCACGTGCGCGCGGATCGTCTCGAGCTCTTTCGACGGGTCGTAGTTCCTCGAGGAGTTGTACTGATACAGGAAATCGTTCGCATCCCGGCCGCGCAGCTGGGTGTCCAGATACGCGCGAATTACTGAGTCAGCCTGATCGCGCGTTGGCGCCTGGCGGAGCTGCACCTTTGGCGCCGAAGTCATGATGAACAGCATTCCGATTGCGTGTCCGAGACCGGCGGGCTGCGCCGTGTACTCGCCGCCCTTGTAGCCTGGGTCGTCGCGGATGAAGTCCATGATCATCGTGCGGATCATTCGATTTCGTCCGACGATCTGCGTCGGCGCGCAGGCCAGCGGAACGAGACCATCCACGAAGTCTGGATAGCGTTCGCCCCAGACCCACGAGTGCATGCAGCCCATCGACGTGCCCATCACGAGGCGGAGATGGTTCACTCCGAGCCCCTTCGTGAGAAGCTCGTGCTGCGCGTTTACCATGTCGTTGTACGTGTACTGAGGAAAGCGCGCGTGCATCCCGTCGCTTGGCTTGCTCGATTTGCCGTGCCCAATGCCGTCCGGGAGAATTACGTAAAAACGCGACGTATCCAGCAGCTGCTCCGGCCCGAACAATTCTCCCGCGAAGGTTCGGCTCATGAACCCGCCGCCGCTTCCGCCGGTGCCGTGCAGAATCAAAACAGCGTTGCGTACGACGCCCGCGGCGTCGCGCTTCGGCGTTCCGAGCGCGATGTAGTGCAGGCGAACCTCGGGCAACGTTTGACCCGTTTCGAACTTGAAGTTTTTCGCGACGTAGTCCGCGCCTGCCGGGACCTGCGCCGCCAACTGCGCCGAGGCCAGCAGGAACAATCCGCTGAGCATCTGGAGCTTCATCGGTCGTCGCTCGGAATGTGTGCCTGCGACGATAGCCTCACAGGGCGTCGCGCGACAGTGCCGAGGCCGCAAGAGTTCTCGTGATTACTCGCTTACGACGCGACGAAGTCCCGCGTTCGGCACGCGCCGATAAATCACGTGAGGTGATAACTCGTAACGCTATGTCAGGCGTTCAAATACACCATTGCGAAATTATGGATTTGAGCGGACTGCATTGGCTGAATTCTGTCGCTCTCAGCTGCGCCGCTCTACGCTGGACTCGTTCAGCGACGTCGAGATCTGTGAAATGCAGATCGGAGCTACCCGGCGATTCGCCGTGCGCTTCCCGGCGGCGTCTCCTGGTTGCGCCGCTGATGCTCCGTCGCCCACGTCAGTGCGTCGATGTAAAGCGCCGGCAGCACTGACGGGCTGACGCCAACCACTCCCGCGAGTCCGTCGACCTGGTCCCACCACCCCTGCTCGTACGCTTCGATCAGGCTGAGCACTTCCCCGTAGAAGTCCTGACGATGCAGCAGCGCCGCGCGAATATCTGGCGCCAACTCCATCGAATCGGCCAGCATCTCCATCGGCGATTCGAGCATCTGATCGAGCACGGAGAGCATGCCGACGAGGAACAACGGTCCGCGCGCTCGCGGCACACCCGACGCGTTCGCGAGGAGCTCGCACATCCGAGCGCGCACGAGTGAGACGGTCATCAGCTCGGCCCGAACACCGTCGCTCTTTCCATCCGTGACGAGAAGAAGTCCGAGCCATCGCGCGACCTGATCACGCCCGAGGAGGCGCAGCGCATGCCCGATCGACCAGATGTCGCGTCCGCCGATCGCCGCGGAGTTCACCATGCGGAGCAGCTTGTACGAGAGCGCGACATCTCGACGCAGCATATCCTCGATGTCGATGTCGCGCGTGCTGGGATCCCGAACGAGCTTCAGCAGCTGGAAGGTCAGCACGTGCTCGACCGGCAGATCGCGTCGCGAGAGCGTCTCCGGCGCGCTGAAGCGGTAGCCTTCGAAGAGCTCGAAGCCAAACCGCTGACACATGTCCCGCTCCTGCCGATGCCGCGCGTTCAGGGCGAGCAGTCGCACGTGATAGCCGCGCAGCCAGGTCGCCATGTCGCGGAGCAGCGCCGGATCGGTGGTCGCAACGTTGACCTTCACGATCTCGGCCAGCCGTAGGAGATCTTCCGGCAGCTGTTCCGGATGTTCGCCGCCCAACGCAAATCGATAGCCCGCCCACACCAGGCGGTTGCACGCTTCGAGGAGTACCTGGTCGACTTCTATTGATTCGTCGAGTTGGAGAACGACGCGTTCGGCGGGAAGCAGTTGCGCCGCTCCACCGAGAAGCATGAACCGATCGACGCTCACGAACGCTCGCCGTCCGGCCGCCACCTGGTCGATCCCAATTCCGAGGAACGTGTCCGCGACGAGCTGCTCCGGCATTGGAGCGCCAGGCAGTGCCCCGCCTGGTCGGCGCAGCACGAGGTCGTATCCGTAGAGATGCTCCTTCCGGTCGAAAACCGGCTGGCGCGTGAGCAAGATCTCCATGCTATGAGTATCGGCCCACCGCCTGAGAGACTGAAATCCCGAATCGCCGAACGACAACCCGCGTGACGCCGCGCGTCCGTACGTTGTCTGTGCTAACGGTCGTGCGTCACAAGACGTCTTCCATTTGGAAAGAAGCCGCGCCACCGCGGTGCGCGGCCGACCCGGAGCACCCGTGAGCCACCCGAACGACCCGTCCAGCGATCGCCTGGTCGGACAAGTCCTAGCGGATCGCTACCAGATCCTTTCCGTGCTCGGCGAGGGCGGCATGGGCCGCGTCTATCTCGCGGAGCACGTGCGCATGTTCCGGAAAAGCGCGGTGAAGGTCATGAGCCCGAACATGGCGCTCTCCGCCGACGCGATCAGCCGGTTCAATCGAGAGGCCGCCAACGCCAGTCGGATCAACCACCCGAACGTCGCGCAGATCTACGACTTCGGGGAGACCTCGGCCGGTCTGCTCTATCTCGCCATGGAGTACGTCGAAGGCGAGACGCTTCGGTCGCTGATTCACCGCGGTGGCCCGCTCGCGATTCCGCGCGCCGCCGAGCTCACGCGACAGATCGCCGACGCGCTCTCGGCGGCTCACCACCTTGGCATCGTCCACCGCGATCTCAAGCCCGACAACATTCTTCTCACGCGTCGTCACGATGGCGCCGACGTGGTGAAGGTGGTCGACTTCGGCATCGCGAAGACGGTGCAGGGCAGCGGCGGCGAACGCTCGGGTGGACAGACGGTCACGACGGCTGGTGTGTCGCTCGGCACACCGGAGTACATGAGTCCAGAGCAACTCGCCGGTGAACGCCTCGACGCGCGCACCGACCTCTATTCGCTCGGCCTCGTGCTGTTCAACATGCTCACGGCGAATTTGCCGTACCCGCGCGTGACGTCGAAGGAGACGCTCGTTCGACGGCTGACGTCGAAGCCGATGACTCTCGCGCAAGTTGTTCCGGGCAGCACGTGGCCAGCGAAGCTCCAGGCCTGTCTCGATCGCGCCCTCGCGCCGGAGCCGGTCGACCGCTTCGAGAACGTGAACGACTTCGGGCGAGCCGTCGTCGAGGCCGCGAACGCGACCGAATCCGGTCGCGAGGCGACCACTGTCGCCTATCCGCCTGCATCCGTTCCAACCGAGCGAATTGTCACGCCGCCGCCGCGGCGAGGCTCGACGCGTCCAATTCCGCCATCGGCGCGACGTCGGTCGTTGGCCATTGCGAGTGGACTTTTGGTGCTGGTCGCGGCAGGGGTCGGCGCCTTCGTCGCGGTTCGCGAGCGAACCGCATTCTCGAAACCCGCGGCGCCGTCGATTTCTCCGCCGGTTTCGATTGCTGGAGCGCCGGCGGCGGCGCGCTCAGACTCTTCGTCGCCACCACTTGTCGGCCAACCTGGCGCGACGGTCGCGTCGTCCGTGTCCGCTGACAGCGCGAAAAAATCGGCCGACTTGCGCAGTGTCGCACCGGCGCGTCGCGACACAGCAACGCCCTCCATTCCGGCGCCCACCAAGCAGCCAGCCGAGGCGAAGCAATCCGCGCCAGCTCCAGCGCCCACCGACACGGCGAGCGCGATGGCGATTGCTCCCGCGAATCCCGTCGACACGACCCGCGAGAATCGCGACAAGACGATGGCAAGGCTTCGCCACCCGATGTTACGCGCTAGCGGCGACTCCGCCGCCGCTGCCGCGATGCCGACCAACGATCCCGATCGCATTCGCGTGATGGGCGAAGATCTTCAGGGACATTTGCAGCGCGCCAGGCAGTTCATCGCGCAGGGTGACATCTTTAAGGCGCGCAGCGAGTTTCGGGACATGGCCCCCGTGGTTCTGGTGCTTCGCCAGCTCTACGCGGGAAATCCGGGGGAAGCGAGGGTCGAACAAATGATTCGCGCCGGGGTGAGTCAGTCGGTGCAGGCATGTCGCACCGCGATCCAGGATTCCACCGCGCGCGCCAAGCTCGCGCCGACCTTTCGGTGCGAGCAGTTAATTCCACAGGGAATGCGCGGACAGCGTTCAGGCCGCGGCTCGTCGCCACAGCCTTGGAACCGCTGACCCTGGATCAGCAATACATCATCCAGAGTACGACACCCATCTCGATCGTCGCCGCGATGATCCCAAACGCGAGCGCCGCACGCAACGCAGTCCTGCCTCCCTTGCCCTCATTCATTCACAGTCCGGTTCGCTCCTTTGCGCGATTCGTCGCGGCCGCGGCCCTCGCCGCGTCGGCTTTCGCATGCACGGAAGCTACGTCGCCGGCGCGACGGTTTCCTGTGCTCGATGATGTCGGGCAGAGTGATTGGCAGTCGGTGAGCGTCGGTGGAGACCACACCTGCGGCTTGAAGCTGACTGGCTCGCTCTACTGCTGGGGAAGTAATTCGTCGTATCAGCTCGCGCAGGCCACATCTGACACCGTTTGTGGAACGCAGGGCAACCGGTATGGCTGCGCAGCACTTCCGCGTCTCGTGCCGGCACCAGGTGTGAAGTTCACTTCCGTCAGCGCCGGCGCGCGACATACTTGTGCGATCACGTCGACGCGCGACGCATACTGCTGGGGCGCGAATGACGCCGGGCAGGTCGCCGGCTTCACTCCCACTGGCCCAACGCTGGTTCGAATTCAAACCAACCTCGGGTGGACGCAGATCAGCGCCGGGTACACGCACACATGCGCGGTCCGCACCGATGGTGCGCTCTTTTGCTGGGGCGCCAACGATCGCGGCCAGCTTGGCAACGGAAGCTTCTCGGCGAATGACGGCTTGATCCGCGTGCCGATCTCGTCGCCGGTGGCGAGTGTGAGCGCTGGCCAGCAGCGCACGTGCGCCCGGACCACGACTGGAACCGTGTACTGCTGGGGCGCGATCTGGCAATCGCGCTCCAACGGGCTCGAGTTGAGCAATGTTCAAACGAGTCCGAAAACCGTCCCGAATGCGCCGGCACTGGCCTGGCTCAGCGTCGGCACGTTCACGACGTGCGGCGCAGACGCGTCCGGCTTCGGCTACTGCTGGGAAGCGAATCCACGCGGGCAGATGGGGAATGGAACGCAGAACGGCAGTACGAGTCCGCTCCGCATCGCTTCGGATCTCGATTTCATTCAGATGAGCGCGGGCATCGTTCAAACGTGCGGCGTCGTGAGCAGCGGCGCCGGCTATTGCTGGGGCGATGACACATTCGGCCAACTCGGCACCCCGCCGTCGCTCTTGGTCGAGCGTTGCGGAGGTCAGGTTCTCCCATGCGCTACGCGGCCGACTCCCGTGTACGGCAAACAGCAATTCACCGAGATCAGCACCGGCTTCGGCAGTCACACGTGCGGCGTGACCGTGCGCGGCAATCTCTACTGTTGGGGACTCGGCGTGTCGGGCCAGCGCGGTGATGGAACTCTCGGCTACGCGGTAACGGTTCCAGTGCAGGTGCGCGAACCTACCAAGCTCTGATCTGCACGTTTCCCATCGTGCGCTTTTTCCGTGTTTTCATTTGCGAAGACGCGCGCTGAGTCGTCATTCTTCGTAGTTCGTCGTATCCTTGCCGCCCCCACAGATGCATCTCGACAAGAAGTTCCTGCAGCGCGCGCTGCTCGCTTTCACTACCGGTCTCTTCCTCGCCTGTGCCGCGCGTGTTTCCGCCGCGCAACCGACCTCGACCGCAGTTGTCGCGACGAATCTTTCGCGCTAGCCAAACGGGCACTCCAATAACTGATCTGCACTGAGCTCACGTCGTTCGAAAAAAATTCGGCGTCGTGTGCTGTGCCGTGTCCATCCGCCAGGGCCCGTGCCCGTCCGTGACGCGCTCGTAGTTCAACTTTCTCTGAGTGCAGCCATCGGAGTCTCGGCGAACACATCTCGACCGGTAATCAATCCGATCGCCACGGCCAACCCGATCATCGCGCCGGCAACAACAGCCGCCGGTGCGAACGCGGGCACGAACGCGAATCGGAAGATCCAGTGCATCAGCGCCCAACTCGCGAGCGTCGATAAGAGCACGCCCGTCATCGCGCCAAGTGCGCCGAGCAGCGCGTACTCGGAGAGCATGATCCGCGCGATTTGATGACGCGTCGCGCCGAGCGTTTTGAGGAGCACACCTTCCCTCAATCGCTCCCGACGCGTCGCGGCCACCGCGCTGAACAGCACCGGCACTCCGAGCGCAAGACTGATCAGCGCTAGGAAGCGAATGGCCATCGTCACTTTGCCGAGCACGTTCGTCACCGTGCGTTGCACGAGCGACAGATCGAGACTCGAGACGCTCGGATAACCGCTCACGACGTCGCGCTGCAGGTGTGCGATCGCCGTCTCGTCGGGGGCGCGTACGAGGATCGCAAACTGTTTCGGCGCCTTCTCGAGCGACTTTGCGTCGAACACCGCGAAGAAGTTCGGCGAGAAGCTCTGCCATCGCACGGCGCGTGTGCTCGTGACCACCGTCGGCACCATCACGCCCTGCACGTTCCACGTGATCGTATCGCCGAGCTTGACGCCCATGTCGCTGACGATGCCCGTGTCGAGGGAGACTTCTCCGATCGAATCGTTTCTATTCGCGGCGAACCATTTGCCGCTCGTGAGATGCTCGGATTCAGTGAGCGAATCGCGGAACGTCGACCGGAACTCGCGACGCAACATCCACGGACGCGGGCCCCGCGATCGATTCTCGGCGCGATCCTGTCGCGGGCCGCGGCCTTCGCGGCCGCTTGGACGACTCTTTTCTGCCTCGGCCAGCAGATCCTTGGACGCTTTCCCGTTGATAGCCGCGATGCGCATCGGCACGATCGGCGTTTCGTCGATCAGCTCGTAGTGCGACGCGCGAATGATCGAGTCGATACCCGGCAGCTGATTGTCCTGCACGTCGAAGAACACCACGTTCGCGCGCGCTTGGTCCATGCGGACGCCGAGCGAGCGAAGGATGTTGCTCTGCACTTGATACAGCGTACCCATCAGAAACACGCCGAAGCCGAGCGCGAGCACGACAGCGCGTGTCTGATTACCCGGGCGATAGAGACTCGCGATACCCTGTCGCAGCGGAAATGGCCACGAGGGGCGCAGCGATCGTCGCGCCAACCACGAAAGTCCCGACGCGCTGAGATAGAGAATGCCGATCGCGCCTGCGATCGCCAGCGTGAAGCCGATGCCGCGCTGCACGGTGTTCGCGCGGCTCAACCCGAGCTCGAGCACGCTTGCCGCGATCGCGAGCGAGAGAACGATGCGCAGCGGATCAAATCGAGCCCGACGAAGGGCCGCGGAGTCCGGCTCTCGTCGAAGGGCCTGCAGCGGCGACACACGCCTGAGCGCGACGAGTGGCCGCATTGCGAACAGCAGCGCCACCCACACACCGATCAACAACCCGAGCAACATCGCCGACGGCGCGAGATGCACTTCCACGTCGACCGGCAGAAAGTCGTGGAGCACTCGCGGGAACATGAACTGAATGCCGACACCGAGCGCGACGCCCGCCGCGGCACCGATGAGTCCCATGATCGCCGCTTGCAGCGTGTAGATCCCGAGGACTTGCCAACTCGTGGCTCCGAGACAGCGAAGCACGGCGACAGGATCGATTTTCCGCATCGCGAACGCGTGCACACCGCTCGCCACGCCGATGCCGCCGAGCAGGAGAGCGACGAGTCCGACGATCGCGAGGAAGTCGTGCAGCTCTTCGATCGCGTTCGCGAGCCGCGATTCATTGTATCCGGCGCCGCGGATGTTGCCGCCCTGCGTGCCTTGCTGAATGCGCTTTCCAAAACGCGAGATGAACAGATCGCTCGAGAACTTCGTCGGCAGCTTGAAGAGCGTCTCATACTCCACGCGGCTGCCGAAGACCACGAGCTGTGTCTCGTCGACGTAGCGCTCGGGGATGTAGACGCGAGGCCCGATCGCCGCGGAGATGCCGACGTCGCCGGGCACACTCTTGAGCGTGCCGATCACGACGAACTTGGCCGAGCCGAGCGAGACGGTGTCGCCGATTTGTCCGTCGAGCGACACGAGCAGCGACGGATCGACGATCACGTTGTGCGCGTTCTGCAGCTGTGACCACGCCTGAGCCGGCGCGCTGATGATGTTTCCGTAGAACGGATACGACGGCGAAACGGCGTGCACTTGCACGAGGCGCGTGCCACCCGTTCGCTGAACCAGCGCCATCGAGTTGAAGTTCGTCGCGGTTGCCGACGCGAATCCGGCGTGCGACAGCGAGTCACGCAGCGAATCGATCGCCGGCGTTCGCGCGTTCTGCCGCGACGACGAAACATCGCCGCCGAGCAGAGCCTTCGATTGTTCGTGTACGGACTGGATGACGTTCTCGGAGAACGAGTCGATCGCGACGAGAGCGGCGACTCCGAGAGAAATCGATGACATGTAGAGCAGCAGGCGGCGTCGAGCGGTTCGGCTTTCCCGCCACGCAACGCCGCACAGCACGAGCGCGCGCTTGAACGCGCCCGCTCGCGGCTCGATCGATCCCGTCGTCATGCAGCCCGCTCCGTATTGCTGTCCGAGATCACTCGACCGTCACTGAGCCGGATCACGCGCTGCGCGTGTCCGGCGAGTGTGAGATCGTGCGTCACGAGCACGATGGTCGTCTTGGATTCCCGGTTGAGCGATTCGAGAAGCGACACGATGCGAGCACCCGTTTCGCTGTCCAGGTTTCCAGTCGGTTCGTCCGCGAAAAGGATGCGCGGCGAGTTCGAGAAGGCACGCGCGATCGCGACGCGCTGCTGCTCTCCGCCAGATAGCTGAGTCGGGAAGTGATGTAGACGATCACTGAGTCCGACACGCGTGAGTAGATCGCGCGCGCGCGCACTCGCGCCGCTGTCGCCGCGCAGCTCGAGCGGAACCTGCACGTTCTCGAGCGCGGTGAGCGTCGAGATCAACTGAAAGCTCTGAAAAACGAACCCGACTTTTTCGCCCCGGAGCCGCGCGCGTTGATCTTCGTTCATCGCCGTGAGATCAGCGTCGTCGAGGAGCACTTGCCCGCGCGACGGTGTATCCAGTCCCGCCAGCAGGCCGAGGAGCGTAGTCTTTCCGCTGCCGGACGGACCGACGATGGCGACGAATGCCCCCTGCGGGATCGTGAAGTTCACGTCGCGCAGGACCGTCAACGGGTTCTCACCGCTGCGATATTCCTTGGAAAGGTCACGGGCAACGAGCATGCGAGGGAAGCGGGAAGAGGGGAGAGGGAAGCGGGAACGACCCAGACGATTGGTCGTGGCCGGTGTACTTACGGTCGCGGCATTGGCGTGTTCCAGACCAGCGGAAGAACGGGCGGCCGATTCAACGAGGCCGGCCGCTGCGTCGAAATCTACCCCTCAAACTCCCGCTTCCCCCGTCCCGCTTCCCGCTTCCCGAAGAACTCTCCTCTTCGCCGGCACCAGCCTTACAGCAGGACTCGGCCTCGATCCCGATAGCGCGTATCCGATGTTGATCCAGCGCAAAATTGATTCGGCTGGTTTGCCGTTCGACGTCGTGAATGCGGGCGTGAGCGGCGAGACATCATCTGGGTTGATCGATCGCTTGGATTGGCTGCTGCGAGGAAAGTTCGATGTGTTGGTGATCGAGAGCGGCGCGAACGATGGCCTCCGCGGAATTCCGACAGCGACGCTTCAGGGCAATCTCGAGACGGCGCTGGATCGCGTTCACGCGAAGCGCCCTGACGCGCTCATCGCGCTGGTACAGATGGAAGCGCTGCCCAACCTTGGCCCGGCGTACGCGTCGTCGTTCCATGCGGTGTACCCCACCGTCGCGCGCGAGAAGTCGGTTCCGCTGCTGCCATTCCTACTCAACAACGTCGCGGGCCGTCGCGATCTGAATCAGAGCGACGGCGTCCATCCGAACGACAAGGGCGAGCATATCGTGGCGGACAACATGTGGCGCGCGCTTCGTCCAATGCTCGACTCGGTTGCGCGTGCGGCGACGTCGGCGCAGCGATAGGTCGTCGAATCGTCATTCCGAGCGCCGTTCCGCTGTTCAAACCGCTTGACCTCGAGGCCAAACCTATCTAAGTTCAAAGGCTGTCTAGCTTTAGAGCTGACTTTCTCGTCTTTTCACGACCGTCTTCTTTATTGATCGAGTAGAGCGTCTATGGCAATTCCGGCAACCCAGATTCGCCGCGGCATGGTGATCGTGTTCGAGGGTGAACCGTGCCGCATCGTCGAGTTCCGCCACCACACGCCGGGCAACCTGCGCGCGATGGTGCAGGCGAAGCTGAAGAATCTCCGGACGGGCTCCAGCTTCGAGCATCGCTTCCGCGCCGCCGACTCGATCGATCCGGCGTCGATGGAAACGCACGATCTCGAGTTCCTGTATCAGGGTGGTGATACGTACCACTTCATGAACACGGAGAACTACGATCAGCTCGAGATGGACGAAGAGATGCTGGGCGACAACGCGCAGTGGATGCAGCCGGGAATGAAGATCCAGGCCGAGTACTACGACGGCCGTCCGGTCGGCATCAAGCTGCCGAACTCGCTCGTGCTCGAGGTCGTCGACACAGCGCCGGTCATGAAGACGGCGACGAAGACGGCGTCGACCAAGCCGGCCAAGCTCGAGAACGGCGTGACGATCAACGTGCCTGAGTTCGTGGGGACGGGCGACAAAGTGAAAGTGAACCCGTCCACTGGCGAATATCAGGAACGAGCGAAGTAGCACGAATCTCGAGGCATCTCGAGACCGGGCGACTCGAGGTCACGGGATGTGAGGTCGCAGGAGACAGTGTGGTGTATGACCTACCATCCTCAGACGTATCCTGCGACCTGCTGCAATTGATCCAGCACCCGATCGAGATTAAAATGCATGTCTGCCTGCGTTTGCAAAAATGCAGAGCAGTCCATGGTGACTGTAGCTCAATCGGTTAGAGCACCGGACTGTGGCTCCGGGGGTTGCGGGTTCAATTCCCGTCAGTCACCCTGAAAGCTGTTTAGGTCGGTAGCTCAATTGGTAGAGCACTGGTCTCCAAAACCAGCGGTTGGGGGTTCGAGTCCCTCCCGGCCTGTGATGGTTGTTTGACAACGCACGGAAGATCTCAAAGCAACACCGCCATGGGTCCGCCCTTGGCGGACCCATGGCGGTATCGTCTAGGGGACTAGGACGGGGCCCTCTCAAGGCCCAAACACGGGTTCGAATCCCGTTACCGCTATTCGCGAAGCAATGCTGTGGTTGGTCGAAGTTCGTTAGAACCTGGGCCCGTTG
>Ga0207707_10003556_pt1 | contig 13805 bp, 10 predicted proteins | sample KBSC83BmetaG_FD_184336 | JGI IMG/M metagenome (GOLD analysis project Ga0207707, IMG submission 184336) | Corn rhizosphere microbial communities from Kellogg Biological Station, Michigan, USA - KBS C8-3B metaG (SPAdes) (version 2) | ecosystem: Host-associated > Plants > Roots > Rhizosphere ...
AGAAATCCGCCGCGGCAAAGTGTACTCACTAACGAAATCCGGCCGCGACGTAGCTCGTCAGCTTCACCTGGGCGCCGACCAAGCCGACGATCCTGCCGCAACCGCGCTCCGCATGTTAGACACGCGCCCACTCTCGGCGTCGTACCTCAAGCAGAAAATCCAAAACGGCGCAGCCGTATTGAAGTCTCTAGAAAAGAAAGGCTTCATCGAGGCCGAAGACGTAGCCGCGGAACGCGATCCTTTACGCGCATCATCGGAACGCCTGCGTATCGAATTCGTAGGCCGCGCCGAGAAGCTTCCCAAAGCCGAACGCGAACTGCTTTCGTATCTAGAACTCCATCCCGGCTCACACAACCTGGCAGAGGTCGAAGCCTTCGTAGCCAAAGCCAGCACCGCGGCAAGGTCTCTAGCGCGCAAAGACCTGGTCCGTCTAACAGTAGAAGCCATGGCCGAGAACCACGGCCCCATTCGTACGCCGCACGCCCTGAATCCGCAGCAGCAAGCCGCCTTCGATTGCATCCGCGCCGCGCTCGACCGTAAACAATACCGCACGTTCCTCTTGCAAGGCGTCACCGGATCCGGCAAGACCGAAGTCTATCTGAACGCCATCGACGCCGCTCTAGCGTTAGGCCGCAGCGCCCTGATGCTGGTTCCCGAAATCGGCCTCACTCCCGCCGTAGCAGGCCAGTTCTACCAACGCTTCCCCAAACGCGTCGCCATCCTGCATTCGGCGTTCAACGACAGCGAGCGCGCCCAGGAATGGCGCCGCATCCGTTCCGGCGAAGCGGCCGTGGTCGTAGCCACCCGCTCCGGCGTCTTCGCCCCCGTCAGCAATCTAGGACTGATCATCGTCGACGAAGAGCACGACCAAAGCTATAAGCAGCAAGAAACCCCGCGCTATCACGGCCGCGACGTGGCGGTGATGCGCGCCCACCAAGCCGGCGCCGTGGTGGTGCTAGGCTCGGCCACGCCCAGCCTGGAGTCGCGCTACAACACCGAATCCGGCAAATACACGCTTCTAGAACTCCCGCAGCGCATTGAACGCCGCCCCATGCCGCAAGTCGAATTGATCGACATGCGACAGGAGTTCCTGGAAACCCGCAAACACGCCACCTTCTCCCGCGCCCTGATCGACGCCGTCACCGCGCGTCTCGACAACGGCGAGCAATCGATGCTGCTGCTGAACCGCCGCGGCTTCTCGAGTTTCGTAGCCTGCCGCGCCTGCGGCGAGCGCGTCGAGTGCGCCAACTGCTCCGTCACCCTCACCTATCACCGCCGTGACCGCCGCATGCTGTGCCACTACTGCAATTATTCCGAGCGCGTTCCCGAGCGCTGCCCGAAATGCGATAGCGAATACATCCAGTTCATGGGCCTAGGCTCCGAGCGCGTCGAAGCCGAGTTGAACGGCGCGTTCCCCAAAGCCCGCATCGCACGACTCGACCGCGACGCTATCAACGGCAAGCGCGACTACGAAACCATCCTCGCCGGCTTCCGTGATGGCGACTACGACATCTTGGTGGGTACGCAGATGATCGCCAAAGGCCACGACATCCCCAACGTGACACTAGTCGGAATAGTCAGCGCTGACGTCGGCCTCGGCCTGCCCGATTTCCGCGCCGCCGAGCGCACCTTTCAGTTGCTGACACAAGCAGGCGGCCGCGCCGGCCGCGGCGAGACTCCCGGAATCGTGCTGATCCAAACCATCAACCCAGATCACTACGCCATCCAATGCGCCGCCGCCCAGGACTACCAAGCCTTCTACGAAAAGGAGATCCACTTCCGCCGCGCCCTCAACTACCCGCCCTTCGCGGCATTGGCCAACATCATCGTGCAAGGCCGCGACGAAGAAGAAGCCTTATCGCGCAGCGCCGCGCTGGGCCGCGTGCTCCAACCGTCTCCCGAAGGCATCCGCGTAATGGGCCCCGCCGCCGCCGCCATGGCCCGCATCAAGAATGAGTATCGTTTTCAAATGCTGCTGAAATCCGCCACCCGCAAGCGCTTGAACCAAGTCCTCAGCGACCTCCGCCGCTTCGCCGCCGCCGAAAAATGGAACCCGACCTCACTGGTAATCGACGTCGACCCCATGACCCTCCTATGACCGCATGAGCGACTTCCAGACCATCAACGAAAACCTGCGCGCCGCCATGCGCTTCTTCGGTTACGCCACTGGCACCGGCGAAACCGCCTCCCTACCCGGCGGCATCGCCATGTATTCGGGCCTGGATTACGGAGTCTTCAACATCGCCATGATGGACGGCCGCGTCTCCCACGCAGGCCTGACGCTAGAGCAGCGCCTGATCGAGTTCGCCCACTACTTCAAAAGCAAAACGCCACGCTGGTCGCTGTGGGTGTGCGAAGACCTGCTCGACCAAGCCACCCGCCGCCGCGCCCGCCAGACCCTAGGCGATTTCGGATTGCGTGCCATCTCGCATCCCCCCGGAATGATCGCCCCGGCCCTGCTGCCGCCCACCGGTTCCTTGCCCTCCGTGGACGTCCACCCCGTTGGCGACAACGCCTCTCAAAAAGCGTTCACCGAGATCACCTCCATTTGTTTCGAGATCCCCTTCGGCATCGCCCAAGCCGTCTACGGGCAAGATCACGCGTGGCAAGGCGACTACCAAGGTTTCATAGCCAGCGCCGAAGGCCGCGTCGTTTCGATTTGCGCCATCGTAGCCGCCGCCGATGTGCTCGGCGTGTACTCACTCGCCACCCACCCATCCTACCGTCGCCTAGGCTACGGCGAAGCCACCGTACGCACCGTAGTAGCCGAAATGCAGCGCCGCACCGGCATCGACCGCGTGGTGTTGCAATCCACCGAAGCCGGCTACGCGCTCTACCGCCGCCTAGGCTTCCGCGACGCCACGCGCTTCACCGTCTACCTGACGAAGTAGAATCAAGACAGGTGTATGTGGTTCCTGTTTCTGGCGCTGCTGGCGCAATCCGCGAACGTTCTAGAGGACGGCAACAAGGCGCTCGACGCCAAGCAGTACGACCGTGCAATCGAGCTCTTCACGCACGCCGCTGCAGCCGACCCGAAAGATTACGCCGCGTACTTTCAACTGGCTCTCACCTATAGTTTGCTAGGCCGCGATCGCGACGCCATTCCGCAGTACCAAACCACGCTCAAACTGCATCCGGGCCTCTATGAAGCGGAATTAAATCTAGGACTGTCGCTGCTGCGCACCAACGATCCCGCCGCCGCCGTCGCACACTTTAAAACCGCCTCCGAGCAAAAGCCCAAGGAGTTCCGTCCCGCGCTGGGCCTGGCCCAGGCACTGTATAACACCAACCACTTCGCCGAATCCGAAGCCGCGTATCGCAGCGCACTGGCCCTCGATCCCCGCTCAGCCGCCGCCGAGTCCGGACTTGCCATGTCGCTGATCCGCCAAAAACGCGCCGATGACGCCGCGCCGCACGTCCAGCAAGCGTTCGTACTCGACCGCTCTTACCGCGCCGGCTTCCTCGCGCTAGCCGAGCTCTACGAATCCACAGGCCGCACCGCCGAAGCCATCACCTTCTATCGCATGTTCCCCGACAATCCCGAAGCCCTCGAACACCTCGGGGTCCTGCTGACGGAAAAAGGCGAAACCACGGAAGCCATCCAAGCTCTCCAAGCCGTGATGGAGAAAATGCCCACGGACGCGCGCCGCATTGAGCTAGCGCAAGCCTACGCCCAGAATAAACAAATGGGCAAAGCGCAGTCCGTACTGCAGCCTGCCCTGCAAGCATCCCCCAACGATCTCGACTTACGAATGTTCTACGGCAAGCTATTACGGGACCAGCGCAAGTTCCTCGAAGCCGCTGACCAGTTCAGTGCCGCCACTCGTATCAAACCCGACGCAGTCGCCGCCTGGAACGAACTCTCCGCCGCGCTGGTGCTTAGCGAACAGTATCCGCAAGCCCTCGCCGCCTTCGATCACATCCGCGCGCTGGGCGCCGAGAATCCCGGCAATCTGTTCTTCCGCGCGCTCTCGCACGACCGCTTGAAGCAGCGCCCGGAGGCCGTCGAGAATTACAATAAATTCCTGGCACTCAGTCACGGGAAATTCCCGGACCAGGAATTTCAGGCGCGGCAGCGGGTCCGCATCCTGGAAGCCGAATTGAGGAAGCGATAGCATATGCATCTGGTTCTCATCGCGCTTTCTTTTTTCACTGCGAACTTATGGGCGGCGGACTTAGCCTCCATTCAACAAGAACCGAGCCTGGAACGGCGCAGCCAGTTGGCTATGGATTACGCCGGCGCGGCGCTCGACGCGGCGCGCACCGCCTACCAGATGAGCGATCTCGAAAAAACCAAGACGTCCCTCAGCGAAGTGGGCGACGCCGTAGATTTAGCCTACGACTCGTTGCAGCAAACCGGCAAGGAAGCCCGTCGCGATCCCAAGTTTTTCAAACGCACCGAGCTCTCGACGCGCCAGCTTCTGCGCCGCATCGAAGGCATGGTTGAGTCCATGAGCTTTGACGATCGCGCCTTCGCCGAGAAGGTGCGCGATCGTGTCGCCGCCATCCACGATGATCTGCTGCAAGGCATCATGTCGAAAAAGAAAAAGTAAGGAGATGCGAGCCATGCGAAACGCAATCGTCCCCATGCTGCTGGTGCCGCTGGCGCTGCTGGCGCTTCCTCTAGCCGCGCAGCAGCGCGATTTCCTCACTCCCGACGAAGCCGATCAATTGCGCGAAGTTCAGGAGCCCAACGAGCGCTTGAAGCTGTATTCCAAGTGGGCGCTGCTGCGGCTGGATCAAATCGAGCAAATGGTGGCAAGCACCAAGGCCGGCAGGGCAACTTTTATTCACAATCTGCTCGAAGACTACGGACACATCATCGAGGCCATGGACACTGTGGCCGACGACGCCCTGCGCCGCAAGCTGAAGATCGACATCGGAATCACCGCGCTGACCACCGCCGAAAAAGACATGATGGCGCGCCTCGAAAAGATTCGCGATTCGAAACCCAAAGATTTTGCCCGCTATGAATTCGTGCTCACCGACGCCATCGAAGCCACGCAGGACAGCCTGGAATTGAATGAGGCCGATCTGCCGGGCCGCGCCGCCGCCATCGCCGCGAAAGACAAGAAGGAGCAGGAAGAGCGCCGCGCCACCATGACTCCCGCCGAAGCCGCCGAGCGCAAAGCCGAGGAGAAGAAGGACGCCAAACCAACGCGCAAGCCTCCCACGCTAATGCGGCCTGGCGAAAAGCTGCCGGACCCCAACGCAAAATGAAAGACCCAGTCTGCGGCATGGAGGTGCAGCCGGAATCCGCAGCCGGCAGCGAATCCCACGCGGGGCAAATATATTATTTCTGCGGCAAAGGCTGCGCCACAAAATTCCGCGCTGAACCAGCAAAGTACGTGATGCGTCCCGCTGTTCCCAATTTAGTGCAGATCGGCAAGCCCGCGGCTGCCGTAATCACCTTCAAAGATCCAGTGTGCGGGATGCAAGTGAATCCGGATACAGCAGCCGGTAGCCACGAGTACGAAGGTCAGACGTATTACTTCTGCTGCACCGGCTGCCTCGACAAATTCCGTGCCGATCCTCTCAGATATCTCGAGCCGAAGCCGGTGCCGCTCGAGCAGCCTTCCGCCAAACAATACACCTGCCCCATGCACCCGGAGATCGTCCGCGATAAGCCCGGTAGCTGTCCCATCTGCGGGATGGCTCTCGAGCCCATGGTTGCTGCGATCGACGAAGGCGAGAACCCCGAGTTGGTCGACATGCGGCGGCGCTTCTGGATTTGTGTGATTCTCACAGCCCCGGTCTTCGTCTCCGCCATGATGATGCACCACAACCGCAGCGCGATGTTCTTCGAAATGGCGCTGTCCACGCCGGTAGTCCTGTGGGGCGGTTGGCCGTTCTTCGTGCGCGCCTGGCAATCGATCCTTACGCGCAACCTAAACATGTTCACACTGATCGGGCTAGGAACCGGCGTTGCCTACACCTACAGCGTGGCCGCCGCGTTCCTGGGCCGGGTGGACGTGTACTTCGAAGCCGCCGCCGTGATTACGACACTGGTGTTGTTAGGCCAAGTGTTGGAACTCAAAGCCCGCAGCCAGACCGGCGCGGCGATTCGCGCACTCCTCGGCCTGGCGCCCAAGACCGCACGCCTGCTAAGCGAAGACGGCTCGGAAACGGACGTCCCGATCGAACAAGTGAAGGTGGGCGACAAACTCCGTGTCCGTCCCGGCGAAAGGGTTCCAGTGGACGGTGTGGTCGTCGAAGGCGCCAGTTCGGTAGACGAATCCATGATCTCGGGCGAACCGATTCCTGTAGAGAAGCATGCGGGCGCGCGACTCACCGGCGCCACCATCAACGGCACCGGGTCGCTAGTGATGCGCGCCGACCGTGTCGGCTCGGAAACCCTGCTGGCGCAGATCGTGCGCATGGTCTCGGAAGCCCAGCGCAGCCGTGCGCCCATCCAGAAGTTCGCCGACGTAGTCGCGGGCTACTTCGTGCCCATCGTAGTCGCCATCGCCGCACTCACCTTCGCGATATGGGCTCTCGCCGGACCCCAGCCCCGCCTGTCGCATGCACTCGTCAACGCCGTCGCAGTAATGATCATTGCCTGCCCCTGCGCCCTGGGTCTCGCAACGCCCATGTCGATCATGGTCGCGATGGGCAAAGCTGCAAGCAGCGGCATCCTGTTCAAAAATGCCGAAGCGATCGAGTTGATGCGCAAGATCGACACCTTGGTGGTCGACAAAACCGGCACCCTGACCGAAGGCAAACCAAAATTGATCGCCGTAAAGCCCGCCCCCGGTTACGACGAATACGACTTGCTCCGCCTCGCCGCGAGCCTCGAACGCGGCAGCGAACACCCCCTGGCAAATGCCATTGTGCAAGCAGCCGAAGCGCGCGGCCTACCGCTCGCGACTGTGGTTGACTTTGAGTCTGTGACGGGAATGGGAGTCCGTGCGACCGTTGACGGCGTGAAAGTCATTGTAGGAAACCGCAAGTTGATGGAAGATTCTGGCGTCGACCTCGCCGGAGCAGACGCCATGATGTTCGTCGCCGTCAACGGCCAGCTCGCGGGCTTGATCACCGTGGCCGATCCCATCAAGGAAACCACTCCCGAAGCCATTCGCCAACTCCACGCCGAGGGAATTCGCATCGTGATGCTGTCCGGCGACAGCCGCACCACCGCGGAAGCCGTAGCAAAAACGCTCGGAATCGACGAAGTGATCGCTGAAGTTCTTCCGCAAGACAAGCGCACCCACATCCAACGCCTGCAGCGTGAGGGCCGCTTCGTAGCCATGGCTGGAGACGGAATCAACGACGCTCCCGCCCTCGCCCAGGCACAGGTGGGAATCGCCATGGGCACCGGAACCGACGTCGCCATGCAAAGCGCCGGCGTGACGCTGGTCAAAGGCGACCTCCGCGGCATCGTCCGCGCCCGCGCCCTCAGCCGCGCCACCATGCGCAACATCAAACAAAATCTGTTCTGGGCGTTCGTCTACAACTCCCTCGGCGTCCCCATCGCCGCCGGTGTCCTATATCCGTATTTCGGAGTCCTCCTGAGCCCCATGATCGCCGCCGCCGCCATGAGCTTCAGTTCGGTTTCGGTGGTCGGCAACGCCCTGCGGCTTCGCAGCGTGCGCCTATAGTGGTACATTCTCTCAAGGCCCTTACGAACCGGGAGGAAAGCATGGGAAATCGCAGAGAGTTCATCCAGACGGTCGCCGGAGCGGTTCTCGCTGGCCGCGGCCTGGTGCAGGGGGCGCCGCAAGCCAGCGCTTCATCGGCGCGGCGTGAAGTTCGCGTCGGTGGGAAACGCGTCAAAGTAATTGACGCGCACGCCCACGCCAGCATCGCCGAAATTGCCGACGTGGTGCAAGGCACACCGCTCGAACGCTTCGCACGCGGCGGCGGACGGGCCCTCGGACCGGATCGCATTCAAGAATTAGACAAGCGCGGCATCGATGTGCAGGCGCTCGATATCAACACATTCTGGTGGTACGCCGCAGAACGCGACCTGGCCACAAAAATCGTTCAAGTGCAGGATGAGGGTCTGTCGAAATGGTGCGCCGCGCACCCCGACCGTTTCGTCGCCTTCACCTCGCCCGCCCTGCAATTCCCCGATCTCGCGGCCGAGCAAGTCCAGCACGCCGTCAAGAATCTAGGAATGCGCGGCGTCGCGGTTGGCGGTCACGTAGCAGGCGAACCCCTGTCCATGCCCAAGTACGACCCGTTCTGGGCCAAAGTGCAGGAGATGGGAGTGATGGTCTTCATGCATCCCAATAACGCCGACAACGTCGCGAAAAAAGACGCCTTCGCCGGCGCCGGCGATCTCGGCAACATCATCGGCAATCCCCTCGAGACCAGCCTCTTCCTGGCCCACCTGATCTTCGACGGCACGCTAGACCGCTTCCCCGGCCTAAAAATCTGCGGCGCCCACGCCGGCGGCTACCTACCGTCCTACTTAGGACGCACCGACGTAGCCTGCGACGTCCGCCAAAATGCCAAGTGCACGAACAAGAAACATCCGCGCGAATACATGCACGACCAGATCCTCGCCGATTCCATGATCTTCTCCCCTGAAGGCATCCGGCACCTGGTAGCGGAAATGGGACCAACCCAAGTTGTCTACGGAACCGACATACCGCTAGTTTGGCCCGATACCATAGACGCGATCCTCGCAGCCGAAATTCCCGACGCACACAAGGAAGCCATCCTCGGCGGCAACATGATGCGCCTACTGAAACTGTGAAGCGCCCCTAGCGCTTCTTCAGCCCCGACGCATCCACGCCATCGCCCAATTTCTTCGCCCACTGCCGCTCCATAGCGAGCAACGAATCGCGCTTCAATTGTTCCGCGCTAACGTTGGCGAGATTGGTCTGTTCGTAGGGATCGTCCGCCAGATTGAATAGGTGGGTGACGTCCTCATTTTTATCCACCACTAGTTTGTCGTAGCCGTGCACCAGCATGCGCCATTCGTCTTTCTGGTTCAGGCGGCCTTCAGCATAAACGGCCTCGGGGCGGTCCCCTGGCTGGCCCACGAGTAAGGCGGAAAGATCCCGTCCCTGCACCACATCGGGAATGGCGGCGCCGCACCACTTCAGCAGCGTCGGCATGATATCCACCTGCGAAACCAGAATGTCGTTCTGCGCACCGGCCTTCAGTACGCGCGGATAGCGAATCGCCAAGGGGATGCGGATGGTCTCTTCGTAAACATAGTCGTCGCCCTGCCCTGAGTGCGAGCCGAACTGCTCGCCATGCAAGGACGTGAAGACCACGATGGTGTCGTCGGTGAGTCCGTTGTCGTTGCCGCGCAGCGTGCGGCCCAGCGCCTCCATCACTTCGCCGATGTCGCGGTCGCGCGAGCGGGCGCGGGCGTAGAACACCGCCATATCTTCGCGGGTGCGCGATTGCAGATCCGTCGGCACGTTTTCGCGGACGTGCAGATCACTAGGGTTGGTGCGCTCCATCAAGCCGTTGCCCGCGTTCTCCATGTACCACTCGACATAAAACGGAGCCTCGCCCTGGGTGTGGACAAAAGAGACGATCTGGTCTGCCTGGCGCGTACTGAAAGCCGCGGTACGATATCCGGCGCCCCGAAGCACGGAAGCGAGCGTAGGCGGTTCCGCCAGCGGACCTTCGACGAACGAATCCGGCATGGCCAGAGTGTGCGGGAAAATACCCTTCAACAAACACACGCGCGAACGGTCGGAGCGCGAATAAGCGGCATACCCGCGCGAGAACGTCATCCCTTGCGCGGCGAACCTCGCCAGATTGGGCGTCACGATATCAGCGTCCCCAGCCCACGGAACCGCCTGTGCGCGCCAAGTGCCGGCGACGATCAAGAGGACGTTAGGCTTCCGATCGGCCGCGCGCATCGCCTGCGAGGCGGCCAGCGCCACCGGCGTTGCCAGGAAGCCGCGCCGGCTAATTCCCAAACTCACACTCCGGATAAGTCATTCCTTCCATAATGCCTGAATCCGGCGCGCGCTGGTGCTCATCCCTTATGCATGAGCAAACTCGCAGGAAAAGTCGCCGTCGTCACCGGCGCGTCCAAGGGAATCGGCGCCTCGATCGCCGAACATCTCGGAGCCGAGGGCGGTCCGTGGTCGTCAACTACGCAAGCAGCAAAGCCGGCGCAGATGCCGTCGTCAAACGCATCACCGGCAACGGCGGGAAGGCCCTCGCCGTCCAAGCCGACGTTTCTAAACTCGAAGACATCCAGCGGCTGTTCGCCGCAACCAACTCCGCGTACGGCAGACTCGACATCCTGGTCAACAACGCCGGCATCTACGAGTTCGCGCCGCTGGAGGGAATTACCGCGGATCACTTCCACCGCCAATTCAATCTGAACGTGCTGGGGCTGCTGTTCACCACCCAGGAAGCCGTCAAACTGATGGACGGAAATGGCGGCTCTATCATTAATATCAGCTCCATGGTGGGCCGGATGCCGGTTCCCAGCGCTTCCGTATATAGCGCCACCAAAGCGGCTGTGGATGCCATCACCGTCGCGCTCGCCGGCGAACTCGGATCCAAGAAGATCCGCGTGAACTCGCTCAATCCGGGCATGGTTGAAACCGAAGGTGTCCATACCGCGGGCCTGCACGCCAGTGATTTCCGCAAGACGGTGGAATCGCAAACGCCGCTCGGCCGCATCGCCCAGCCACAAGACATCGCGCGCGCCGCCGTGTTTTTTGCGTCCGAAGATGCCGGATGGGCAACCGGCCAAACACTAGTCCTGTCAGGCGGCCAGCGTCAGTAGACTAAACCCAGGTCTTCTCCACCGCCACGCCCTTTTCGCAAAGATCGCAGGACTTGGCGTCCTTGTAGTAAGTAGCGTCCAGGTGAGCCAGCGAATAGAACGGAAGCGCACCGAAGGTAGCCGCTCCCGGCTCCGGTTGATGAATCACCACCGCAATCGCAACCACCTCACCGCCGTGACTCTCGACCAGCTTCTTGAGCTCCGTCATCTTGGAGCCGGTGCGCAGAATGTCGTCCACCAGCAGCACTTTTTCACCGGGCCGGATTTCCAGGAATTGGCGGAAGCGCATAGCATTATCGTCGCCCCCGGGTTCTGCCCAATAAACTTGATGCGAGCGCAGCGCCTCACACATTCCGTAGGCCACCGGCAGTCCGCCGGTAGCGGGCGCGACGATCGACAACTCAGGAATCATGGCGCGCAGATCGGCATGAGCGCGAATCAAACGGCTCAGCCCCACACTCAGAATTTTTGCGGATTGATAATGCCGCATGGTCAGCGCCACCTGCAGATATTCATCGGTGTGCAAACCGTTGGGATATTCGAAATGCCCTTTGCGCAGGCCGCCAGTCTGGCGCAAAAGCTCCATCACTTCTTCTTGAGTCGGAATCAGATGCATGGAATTCTTAGTGCGCTCCCCTGCCGCTCAGTACCTGCGGGATGGTCCGCAGCATGATCTTCCAGTCGAGTCCCAAGGACCAGGTGTCGATATATTGCATGTCCATTCTCATCCAGGTCTCAAAATCCACATGATCGCGCCCGCTGATGACCCACAAGCATGTCAGCCCCGGCCGCATCCGCAGCCGCCGCCGCTGCCACCGCTTATATTGTTCCACTTCTTCCGGCAAGGGCGGGCGCGGACCCACCAGACTCATATCGCCCTTAAACACGTTCCACAACTGCGGCCATTCGTCGATTGAAAATTTGCGCAGCCAGCGGCCCACGGCGGTAAGCCGCGGGTCATTAGGAATTTTGAACGCCGTGCTCTTGGCATTCAGGTGTTCAAGCGAAGCGCGCTGCGCCTCGGCGTCCTCACACATGGAGCGAAACTTGTAGAACACGAAGCGCCTTCCATTGAGTCCGCAGCGAGTTTGCCGGAAGATCGCAGGTCCGGGCGAGGTCACGCGGATCAGCAGCGCGGTCAGCAGCATGAAGGGACTGATTAAGATCAAAGCCGCAGCCGCCACCACGATGTCCGTAGCCCGCTTCACCAGCAAGCGGATCTCATCATGCGGCGTCGCCGAAAACGTCAGCAGCGGCGACGCGCCCAGCCGGTCCAGATACACCTGGCTGTTGATGTGCGGGAAAAAATCGACGGCCACGCGCGTACGGATGCCCTCTTCATCGCACAGCAGGAACACTTCTTCTAACTCAGCCAAGCGGCGGCTGTCCACCGCAAAAATAATCTCGTCGATCACATGCTGCCCCAGCAGCTCCGGCAGTTGTGCCAAAGGCCGCACCGGATATTTTGCGGATAGTTCGACTTCCTCCGGCGCGGCGTCCCCCGGCTCAGCCAGAAACCCGCTGAGGCGCACGCCATAGGACGCGGCTTCCTCGATCTGCCGTCCCATGCGCATCGCCGCGTCGCCCAAGCCCACCACCATGATGTAGCTGGGAGCGCCAAATTCCCGGCGCACCATACCCAGCACGCGTCCGGCGTTCAAGCGGAACAAGCACAACAACGCCCAGGACAACACCGCAAACATCGCCAGGAATGAGCGGCTGAGATCCAGGCGCAGCGCAAATTCAAACAGTACGATGACGACGGTGCTCAACAGACATTGCCGGAAAGTGTCGCGCAGGATAACCCGCGAGTGGGATGCGTCGATGCGGTCGTAAATCTGCCACCACATCCCTACGGAAACCCACACCACGATGGACCAGCCGAGCAACAGCACCTGCACCGGAGCCGTCAGATAGAAATCGTGTTCCAGGGGAACGTGATCAAGGGCGACCCGCACCCGATAGGCAATCAGAAACGCGAGCGCGGTTAAAACAATGTCAGAGAGTCCAAACAGCAGACGGACTTTGCGATGGTGGCCTCGAAACACTTGCGATGCCAGAATACCACTGCGCGGGGACCCGCGCTGCGCACACCGTTAGAAGGTGTACTTCAGAGCTCCCTGCAAAATCCGCGGATCGTCAGCTGAAAGGATCTTCCCAAACGTGGACGTGGCATTATAGGCCGCCGTCGGAGTAATGAATCCCGCCGTCGAAGTAGCCGTCCCGTTTCCCGACAGGCCGTTGGGCGGTCCCCAGTTCACATGATTCGGAATATTGAACGCCTCAAAGCGGAATTGGATACTCTGTCTTTCTTTAATCCTGAAAGTCCGGGTCACGCCCGCATTAATGTAAATCGACCCCGGCGACAGAATATTATTGGTCCCGATGTTGCCATAGGTCCCCGGCGCCGGCTGCGCGAAAGCCAGTGGGTTCAGGTAAGCATTCGGAGTCGGGTTCGGCAGAAACACATTGGAAAGCACCTGGTTGACCCGCTCATACGCAGTCTGTCCCGTGAGCGCGTTGTCAAGTCCGCTGGTCACCGTCAAGTAAGGACCGGATTGCAGACGAATGATAGGAGAAACCTGCCATCCGCTCGCCAGCAGCCGAAGTTTGGAATTCGCGAACTTCGGCGTCTCATACACCGCCGATAAATTGAAGAGCTGACGACGGTCGCCCAGCGTGCAATTGCCGCGATCCGCCTCGCGGTTCCCAGGGATCATGAAATTGGAGCCAGCCACCGCCAGCTCCGGATTCGCAACATCGCTGATGCAATGCGACCATGTATAGTTCGCCTGCACGCTATAGCCCTTCGAACTCCGCTTTTGCACAGACAGCAGGAGCCCGTTATAGTTGCCCGTCCCACCGTCATCCAACTGCGAAATGCTGCCGTAAAAGGTTCCTTGCACCGGATTCTGCAATTGCAAAACCCGTCGTGCGTTGACATTGGCTGTGGTGGAGCATGGACTCGTAGCTACTCCGTTCAGCACGCAGTTCCCCGGAATATACACGCCAGGATTCGCTTGATTGCCACCCCAGATATGAGTCATCGCGGTCCCCACATAGTTGGCGGCCACGATCCAATCCTGTCCCAGCT
>Ga0207707_10003557_pt1 | contig 13804 bp, 9 predicted proteins | sample KBSC83BmetaG_FD_184336 | JGI IMG/M metagenome (GOLD analysis project Ga0207707, IMG submission 184336) | Corn rhizosphere microbial communities from Kellogg Biological Station, Michigan, USA - KBS C8-3B metaG (SPAdes) (version 2) | ecosystem: Host-associated > Plants > Roots > Rhizosphere ...
GAGTCTATGCAGAATTGTACCTGAATCGCTGGGCGGGATTTGTGGCGCGATACGGTTACTGGTTTTCTGTGGTTATCGCCATTGGCTCAGAAGTGGTAGCAGCGGGAACCTACATGAAAACGTGGTTTCCGCACGTTCCGGTGGTGCTGTGGATGGTGGTGTTCGGGATATTTCTGCTGGCCATCAATCTCTTTTCCGTGGGACATTATGGCACCTTTGAGTACTGGTTTGCGCTGATCAAGGTTGTCACGATTTTCGTCTTTATCCTCATGGGCGCGGCTCTGCTGTTTGGGGGCAAGGTGACAGCGGAATACACAATCAATGGCGGCTTTGCTCCGCGGGGATGGCCGGCGTCGCTGCTGGCCATTTCCTTTGGGTTATACAGCTTTCTGGGCATTGAAATGGTGGCCATCTCGTCAGGCGAGGCTCGTTCACAACGAGAGGTGGCACGCGCGACACGATTGGCGTTTCTGACGTTGACATTTGTTTATATCGGCGCGATGGCGGTGCTCGTAGGCGTGATGCAGTGGCAAAAGGCCGGCGTGACGGAAAGCCCGTTTGTCACCGTCTTTCGCGTGGCTGGAATTCCGGCTGCAGGTTTTATCATGAACGTGGTGGTTCTTTCCGCCGCGCTGTCCGGCGCTAACGCCAGCCTGTACGTTACGTCACGCATGTTATTTTCGCTGGCCCGCTCCGGCTATGCGCCGGCCAGGATGGGCGCGCTCAACCAGCAAGGCGTTCCCATGGGTTCTTTGCTGGCCTCGATGCTGGGTATTGTAGGGGCGATTGTCCTTCAACTTCGCACCGAGAATGCCTACCTCTACATCATCAACGCCGCACTGGTCGGGGGAATGATCGCCTGGCTGATCTCGCTGCTGGCCCACGTGCGCTTCCGAAAAGTGGTTTCACGGGAAAAGCTGCGCGAGCTTGGGTTGCGTTCGCCCCTGGGGGCTGCAGGATCCGTTGCTGGTTCTGTAGCCATTGTCGCTGCAGTTGCATGCACGTGGTGGGTACAGCAGTCCAGCGTTGCCGCCAAGAGCGCAGGATTCTATTTGGCGCTTCTCACGCTTGCCTATTTTCTGGTACGCAGATCGAAAGCCGACGCGAAGAGAGCTACGTCCGCAATAAAGTGAGAGGACGCTTCAGTCGACCGCCGCGAACTCAACCGCCGGCTTCCGGCGGCCAGCGACAAAGTAAAAGATCACGCCCAGCGCCATCAACAATCCGCCAAGAGATAGGGTACTCACGCTTCCCCAGTGCCCGACATTGAGGCGTTCCGTGCGATTCCTTACCAGCGCGAATGTCAGGAGCAGCGTTGGGCCTACTGCCACAGCCAGGGCGCCGGCCATGCCACCGGGAACCCGGAACGGCCGCGGCAAATTGGGTTCTCTCAGGCGAAGCAGGATCAACGCCAGAAATTCCAGCACCAGGCTGGCGCCATAAAGAAGGATGTCCAGCATGATCAGACGATCAAAGTTCAGTCCCAGCGAGAGTCCCCAGGCAAGCCCCAGGACCAGGATGGAAACCCATGGCGCGCCGTTCCTGAGCTTACGCGTGAAGATGGCAGGCAGGTGGCCATCTTCAGCCATCGCGACCGGCAGATGGCAATAGGACATCACCAGCGAGCTGAAGGCGCTGAACTCGGCGGCTAGCGCCATGGCTACAACCATCACGCCGAGCCAGGGGCCGACGATGCGAGCTGCAATGGTCGCCCAGCTCCCGTTGTCCCAGGCCGCCTGTGGAAGGTGCGTGGACCAGACCGCAAGCACAGGCACGATGTAAGAAAGAAAAATGATTCCCATCGCCAGCAGCATTACCCGCGGATAAGTCCTTTGCGGATTTTCCACCTCATTGGCGACTGTGGCGGCGTTGTCCCAGCCCATGTAGTTCCACATGGCCACCAACAGGCCGGTGAGAAGGTCACCCCTCACTATGTGTGTGGCGGCCGGTGCTACATGGCGGAAAAGAGCTACAACTGTGAGCACTACGAAGGGAACGAGGAGAATGATTCCCATCACCAGCGAGCCTTCGCCCACGGCTTTGGCGCCGAGAAGGTTCCAAAGAACGCCCAGCAGAACCACACCGGCAGCGATGCAAATGCCCCGGTCGCCGTGAATGGCCGCAGGAAATAACTGGCCGAAATAGGCTACAAACAAGCTGGGATAGATGGCCATGTCAAAGATGCTGGCAACCAGAGAGAGCCAGGCTTCCTGGAATCCCCAGAACGGTCCCATGGCGCGCCGGACCCACACGTAAAATCCGCCTTCTTGAGGCAGCGCAGCCGAGAGCTCGCCTACCATCAGGGCGGTCGGGAGCGCCCAGATCAGCGGCGTTACCGCAATTGCCAGTACGGCTAGTTTGTAGCCGGAGTCCTGGATCAGCTCTTCAAGACCGTATGGGCCGCCGGAGACCATGAAATAGGTTGCCGCTGCCAGCGACAGCAGGCCCAGCTTGCCGCGAGAAGCGGCACGAGATTTTTTCATGGGAGTTAGTGCGACTATAGCATTGGAAGCTCACGATTATAGGTGAGATCTTTGCGGCGGCTCAGGAATTTTCGGAGTCGCTCCAATAGCTCTGGGATGCAAACATTCGGCGGTTCAGGCACAATGTTTGAGCCATGACAACTGCCGATCCACTTCTCCATTTCCGCCCCGAGTTTCCCATCCTTGAGCGCACCACGTACATGATCAGCAACTCGCTGGGAGCGATGCCAAAGGGCGTGTATGGCTCCGTGCAGCAGTACTGCGATGAATGGGCGACGCGCGGGGTGCGCGCGTGGGAGGAGGAGTGGTGGATGATGGCCCGCGAGGTGGGCGATGCAATCGGCTCGATCATGAATGCGCCTGCGGGTTCAGTGAGCGTCCACCTGAACGTGACGAGTTGCCAGGCGGTGGTGGCCAGTTGCTTTGACTTCAGCGGCCCGCGGAACAAGGTCGTCTATAGCGACTTGAATTTTCCTTCCATCATGTACTTCTGGGAAGGGCAGCGCTCGCGGGGCGCGCGCGTCCACATGGTGAAGACTGATGACGGAATCCATGTGCCCACCGAGCGCATGCTCGACGCCATTGATGAAGAGACACTGCTGGTGCCCATGTCGCACGTGGTCTTTCGCAGCGCGTATATCCAGGACGCGAAGGCAATCGTCGAGAAGGCGCACCGCGTGGGCGCCCATGTGGTTCTGGATTGCTTCCAGTCGCTGGGCAGTGTTCCCGTGGACGTGCAGGCGCTCAATGTGGACTTTGCCGTGGGTGGCGTGCTCAAGTGGCTTTGTGGCGGGCCGGGCACCTCCTATTTGCATGTCCGGCCCGATCTGGGCAAGAAGCTGGAGCCGAAGCTCACCGGCTGGTTTGCTCACGAGAACCCGTTTGCTTTTGAGATTGGGGCCATGAAGTACGGCGAGCCGCCTTTGCGCTTTATGCAGGGAACCTCGAACGTGCCCGGATTCTTTACGGCAATGCCTGGGCTGAAGATTATCCGCGAGGCAGGCGTTGAAAACATTCGCGCGAAATCAAAGAAGATGACTGCACGACTCATCGAGCTGGCGGATCAGCGCGGCTGGCGCGTGAACGCCCCACGCGATCCCGAACGCCGTGGCGGAACCGTGGCGATTGACATGCCAAATTCGAGGGAAGTCTGCTCGGAACTCCTGCGCCGCGACGTTCTGGTGGACTTCCGTCCCAACGCCGGTGTGCGCTTCTCTCCGCACTTCTATAACACCATGGAGGAGATCGAGCGGGCTATCGCCACCGTGGATGAGATCCTGAGCACTATGGGCGTGGGCGCGGGAGCAAAGTAATCGCTGATCCCGGAATTTTTCCTTTCGCGATGCTCGGCTTTCCAAGATAGTTGCCGACCGCGCCGTTCCATTTTGGAACTGAACAAGCGTCCAGACCCGCATTTTCATTGTCTACTTAGAACCTTTGTTCCTGTCCTAAAAACCTGCCCTTCCACGAGGAACTTTGGATTAGGATTGTGCACCGCCGAAAGCTGGCGGTTTGCTATCCCTGTCGCTATCCCGAACGAAAACAGACGCGATTGAAGAGAGACAGTCGCGTTCGTGAATGAAGCACCAACAAACCGAAGGAGAAAAGAATGTTTCCAGGATCGCGTTTCACTCTACCAGGCCAGAAGCGTGCCTGCCTCAGTTCAGCGTGGTTATGGCTATTGATGGCAGTTCTTTTCACAGTGGCAGCAATGCCGGTGGTGGCGCAGATGTCGCCCGCACAAAACCAGGATGACAGTGGCGCGCCCCAATCCCAGGCGCAACAGCCGTCCAGTCCGGCAGGAAATTCGGCGCATGTGCCCACGACTCCGCCCAATTTCGTAGCGCTGCATCACGGAGTACCATGGCGTAATCCCGCGGCAGGACCGATCGGTTTTGCCGCGCCTGCCGGAGCTCACCTTTCCTACTTTGGAGGGCCAATCATCTCCAACGTCCAAGTGGTCCAAGTGCTGTACGGAAGCGGCTCCTACAACTCGCAGGTTGCCGGAACGACATCGCCCAGCATGGGGAAGTTCTTCGGTGACATCACCGGTAGCGGCAGCGGGCTCATCTCTTTGCTGACGCAGTACAACACCAACATTTCGGGAGGCACGAACCAGACCTTTGGCTTTGGCTCGTTCGGGGGACTCTTCCAGATTGTCCCCTCGGCCGGAAACAACGGTTCAACCATCAGCGACTCACAGATCCAATCTGAGTTGCTGGCCCAGATCAACGCCGGCCATCTCCCCGCGCCAGTGCTAGACGCGGCGGGGAACCCGAATACGCTGTATATGATCTTCTTTCCTCCGGGAAAAACGATCACCCAGGGTGGGTCATCGAGTTGCGTGGCGGGTGGGTTCTGCGCCTACCACGGAACCACATCGAGTACGCTTAACTCAAAACATGTTCTTTACGGCGTGTTGCCGGACATGCAGGCAGGCAGCGGTTGCTCGACGGGCTGCGGGACTTCGACAACCTTCGGCAACTACACATCAGTTACCAGCCACGAACTGGTGGAGGCCATGACGGATGCTGATGTGGGTATCGCCACGACATTTGCGCCGCCGCTGGCCTGGTATGACCAGAACAATGGCGAAATCGGCGACATCTGCAACGCGCAGCAAGGTTCTTACACGGCCAACGGGACCACGTATACCATTCAACTGGAGTTTTCGAACGCGGCGAACAACTGCGTCCTGCCGCCCGCGGCTTCCAACCCGAACTTTTCACTTTCGGCGTCGCCCACCAGCGTCAGCGTTAACCAGGGCAGCAGCGGAACCAGCACAATCACGATTACACCGTCCGGTGGTTTCACGGGCAGCGTGACCCTGTCTGCCTCTGGTCTGCCGGCGGGCGTGACGGCCGGGTTTGGAACGAATCCGGCTACCTCGAGCAGCGTTCTGACGCTCACCGCCAGTTCGACTGCGGCCACGGGAACTTCCACCATTACGATCACAGGAACGTCTGGTTCGCTCACCCACACGACTTCAGTAACGCTTACGGTCAGTGCGCCGGCGCAGCCGAACTTCGCGCTCTCAGCTTCGCCGTCGAGTCTGACTGTGAAGCAGGGCACCAGTGGCACCAGCACGATCACGGTTACCGATCAGAATGGCTTTACCGGATCCGTGAGTCTTTCCGCCTCGGGTCTGCCCAGCGGAGTGACAGCATCGTTCGGTGTTAATCCCACCACGTCGAGCAGCGTGCTCACGTTCACTGCCAGCAGTACCGCGACGACCGGTACAAGCACAATCACGGTCACCGGCACCTCGGGCACGCTGACACACACCACAAGCATCAGCCTTACGATCAGTTCGGCTTCGGCCACTCAGTTGATCGTGAATCCCGGCTTTGAGAATGGGAGCTCTCCATGGACGTTGACTGCAGGTGTGCTCAACAGCTCAACTGCTGAACCGCCGCATAGCGGAGCGTTCGACGCGTGGCTGGATGGCTATGGGACGACGCACACAGACAGCGCCAGGCAGACGGTCAGCATTCCTTCAACCGCAACTTCGGCAACGTTGACCTTCTGGCTGCATATCGATACGGCTGAGACAACTACAACCACCGCGTTTGACAAGCTGAGTATTCAGGTCCTGAACACCAGCGGCACGGTGCTGGCGACACTTGGCACGTTCTCCAACCTGAACCACGCTGCCGGCTACATCCAGAGGTCCTTTAGCGTGCTTTCCTTTAAAGGCCAGACTGTCCAGATCCGCTTCCTTGGACAGGAGGATTCGAGCCTGCAAACCTCGTTCGTCATTGATGACGTGAACCTCAACGTCCAATAACGAGCGCGTTTAAGTCTTACCGGGGCCCGTCTGCGGCCCCGGTTTTTTCTTGGTCCGTCCAGCTTTGTTATCATCGCGCCGGATGCTCCTTTACACCGCTATCGCCAGCCTGCTCATCTGGCTCTATCTTGTCGCGGTCCACGGCGGTTTCTGGCGGATTCCACGCTTCATCTTGCCTCCGGCTTCCGTGCCCGATCATGCGCCATTTGTCGCCGCTGTGGTACCCGCACGCGACGAAGCCGATGTGATCGCCGACTCCATGAGTTCGCTCCTGAATCAACAAGGAGTGCGCATGTACATCTTCCTTGTGGATGACTCCAGCCAGGATGGTACTGCTGACGTCGCGCTGCGAACAGCCGAGAGCGCCGCCAATTCCGCGGAACTCACGGTCATACAAGGTTCGCCGCTTCCGCCGGGCTGGTCGGGAAAATTGTGGGCCGTTCAGCAAGGGATTGAGCGGGCGAGCAGTCTCAATCCGGACTTCCTGCTGCTGACAGATGCTGACATTGTTCACAGTCCGGAAAACATCCAAACGCTCGCGAGCCTATCGGAAAATGGGCAGTATGATCTGGTTTCACTCATGGTGAAGCTGCATTGCGGCTCGCTTGCGGAGCGGGCCCTGATTCCCGCATTTGTGTTCTTCTTCCTCATGCTTTACCCGCCCTCATGGATTGCCGATCCAAATCGGAGGACGGCCGGCGCTGCGGGTGGATGCATGCTGGTCCGACCGCAGGCGCTTCAGAGAGCAGGAGGGATCGCAGCGATTCGCAGCGAAATCATTGATGACTGCGCGCTCGCACGAAAAGTGAAGAAGAGTGGCGGACGCGTCTGGCTTGGACTTACAACGGAAACGCAGAGTATCCGTCCTTACAGGTCGTTTGCAGCAATCGGTAACATGATCTCGCGAGCTGCCTTCAGTCAACTGCGACATTCCGGCCTTCTGTTGGTGGCGATACTTCTTGGTCTCGCGATCACATTTGTGGCTCCGCCGCTTCTGGTGTTCAGCGGGCGACCAGCTCCTGGGTTGATCGGGGCTGCATCGTGGATGCTTATGGCATTTTGTTTTTTCCCGACGGTGCGCTACTACCGGCTGAACCCGGTTTGGGCGCTCCTGCTTCCAGTGATCGCTCTGTTCTATATGGCGGCGACTCTTCACTCGGCTTTCAAGTTCTGGTCCGGCAGAGGCGGCGAGTGGAAGGGGCGTGTCCAGGATCCGGTGCAGCGGCAGTAGAGTTGGCTTCCATGCACACCACCTCTTAATGATGCCAGCCCATCTGTTTGGAAAATATGCGGTTATCACTTAAAGTCATACAGTGGAGGTAGTGCAAGCGGCATGCTGGTGAATGACGACGTGAAAGGAACGCAGAAAACACGTAGCGCCCACGGACAACCGAAATTGCTAACCAACACCGAATACGTTGCCCTGGCAGAGTTTCGCTATCAGCTTCGCAGATACTTGCGTTACATGGAGGAACAGGCGCGCGCCTCAGGCCATCACCCGCAACAATATCAATTGCTTCTGGCCATTAAAGGCTTGCCAGCGCCGCGCGTGCCCACGGTCACCCTACTGGCGGAACGCATGCAATTGAACCACAATAGCATGGTCGAGCTTGCCGACCGCTGCGAGAAGCGCGGCCTGATCCGCCGGCTTAGGGAAACAGCCAGCGATCGTCGCCAGGTCACACTGGCTATTACTTCCGATGGCGAAAAGGTACTGAGACAGCAGGCGAGTGCTTCACGAGAAGAACTGCGGAACGTCGGTCCTATCCTGGTTTCCGCGCTCCAGAAACTTACCCGGGAACATCAGTTGTTGCAAAAAAAGAGCCGCCGCTGAGAAGTTGCGGCAGAAATTATGAAGGTCGTGAGTTGGTGGTCAGGAGTAGGCTTCTTCCATCAGCTCCATGACATGCCGCACCGGCTGCTTGAGCCCGCGTTGTTCCATTCCTGCGCGAAGCTGGATCATACAGCCCACATTGGCCGTGGCGATGATCTCTGACTGTACTGACTGCACGTCATCCATCTTGGCGGAAAGAATCTTCATGGAGAGCTCAGTTTCCTGAACGTTGTAAACGCCGGCGCTGCCGCAACACTGGTCCTGATGCGGCAACTCGACCAGTTCGCAGCCAATGGCCTTCAGCAAGGCGCGCGGCTGATCTTTGATGCGCTGCGCATTGGCAAGATGGCATGGGTCCTGGTAAGCGACCTTGCGGCCGATTTTCTTATGGGGATCGCGTAGGCCAATTGCGGCCAGGTATTCGGTAATATCTTTTACTTTGTCGCGAAACTGCTTTGCGCGTCCGGCAAATTCAGGATCGTGTTCCAGCAGGTCGTCATACTCTTTCATGTGCGATCCACAACCGGCAGCATTCGTGACAATGGCGTCATAATCGCCGCTAAGGAAGATCCTGATATTGTTTCGCGCCAGCTCGCGCGATTCATTGCGATATCCGGCATGCGCGTGCAGCGCGCCGCAGCAGCCTTGACCAGCAGGTATCTGGACTTCAATGCCGTTCTGCGTGAGCACCTTCACGGTCGCCCGGTTCAAGTGCGAGAACGCGACGTTATTGATACAGCCGGCGAGAAATGCAACTTTGCCACGGCGCTCGCCTATGGCTGGATAAGTCTTGCCGATTTCGCTGAAGAAAAACTCGGAGTCGATTTGAGGAGAAAGCTTCTCCACATCGGCCACACCCAGCAGCTTTGTGATTCCAATGGCCCGCGCCAGGGACTGCAATCCGGATCGCTGATAGAACCGCATCAGGCTTGCCACGAATTTTAGCCGCCCATAATTGGGAATAATGCTTTGATAAAAAATGTCGCGCACTTTCTTCTGGAAAAACGGCCGCTCATATTTCTGTTCGATCTGCGCGCGAGCCCGTTCCACGATGCGGCCATATTTCACCCCTGAGGGGCAGGCAATCTCGCATGCCAGACAGCCCAGACATCGGTCGATGTGCGTGGCAAAAGCTTCGCCCATCTCGAGCTGGCCTTCATTGACCTGGAGCACCTGATAGATGCGCCCGCGCGGTGAATCCATCTCCATCCCCAGCGTCTTGTAAGTTGGGCAATGGTTCAGGCACAGCCCGCAATGGACGCAGGTGCGCAGCAGTTCCCATGTGGGCTGGTCCTGCCCGCCTGTGGAGGCGAGCGGCGGATCGTGCAATTGCGCTGAAGTTGCGGTGGCTGTGCTCTGCTCAGACAATGAATCGGCCTCTGTTCAAAATATTCTTGGGATCAATGGCTTTCTTGAGTGCGCGCATCATGGCGATGTCGTGCGGCGTCGTGCCCCACAAGTCAAAGTGGAGCTTGGCTTCCTTGGGGCAGTGTGCCACCTCGGCGGACGATCCGGCCGGCAGCATGCCGCGAAATGCAGAGGCGCAGTTTGCATACTGCATCGCAGACGGCGGATCGACTGAAAGTGGCATGAACGCAACCACCAGGTTTCCTGTGGCTGCGCGCCCCAGAGCAGCAGGGATAAAGCTGTAATCGGATGCGGCTTTTTCTATCGCCTTAAACGCCGGCCCCACGCCCTGGATTGGGAGGTGCGTATACATCACCATGGCATTGCGGTGCCGCCGCAGCACGCTGTATTCAAAATCCGATACCCACGCCCAGAACTGGGCTTCTGCCGCTCCATCAAGCGCGCGAGTCACCGCCGAACCCAGCTCTTTGCTGTAGCGCGCCAGCACATTGTCACTTCCGGCGGCGCGCAACACAATCTGCCACGGCCCTGCGGCTTTGGCCACCGGCTGAGATGGCGCGTAATGATCCGGGTCTTTGGGCGGCTGCGGATCGCTCAGATATTCCGGTGCGCCGGGAGATATGACTTCAAGGCAGATCGGCGTGAGCGGCGATTGCAGGATTTTCGTCCGGAATGCCAGCGCCTCATCCAGCGATGAGAACTCGCAGCTAAAGGTTCTGGTCTGTCGCGGACGCGGGGAGACTTTGAAATTTGCCCGCGTAATCACGCCAATGGTGCCGTAGCTCCCGGCAAGCAGCTTCATCAAATCGTAGCCGGCAACGTTCTTCACCACCATGCCGCCGCCTTTTGCGATGCGGCCTTCCGCTGTCACAAAATGAACGCCTATACAAAAGTCGCGCAGACCACCGGCGGTGTGCTTCAGCGGCCCCGCTGATCCAGTAGCAAGACAGCCGCCAACGGTGGCAGTCCTGAGATTGGGCGCGTCGTAGGGGAGCCACTGATTGTGCTCTGCCATCTGCGCCAGCGGCTGAGCGAATGGCGTGCCCGCATGGATGCTGATGGTCAGATCGCCGGGATCGTAGTGCTCGATGCCGCTCAGCTTTGTTGTGCGGAGCAGGATGTCCACTCGCTCCGGAACGCCGCCGATGTTTTGTTTGGTGAGTCCGCCGGCAGGCGCCACGACGAGCTCTTTGCTGTTGGCCAGCGCGAGTACCGCGGCAACTTCTTCTGCTGACGCGGGAGTGACTACGGAGCCGGGAACAACGCCATTGATGGCGAACTGCTCGTTGCCTTGTTCGACGTTCTGCTCGCCAACAATCGACGCCAACTCGCGATGAACGGATTCGGCTGCGGCTACAGTGCTCATACCGGCAATCCTTCCACGGGCTCAACTTTGGCCTTCGGCAGTCCGCCGGTAATTTCACGACAGAAGCGCAGATCAGGAATCACCTTTTGCGGGTTCAGGATGGAGTCAGGATTGTAGGCGTTGCGCAAGGTGATCATCACCTGCAGATCGTCTTCGCTGAAGAGCGCGGGCATAAAGTGCTTTTTTTCCGATCCTACTCCGTGTTCGCCCGTAATCGATCCGCCGACTTTGATGCAATACTCCATTATCTCGGTGGAGGCGTCATGGCTGGCTTTCATCTGCTTGGGATCACGCGGATCAAACAGGATCAGCGGGTGCAGGTTGCCATCGCCCGCGTGGAAGACATTGCCGATAATCAGCCCGTATTTCTCACTGATGCGCTGGATCTCGGCCAGCGTGGCGGGAACCTTGGTGCGCGGAATCACACCGTCCTGCGTGTAATAAGAAGGAGAGACGCGGCCCACGGCGCCAAAAGCGGTCTTGCGTCCCAGCCAGAGCAGTTGCCGCTGCTTTTCATCCCGGGCCCGCCGCACTTCGCGCGCCTTCTGTTGCATGCAGACTGCGGCAACGGCTTCCGCCTGCTCTTCGACGGCTTCACGAATGCCTTCGAGTTCGATGAGCAGCACGGCCGCCGCATCGACAGGATATCCGGCGTGGACGTTTTCCTCGACGCAGCGCAGCATCCAGGAATCAAGCATCTCCAGTGCCGCCGGCGTGATGCCACTCTGCGTGATCGCGACCACTGTGTTCGCGGCGTCTTCAACAGAGTTATAAATGCCCAGCAACGTGGTCACGTGCTCCGGCAATTTGGTGAGCTTGACAGTGATCGCTGTCACTACGCCCATGGTGCCTTCCGAACCGACGAAGAAGCCCGTCATGTCCAAACCCGTCGAATCCTGCGCCTTGCCACCAAACTCCACGATCCTTCCATCCGGCAGCACCACTTCCAATCCGGTAACGTGGTTCACCGTAACGCCCAGAGCCAGCGTGTGCGGGCCGCCGGAATTTTCCGAGACGTTGCCGCCGATGGTGCAAGCCTTCTGGCTGGAAGGATCAGGCGCGTAGTAGTACCCGTATTTCGCGGTGGCATTGCTGACTTCAAGATTCACCACGCCCGGCTGCACCACAGCCCGCTGATTGGGGATGTCAATCTCCAGGATCTTATTCATGCGCGCCATGGCGAGCATGATGGCTTCTTTACGGGCGATTGCGCCGCCGCTTAGGCCGGTTCCGGCGCCGCGCGGGACCACGGGAATCTTGTTTTGAGATGCCAGCCGCATGATCTGCGAGACGTGCTGCGCGTTCGCAGGAAAAACCACCGCACCGGGACGGCTTTTGTCCACGCCCCCGTCATATTCGTAGAGCATCAGCTCTTCGGGACGGTTCAGTACAGATTCATTACTGACAATCTTTCGGAGCTGGCGGATGATCGAGGAGTCCATGGCAGATTCCTGGCAATTCCCTAAATTGTAATCCTTCTCTTCAGCTCAAAGCGGGCGGAAATCTTACCAAATCCGGGTTGAAAAGCAAGCATGCACCCGCGCTGGTCACGCTGACCGCTTCTGCAGATTTGCGGATGGACGCCCTCTCCTGATTTACTAGCAGCGGGTTGGCCAGCAGCCAGGAGCGGACGCATGTACTACCTTCTTAAGACCGAGCCTTCAGAATACGGATTTGCTGATCTGCAAAAGGATCTCTCAACCACCTGGGACGGCGTCTCCAATCCAGTGGCGCTCAAGAACCTGCGCTCGATGAATAAAGGAGACAAGCTGGTGATCTACCACACCGGTGATGAGCGCCAGGCTGTCGGAACAGCGACAGTTGAGTCCGTGGATGCGTCGGATACGAAAAATCCAAAGGTGAAGATCAAAGCCGGCCATCTCATCTCACATCCTGTGGCACTCGCGGAAATTAAGTTGAGCAAGCTCTTTGCCGAGTCGCCGCTGTTGCGCCAGGGCAGGCTGTCCGTAGTGCCTCTCAGTAAAGAGCAGTACGAGTGGCTCACGGGCAGATGATGTTGTTCTCGATCCAGAGCGCCTCACGGCGCATGCTGTGCATTGAAAGGCCCTTACAGCAACTCGGTGAGCACCTGCTCCGCCATGATCCGGCTCCAAGCGTGTTCTATAATCATTAGTTGCTCATAACCTGCCAAGCAGACCTGTGGGAAGGGACTCATGCCAACTGATGTAGTCATGCCCCAAATGGGGGAATCAATTTTTGAAGGCACCATTACCAAATGGCTGAAAAAGCCGGGCGAGAAGGTGCAGCGCGACGAGCCGCTGTTTGAGATCTCCACGGACAAAGTTGATGCCGAAATCCCCGCGCCCGCTAGCGGCGTGCTCAAGGAAATCAAAATTAACGAAGGCGCGACTGTTCAGGTAAATACGGTGGTGGGCGTGATTGACGCCGATGGCGCATCAGCGAGCGCCAAATCAGCGGCCCCTGCGCCTGCACAAGCCCAGCCCGTATCTCAGACGCAGCCGGCGGCGGCCCCGCAGCAGCAAGCCCCAGCAGCTCAGCCATCGGCTGCTGTGCAGAGTGCAGCTCCGGCGTCGAATGGCGGCCAGGGTGGCGGCGCAGCCACTGACGTTGTCATGCCGCAGATGGGCGAATCGATCTTTGAAGGCACCATTACCAAGTGGCTCAAAAAACCGGGCGAAAAGGTGCAGCGAGACGAGCCGCTGTTTGAAATTTCCACTGACAAAGTTGACGCCGAAATTCCCGCTCCCACCAGCGGCGTGCTGCGCGAGATCCGCGTGAAGGAAGGCACAACAGTTCAGGTGAATACCGTGGTGGCCGTGATTGGCGGAGCAGGCGCTGCCGCCCCCGCAGCTGCTCCACCTCAACCAGCGCCACGCCAGCCCGAGCCGCAGCCGGTTGCCGCACAGAAGCCCGCGGCGCAGCCTGCTGCGCCTCCGGAACAGCATGAAGTGATCGGGTTCCCGAGTCGCGAAGCAGAGAACGTT
>Ga0207707_10003560_pt1 | contig 13802 bp, 11 predicted proteins | sample KBSC83BmetaG_FD_184336 | JGI IMG/M metagenome (GOLD analysis project Ga0207707, IMG submission 184336) | Corn rhizosphere microbial communities from Kellogg Biological Station, Michigan, USA - KBS C8-3B metaG (SPAdes) (version 2) | ecosystem: Host-associated > Plants > Roots > Rhizosphere ...
CGCCGAGATCGACCGGCGCCTCGGTCTCCTACCAGACACCGCCGAGGACTTTAGCCTGGATCACGCACTGGCGAAGTTCATTGATGCACCCGCCGGCGCCGCGGACGAGCTTCGTCGCGCCGCTGCCGCGCCCGACCGGAGCAACATGCTGATCTGGTGGGCGGCGTACTACCACCAGCCGGAACTGGCACTCGGACTGCTGGCCAAAGCCGCGCCGGACATGGGCGACACGGCCCTGTTGTGGCAACCCATGCTGCGTGACGTGCGCAAGTTGCCGGGTTTCAGGAAAATCGTGATCGATCTGGGGCTGGTCGATTACTGGCGCGTCTACGGCTGGTCCGATTTCTGCCATCCGCTCAGCGGCGATGATTTCACTTGCGACTAGAGCAGCGGCGACCCTGCGCGGAATCCCGGGATCCAGGGTTTTGTTTTGCCACATCCGATCTTATTGCGCGACCATCGTCTTCGCGTAGCGTGGCGCTCATTCCATTGCAGCAGCCTTGCCGATCTCGATCTATTCGCGTCGTGCGGGTCAGCCATCCAAGCAGCCGTAACCTTGACCTCCACGCAATGGCCGGCAGCCTCCAGCGCGGGATGGTGGCCGACGGCATGGCGGCAGCCCTACATCTTGCCGTGCTCCAGCGGCCGCTGGCGATGCATCAGCGCCCACTCCGCATGTTCGGCCAACGCGGCTTCGCCCAGTGCACGCAGGATCTCGCGTTGTTCGGTCGCGTCGCGGGTCCGGGCGAGCGCCATGCGCGCCTCGTCGAAGATGCGTTGCATGAAGCGGTATTGCTTGATCAGCTCCTTGTCGGCCTTCTTGAACGCATAGGCCTCGCGCACCGCGGCGATGATCGAGAGTATGCCCATGATCACCACCAGCACATTCTTGATGTCCGCCGATAGCCGGTGGGCCAGCGCCGCCAGCACGATGCTGATGGCGATGCCGGCGAACAGGCTGGCGAAGCCGAGCGTCTCGGTGATGTGGTGCTGCCGGGTACGCTGCACGGCCTTGCTGCGGAAGTAGTCCACCTGGCCGCCATGCGCCGCGTCGCCGACCCATTCGCGGATGACGGCGTCCAGTTCCTGCTCCGGATGCGGTGGCGGGTCGAGCGGGTAGCCGAGTCCCGCGCTGCGCATCACGTTGCGCGTCCAGCCCAGTTCGATGTCCTGCTTCTGCATGAAGCTGTCCTGCGCAAATTCAGGGTCGTCGGTCAGCGAGATGCCGGCACGTCGCCAGTAGCCCTGCACCCGCAGCCCTTCCGCCAGCGCGCGATAGTCGAGGTACTTGCGGTGCCAGCCGCGCCGCCTGGCGAGCGTGCTCAGCCAGACGCCGCCGGCGAACAGCAGCAGGAATACATAGATGAAATCGTCCTGGTCGGGCAGGTTGTCGTAGATCGTGAAGGCGATCGCCATCACCGCGGCCAGCGTGTAGATGACGCGCATCGCCAGCAGCACGCGCTGGCGAAAATGCACCGCCAGCCAGTCGGCGGCGCGGAACAGCGCCGCCTCCGGTCGCGCCAGCGTGGTGTCGTCGCCGGGCGCTGCCTTGTCGACGCCGCCGCTGCCCGCGATATCGGCGCGGTACTTCACGCAGTCGCCATCGAACGCGGCCATGTGGGCGAAGGTCTGGCGAAAGGCCTCCGGCATGGGCGCATCGACCGGCGACAGCTCGGTCTGCGTGCGCCACAGCAACTGGCCCGGTTGCAGTGGCGACAACGGTGCGCCGTCGGCGCCATCGCGCGAACAGACGACCTGGCAGACCAGCCGCTCGTCACCGCTGCCGAGCAAATGCCGGCGCCTGCCGCGACGGCGTTCGATCAATCCCGGCATGGCTCCGCTGAGAAAATAATGTGCCACCTGGGCGGTGCCGCCGAGCCGATCCGAACGCTTGCCGTCCCAGATCGCCAGCAGCAGGTGGCAGTGGCGGGCGATGAACACGCCGGCCTGCCCGTACTGGCGGTCGCGCTCCGGCCCGTGGCTGCCGATGTTCAGGTGCGTACTGTCCGGCAGCAGGGGCAGGTCGATCACCTGGGCGCGGGTGCACAGCGCGTCGAAGCTGGTGCGGGTGGCCGGGTGGTGGAAGTCCTCGACATAGAGTTCGCGCGGCAACGGCAGCGGCGCGATCAGTTGCGCGCCGACCGCCAGGGCTTCCTCGGCCACCAGTTGATCGCCGCCCTCGGCCAGTGCCGACAGCACCACCAGCGGCAGGGTCGGGAAGTCGCGTTGCAATTGCGCGAAGAATTCCCGCACGCGTCGTCGAACAAGGTCGATTTCGTGGGCGGGAATGTTGCGATGGCTGGTGACGCCGACCACCAGCGGTACGCTGGCAGGTGCGATGAGGCGAGGTCGATGTTCCATGGTGGGCAAGCGGTCGCGTCAGGTAGTTTTGATTTTCGGGTGGCGCCAACACCTTGAGCGGATGAAGGCCGCAAGCCTGAGCAAGGCTTGCGGCCCGCGCCGTCTTGCTACTGGTTTTTGATCGTTGGGTTTGTGGTGGTGTTGGGAGATACGCAACTCTGACTGCCAATCGCACAGGCGAACCAGTTGCTGATGGCATCCATGACCGAGTCCGAGGAACTCGCGGCCGGCGTACCGGCACTGGCAAGTGCCGAAGTCGCCGCCAAGGCGATGCCAAGAGCCACAGACAATACGATGCGTTTCATGGTTCCATCCTCACGTTGTGCGGCAATGCCGCATTGAACATCGATTATTTTCGGTGCAAAAACCGGCGTGTTTCGTTATCCGCTCATGGCTGGTCTCCTTCAGTTCGATAATCGGTCGGCATCGCGCGCGCAGATATTGCGGTGACTGGTCAAGCCGATCACCAGCGGTACGCTGGCAGGTGCGATGAGGCGAGGTCGATGCTCCATGCCGGACAATCGGGTCGGTGTCAGGTGTTCTTGATCCGCGGATTGGTCGTCGTGCTCGGCGAGAGCTTTCCTGGCTGTTCCGGGCTCTGGTCGGAGTCGCGGTTGCTTTCCTGGGTCTGGTCGTCTGGCTGTGGCTCGATCGGGATGTTCTGATCGTCTTTGTTGGTCTTGGACATGATGGTCACCGGGTTTGATTGAAATACGATGCTGTCCGTCAGATTGGTGCCCCCACTTGTCACACTTCTGTGCTGCTCCCGCACCAAAGCGCCTGCGTAATGACGCTACAGGTTCTTGATCCTCGGATCTGTCGTGGTGCCCGTGGGAAGAGTGCTGATGGTCGAGTACGGGACGCCATTGATCGTCGCGCAGAGTTGGTAGACCCATTCGCCGCTCGAGCTGGTGCTGTCGTTGGCATCGGTGATCGTGATCTTGTCACCGTTGTCCGCGAGTTGCGCTTGGCCGAACACGCCGGATGGAGGCGGTTGAATCCAGGCGAACCCGGGATGGGTCGGGTCGCTGATCGCATTGAATGATCCCGGGTTCACGCCCGCGCCGCTCAGGTGCCAGGTGATCGTCACCGTTTGGCCGTGGGCGATCTGGTTTCCATTTCCCGACTGATCCACGTCGAGACTGCCGTTTTTCAGTGTCACCTGGAGTGTTACGTTGGGCATGATGTACTCCTTGCAGGGATCGTGGGCGGCGTGGAGGGCGGGCCGCAGCGCCTTGATTCAGGGCCTTGGATCCGGCGTGCGCGCAGCGCGCGTGGTCGGTGTGGGAGTGCCGGCACCGGTTTGCATGATCTGCGCGATGCGCGTCGTGAATGAGGGGTTTGCCGGGTAGTCCACCCGGGCGCGCCGCAGGATTGCGAGCAGGGCCGGATCGCGATAGCCGGCGTTCCAGAGGCGCTCGATCAACGGCCTTGCTACGGCATGCTTCTGCAGGCCAAGCAATGCCTCGACCTCCAAGGCGAGCAGGCGCGGGTCGTCCTTGCCGCCCTTCGCGGATTGCGTGGCTTTCCATGCCTCCTCCCGCAGTTGCCGTGCCGCCGGCGCGTCGCTGCCGGCGTCGGCGAGCAGCAGGCTCGCGGTCAGCGTATCCAGCAGCAGGCTGCGGTCATCCGGCTGCTTGGCGAACAGCGGTTGCAGGATGTCCATGGCGCCCTGCGCCTGCGCCCGCGCCGTCCCGGCTTGCCCGCTGGCCAGTGATTGCGCGGCCTGCTCGCTGCGGGCCTCGGCATCAATCTGCTGCCATGTAACGTTGGCCGGCTCCTGGCGAGTCAGCGCGGACAGGGTGGCCAGCGCTCGCGCAGTCAGCGTTTGTGCCGCCGGCAAATCCCCGTGCAGACGCTTCAGGCGGCTCAATTGCACGAGATAGACCGCTGATTTTTCCTGAAAGCCGGTTTGCGTCGGCGCGATCGCGATCAGCTGGGCGGCGATGTCGACCGCTTGCTGGAGGTCGCGGATGCCTGTGTCGACGTCGCCGGTCAGCGCCAGCGTGCGGCCCAGGATGGCGCGCACCCGCAGCATGTTTTCGCGCTGTTCATTGTTCCTGGGGTCGGCGGCGGCAAGTCGGGCTTCGATCGCGTCGTCGGCGCGGTACGCGGCGACGGCCTCCGCCAGATCGCCACGCTGCAAGGCCAGCTTGCCGAGATTGTTGTGCGCGTCCCCCAGGGCGGATGCCCAGTCGGTCTTGTCGGGGGCGGCGGTGACCAGCTCACGACCCAATGCCAGCGCGTTCCGGTACGCGCTGGCGGCGGCGGCCGGTTGTCCGCGTGCTTCCAGCACATGACCGATATTGCTGTTGACGCTCAGCAGTTCGAACTTCAGCGACAGGTCATTGCCGGCACGCGCCTGCGCCTTCCGCAGGACATTCCGCGCGGATTCGAAATCCCGCCAGGCGGCGTCCAGCTTGCCCTGATACCAGTCGGTCATGCCGACGAAGGACCACGACCGGGCATGCGCGACTTGCCGCGCCGCGTCGCCGGGCGCTTCCCCGGCGAGGCGTCCGGACAGCTGCAAGGCCGCCCGATACGACTCCATCGCACCGGACAGGTTGCCCTGATCCAGGCGCACGCTGCCGATCTTCTCCAGTGCCTTGGCGCGCTGCTCCAGGGCTTCGTCGGTGACATCCGTGGCCGGCAGCGACTGGAAATAGGCCATCGCCTTGTCGTCGACGCTCTGCATGATGTCCAGGCGGGATGCCTGCGCCAGCTTGTCGTTCAGATCGCCGAGCATGAATCCGACCAGGGCCTCGGCCTGCTTCTGCCGGCGCTGGGCGGCCTGGCTGGCCTCCACCGCGGCGTGGCGCGAAACGATGGCGAAAACCGCGAGCGTGGTGGTCACCGCCATCACCGTCACCGCCAGCGCCGCCACTGCCGTCATGCGCCGGGTGCGTCGTTGCAGCTCGCGCTGCTTGAGCTCGTCGAAACCGACGTCGAGCAGGCCGGCGACCAGCTTCAGTTTGGCGTTGTTCTTGCCGTCCTTGCCGGCGCGCGCATCCGCCGCGATCGGCTCGGTGCGTTCACGGGTTGGCTGCCCATCGGCGTCGAGCCGGAAACGCAGTGCCGGCGCAAAACATTCTTCCGCCGTACGCCCGGGCAGGTCGCTGGCGTTGGGTTCGCCATCCACGATCAGGCAGAAGATGCGCTCATCCTGGCCGATGCGCTTCCACGCCAGCACTTCCTCGTTGACCCAGTGCGAGGCGGCCGAGTGCGGCGAGCAGATCACGATCAGGTTGGCCGATTGCGCCAGCGCCTCATTGACCTTGCGGCCGAGGTCATGCGCGCTGGCCAGTTCGTCCCGGTCACGGAAGATCGGCGTGAGACGTGCGGGAATGGTGCCGGCGGTGGTGGCCTGGCCGACCAGTCGTTTCGGCACCCGATAGGTTTCCAGCGCCTTGTGCAGCCAGTCGGCCCAGGCCTTGTCCTGGTGGCTGTAGCTGATGAAGGCGTAATACCGGAACCCTGGTGATCCCGTGCCCTGCGTCATGACATCCGGCACTCCCGTGCCTGGTCATGCAGTCCCTTGCGGGTTGTCCCCTCGCGTCGAAACGGCCGGCGGCAGCTCAGTCACTGCCGTGTCGGTGGTCTGTGCGTCGGCGCAAGATAGCACCAAATTATGAGAACTGCGTCACACTTTTCGGCGCGCCGCGACGGGTGGTGGGGTGGCCGGGGCCATGCCGCTCAGCGGCGGCAACGCGCCGGGCCCGCGAGGCCCGGGCACCCATGAATGCGAGGTCGTGGTCAGCCGGCTTCCGGTTGCAGCGTCAGCGTGTGCATGGTCTGGCCCGGCAGCAGCGGAGTGGGGCGCCCGCGAACCCAGTCCTCGTGCCCGGCGCCGAAGAACGGCGACAGCGGGTTGTCGCTCTGGCCGCCGGGCATTTCCAGGATACCCTGCGCCTCGTGGCCGGGCGAGACGTCGAACCGTTCGGAGGCGCCGAATCCCGGCGTCGCGACACGCGGCATGTTGTTGTCGCCGGGCAGCGGCTGGTCGGGCATGTCGATGAAGCGGGCCAGCCACGCAGGCAGGGCGGCCGCCAGCGGGTGCTTGATGTCGCTGCGGTTGAGTTCGCCCCAGGTGCGCGCGGCGAGTCCGCCGGGCTGCTGACCGAGATCGTGCGCCACCTGGAGGGCCGCGTCGGTGAGCAGGGCGTGCCAGTCGGGATATTTGGGGTCGAGCAGGTACGCGGGGCGGGCGTGGATCAGCATCCACACCGCCGCTTCGGCGCTGTTGTGGCTGGGCCAGCTGAAGTCCGCATAACGCTGTTTCACCCGGGCGGCGAACGGGGCGAGCACGGCCTTGCCGACCTGGATGCGGAAGGCGCGCACCAGCCGGTAATCCACGCTGTCGACGGCGGCGCGCCCGCGCCAGCTATGGGTGAGTTGGCGCAGCTGCTGCAGCGCCGGATCCTGGCTGTCAGCCAGCGTGTGTTGCAGCAGTTCCTGCCAGCGGGTCAGGAACACCGCGTGGTCGTCGAGCTGGATGTCCAGCAGGTCGCCGGGGGTGAAGCTGGCGCGGGCGTGCAGGTCGTCGCGGATCTGCCGCGCGCGGGCGCCGAGGTCGTGGCCGCCGTTGCCGAGCAGGGCCAGCGCGGTGCCGTCGACGGTGCGGTTGTTGGCCGTCCACAGGCGCCCGTCGGCGGGGTTGTCGATGCGCGGGTACTGATCGGGTGCGGCCCAGCCTTGCCAGCCGCTGCCGGGTTTGGACCAGTCCGCCGGCAGCTGCGGGTCGAAGCCGACGCGCAGCGGGATGCTGTTGCCCACGACGGTCCAGCCGATCTTGCCGCTGCTGTCGGCGACCAGCAGGTTCTGCGGCGGCATGCCCAGCGTGGGTGCCAGTTGCAGGGCGCCGGCAACGTCGTGCACTTGTTCCATCCGCATCAGGTTCAGGTTGTACGCGCGCGGATGCTGCGCGATCCAGGCCAGCGCCAGCGGCGTGCCGTCGGTGTCGCGAGCCATGATCGGCCCCCAGCGCGTGTCCTCTACCTTGAGGATGGTGTCCGGTTGGCCCTTGACCTTGATGTGTTCCTCGTGGGTGTCGAGTTGCGCCCAGCCGCCGGGCACCTTGTAGCGGGTGGGATCGGCGGGATCGCGCTGCACGCGCACCCAGTCCTGCCAGTCGCCGTAGCTGTTGGTGAAACCCCAGGCGACCTGGCCGTTGGAGCCGATGATGATGGCCGGCGCGCCGGGCAGGCTGACGCCGTTGACGTCGCGCTGGCCGTGCGGCGCGCCGGGGTCGGGGTAGCGCAGGCGGGTGCGGAACCAGATGTTGGGCACGCGCAGGCCCAGGTGCATGTCGTTGGCCAGCATCGCCGCGCCGTTGCCGGTGAGCGTGCCGGCCACCGCGAAACTGTTGCTGCCGGGGCGCGGCGCATCCAGCGCGGGCGTCAGTGCGGCGGTCAATCCGGCGGTCGCGGCACTGGCGGGCAATTGGCGCAGGTCGAAGACCTCCGCGCCGGGCACCACCGGCGTGCGCGACAACCGGCCGCTGAGCGGCGCCTCCCAGAAAGGACCCGGCGCGAGCAGGAAATCCACCAGCGGTTCGGGCAGCACCGCGCGCATCTGCGCGATGTGCAGTTCACGGTCATTGCGGCCGTCGCTGTTGAGATCCAGGTACATCGCCGCGATGATCAGGCCGCTGTCCTGCGGCCGCCACGGTTGCGGATCGCTGCCTAGCAGCAGGTATTCCCACGGCTTCACGCGCAGGTCGGCCAGCCCCGCGTTGACGCCCGCGGCATAGCGCCGGAGGATCGCTTTCTGCGCCTCCGGCAACTGCTTCCACGCGGCGTCGGTCACCGCGCGCAGGCGGTGGCGGCGATGGTTGAGGTCGGCGGGGAGCGCGGCATGCCCGACCAGGGCGGCCAGTTCGCCCGCACTCATCCGGCGCATCAGATCCATCTGGAAGAAGCGCTCCTGCGCGTGCACATAGCCCATCGCCCAGGTGATGTCGGCGCGGCTGCTGCCCGCGATGGTGACCGTGCCCAGCGCATCGCGGGTGAGCGTGACCTTGGCGCCGAGGCCGGGCAGCGTGCGCTCGCCGTCGAGCCGGGCGCGACCCCCGGCGAGCAGCCACCATGCCGCGACCACGGCGACCAGCAACAGCGTCAGCAGAACCAGCAGGAAGGCGCGCAGGATGCGCCAGCGACGTATCGTCATGGAGAGCGGCCTTGGTTTCGCGGGTCGTGGTCAGGGCTTGGCAAACACGGCAAAGATACCGGCATAGGGCTTGACCATGAAGGCCGGTGCCCCGGCATAGCCCGCGCCGTCGATGTAGAACTGCGAGATGCTGCCGTCGAGGTAAAGCGCATCGCGGCAACCCAGCTTGTCGCGAAACAGCCGTCCGAACGTGTGGAAGTTCACCGGCGCCTCGCTGACCGCGAAGACGACCTCGTGCGGCGAGCGGGCACACACGCCGCTGCGCCATTTCAGGCTGGAGGAGTCGTCGACGAACTGCTCGTTGAGCTGGCCGTCGATCAGCAGCATCGGGCCGGACTGGGTAGCCTCGCGTACCGCCTTGTCGTCAGCCTTGAACGCGGCGCTGGTGTGCACCGCGGCATGGCCGTCCGGATAGATCGCGAACACGCCGTTCGGCAGCAGCGAGAAATTGCCGGACGCCGGGTTGCCGTGGGCCAGGTTCAACGGCACCAGGGTCTTGCCGTTCTCCACGTACAGGCCCAGCGGGGCGAACCTGTGGTCGTAGATGCCCGCATTGGCCGCAAACAGCAGCCGCCGGCCATGCGCCTCGCCCCACTGGCGCAGGCTCTCGATGCTGCCGAATGGCTGGCCATCCTGCGGGTTGCGCCAGTGCAGGCCGAGCTGCTCGTGCTTCAGGTCGATGTGCACGACCCGGTAATTCTGTCCCGCGAACGCCACCACGTCGCTGTCCAGCGCCTGCGCGGTCGGCGTGCAGCCGGGCAGGTTGAGCAGCAGTGCGAGCATCGACAGGCCGCGCATCCAGGTGCGGTGGATTGGAGCCGGTGGATTGCGTGGTGTGGGGAAGGTCATCCCTTGATGGTCGCGGCGCGGCGGCCATCACGCAACCCCGGGCATGGGAGAAGCGTCGCGTAGTTCGGGGTGTACCGTTCGGACGCAGAGCAAACCGGGCTTGAAGTCCCCTCTCCCCTCGGAAGAGGGGTGGGGGAGAGGGTTCGGTTGCAGAGCGTAACTCCGGGCTCCGCCCGCACCCTCATCCGGCGCTTCGCGCCACCTTCTCCCACAGGGAGAAGGGAAGGGGCTGGAGCCCCGCTCCCACTCCATGCGCCGCTAAACTAAGGTTTTTGCCGCGAGCCCGCGATGCCTTACACACCGATCGTCGCCACCCTGGGCTATGTGCTGTCGCCGGATCGCCAGCAGGTGCTGATGATCCATCGCAATGCGCGGCTGGATGACTTGCACCTGGGCAAGTACAACGGCCTGGGCGGCAAGATGGAGCCGGGCGAGGACGTCGCCACCTGCATGCGGCGCGAGATTCGCGAGGAGGCCGGCATCGAGTGCGAGTCGATGCAGCTGCGCGGCACGCTGAACTGGCCCGGTTTCGGCAAGCAGGGCGAGGACTGGCTCGGTTTCATCTTCCTGATCGACGGCTACAGCGGCGCGCCGCTGGACGCCAATCACGAGGGCACGCTGGAATGGGTGGCACGCGATCGGTTGATGGAGCTGCCGATGTGGGAAGGCGATCGCCACTTCCTGCCGCTGGTGTTCGATGACGACCCGCGCCCGTTCCACGGCGTGATGCCGTACAAGGATGGCCGCATGCAGTCGTGGTCGTTCTGTCGGTTGTAAAGGGAGCCTTGAATAGCCGCCTTTTTGCTCGTCATTCCCGCGAAAGCGGGAATCCATTTTGATCTTGCGAAACAGCAACATGGATTCCCGCTTTCGCGGGAATGACGTCACGGGGGGAGGATGTCGTTACCCCTTTTGGCGAATGACGACGTCGCGCGACGTGGAAACCGCGGCTCGCTACGGCACATCGGCCAACCACGCCGGGCTGGAAAACCGCTCGCGCGCCAGCGCATCGGCGCGGGTGAGTTCGTCGGCACGCAGGATGTCGTTGGTGAGTCCGTGGCGGCGGCGGAAGGTGGCGATCATGCGTTCGATCACCGCCTCGCGCGGCAGGCCGGTCTGGCTGCGCAGCGGGTCGACCCGCTTGGCGGCGCTGGTGGTGCCCTTGTCGGAAAGCTTCTCGCGGCCGATACGCAGCACGTCGAGCATCTTCGCCGCGTCGATGTCGTAGGCCATCGTCACGTGGTGCAGCACCGCGCCGCCGCGGTGCGCCTGCGCGGCGCCGGCGATCTTGCCGCCTTCGGAGGTGATGTCGTTGAGCGGCTGGTACCACGCCTTGATGCCCAGCGTGGCCAGCGCCTCGATCACCCATTCGTCCATGTGCGCGTAGGCCTGCTGGAACGACAAGCCCTTGATCAGCGACAGCGGCGCGTAGATCGAGTAGGTGATCGTGTTGCCCGGTTCGATGAACATGGCGCCGCCGCCGGATATCCGCCGCACCACCTCGATGCGGTGCCGCTGCGCGGCCTGCATGTCGACCTCGTTGCGCAACGACTGGAAGCGCCCGATCACCACCGCCGACGCGGCCCATTCCCAGATGCGCAGGGTCGGCGGACGCCGCCCGGCGCCGACCTCGTGCACCAGCGCGTCGTCCAGCGCCATGTGCAGGCTGGGCGACTGGGGCAGGGTGTGGATCAGCTGCCAGTCGTGGTCGCGCCACTCGCTGCGCATCATGGCGCGGTGCCTTCTTCGTCCACGGCGCGGCGCACCGCGATCGCGATGGCCTGCGCGGAAAGGCCGTACATCATCACGTCGCCGGCGAGGGCCCGCTGCAACGCGGCAGTGAGCGCGGCCTCGTCGGCGTCCCCGGGTTGGCCGTCCAGGGCACGGTTGATCGCGTCCAGTGCGCTGTCCGGTTCCAGGAAGAAGTCACCGCTCACTTGTACATCGGCGAGCCGGCCGTCGCGGACTTCCAGGTCGACCACCACCAGCTTGCCGCCAGGCATCTTGTATTCGCCGTGCATGTGCGCGTCCCGAAACTCCTCGTCGCCAGGCGCATAGTGTGCCTCGCGGCACCCGCCAATGCCAAAGGCCACGGCGATTGCCGCGGCCTTTGGCCGGTTTCAGCGCATTTCCAGGTTCAGCGCCTTGGCGATCGCCTCCCACGACACATACTTGTAGTTCTGGTTTCCCGACGGCAGCACGTTGCGGCCGTCCTGGGCGATCATCGCGCCGTGTTCGAAGCCGGGGCCGAGGTTGCGGCTGGTGACGTCGAGTCCGTCGGTCTGCGAGATGCCGTCGATGCCGCGTGCGCCGTCGGCGACCACGGCGAACGAGCCCAGGTAGGCGTGGTCGCCTTCGCGGCGGTACACCGCGTAGGTGTTGTTGCCCTGGCTGGAGACCACGATGTAGCCGCGGCCGTTGCCCAGGTCGTAGATACCCATGCCTTCGATGTCGTCCTTGATCGCCGGGTTGCTGTCCACGCGGTCGATCGCGGTCATCGCGTCGCCGCCGTCGGGCTCCGCGTTCATCCGCCACAGGGCGACGTCTTCCTCGCCCACGTAGAGCGCGCCGGCGACGTCGTCGGCCACGCAGCCCTCGGCCTGGCTGGCCAAGTGAAACTCGCGCACCTGCTTGATGCGCACCCGGCCGTTGCCCGCATCGAGCAGTTCCCACTGGCGCATCAGGCCGTCGCCGGTGTTGATGAACACGTAGGTCTTGGCGCTCTTCGGGCTGTGGTACATGCACAGGCCGTAGGGATCGTCCAGACCGGTGGCCTGCACGCCGTCAGCGATGTCGACCAGCTCGCGCCTGTCCGGGTCGAGCCGGTAGATCGCCACGGATTTGTGCGTGCGGTCGCTGGCGGTGACCAGGGTTACCGGCTTGCCGCCCAGCATGAAGCCGTCACGCAGGTCGGTGTTGTTCATCTTGCCGTCGGGCCGGAACTGCAGCAGCTCGCCCTGCATGTCGTAGAGCACCATGCCGGCCTTCTTGTCGGTGGCCACGATCAGGCTCTTCGCCGGATCGGTGGGGTGCGCCCAGATCGCCGGATCGTCCGCGGCATCGCCATAGCTGGCCACCGGCACGGTCTCCACCAGCGCGGTGACCGTGGGCAGCGGCGGTGGCTCCTGCGCGCGCGGATCCCGTGGCGTGCCGGCCGGCCGGCCGAGTGCGTGGGCGACGTCGGCCATCGATACCGCCTGGTGGTTGGCGCCGCCGTCCTCGTCGCTGATCAGCAGCATGCCGTGGGGGAAGGTGTCGTCCACGGCGGCGCTGGTGGCGAACAGTGGGCCGGGTTCGCCGACCGCCTTGCCCTGGTCGGCGGTGGTGACGCCGAAGCTGCCGAGCCAGGCGTCGTGGTCGGCGCGGTCGTAGACGTTGATGCGGCCCTTGGAAGTGTCCGCGGCGAGCAGCCACTGGCTGCCCTTGCCGCCGTCGTACAGGGCCACGCCCTCGACCTTCTTGCCGAGGTGGCCCAGTCGTGGCGCGTCGACCAGGGTGGCCGACAGGTCGGCCTCGGGATCGCCGTTCAGGCGCCAGATGCCCACCGCCTGTTCGGCGACATAGAGATTGCCGTCGCGGTCGGCGCTGCACTGTTTCAGCTTCGACGGCAGGTTGATCCGGCGCACCTGGCGCGCATCGAGCTTGCCGTCGGTGGTGGCGTAGATCATCTGCTGATCCACTTCGCCGGCATCGCCGACCACCACGGCGTACAGCGCGCCGTCCAACCGGTAGCGAAACAGACATACGCCCTCGACCGCGAAGCCGAGCGGGATGGCGCGTGCGCCGGCCTCGACCGGCGTGGCGCCGTCCATGGTGAACAGCCGCAGGCTGTTGTGGGTGGCGTCCAGCGCGGCCAGCACCGTGGTCGGCTTGCCGGCCAGCGGGAAACCGTAGCTCACGGCGACGCCGGCGGCCTCGCCGGCCGGCACGCTGGCCCGGCGCTTGCCGTCGAGGCCGTAGACCTCCAGCCCGCCCAGCGCCGCGGTGGCCACCAGATGGGGCGCCGCCGATGACGTGGCGGCGGCGACCAGCACGCTGAAGTCGGTCTTGCCGCTGGCGGTGGCCTGGGTCTGCTGCCGTGCGCGCACGACGCCAGTCGTCGTCGCGGAGGCCGCTGCATCGTGCGCAGCCGGCGCGCAGCCGGCCAGCATCGACAGCAGGAGCAGCGATGTCGCGAGTCTGCAAAGAAGCCGTGTTTTCATTTCCCTGTCTCCTCGTGCGGGCGGCGGTGCCGGCGCTGGCGCCGTGCGGTGATGGATCAACCATACGGCAGAAAAAACCATTTTGCACGAAACATTCTAAATGTGTTGCATTTTGGAATGTTTGTTCGTATTCTCGGGTTGCCAGCACTTCGCCGCGGGGGCGTAGTCGAGGGTGGCACACGGCTTCGGGGGTAGATGATCCATGCACACTTTTCGTCGAAATGC
>Ga0207707_10003561_pt1 | contig 13799 bp, 14 predicted proteins | sample KBSC83BmetaG_FD_184336 | JGI IMG/M metagenome (GOLD analysis project Ga0207707, IMG submission 184336) | Corn rhizosphere microbial communities from Kellogg Biological Station, Michigan, USA - KBS C8-3B metaG (SPAdes) (version 2) | ecosystem: Host-associated > Plants > Roots > Rhizosphere ...
CACCGAGAAGCGTCGCGCCAATTCGAGGGGGAGCAAAGCTAATGCTCACTTTCGAGTCCGCCGACATGACTCTGCGTGTAGAGCTCCAGTCCGATCTGTCCGATCAGGTCGAGCTGTGTCTCCAGGAAATCGATGTGATGTTCCTCGTCCTTCATCAGAACCTCAAACAGGTCCCGCGAGACATAATCCCGGACGCTGCGGCAGTGAGTCGCCGCCTCCTCATAGAGCGAACGGGCGCTGATCTCGAGCGCGAGATCACCCTCGATGATTTCCTTGACGTTCTGGCCGATCCGGTAAGGGATCGAGCAACTTCACGAAGGCCGTTCAACACATGGCACCGCGCGAGTTCTGGCGTGGAACGCCATGGTTCGTGGCCCAGAAGTTCGCCGGGTCGATGGTCCTAAGCACCCTCGCTGCAAGCCGGCCGATAAAATGTCAGCACACCTTCCCGCTCCATTAGCAGCGACATTGCGAAACGCCCTAGGATTTCTCTGGGCCCTTTGGGCGGGGGCGTTCCCCTTGCGCCGCTTCAGGAGGAGCCACACGTCGGCGGTAATCCGTGGGAGTAATTCCCGTCGCCTTCCGGAACGCCGTGGCGAACGCGTTAGGACGGCTGAAGCCTACCGCCAGACCGATTTCCGTCATCGAGCCTGCGCGGTTTGCCAGCAGTACCTTAGCGTGCTCAACACGACGGTTGGTCTGGTACCGATGTGGCGGCATTCCGAGAGATTGCTTGAATACCCGGCAGAAATGATACGGGCTCAGACGAACGAGCTGCGCCAACGTGCCAATCGGTATCCGCTCATTGAGATGTTCCTGGATATAGGCAGTGGTGAGTCGTTGCTGCCACGGTGCAAGGCCACCTTGGAGTTGAGGTTGAATGCTGGGCATCCCACAAGTGAAACGCACGACTTCGTGTATGAGCAGAGTACCGAGACTCCCGAAGTAGATCGGGTCTCCTGCAGAGCTATCGACGAACGTCTTCAGCTTGAGCGCGGTGTGCCATAGCGTTTCGTCTTCGAATAGTAGGCGTGGAGCGTCCGGTAGGCCGGTGAGACCACGCTTAGAAAGAGCCTTCAGCTTCTCAGGTTCGAAGTAGAAGTACATGAGCCGCATCTGCGACCCGCGCGGCTCGTGCCAATCGTGAAATTCGCGGCCAGCCGGCACGAATGTCAGCTTCCGCCCGAGGTTCCGGAGCGCTGATCGCGGCAAACCTTCCACGAATGTCTCTCCGTCGCAGCGTTCCCCCTTCTCGTACATCACGAGCATATGCATTGGAGCCCGAAAATGATGTTGGGTTTTGCCTCGGCTGGTGAATCGCACAGATTCGGCCGTCATGCCGTGGCCCGTTACGCTGAGGCGTGCCACAGCCTCGGAAGGAGAGATTTCAACGACAGGATGGATCGCGTTCGCCAGGACGTGACCATCCAATTGGCGAGTTAGATCGAAAATGGAGGAGTCATGGTCGCCTCCAATGATCGGGGATCGAGTTATCGGAAGCAACACTTGTGATCTTGAAACTTGTTGCAGATCTTCAGGGCCGTGCCGCGAATGGCGTGGCTTCGATAAATTGTCGCGTAACCGGATTTGCTGGAGCTCGGCTCGCAGCGTGGAGGGCGAAAGTGGTCGGCGGCCTTCTGCCATCGCTTTTCCCGTTCGCTTGAATTGGAGTCGTGCTGTCAACTGGTCATCATTGGCTAGACGCATGGGGTCGAACTCCGGGTTCCTATTCAGGCTTTCATTCATCCAATCCGTTGTCGCGATCGCAGTACGCGTACTGGGGTAGTAGGGCCCCGCGTCAGGCCGAGCGGCAGCTTCCTTCGCCCGAAAGCTGCTACAAGCGATGCGAGGTGAGCCTGCCCTGCGACACGCAAGCCTTCAATTGCACTCGCATTTGCACGTCTGACAGGAAGGGCGAAACGGGGTTAGACTTTGGCGGATCAGGGCTGCGACTTTTGGATATCCTGGTTTCGACTTGTTTGGTGCGGGGCGTCACTTGGCCGATTCCGATTTCTGAAAAGTCGCGCACGCGGACCAATTTTGGTTAGGTCTCCCTCAACGTCACGCGCGCATGCTACAAGCCGCCCGCCATCTTAAGGCCGGAAGGCTGGCTCTGCCGGTCCTGCCCGCAACGACTGTTCTTCCACCGCCTGTTATTCGGCCTACAATATTGGATCTGACGCAATTTTGGTGCGGCTCCGCTTATTCTGCGCCGATTAGTCTGGCCTGAAGCAAATCGATTTTTCCGCGCCCGTACATGGAGCCAATACGTCGTCGGCGAAGGGCTCGGTAAAGATCTGACGTCCGCACAGAACGGCGTCGCAGCGGAAGCGCCGGGCAATGACCACGAGCTGAACAATTCGTCCCGACAGCGGCAGATCAGTCACATGGCGGCGGTAATGGCTGTCCACCCGCCGGGAAACCGTGCCGCACGACAGACACGGACCGAAACCTCTGCAAGGGCGGACCGTGATGATGGCTCGATCACCATCTTGGTAAGCACTTTCGACAACAAACCCACTAAGCCCCAGACTGGAGCGGCTAAACGATTGTTGCATGGCGCTGATTCTCTCCGAAAAAGCACCACGCGAACGTTAAACTGCATCAAACTGAGTCAGAGCTAAATTTGAACGCCGATTGACACGATGATTGCGAAGCTAATCCGGCATGGCTTGTGATCGAGGCTTCCGCCGGACGAAGGCAGTCGCGGGGTCGCAAGCGACGAACTCCAGGACTCGTCCGAGCTCTCTAAGCTTTCGTATTGGCGTCCCACCCCCTTTGGATGCCCGAGCTCAACCTGCGCTCAATTGAGCCGTTGGTGACAATCCTCTTAGTCTTAGTTTATCCGAAATGCGCACAGGTCAAAAGGAGAAAGCAATGCCACCGCTTGGAAAGTCACGGGTCTGACGAGGCCATGCGAGCGCAGTCTGTGAGGGCAAGTGTGTCTCGTCCGGCATTATTGGCGGCGAACGCCGCTCTGCTCCAGGAAGTGCGTCGATCGCTTCAAGGCGCGGCGCCAAAGTGACCATAAATGGATGGGCTGGTTCCCAGTCGCGTTCGACCAGGCGCCCGAAAACTACGCGAGGGCGTCATGACGGTTCAGATCTCACAACGAGGCGAGGAATATTTGAAGACAGCGCACACTTTGCTTCGCACTGCCGAAACCATGACTGACCAAGCGATTGCGGCACAGCTTAAGACTCTCGCCGACGACTACGAGCGGCGAGCCGAGAAGGCTTCGCTCGACGATGCAGCCAAAGCATTGGCTCAATCCGCCGAGCGCTGAATACGAGCGGCATACATGAGCTGATGGACAACTTCCCTCAGTAACTATCGGGCCGACCAGAGATCGAACTTCAGCCGAAAGGCGGCCCAAGCGTAGCAAGAGCGCGAGCTGTGTCAGAGTGCCGAAGGTTTGGTGTGCCGGCGCATATCCTTCAGAAGAAAGGGCGAGGTCCGCAGATGATCATCTTCCCGCTCATAACCATCTGGATGTGGTTCGAGGCCGCCATGGCAGTTCAGTCACTCTCTAACAACGCATTCTGCAAACTGGTTGCGGCGCCGACCGTCTTGATCTGCGACGAATGTGTCGAGCTTTGCGTGGACATCATCCGCGAGGAGAACAAGTCCTCGCTGGTCAAGTCGCGTGACGGCATCCAGACTCCGAAGGAGATCTGCCAGATCTTCGACGACTACGTGATCGGCCAGAACCACGCCAAGAAGGTGCTCTCGGTCGCCGTGCACAATCACTACAAGCGGCTCAACCACCAGACCAAGCACAACGATGTCGAGCTCGCCAAGTCGAACATCCTGCTGATCGGCCCGACCGGCTCGGGCAAGACGCTGCTGGCGCAGACGCTGGCGCGCATTCTCGACGTGCCCTTCACGATGGCGGATGCGACGACGCTGACCGAAGCCGGCTACGTCGGCGAGGACGTCGAGAACATCATCCTGAAGCTGCTGCAGGCGGCCGACTACAATGTCGAGCGCGCGCAACGCGGCATCGTCTACATCGACGAAATCGACAAGATCAGCCGCCAGTCCGACAATCCCTCGATCACCCGCGACGTCTCGGGCGAGGGTGTGCAGCAGGCACTCTTGAAAATCATGGAAGGCACGGTGACCTCGGTTCCTCCAAAGGGCGGCCGCAAGCATCCGCGGCAGGAGTTCCTTCGGGTCAACACTACCAACATCCTCCTCATCTGCGGCGGCGCTTTCTCGGGACTGGAAAAGGTAATCTCCGCGCGCGGCCGTTCGACGTCGATCGGTTTCGGAGCTCAGGTGCTTGCGCCCGAAGATCGTCGCAGCGGCGAGGTCTTCCCTCACGTCGAGCCGGAAGATTTGTTGAAATATGGTCTGATCCCGGAGTTCGTCGGCCGTCTTCCTCTTGTCGCGACCCTGGAAGACCTCGACGAGGCTTCGCTGAAGAAGATTCTGACCAATCCGAAGAATGCGCTGGTGAAACAGTATCAGCGCCTGTTCGAGATGGAGAATATCGAGCTGACTTTCGCCGACGAGGCGCTTGGGGCGGTCGCCCGCAAGGCGATCGAGCGCAAGACTGGCGTACGCGGATTGCGCTCGATCCTCGAGAGCATCCTGCTCGAGACAATGTTCGATCTTCCTGAACTTGAAGGCGTTGAAGAAGTCGTGATCTCCCGCGAGGTGGTCGAGGGGACGGCGCGGCCGCTCTACATCTGCGCCAATCGCTCTGATCGCGCGGTGGAAAGCAGCGCCATGGCGTTCTGACTCGACCCTACTAAACGACCCTGCGCGGTGCTTCGAAGTCCGCGCCAACAGTACTTACATGACCATATGGAATGATGCGGATAATATAATAGGAGTGAGACATGAATAAGGTCATTAAATTTGTCCCAAAGTCCGAGCGGGAGCGAGCTCGCCTTATTCGAGAAGCCCGAGCAATCTACGACAGCGTCTTTCCGCCGTCTGATCCCGTCCGCGAGCAGCGGGACAAGGCGTCCGCAACGCGCATCAGCGCAGACGTCGATCGCGGCGAGGGGGGCCTATCATGATCGCGATCATCGCCGTGCTCTGCAGTCTGTCTTCTCCGGCAAATTGCCACGAGCAGACCGTCACCACCTCGGACTTCGCTGACGTCTCGATGCAGTCCTGCCTAATGGGCGCACCGCAGCTCGCTGACTGGATGAATCAGCATCCGACGGAGCGCCTTGCGGCATGGCGCTGCGTGTTCGGCAAAAAGGATGGTAGGGGAGCTTAGGGTGAAATATCGGCCAGTTCGCCAACTTCTAGCGCAATGTATCGTGGCGTCGATTTTCGGAAGATCCGCTTAGTTCCGCGCAAGCCGTAGCTTCGCCAGGGGTGGAGAGGACCTTTCTCCCGTCCTTGTGCTCCACGAGATGTCCTGGTTCGCTGTCAGCTGGAAATAACCACCATTCCGCTGCTATATGAACTGCGCGTATCATGCACCGGATCATTGGCCGTGATAGTCGATGTCGAATGCCTTCTCGGTCTCCACCCTTTGGGTCTCGGGATGTGCATCAGCCTCCCTCATAAATCGATATGCTCCATCCGGACCTTCTTAAGGCTATCGGTCGCGAGCCACCGAAGAGCGTCAAGAGGTTAAGCTCCCGCCTTAACGGATTTTCCATTGCGCAAAGCTCCTTCGGCCATTGGCTGATGTCGTTCGGACCCATTCTCGTGTTGCGTCGATCATCCTTTTTCCAGTCGATAGCGGAGACGGGTTAGCAGCAAGCAGATCGGCATCGCTCTTCCGCACGTGGTTATAGACGGCCCGTCAACTGCGCATGGCTCCAATGGCGATGTAAGGACCGTTTTCCTTCGTAGTCTTGTCGTGGCGTTTAACAACTGGTGTCGGTTGTCGGCCAAGACCTGCAAGTGGACGGTCGAGCCAATCCTGAAACAGTCGCTCTATATGTGATCTCGATAGCTTTCAATCATTCTTGAACATTGACCCCTTGAGCATCGCGGTAGCGCTCCCATGCCTGCTGAAGGGGATTGAGGCCGCAGCAGGCAAGGCCTGCGATACGATCGCTTCTGAATCAAGGTCCATGATAAATGGTTATCGGATAGATAGTCGCAGGGCATTTCCCTTTATCCGGCGGCGACGGCATCCTCCAACTAATTCGCAATTTGCCTTTAAGGCCGCTGTGCTGTGGCACACAGCCTCGGGTGGGTCGGCCGTCTATGACGATAGTTCAAGACGCTTTAGAGTCGTTGTGAGGTTGGCGATGGACTTTGATCCAGTCGTCTTTTCCCGATTGCAATTTGCTTGGGTAATCGGTTGGCACATTCTGCTTCCCGCTTTCACCGTCGGTCTTGCCGCCTACATCGCATTGTTAGAGGGGCTCAACTTTGCAACGGGGCGCCAAGTCTATCTTCGCGTTTCGATGTTTTGGATCAAGGTCTTCTCGATTTCATTCGGTATGGGCGTCGTGACGGGTATCGTCATGCCTTTCCAGTTCGGCACGAACTGGAGCCGCTACTCGGACGCTACCGCAAACGTCCTTTCGCCGCTCTTCGCCTACGAGGGCTTGACGGCGTTTTTCCTTGAGGCTGCATTTCTAGGCGTGCTTTTGTTCGGACGAAAGCTGGTGCCGCAATGGGCCCATTTCGTTGCGGCGCTGATGGTGGCACTGGGCACGCTCTTCTCCTCGTTTTGGATACTGGCGGCCAACAGCTGGATGCAGACGCCGGCCGGCTACGAGATCATCGACGGCCGCTTCTTTTCGACGGACTGGCTGCAAGTCATCTTCAATCCGTCATTTCCGTCGCGGCTCGCGCACACGGTGGTGGCATTTTTTATCACCACAGGTTTCGTCGTGATGGGCGTTGGAGCCTATCTGTTGCGGCGTGAGAAGTCCGCCGAAGAAGGTCGGACTATGCTGTCAATGACGCTGTGGCTCTTGACCGTCTTGGTGCCGCTGCAGATATTCCTCGGCGACCATCACGGGCTCAACACCCTAAAGTACCAGCCGGCCAAGCTTGCGGCGATCGAGGCGCATTGGGAAACCGGGCGCCGCGTTCCGATTACGCTTTTCGCCATCCCCGACGAGAAGACCGAAGCGAATCATTTCTCGGTCGAAGTGCCTTTTGTAGGGAGCCTTGTCCTGACTCACGAGATCGACGGAGAGGTCAAGGGTCTGAAGGACTTTCCGGCGGATCAGCGCCCGCCGGTCGCGATTCCATTCTTCGCATTTCGCATCATGGTCGGTTGCGGCCTAGTGATGCTTGGTATTGTACTACTTGGCGGCTGGCTCCGTTGGCGTGGTCGGCTCGATGATACGCCGTTCTTTCTCCAACTGTGTCAGCTCGTAATTCCAATCGGCTTCATTGCCGTCATCGCCGGATGGGTCGTGACGGAAGTCGGACGCCAACCCTGGACAGTCTACGGCCTGTTGCGCACCGCGGACTCGGTATCGCCGTCGTTGACCGGGTCCGACGTACTGATCTCTCTGCTCGCCTATGTGGTCGTCTATCTGTTCATGTATCCTTCGGGGGTGCTCCTCATGTGGCGCATCGTGCGGACAGGTCCGGCAACTGCTGAAGAGCCAGACGCGGCCATCGAGGCTGGACGACCCAAGGCCCCGGTCTTGGCCGGAGGGCATGTTGGTGTGGGAGATGGCGCATGACCCAGGTCCTCGACTTCGTGCCGATCTGGACACTGATCCTCGGGATGGCGGTGTTCTTCTACGTCTTGCTCGACGGTTTCGATCTCGGTGTCGGCATGCTCTTTGGCTTCGCGCCGGACACCGCATCCCGAAATACGATCATGAATTCGATCGCACCGATCTGGGATGGGAACGAGACGTGGCTCGTGTTCGGTGGGCTCGGCCTGCTGGCAGCCTTCCCGCTCGCCTTCGCCATCATTATTCCGGCTACCTATTTCCCGATCCTCGTAATGTTGCTTGCGCTGGTGTTCCGCGGCGTCGCCTTCGAGTTTCGCTTCCGCAATGGCGAGCATAAGACGTTTTGGGATCACGCCTTCTCTTACGGCTCAGGCATTGCGACGTTTGCACAGGGTGTGGTGCTCGGCAGTTTCATTCAAGGATACGAGGTCACGGGGCGGGCGTTCTCAGGCAGCTCATTTTCTTTCTTGACGCCATTCTCGATCCTCACCGGCATCGCCCTCCTGTTCGGCTATGGGCTTCTCGGCGCGGGATGGCTGACCCTGAAAACCGAAGGCGACATCCAGAGCGCGGCTCGCCGGCACGGCCGTGTGTGTCTTGTGGCCGTACTTGTAGCCATCGCCATTGTGAGCATTTGGACCCCTCTTGCAAATTCGGCCGTCGCCGATCGATGGTTCGCTTGGCCAAACATCCTCCTGTTGGCCCCGGTGCCGATCGCGACCGCGGCCGTCGCGCTCGTCACGTGGCGCGCCCTCGGCAACAGCCAGGCTCAAGTCCTGCCGTTCGCTGGGGCGATCGTGCTCTTTGTCTTATCGTATTCGGGCATCGCGATCAGCCTCTACCCAATGATCGTTCCGCACCATTTCACTTTGTGGGAGGCCGCGTCCTCCGCCCGAACCCAGGCGTTCCTTCTGGTCGGCACCCTTGTGCTGCTACCTGCGATCCTAATGTATAGTAGCTGGTCCTATTGGGTATTTCGCGGAAAAGTTCGAGCCGACATCGGTTATCACTGAGAGTGAGCTGGCTGGTTCAGCTTTAGGCATATTCGGCTTCAGCCCGATACCCGGTTCTAATGTCCCCCAGCACTCGGCTGGCTTTTGAATCACAAGGAAAATGTTCAGCTTGTTCACCGTCGGAGGAGCAGGCCGAGTTGGTAGCTATGTGACCAAACTTCTACGGAGGCGACGACAACATGACCCAGGCTCCCGAGAAGTTGCTGCTTCGTGCGCTGAGGGGTGAGCGTACCGAGCGCCCTCCGATCTGGCTGATGCGTCAAGCCGGCCGCTATTTGTCCGAGTATCTGGCCGCGCGGGCGCAGGCTGGTGGGATGCTGGACCTCTGCAACTCACCGGAACACGCTGCCGAGGTGACGCTGCAGCCGATCCGGCGGTTCCGCCTCGATGGCGCCATCCTGTTCGCGGACCTGCCCCAACTCGCCGCCGCGCTCGGGCAGACCCTCGCCTATGCCGAAGGCGAAGGCCCTACGCTTAACCCTCCGATCCGCTCGCCGGAGGATATCGTCCGTCACCTCAGCGCCTCGCGTCTGCATGAGGCGCTGGCACCGATCTATGAGACGGTGCGCCGTCTCGCGGTCGTCCTGCCGGACGACGTCACCCTGATTGGCTACGCCGGGGCACCGTGGACCGTCGCGACCTACGTTGTCGAAGGTCGCGGTGGCGGCGAGACGGAGCACGCCGTCATTCGCCAATGGGCGCTGACCGATCCGGACAGCTTCCAGCCGTTGATCGACCTGCTGACGGCCGCCGCGATCGAGTTCCTTGACCGGCAGATCGAGGCCGGCGCCGAGGCGATTCAGCTGTTCGAGAGCTGGGCCGGAATACTTCCCCAGCCCGCGTTCGAGCGCTTCTGCATCAGGCCCGTCGCCGCGATCGTGGCAGCGCTGAAGGCCAAAAATCCGAACGTCCCGGTGATCGCCTTTCCACGCGCGGCCGGCCTGCTCTATGAAGACTACGTCCGCGCGGTTCCCGCCGATTGTATCGGTCTGGACACCACTGTCCCCCTCGACTGGGCCTCGGCTCGCATCCAAGGTGACCTTGGTCGTTGCATTCAGGGCAACCTCGATCCACAGCTTTTGGTCGCCGGAGGCCCCGCCCTGACGGCTGAAGTGGGGCGCATACTGCGCGCCGCGACGGGCGGTCCCTTCGTCTTCAACCTCGGGCACGGCATCACGAAGGCGACACCACCGGATCATGTGCTTTCCGTGGTCAGGCAGGTTCAAGCCTGGCGAAGCTGATTTCTCCGCTGTTTCCTGTCGCACTGGCAAGCGGCAGCGGCTCCTCATGCGAGGCGCCGAACGGCGTCCTCCGATCAATGACCGCGCGGGACGGACAATCGCCAGTGAGATGCCAAACAGCGGACCTTAGGAACTTCCGTCGTGGGTCGAACATTGCCGTAACTTGCGGCCGCGAAGCGGACTGCTAGTGAATTCCCGCGAAGGGTTCTTATGTCGGCATCAATCCACTGGCACTCCTGGCCGGAGCCGCTCCGCTGATCTACGCGAGCGCCGCCACGGGGGCGGCGACCAGGGAGACGGCGACAGCCAGACCGACAGTCCTCGGTAATTCCATGGGGGCTTCTTCGCTGCACGCGCGCGGCATGGCGGCTCGGCGCAATAGCTTCAATCTTGTCGAGGCGGCCGCGCGTGCTCGGCCCAATGGACCTCAGGATCGGACGTAGCCGACGAAATTAGAAGTTCCCTTTGGACGTGCACTCTTTCGGTGGACTACGGGATTGTACGCATCGCGTCCGAAAGGGGGTTGCTCACGCTGATTGCGGCCAACGCAGAAAGCCTGCAGATCAGCGTGGACGACGCTAAACTGCTCACCCCGACCCAACGAAAGAAAGCCTTGCGACGCCGTCTCAGCCAACGACCTTCCGACAGATTGCAGGCGAGTTGTCGTCCAGAGCATCGGCCGCGATGATTGTCTTATAATCTGTCTCATCACGCGATGGAGATCTCGAATCTCTGGGCGCCTCCTAGCTAGGCATCGAAACGATAACTGACGGTAATTTGCGAAATCGTCTGAGGCGTGATGCAATGCTCATCGGCTCGCAGACGCCCCAATGGCATGGTCCTTCGTCGCGAGCCGCAGTCGGAAGCGAGCGAATTCGCCGCCTGCAGGTTGGCTTCGAGGAGATCGGAAATTTGAAGCTGAGTTTCACCGCCTACTGCAATCCTGGCAATTTCCTGCGTATCGCCGCGAAGCTGCTGCCTTGGCTTTGGGGGTCGACAGCCTTCGCCTTCGCACTTGGTCTATTTGGAACATTCGCCGCGCCACCCGACTACCAGCAAGGCGAGACGGTGCGCATCATGTACATCCACGTCCCCGCCGCCTGGACAGCGATGCTTGCCTACACGTTCATGGCGGTGTCTGCGCTCGGATCCTTAGTGTGGCGTCACCCACTTGCCGATGCAACACAGAAGGCGGCTGCGCCGCTTGGCGCAGCTTTCACCTTCATCTGCCTCGTCACAGGCTCCTTCTGGGGCAGACCTATGTGGGGAGCATATTGGGTCTGGGACGCACGGCTCACCTCCGTGTTGGTTCTGTTTCTCATTTATCTCGGTCTGATCGCGCTCTGGCAGACGATCGAGGACCCAAGTAGGGCGGCGCGAGCAGTTTCGATCATGACCTTGGTGGGATTCATCAACATCCCGATCGTCAAGTTCTCGGTTGATTGGTGGAACACTCTCCACCAGCCGGCGTCGGTATTTCGGATGGAGGGCTCGGCGATCGCTGGCTCGATGTTATGGCCGCTAATCATTATGGCGCTCGCATACACGCTTTTGTTCGTGACGCTCCACGTAATGGCGGTTCGTAACGAGATCATGCGACGCCGAGTCCGGCGGCTTGCGATCACGCTGGCGGCTGCGGGCGAACCCGCGATCGCTCGCATGTCGTCTGCCGAAGTGGCGTCCTAAGCAGATCATGGTGCAGCACGGCGGATTCATCGTGGCCGCTTTTCTGGTGACGGGCACCGTTCTAGCCGGGATGATTGCGGCGGTCCTCATCGACTATCGCGTTCAGCACCGTACCTTGCGTCACCTACTACTTGATCACTCGGACTCGCGCGGCCGCATATGAGCAACATCCCAGCCATGATTAACCTCCCAGCGGGCGCCACGGTCTCTCGACGCGCGCTGGGCCGCCTGTGGGTGATTATCCCGCTTCTGATCTTCTTCGGAATTGCGGCATTGCTCCTGGTGCGGCTCGGCGCCGGAGACCCGTCGCTCGTGCCCTCCGCTTTGATCGGCAAGCCGGCACCGCAGTTTGCGCTGGAGCCACTCGATGGGCTGTCCACGTCCGGTCCACCTGGCTTGTCGAGTGCCGATCTGCGGAGGGGGCACGTGACAATCGTGAACGTGTTCGCGTCATGGTGTGTCGAGTGCCGGGAAGAACAAGGGGCGCTGATGGCGTTGGCGAACGATCGGACGTTGCAGCGACAGGGGGTAAAGCTTACCGGCATCGACTACAAGGACGATCCCAGAAACGCGCTAGCCTATCTCGCCGCCAAAGGGAACCCCTTCGCTCAGGTCGGCGCTGACCAGTCCGGCCGAACGGGGATCGATTTCGGCGTCTATGGCGTTCCCGAGACCTATGTGGTCAAGGGCGATGGCACAATCGCCTACAAACTGGTTGGTGGCATCTCGGACGCAAGCCGACCTGCTTTGATGGCCGCAATTGCCGAGGCAGAGCGTCCATGACGACTGCCTTGCAAGCTCCCCATCGCCGCGCCACAGAGATAGTCCGATTTTCAAGGTCGGCGGATGGCCGACGACGTGGTGCGTTACGCAGTGGCGAAAACGGGCGGAGGCCTTGAAATATGCTCTGGGCCGTCTTTGCAATGATGACGTCCTCGATTGTGCTGGCGCTAGCCCGGTCGCTCTCTGAGCGATGCGAGGGCTTTGGCGCTCACGATTCCGATGTGACCTTCTATCGCGGCCTTCTGGCCGAGGCAGATGATGACGTCCGCTGCGGACTGATAGCACCCGAGGATGCCGTAGCGACGCATGCCGAGATCGGGCGCCGGCTGCTCGCATCACTCAACTCGGCATCGGAGGGTCGGGCGCGTGCCTCGCGGCGCCGGCGGCCGAGACGCGCCGCAGCGACCTTGGCGATCGTCGTAGTACTGCCGCTCGTCGCGCTCGCGTCGTACCTCAAGGTCGGCGCTCCCAGCCAGTCTGACATGCCGATTGCATCGAGGCGGACGGGTGGGAACTTTACCCTCGCTGCCGCGGTTCCTGACATCCACGCCGGCCAAGCCCGGGCTGACATCGCCGCGCCTCCTCCGGAGCAGCGGAGCAACGCGATCCGCGAGATGGTGGGAAGGCTCGCCGAGAAGCTCTCGAAGAATGGCCATGACCCTCAGGGATGGCTGCAACTGATTAGGTCTTACGTCGTATTGGGTGAACGCCAGAAGGCCGAGGCGGCAGTCGCAAGCGCACGTGCCCAGCTAGCTGGCGAGGTGCAAGCGTCGGCACGTATCGATGAACTCGTCAGGCAGCTTGGTTTGAAGGAGTAGACCTTGACCAGAAAGGGCAGGCGCCTCGCTATCATCAGCGCAGCAGGGTTCACTTTGGCCATCGCGATAGGGCTTATCCTGTTTGCGTTGCGTGACAGTATCGTCTTCTTCTATGGGCCGACCGAGATGGCCGAAAAGGCGCCGCCGCGAGGAACCCATCTGCGCATCGGCGGCCTGGTGAAACGTGGTTCACTTACCCATGATGGATCGTCGACTGTCGTTTTCGCAGTGACCGACCTGAAGCACGACATCAAGGTCAGCTACACCGGATTGCTGCCGGATCTCTTCCGTGAAGGACAGGGCGTCGTGGCCGAGGGCACGGTGGAGGGACCGAGCCTTTTTCATGCCGATACTGTGCTCGCCAAACACGACGAGCGATACATGCCCAAGGACGTAGCCGACAAACTCAAGCAACAAGGCACTTGGCGCAACGAAAGATCCGCGCGAGCGCAATAGCGCCGCGCTCCACGAAACACCGCAGCCGATGGGACCGAAAAGATGGTCGTCGAAACCGGACATTACGCGCTCGCTCTGGCTCTCGCCGTCGCGCTGCTTCAATCAGTTTTGCCGCTCTGGGGGACCCGCAGTGGTGATTCTGGACTCGCTTCCATTGCGGTCCCGGCCGCAATCACC
>Ga0207707_10003565_pt1 | contig 13796 bp, 13 predicted proteins | sample KBSC83BmetaG_FD_184336 | JGI IMG/M metagenome (GOLD analysis project Ga0207707, IMG submission 184336) | Corn rhizosphere microbial communities from Kellogg Biological Station, Michigan, USA - KBS C8-3B metaG (SPAdes) (version 2) | ecosystem: Host-associated > Plants > Roots > Rhizosphere ...
GGCTACAGCCTCGGCCGAGACGGATCGCATCCACGCGATACTCGATCGGCAGATAAAGCACGTCGTCCGGCTGGTGGATGACTTGCTGGACATGTCACGCATCACGGCCGGCAAGATCGAACTGAAGCGGGTACCCGTCGACCTACGGACGGTCATCGAGCACGCGGTAGAGATGAGCCGCGCGCTGATCGAGCAAGGTCAGCATCGCCTGGACGTTGCTTTGCCCGCTGAGCCGGTGGTCGTCCACGGCGACACGGTGCGGCTCACGCAGGTAGTAGCCAATCTGCTCAACAACGCGGCGACGTACATGTCGAAGCAAGGGCGCATATGGGTATCGGCCCGAGCTCGCGCCAATCAGGTCACGATCAGTGTAAGGGACAATGGCATCGGGATCCCGCCGCCGATGCTCGATCGTATTTTCGACTTGTTTACGCAGGTCGGAAATACCGATCGGCCCAAAGGTCCCGGGCTGGGCGTGGGCCTCGCAATGGTTCGCAAACTGGTCGAGCTTCACGGCGGAGAGGTGATCGCGACCAGCGCCGGCGTTGGCAAAGGTAGCGAATTCGTCGTGCACCTTCCGGCCGCAGCAGCGACCACCGTTGAGGTGCCGCCAAGCAATGTCGGTTCGGAGCGGCCGCTGTCCGGACGGCGCGTTCTGGTCGTAGACGACAACCACGATGCCGCGGACTCGCTCGTGCAACTGCTGAAAATGTCAGGGGCAGAAGCTTTCGCAACTTACGATGGCATCAGCGCGCTCGATGCTGTTCGCACGCAACGGCCCGAAGTTGTCCTGCTGGATATCGGCATGCCTGGGATGGACGGTTATGCGGTCTCGCGACGCATCCGCGAGAATGCGGAGTACGAAAACATGATCCTGGTCGCGCTGACGGGGTTTGGGCAGGAGCACGATCGCCAGCGCGCGCGCGTTGCGGGGTTCACGCACCATCTGACCAAACCAGCCGGGTGGGAGGCGCTGGAAACACTATTTGCGAGCGCCGTTTCGCCCGCGTCCGAGTCGCCTTTCCGCCTGGAGTCGTCCTAACCACAAGAGGTGAATGTCATCGATCTGAGATCGATGACTAACACTCTCCGTCGCGCCGCTCGAGAAGCAGTCCCTCGAGTACGTCGGCTTCATGCGTACGCGAGCAAACCCTTCAAATCGGTGATACGTACCTTGCGTCCTTCTACCGTAATCAGCCTCTGTGCCGTCAATTCGTGAAGGATACGCGAGAAGTGTTGCGGGGTCAGGTTCAATCGCGAGGCGATCACGCCTTTGCCGATCGGGAGCGTCACTTCCCCTTCCATGTCGTCGGGGCTTACGCGCTGCAGGTCCCGCAGCAGGTAGCCGATCACGCGCTGAGCCCCCGAACGCAGCGAATAGGCTTCCACATCGCTTATCAGGCCATGCAGTCGGCGGCTCAACCCGCCCAGAAGCTGGCGCGAGAAATGGGGATTGCACTCGATTTCGGCAAACACTGCGCTCTTGCTCACGTGCAGCAACAGGCTGTCGGAGAGCGTCTGCGCATAGACCGGATAGGGCCTCTCGAGGAACATCACGGCCTCGCCGAAGCTCATGCCCGGTCCGATGATCTCCACTACCTTCTCGGCCCCCTGTGGCGAGGTGATCGAGAGCTTGACCTGACCATAGGCGACGAGGTGGAACCCCTCGCAGGGGTCGCCTCGATTGAATAGTGTTTCCCCGCGCGCAAGGTGCAGCACGCGTGTGCCCTGAGCGATGCGCTCCAACTCCGCCGACGCCGTTTCTTTGAACAACGGCAGGTTCGCTAGAAACGCGCTGACTTTTATATCCTGCTTCACGGAGCGTGCCGAAGAGCTCTGAACGGTGCATTGGCTGCGCCATTCTGCCACAGGGGCCGCGCACTCGCGCTGCCTCGCCGGCTCGGCGAACCGAGAGAGACTTTGGCCAGCCCAGATATTTCATGAAGACGTCCCCGAACGGAGCGAATGCCACGATGCGAGCGGCTTCTACCCGATTCGAACCGGGTAGGTTTTGTACGATCGGGCTACTCGGGCGCTGGCGGCCGCTTTGCGGCCATTTGCGGCATGCCCGTCTTGCCAATAGGCATGGCTATTGGCTGCGACGGTCGAGCCGCAACTGGCTCGCAAATCGGCACGCCATCATCCCGAGTCCCTCATGAAATATCCGGGCTAACCTGCCAGCACGCTGACGGCGACGAGCAAAAGCAGGAGCGCTCCGGCGTGATGGGCCAGCGCCAGCCAGAGCGGAAACTTGAGTACCACCATCGCGACACCCAGGCCGATCTGGGCCGCCACCAGTGCCGCCAATGTCCAGCCCAGCGGCGCGCGGTCATTCCGGCGGAGTAACGCTCGAGCGAGCGCGCCGGCTGCGATCAAGAGTGCGACGGCCGTCGCCCGGTGTGCGATGTGCAGCGCAACGGAAGCCTCGGAGACCGAAGACTCGCAGACGGGCAGCGAGGCACAGGTCGCCGCTGATCGAGTCGTGCTGATCAGTGCGCCGAGAGACACCTGAAGAAGCAACAGCGCCACAATGGCTGCCGCCGGCCACCGCAGCGTCTCGCGTCGCTGCCCCGATTCTAGCTTTGCCTGGGTCGCCAGCCACCAGAGCAGCGCGGCCATCGCTACGCCACCGAGCAGATTGGCGAGAGCGATGCCGGGGCCGGCTGCGGCTGGGGTCACGCGTCCCAACCCCGCCAGTAGCACCGTCAATAGCAGCAACGCCAGCGACGTCCAAAGGATCGTCCCGCGCCGCGGTCGCATCCAGATGCTTACCGACACGATCATGATCACGACCACACCCAGCCCGCTCGCGAGCAAGCGGTGCGCGAACCGCGCGACCGGATGGTGATCGTGGGAGGGCGCCAGCGACTGCTCCTGGTAGCACGCGGGCCACGGCGTGCATCCGATGCCGGCGCCACTCAGCCGCAGATACGCGCTCACTACCGCAAGCAGCAGCATCATCGTCACGCCGACGAGCGCGAGGCGCCGGATCAGCAGCCCGAGACGCGAGCTTTGCTCGGGCTTGAGTGCGGCCTGGCTATGGCTTGCTGAATCCATGTTAAGGAGAAGGCTCGAAAGGTGCGTTAGCTTGGCATCCAACAGCAACGCGTATCCTCTTGCGAGCCTGCCTATGAAACGCAGTACTCCAATGCTCGCGGCGATAGTGGCTGGCGCCATTACCCTTGCCGCTCTCGCGCTCGGCACTGCGGCGACTCAGCCGGACGTTTGTTCGCAGCTGGAAGCGGGGTGGGGCGTCTTCAATCTTCTCCAGGCGCAGCAGCCGCTGCGCATCCTCGCTGTGTTCATGACGGCTTGCTGACGTAGCCGCTGCGCATGATTTGATTCGCACGGTCAGCGCAGTTCGTTGCTGACCCACAGTGCGGTCGCGAACAGCAGCATGGCCCCGGCCTGATGTGCAGCGGCAAGAGGCACCGGAACGACCAGCAGCAGCGTCGAGATACCGAGCACGATCTGCAATGCCAAAACGAGCGGCAGCATGCTGCACGCGACTCGTGCCCGCGTGCTCAGCTCGACTTTACGCGAGGCCAGCCAGAACAACGGCACCAGAAAGAACAGCAGCCAGGCAATCAGGCGATGGTTGAACTGCACTGCCGCCATGTTATTGAACAGGTTGCTCCACCACGGGTCGAGCATGAGGTACTCGGGCGGCACCGCGTGACCGTTCATGAGCGGGAACGTGTTGTACGCGAGCCCGGCACGAATTCCCGCCACGAAGCCACCCGACAACACCATGAGAAAGATGAGTGCTGTGATTCCGAAGGCGTAACGGCGCAGGCGGCGACGCGCAGGGTCACGTGTTCCCGTGGCCGGCGCCAGCAGGCCGAGCGCGCTCCACAGCATCGCGGCGAAGATCAGAAACGCCATCCCGAGATGCGCGGTCAACCGGTATTGACTGACCCGCGGATCGTCCACCAGGCCGCTCTTGACCATGTACCAGCCAAGGGCGCCCTGCAGCGCGCCGAGCAGGAAGATGCCGAGCAGACCCGGCACCATCTTGCGGTCGACCCGACCCCGCACCATGAAGTACGCGAGCGGCACAAAGAACACGATTCCGATCCCGCGCCCCAGAAGGCGGTGGAAGTATTCCCACCAGAAGATGCTCTTGAACTCGTCCAGCGCCATCCCGCGGTTCACCTTCTGATATTCGGGGGTCTGCTGGTATTTGTGGAAGACGTCCTGCCATTGCGCGTCGTCGAGCGGCGGGATGCTGCCCACGATCGGCTGCCACTCGACGATCGACAAGCCCGAATGCGTGAGGCGAGTAATGCCGCCCACAACGACCATGGCGAACACCAGCGCGCAGCACACCAATAGCCAGGCGGCAACCCCCTTGCGCGAGAGGTCCTGCGCCTGCGGAGAGGTACAGGCGTTTGCTGCTGTCATGGTCTGTTGCATGTCCTAATTCTAGCCATCCTCGGCGCTGCCGCTGCCGCTTTCTGCGAAAAGCTGAATCTGGATGAAATCCTTGCAGCATGCGCCAGCGTAGCTTTGCACCGGCAAGCTGGTCGCGAGTGCGGTTGCACGGCGCCTGCTCCAGCGAGACATCATCATTAAGGAGTCGTCATGGCCAATCCAGCCAATCCCGCGCAGGAAGCTGCGCCAGAGGGCGAGGAAGAGCGCATCCCGGTGATGCAACACATCCTCGATAACCCGTTTCTGCTGCTGTTTCTGGGCGTCGCGATTCCGACCGTGTTCTATATCGTCTGGGGAATCATGGAAATCGTGACCATCCCAGTCGCCAAGTAGCAGCTGTCCCTACTTCGCAGGAGCCACGCTATGAGCGCCATTCTGCCGCCCTCCAAGCGTATCTGGTGGAAGCAGCCGCTCGACAAGATCGAGCTGACCTGGATCGCGATCGCCTTCGTCTGGTCCTTGCTGTTGTTCTTCATGATGCCGTACTGGCACGTGTTCGGTAAGCAGAACCTATCCAATGAGGCGTACCGGATCTCGGCCGAGAACTATCAGAAGAAGACTCAAGAGGTGGTCGACAAGTATACGGTGCGAGACGAGACCGATCAGAAGATCCCTGTAGTCCATCCGCCGCCCGGAGCCGATGTGTACATGATCGCACGGCTGTGGCAGTGGTGGCCGATTCTCGAGCTCGAGAAGGATCAGAGCTACCGGCTGCATCTCTCGGCGATGGACTATCAGCACGGCTTCTCGCTGCAGCCGTCGAACATCAACCTGCAGGTCGTTCCCGGCTACGAGATGGTGATCACGGTGACGCCGAACAAGACCGGCACCTACTCGGTGGTGTGCAACGAGTACTGCGGGATCGGGCATCACACCATGGTGAGCCGGTTGTACGTGGTGGACAAGAAATAGGAGCGCGACGATGGCAATCAACGCACTGTTCCGGGTCGACCCCAAGAGCGGCCTGCAGTACCACCGCGACGCCGAGATGCTGATGAAGGCCAACGCCGTGGCCGGCGTGGTCTTTCTGTTGCTGGGCGGCGTCCTCGCACTGGTGGTGGCGCTCACGCGCTGGCCGGCCGTGCACTTGCTCAGCGCCGACTGGTTCTATCTGACGCTGACCGCGCACGGGCTCGACATGCTCGTGTTCTGGATCATCTTCTTCGAGATCGCGGTGCTGTACTTCTGCGCCTCGACGCTGCTGCGCTCGAGGCTCGCGACCCCGCGCATCGCCTGGCTCGGCTTCGCGCTGATGTTGATCGGGGCGATCACCACGAACGTGGCGATCTTTCAGGGCGAGTCGAGCGTCATGATGACCTCGTACGTGCCGATGGGCGCTCGGCCGCCGTTCTATCTTGGGCTCATCCTGTTCGCTGTCGGCGCGCTGCTCGGCTGCTTCGTGTTCCTGGGCACGCTCGTGATAGCGCGTGCCGAGAAGACCTACGAGGGCTCGGTGCCGCTGGTTACGTTCGGGGCGACGACTGCGGCGATCATCGCGATCTTCACGATCGCCTCCGGCGCCATCATATTGATTCCGACGTTCCTCTGGTCCGTGGGCCTGATCCACTACATCGACCCGCTGATGTACCGCACGATCTGGTGGGGCTTCGGTCACTCGTCGCAGCAGATCAACGTGGCGGCGCATGTGGCCGTCTGGTATGCCATCGCCGCCATCGTGTTCGGCGCCAAGCCGATGTCGGAGAAGGTAAGCCGCGGCGCGTTTCTGCTGTACATCATGTTCTTGCAACTCGCCAGCGCTCACCACCTGCTGTCGGACCCGGGAATCAGCTCTGCCTGGAAGATCTTCAACGCGAGCTACTTCATGTATTTCGCGATGATGGCGAGCATGATCCACGGCCTCACGGTGCCCGGCTCGATCGAGGTGGCGCAGCGCGGCAAGGGCTTCACCAAGGGGTTGTACGAATGGCTGCGCAAGGCGCCGTGGGGCAATCCGGTATTCTCGGGCATGTTCATCTCGCTGATCGGCTTCGGCTTCCTCGGCGGCATCTCGGGCGTGATGATGGGCACCGAGCAGCTCAACATGATCATCCACAACACTCTGTACGTGCCGGGCCATTTCCACGCGACAGTGGTGATCGGCACGACGCTCGCGTTCATGTCGCTCACTTACTTCCTGATCCCGAGCCTGTTCAAACGCGAGGTCGCCTTTCCCGGGCTTGCGAAATGGCAACCCTATCTGTTCGGCTTGGGCATGTATGTGTTCGCGCTGACGATGATGGGCGCGGGCACGCTCGGGGTGCCGCGCCGCCACTGGGACATCGGCTTCGCCGGGACCGCGATGCCGTACGAGTTCCCAGGAGCGGCCTACTTGATGCTCGGGCTGGTCGGCATCAGCGCCGTGCTGGCGGTGATCGGCGGCGGCATCTACATCCTGGTCACGGTCTGGTCGATTCTGTTCGGCAAGCGCGTCGAGGGAGCAGGGTACAGCACCAAGCAAACCCAGCTCAAGATGGCAGCGGCCTCTGCCATCGAGGCCCACGGCGGCGGTGCCGGTGCGATGTCCGCACCGGGGACCTTCACCCTCGCGCTCGTGTTCTTGACCGCTTTCGCGTTGTACTACTTCATCAACTGGAAGTATCTGTCGCAGGTTTGGGGCCTGAGCTGAAGGCCAAGCGACCGGTCGAGAGGTGACGTAATGAATACTGCCACTCTGAACGGCAAGTACATGCCGATGGCCACGGCGGTGCGGCACACGCTTGGGCTGTTCAAGCTTCGCATCGGAGTCGCGATCGCATTCGCCGCACTTGCCGGGCTTGCCGTGTCGCCCGGTCCCGGTCTGCCCGCATGGAAGATTGCGCTGCTCGGGATCGCCGTGCTGCTGTCCTCGGCTAGTGCGGGCGCTTTCAATCAGTATGTCGAGCGCGACGTGGACGCGCGCATGAAGCGCACGCGCAAGCGCGCGTTCGTGACCGGCGCGCTTCCGCATACGAGTGCCTGGCTCTGGCTGATCCTGGCGCTGGTCGCGGGATCGGTGGCCGCCGCCTGGTGGGCGCTCAATCCTTGGGCAGCTCTGTACACGTTCCTCGGCGCATTCGTCTATGCGGTGGTCTATACCGTATGGCTCAAGCGCCGCACGTGGCTCAACATCGTGGTCGGCGGGTTGGCCGGCAGCTTTGCAGTGCTGGCCGGAGCGGCTGCGGTCGATCCGGCAATCGGCGCCGTTCCGCTGCTGCTGGCGCTGGTGCTCTTCTTGTGGACGCCGCCCCACTTCTGGAGCCTGGCGATCGCCTACCACCGGGACTACGAGGACGCGAAGATCCCAATGCTGCCGGTGGTGGTCGGCGACGCGCGCGGCGCATGGGTGATCCTTCTGCACACGGTGCTGCTGGTGTTGGCCTCGCTGGCACCGGCGTTCCTCGGTCTCGGGCGAATCTATCTCGCGGGCGCCGTGATCGGCGGAGCATGGTTCCTCACGACGAGCTGGCAACTCGTGCGCAACCCGGGGCCGAAGGCCGCGATGAGCAACTTTCACGCGTCGCTGGGGCAGCTCACGGTGTTGCTGGTGGCGGCGATGTTGGACGTCGCGATGTGAGCGTCAGACTCCATGTCACTCGCAACAGGGTAGCAGCGCTACTCGCCACACTCGTCTGGGTATGGCCGGTCGCAGCATCAGCGCTCGCACCCGAAGGGCCAGCGCAGCAGACTCGCTCTGCCTTGGACGCGGAGGCAGCGCTGCGACTCAGCCAGGCTGCGATTGGTCGCTCGGTTGGCGATTACACGTTGCTCGACGCGGAGGGTCGGTTGGTGCGCCTGTCCAGCTATCGGGGCAAGCCGCTGCTGATCAACTTCATCTACACCGGATGCTTTCAGGTCTGCCCGGCAACCACTCGCATGCTCAAGCGGGGCGTCGAGGCCGCCCAGCGTACGCTCGGGCCGGACTCGTTCCATGTCGCGAGCATCGGCTTCAATCTGCCGTTCGATTCGCCCGAAGCGATGCGCGCTTTCGCGCGGCAGCAAGGGGTGATGGTGCCCGGGTGGGACTTTCTGACTCCCGACACCGCGACGCTCGAGGTCCTGGCCGGCGATCTCGGCTTCAGCTACATGCCGAGTCCGCGCGGCTTCGATCACATCATCCAGATCACGGTGCTCGATGCGCGCGGACGCGTGTACCGCCAGATCTACGGCGACGACTTCGCGCTGCCGCAGCTGGTCGAACCCCTGAAGGAGCTGATCACGGGCGCGCCGCGCCAAAATGTTGCCAGCGTCCTCGATCGCGTACGGCTGCTGTGCACGGTTTACGATCCCGCCTCGGGTACCTACCGGTTCCGGTATTCGCTGCTGTTCGAGCTGGCCGGGGGCCTCATCGGCTTGTCGGCGACCGCGTGGTTCTTCTTGCGCGAGCTGCGGCACTCTCGCGCGGCGGCGAAGACCGGCTAGCCGCGGTCTCGCGCTCGCTGAACCCAGGTTAATTCACCGAGGCAACGCAGGGCATACCATGCAATCGTTCGCTGCGCGGGAGCGCGCAGAACGAGGGCTCATGTTCCATACCATCCGCCTCGCTTCGCTCTCCGGCCTGCAGGCCGTGGAAGCGCTGTTCGACCGCCTGTTCGGCGCGCGGGCAAATCCGTGGCGCCATCTCGGTGCACTTGGATTCCTGCTGTTCTGGATCGTCGCGGCGAGCGGCATCTACCTGTACGTCGTGCTCGATACCAGCGTCGAAGGCGTCTATCAGTCGATCGAGCATCTGTCCCGCGCCCAGTGGTACTTCGGCGGCGTGGTGCGCAGCCTGCACCGCTACGCCTCGGACGGATTCATGGCGGTGATGGTCCTGCATTTGCTGCGCGAGCTGCTGCAGGGCCGCTTCCACAGCTTTCGCTGGTTCACGTGGGTCAGCGGCGTGCCGTTGCTGTGGCTGTCGCTGGCCGCCGGCGTGGTCGGTTTCTGGATCGTATGGGACCAGCTCGCGCAGTTTTCCGCCATCGCTTCCACGGAATGGCTGGATGCGCTGAAGGTGTTCGCCGAGCCGCTCACGCGCAACTTTCTGACGCCCGGTGCCGTCAACGATCGCTTCTTCTCGCTGCTCGTGTTCCTGCATATCGGACTGCCGCTGCTCGTGCTGCTCGGACTCTGGATTCATATCCAGCGTGTGAGCCGGCCGGATACAAGGCCCGCACCAGCCCTGACATGGGGCACGCTTGCTGCGCTGATCGGGCTGTCCCTCGTCGTGCCGGTGCAGAGTATGCCGCCAGCGGATTTGTCGATGGTGCCGGCTGCGCTGAACCTCGACTGGTTCTACCTTGCGCCCAACGCGCTCACCTATTGGTGGTCGCCTGCCGCGCTGTGGTGGCTCGCCGCGGGTCTCACTGCGGTGCTGGTGGCGTTGCCGTGGATGCCGCGCCACGAACGACAGGCGCTTGCCGTCGTCGACCCGTCCAACTGCAACGGCTGCGGCCGCTGCTTCGCCGACTGCCCGTACGGCGCCATCACGATGCAGCCGCACACCGATCGCCGCCGAGGCGCCGAGCTCGCCGTAGTGGATTCGAGTCTGTGTGCGAGCTGCGGGATCTGCGCCGGCGCTTGCCCGTCGTCGACACCGTTCCGCAGCGTCGCCGAGCTGGTAAGCGGCATCGACATGCCGCGGCTGCCGATCGGTCAGTTGCGCAGCCGGCTCAAGCTGCAGATTGCGCGCCTCAAGGGTGAGGCAAAGGTCGTCGTGTTCGGCTGCGACCATGCCGCTGACGTGCGTGCGCTGCAGGCTTCCGATACGGCGGTGGCGAGCCTGCTGTGCATCGGTCAGCTCCCGCCGTCGTTCGTGGAATATGCGCTGCGCCAAGGCGCGGACGGTGTGCTCGTGACCGGGTGCGGGGAATGCGATTGCGCCTTCCGCCTCGGCAACGACTGGACCGAGCAACGGTTGCGCGCCGAGCGAGAGCCGCATTTACGGCGCACCGTGCGGCCCAATGAGCTGCGCTTGATATGGGCCGGCAAGGACGGAGTGAGCCTCCAGCGCGAGCTCGCCGAGTTTCGCCAGGAGTTGAAGCAGGGCGGTTCTGTCGGCCGTTCCGAAGAGCAGGACTGTGGGTATGCGTAAACCGCTTGCGATCGTCGGTCAAGTCTTGTTGTACGGAGCCTTTGCCGGTTTCATCGGAGTGCTGTCCGCGCACCCCGTGTACCGGCACCTCGAGCCGGACCAGGCGCTGCTGAAGCTCTCGTTCAGCCATCCCGGGCAGCTCGCGCACGAGTGCCGGCAGCGCACGCCAGAGGAGCTTGCGAAGCTGGCACCCAACATGCGCGCGCCGATGGACTGTCCGCGCGAGCGCTCGCCGGTATCGGTCGAGCTGGCGATGGACGGTCAGTTGCTCGCTCGGCGCGTGGCAGCGCCATCCGGTTTGTCGAAGGACGGCGCGTCCACGCTTTATGAGCGGTTCGTCGTCCCTGTCGGCGAACATCAGCTTTCGATCAAGTTCAACGACAGCGTGCGCTCGGCTGGTTTCAATTACGCGCGCGAGGAGCGCGTGCGACTGAAGCCCGGCCAGGTGGTGGTTGTCGATTTCAATCCGCAGCAGGGAGGCATCCTGATCCAATGAACCCGTTCGCTCCGTTGTTGAATGCGGCGCGCGTCCTGGGACAGGCAGCGAACCCGGCGCACGTCGGGCGCGAGGCCGCGCGCTATCACATTGCCGTACCGACCGATGCACGCTCGCGTCTGGCCGCCGGATGGCTGCTGCTCGGTACCGGCGCGCTCGTGCTTTCGGGCCTATTCTCGCTGTTGCTGGTGCTGTCGCGAACGCCGGGTATCAATGCGTTGATCCCGGTCGCGGACCTATTCCATGTATCGCTCGTCGTGCACGTCGATCTCTCGGTGCTGGTGTGGTTCGCCGCATTCGGTGCTTTGCTCTGGGCTGTTGCCGGCCCCGAACGCAGGATGTCGATCGGCTGGGGCGCGCTGGGGTTGTGCGCCAGCGGCACACTGTTGATGGCTGCAGCTCCGTTCGTGCAGCGTGCGGCGCCGATCATGGCCAACTACATCCCGGTTCTCGACGGGTCGATGTTCCTCGCCGGTGTGGTGGTCTTCGGGCTCGGAGTCGCAGTGGAAGTGGCGCGCGCGCTGCTCTACGCCCGGCCGGTTGGTGCATCACTGGACGGCGCGAGCGCGTTGCGCCTCGGGCTACTCGCGGCGGCTGTCGCGACTGCGGTGGCGCTCTTTGCCTTCGTATGGTCGTGGCGCGCGCTACCGGCCGACCTAGCCGGCAAGACCTACTACGAGCTGTTGTTCTGGGGCGGGGGCCACGTGCTGCAGTTCACCTGGACGCTGCTCATGCTGGTGGCCTGGTTGTGGCTGGCCGATGCCGTGGGCGCGGCCGTCCCACTGTCGCCACGCGTGACCTTGTTGTTGTTCGGGCTGGCGCTCGCGCTGGTGTTCTGCACGCCGTTCGTCTATCTCGCGTACGACGTAACCTCGGTCGAGCACCGGAAGCTACTTACCTGGATGATGCGTGCCGGGGGCGGGCTGGCCATTCTTCCGGTGTCGTTGGCGGTCATCCTTGCGCTCTGGGAGCGAGGTCCAGTGCAAGCGCAAGCACGCCCGTTGCGCGCGGCGCTCGTGATGTCGCTCGTGCTGTTCGGCTTCGGCGGACTGATCGGATTCGCCATCCAGGGCTCCGATGTGCGTATTCCCGCGCACTATCACGGTTGCATCGTCGGCGTGACGCTCGCATTCATGGGTCTCGCCTATCACCTGCTGCCGCGCCTCGGCTTCCGTGCGCCGGTCTCGCGCCTCGCGGCCATCCAGCCGTACGTCTACGGTGCGGGCCAGCTCCTGCACATCGTCGGACTGGTGTGGTCCGGAGGCTATGGGGTGCAGCGCAAAGTGGCCGGGGCCGCGCAGGTGCTCGGCAGCACTCAGGAGGTTGCGGGCATGGCGCTGATGGGCCTTGGTGGACTGATCGCCATCATCGGCGGCCTGTTGTTTGTGGTTGTCGTGCTCGGCGCGCTGCGGCCGCACAGACCAGTGGCGTAAGTGCGAGTCGCGGAAATGGCCGATGAGCTGACGGTTGACGTGCGCTGGCTGGAGCCGCCGGAGCCGTTCGAGCGCGTGGTGAATGCGCTCGATTCGTTGCCGCCGGATACTTCGCTGCGCGTGCTCATCCACCGCGAGCCGCACCCGCTGTATCGCTGGCTGATGCGCGAGGGCTATCGCTACCAGACACGGTTCGACCCCGAGGGCTGGTTCGAGATCCGCATCTCCCGCCACTAGCATAATGGCTGCCCGCGGATTGCTGTTCGACCAGGCACCGCCACCGTCGGTGCCGCTGCGCTTTCTGCTGACTGCGCCCTGGTTCGCCATGCTTGCCGCTGCGTTGCTCGCCTGGGCCGGGCCGGATGCGGTTGCATCCCGCTGGACACCGGCGTTGCTCGGTGTCACGCATCTGCTGACGCTCGGATTCATGGCGATGACGATGCTGGGTGCGCTGTTCCAGATTCTTCCCGTCGTCGGGGGAGTTCCTTTGCCAGGCGCACGGACGGTCGCATCGATCGTCCATCCGGCGCTGGCATTGGGTGCGCTCGCGCTGGCGATGGGCATGACGCTGGGGATGCAGTGGGCCATTCGGGCGGCGCTCGCTCTGCTGGCAACCGCCTTCATCGTGTTCCTTGTCCCGGCTGCTCGCTGCTTGCTCCGAGGGGACCTGCGCGACCCTGCGCTGCGGACGATCGGACTTGCGCTGCTGGGTTTGGTGCTGGCGATCTCGCTCGGCGCGACTATGGCGACGGCATTCGGCTGGGCGTTCGCTCTGCCGCTCGTCCGCCTCACCGCCTTGCACGCTGCCTGGGGTCTGCTGGGCTGGACCGTGCTGCTGGTCGCAGGCGTGGCGCAGCAGGTGGTTCCGATGTTCCAGGCGACGGCGCCCTATCCTCGATGGTTCGCCCGAGCGTTCGCTCCGACACTGGTCGCGCTGCTGCTCGCCTGGTCCGTCGCGAGCTGGGTTGGCATGGAGTTTCTGTCCGCGTCGCTCACCTGGTTGATCCTTGCTGCCACCGCGAGCTTCGCGCTGGTCACGCTGTGGCTGCAGCGGAAAGGCCGCCGCCAGCGGCGCGATCCTACAGCTTGGTTCTGGACCCTGGGAATGCTGAGTCTGCTCGCAGCGCCGGTCGCGCTAGGTGGCGCTCAGCTATGGGGCTGGCCAGAGAACACCGCGCTGCCGTTGGCGATCGGCACTTTGACGATCGTGGGTTTTGCGCTATCCGTGATAAGCGGCATGTTGTACAAGATCGTGCCGTTCCTGCTATGGCTCGAGCTGCAGAGGGACCTGCGCGGACGGCCACCGCACATCAAGCAAATCATGCCCGAGCACTATGCTCGATTGCAGCTCTGGCTCCACGCGGCCGCGACGTTGACGCTG
>Ga0207707_10003567_pt1 | contig 13792 bp, 16 predicted proteins | sample KBSC83BmetaG_FD_184336 | JGI IMG/M metagenome (GOLD analysis project Ga0207707, IMG submission 184336) | Corn rhizosphere microbial communities from Kellogg Biological Station, Michigan, USA - KBS C8-3B metaG (SPAdes) (version 2) | ecosystem: Host-associated > Plants > Roots > Rhizosphere ...
TCCCTAACGCGGCATTGCGCCGGCGGGCGCGCGAGCTGCCGCGCGGCGCCGTTCGCTCCGCCCGACAGATGATCGCGCGGCGTCGAGCCAGCGGCGGGTGGTATGGAGCGCGGCGATGAGGTACAGGCCGCCTGCCGGCACCCACATGACGAGGCCGGCGAGCTGTTGGTCCTGGAGCGGCGTTAGGCCGAAGGCGTGGCCGCCCAACGCATAGCCGGCGTACCACGGCGACCGTGCGACGACGAGCAGCGCACCGAGCACCGCGGTGTGGACCGCGGTGATGAACAAATAGACGATCGACCGGCCGAGATCCCGCGACCGTCTCGGGTGCAGCACGGCGGACCAGAAGAGCACGCCCGTTCCCACAAACGACGAGTGCTGCACGACGTGGATGGCAGCGTGCGCGAGTGCGGCGTCGAACAGCGGCGGCACGTGCCAGAGCCAGATGGCCGCGCCATGCAGCAAGCAGGCCAGCGACGGCCGGCGGCCGGCTCGGACGATGGCTCCGCCGAGCGGCCATCTGCCTAACGCGGCCGCGGCTCGGCGCGCCGATGGCACCGCGCGCAGCAGCGCGAGCAAGGGCCTGCCGGACGCGATGAGAGGCGCCGCGACGGCGATGAGGATCTCGTGCTGGATCATATGCGCCGTGAACAGCCGATCGGCGATCGCATCGGCCGGGCCCACCACCGCGGCGAGCGCCAAGCCGCATCCCCCGCAGAGCGCCCAGATCTGCGCGCGGCGTGGCTCGGTTGCTCGAGCGGCCGTCACGTCGAGCACGGTGAGAACGTGAATGCGCCGGCCGCCTGCGCGATGAGCCACGCGGCGGCGAGGACGCCCAGCCCCATGCCTAACAATGACAGGAAACGCTCGGCCGATCGCGCGGGTGCGTCCGATGGGTGAGAAACGCGACGCCAGCTGCCGTACGCGCCCGCCGTGAGCGCGGCCACCAACAGCAGGCAGGCGAGCGGTATGGCGAACGAGACCCAGCGATGCTGCCGCACGCACATCCACGGATTCGTCGCGAGCAGGAGGCCCTGATTCGCCAGCGCGAGCAGCGGATTCACCACCACGGCGAGCAGTGCGTGGATGCTCAGATGACGCGCGGGCCGACATAGACGATCAGGTACACCGGCAGCCAGATGCCGACGGTGAAGTACCAGTAGAAGCTGTTGTCCGCGGCATCGCTGAACGATTTGACGGGCTGCCGGCGGAGGAAGTAGAACAGCGTTAGGCCAAGCGTGTCCAGCACGTCGAGCAGCAAAAGGGACGAATGGAAGCCCACGATCATCCAGGCCGCGGTGCCGTAGGCGTTCTCATCCCATCGCACGAGCAGCGACCGAAAATCCCACCACCGCAGCACGAGGATCGCGACGGCCACGATCGAGAGCACGAGCAGCCATCGCTTGAGCGCGGGCTCATTCAGGCGTCCGCCGGCACGCGCCGCGAAGAGGGCCGGAATGACGCTCACGGCCATGAGGCCGAGATTGATGCTCGGCATGACGAGCGACGGCGATGGCGACGGTGCCGGAGGCCACGCGCCGGCGCTCTGCCGCAGATACAGGTAGCTCACGAGCAACAGCGCGATGGTCCATCCCTCGATGACCATGAAGCCGAGCGTGCCCCACACAGGTAGCTCACGAGCAGCAGCGCGATGGTCCATCCCTCGATGACCATGAAGCCGAGCGTGCCCCACCACATGAGGCTCCGTTGGCCGAACGTGACGCTCGGCAGATCGGCGACGGTGGCCTGGGCGCGCAGCGATGTCATGTCCGCTCCACGACCGGGCCGTTAGGCATTGCCACGCGCTCGCGCTCGATCGGCCGGCTGCTCTCCCAGCCCCAGCCGAAGAGGCCGATGCACGAGAGCGCGGTGCCGATCAGGACCCAGTACGGCCGGAAAATGGACCCGATGAACACGACGCCCATGCACAACGCGAGGTAGAAGGGCCAGAAGGAGCCGTGCGGCGAGCTGTGGCGCGCGTCCGGTCGCGCGTCGAACGTCGTGGTGATCAGTATCTCGCGCCGGTCGGTGCGAAGCCCCGTCACGACCGGCAATGCGCCGGACGTCTCCCACAACGGGTGGGCGCTCGAGACGACGGGCGCGTGCACGAAGTTGTAGGGCGGCGGCGGCGACGCGACCGCCCATTCGAGTCCCGGCGCGCCCCAGGGGTCGGCGCCGGCGTTCGCGCCAGCCACCCAACTTCGAACGACATTGATCAGGAACAGGACGACGCTCACGGCCAACGTCGCCGCGCCGATCGATGCGAGCAGGTTGAGCGGGCCCCAGCCGGTGGACGCGAGGTACGTGTAGATGCGGCGCGGCATGCCGTCGAGGCCGAGGATGTGCATCGGGAAGAACGTGACGTTGGTCCCGATAAGGAACAGCCAAAAGTGCCACTTGCCTAACCCATCGCCGAGCAGGCGGCCCGTGAATTTCGGAAACCAGAAGTAGAGGCCGGCGAAGAGCGGCATCACCGCGCCGCCGATCAGCACGTAGTGCAAGTGGGCGACCACGAAGAACGTGTCGTGCGCCTGGCGGTCGAACGGCACCGACGCGAGCATGACGCCGGTGATCCCGCCGTTGATGAACGTGAACAGGAAGCCCAGGACGAACAGCATGGGGACAGTTAGGCGCGGGCGGCCGGTCCACATGGTAGCGATCCAGCAGAAGATCTGCACGGCCGTCGGGATGGCGATGACCAGGCTGGCGGCGGTGAACAGGCTCTCGCCGAGCTCGGGCAGCGGCGTCGCGAACATGTGATGGACCCAGAGCCCGAAGGCGAAGAACGCCGTGGCGATGTTCGCCATCACGATCGCGCCGTACCCGACGACGGGCCGCCGGCAGAACGTCTCCACGATCGGCGTCACCATGCCTAACGCAGGCAGAAAGATGATGTATACCTCGGGGTGGCCGAAGAACCAGAAGATGTGCTGCCACAACAGGGCGTCGCCGCCGCGCGCCGGAATGAACCACTGCATGTGGATCGCGCGGTCGGCGGCCAGCATCAGCGTGCTGCCGGCGGCCACCGCCGGCATCGCGAACACGATCATGAACGCGACCACGAGCTGCGCCCACACGAAGAGCGGGATGCGGTCCACCGACATCCCGGGCGCGCGCATCTTGAACACCGTCACGATGATGTTGACCGCCGCGCACAGTGCCGCGATCTCCGTGAACGTCACCAGCTGGGCCCATACATCCACGCGGTGCCCCGGCGCGTACAGCGTCTCCGACAGCGGCACATAGGCGAACCAGCCGGTGTCGGGTGCGTGGTTCGTGAGCAGCGCGACGTACAACAACCCGATGCCAACGCAGTACGTCCAATACCCGAACGCATTGAGTCGCGGGAAGGCCACGCTTCGCGCGCCGACCATGAGGGGCACGAAGTACAGTCCCATCGCCGTCATCATCGGGACAGCGAAGAGAAACATCATCGTCGTGCCGTGCGTCGTGAAAATCTGGTTGTAGCGATCTGCCCCGAGGAACGCGTTCTCCGGCCGAGCCAATTGCGTCCGCATGAGGGCTGCTTCGATGCCCCCGGCGAGAAACATCGCGAACGCGGTGACCACATAACGTCGCCCGATCGACTTGTGATCGACGGTGCACAACCATCCCCAGAATCCGGGTTGGTCGCGCCAAGTGCGTTCGAGCGCATCCGCGTCTCGTGCGATGTCGCCCGCCTCGAGCGTCACGGGGCCGGGGGCGTCGCTGCCTAACGAGCTCACTTGAGCGTCTCCAGATAGGCCACGAGCGCACGCATGTCGGCGGCGGAGAGGTGAAAGGCCGGCATGCGCGCGCCCGGTTTGATCACCGATGGATCGAAGATCCATCGCGCGAGGTTCTCCGGCGTGTTGTCGAGGACCCCGGCCGCGAGCGTTCGACGCGCCGCGACATGCGTGAGGTCGGGTGCTGCCGCGCCGCCGGCGTCAGTGCCGGCGATCCGGTGGCAGAGCGGACACCCATTGCGCATGAACACCGTGTCGCCCCGAGCCGCCTCGGCGTCGGTCGGCGGCTCCGCCGGCTGCGACGTCTTGGCGAGCCACGCGTTGTATTCGGCTTTCGGTTGGGCGACGACGAAGAACGCCATCTTCGCGTGCGCGAGTCCGCAAAACTCCGCGCACTGGCCGCGATAGACGCCCGGGGTATCGGCCCGAAACCAGAGCGCACTCCGGTACCCTGGGATCAGATCGCTCTTGCCGTTCAGGTTAGGCGCCCAGAAGCTGTGGATCACGTCATCGGATGCAAGCCTTAAATGGATTGGCACGCCGACCGGTACGTGAATTTCGTTGGCCGTGGTCACGAGCTTCGTGGGATCGGCGCTGGAGTAGCGCACTTCCCACCACCATCGGTGGCCCGTCACTTCGATCACCAGCCGGTCGGCATCGTGCTGGGCGAGTGCGTGCCCAACGGCGAAGCTGTACACCAGCACCGCGGCAAGAACGATTGCCGTGGCCAGCACGGCGGCGATCACGATGCGCCCGGCGCGTCGCGTCACCGTGGGCGTGTCGCGAATGACGTCTCGCGATGCATCACCGCTCTTCGCGAGCGCGGCGCGAACCGCGACCGTTGCGACGCCGAGCCAGATGATGAGGCCGGCACCGAACATCCACCACCACAGTCGCGTCACCGCAGCCGCTTCGGGCGAGGCGGGAGCGAAGATCGAGTGCATCTGTCCAACCGGCTTCTCGTGGTTTCCAGGGCGGCAAGCGCGAGTTTCGTGCCCGGCAACCATTGCGCGTCGATTCACAAGCGCGGTTCACGGATTGCAGCGCTGCTCGGACTCCGTGAGGCAGCCCAATAGCAGGGAGGACCGATGAACACACTCCAAGGGATGAAGGTCGCGATTCTCGTCGAGAACGGATTCGAGCAGGTCGAGCTCGAGAAGCCGCGCGAAGCGCTCGATGACGAAGGAGCGGAAACGCACATCGTCTCGCCGCGCTCGGGGCGCGTGCGCGGATGGCAATCCAAAGAGTGGGGCGACGAGCTACCGGTAGACGTACCGCTCGATGACGCGCGCGCGGATGACTATGACGCGCTGCTCTTACCCGGCGGCGTCATGAACCCTGATGCCTTGCGTTGGCAACCAAAGGCCGTCGAGTTCGTGAAGGCGTTCTTCGACGCCGGCAAACCGGTCGCCGTCATTTGCCATGGTCCGTGGACGGGGATCGGTCGCCGTCATTTGCCATGGTCCGTGGATGGTGATCGAAGCCGGCGCTGTGAAGGGACGGCGCATCACGTCATGGCCATCGCTCAAAACCGATCTCAAGAACGCAGGCGCGCAGTGGGTGGATGAACAGGTCGTCGTCGATGGAAACATGGTATCGAGCCGGAAGCCCGATGACATTCCGGCCTTCAACGACGCGATGGTCACACTCTTCAGCACGGCCATGCACCACGCCGCGCACAGCGAGTAGTCGATTGTTCAGGGTGCGCGGCGCAGTGCCGCCCGGCAAAGCCGCTCGTTAGGCGGTTGGGCGCGGGCGCTTGTCGGACGTCGACCGGCGAGTGGTTGTGCGAGTGGACGTCGACCTCCGCTCCGACCGGTCGGCGTTCGACGCGCGCTCGCGGTCGACTTCCGTGTCCTGCGCCGCCTCTTCGTTGATCGACTCGGTGGCCAGCTCCGTCAACTTCTCATCGGCCGCCTTCTCCTCACCGAGTGTTTGCTCGAGCAGCTCGACGTGGTCGTTGAAGCCGAGTTGGTCGGCCCAAGTGCGCACACTGCCGTACGCGGCGATCTCGTAGTGCTCCACCCGTTGCGCCGCCGCGATGATGCCGGCGTCGAGGACTTGGGGCTCCGGGTCCTCCTCGATGAGCTCGGCGCCCTCGGACAGCACGCCCTCCATACCGTGACAGGTTTTGCCCTTGGCATTCTTGCCCAGGTACTCGAAGATCTGCTCGAGTCGTGAGACATGTCCCTCAGTCTCTTGCCGGTGGGATTCGAGCGCCTCTTTCAGATCGTCGTGCGACGCCGCCTTGATCATTTTCGGCAGTGCCTTGAGAATCTGCCGTTCCGCGTTGTACAGGTCGCGGAGCTCCTCGACGTACAGGTCGGAAAGGGTGTGCGCAGCCATCGGTGCCTCCAGGAGTGAGTCGCGTCGGTCGGAGGCGTGCGTGATTGCAATGCCCGGTCCTCGGCTCGAAAAGCGCGGCGGTTACTCGCGCGGCGACCGCCGACCGTCCGCCTCGTCGGCCACGACTTCGTGATGGCGATCGGAGCCGACTCGGTGATCACCCCGGCTTGCTCGCGCCAAGCGAACCGTTAGGCGCGCTCGCCGATCGTCAACAGATGGCGCGCGGCCGCCAGGCCGGCGACTGTGGCGCAGAGCGACACTGCGACGCTGAGCACGATGTACAGCCCAGCCCGCCAATATTCTCCGGCGTCGAGCAGCGCCACCGACTCATAGCTGAACGTCGAGAACGTCGTGTAGCCGGCGCAGAAGCCCGTGGTGAGCAGCGCGCGCATCTCCGGTGTGAAGATCGACGTCGCGAGCGCGTATCGCATCACGAACCCGAAGAAAAAACAGCCGGTGACGTTGACGATGAGCGTGCCGAACGGGAACGGCGCGCCGCTCCACCTCTGGATCATCGCGCCGAACACGAAGCGTGACACGCTTCCGGCGGCCCCACCGATGGCGACGTACCAGATCATCGATCGGGCTCGTATCGGGTGAGACCCGCGGCTTCGACATGATCGGTGCGCGCGGCCAGTTCTTCGATCGAGGCGAGGGTGTCGTCGAGTCCAGCGAGCAACACCTCGAAATGGCGGCGCTGATGTTCGTTGAGCAGCGGCTGGTCTTCGGGCACAAAAAGACCCCTGCGTGAGCGTACCGTAGGAGTCATCAGCCGGAAGACCCGGCACTTGGCGGCGAACTCCATCGCCGATCATCGATTGTGCCTTCACGAGCATCATACCGTCGTCGCGCGAGGACGTCAACGTCGGCGGCGACCGGCGGCCCATCGTGCATTGCGTTAGCGCCGTCAGGTCACTGATGCTTCGGTTCTGCGACCTTGAGCTGCATGGACTCCTCGCGCGCGGCCAGCTCGCGCATGATCACGCCGTAGATCCAATTACTAACCGTGCGATTCTCGGCGCCCGAGACGCGCTATTCTCGGCGCCCGAGACGCGCTCGATGCGGAGCTTCTCGGCTGCAGTCACGCGGACTTGAACGACTTTCTTTTTCGGGTTTCGTGTCTTGGCCACCGTCTGTTTGCCTGCCGCCTAAAGGGATTGTGGCAGGCGAACATACGGGGCCGGTTCGTATCATGCAGTCATACAATGTCATATGTCGTCATACGCCCCCGATCGAATACGGCGCGCACGCGATTGAGCCGGATGCGTCTGCGACGCCGCCGGGCGGCAGAGCGCGCGCGTGCAGGCGTCGAGCAGCTCGTCCGCGCTGAGTCGCGCGAGGTCGAATGTCGAGGACGCACCGAGGAGCGTGCGGACCTGGCGGCCGAGGACACGCGGATGGACGTCGAGACGGGCGGCGACCCCGCCTAACGAACGGTGCTCGTGCTGCAGCAGCCGGAATGCAGCCAGGGTGCGCGCGATGATCAGGAGCTCGCGACACGACGCAAATCCCACCCGACGCGTGACGCGCTCGAGGTGGCGCCGCGTGACGGCCGATGCGAGCGCGATGTCTTCCACCGATTGGAATCGCCGCGGCGACGCGAAGAGCGCGTGGATGGCGCGTATGACCGACGTCGGCAGCGCGCCGAGCTGGCGGTCGATACCGGCAAGGAAGCGTTGGGCGAGCGCATCCATCGTGATGCGCACGACGAGCGCTCGGGTGGCGGCCGGTTGGTCTTCGACCCCGGCAATGAGCAGGCGTCGCGTGCCGCCCGGCAGGAGCTCGGCGGCGAGTGAGATGCCCGCGGTCGTGAGCGGCGTATAGAGCAGGACCGGAATCGCGGCGTAGCGCTCGAGCAACGCGGTGAGCGTATGCGTGCGGTGTTCGAGGCGGCGGTCGCCGGGGTCGAGCACGACCAGGTCGATATCACCGCGTTCGAGCGCTTGTGCGATCCCGTCGTGGTCGTCGACGCCGGTTGCGGCGATGACGGTTTCATCGGCGCCGAGTGCGGCGCGTAAGCGACCGAGGAGGAGGTCGGGGAGGAGGGCGACGACGATCACGAGAGTGACGTGAAGGCGGCTCGGTCGCGCGGATGTCTCATCCGTGCACTAACACGTCGCGGTCGTGCGCTAATGACGACCGGTGTGAGCGCGAGCGTGGGCCTGTCGCTTCACGCCGACGCGCCGCGATTGGAGACCGGCCGGTGGAGCGACGCAGCTCACACCGGGAGGTTCCATGCTTCGTCGTCACACCCTCATCCTCTTGCTTGTCGCGGCAGCGGTTGCCGCGTGCGCGTCACCGACGGCGCCCAGGCCGACGTCGCACGACGAACAGATCACGATTGGACCGCATCCGGACGTGGCAGTGCGTGGCCACGCGATTCCGGGTCGGTGAGTGGGGAGCGCGTGTGCGCGGCGCATCGTTAGTCGTCGGCGCGTGCGAGCGCACCGGCGATGCCTGCCGTCGCGGGCGTAGGGTCTCGCGTGGGCGGGGCACCGGGTGGTGCGCTTTCGCCATCGAGTGCGCGCAGGGCTGCGGCCGCATCGCGTGCGAGCGGCGTGAGTCCAGCGCGCGTGGCGATGCCCAGCGCGCGGCGATATTCATCGCGCGCGGCGGGTGCGTTGCCGAACACGTGCGCGCCGCCGCCGGAGTAATAGTGGAAGTATCCGGCGAGTCGGGGCGGAAGGCGCTCCGCGACGAGCGCGCGGCGATACTGCTCGAACGCCGGTTGCACACGGTCGCCGGCCGCGAGCTCCATCAGATTGATGAGCGACGTCCACCGGACGTACGAGTCCTGCGTCGTCGCGGAGATGATCAGTTGGGCATCGCGCGCGGCGCTGCGCACACCGAGCTCCGCGAATGCGGCCGCGACATCCGCCAGCGCACGATCCCGTTCCCGAGGGTCCGGCAGATTTTCGAGCGCTTCGAACGCGAGGCGGGCGGCCAGCTCGACGTTCCCCCGCAGAAAGGCGACGTGCGCGCGGCCGTGTCGTGCGAGCGCGAGCAAGTCGATGCGCCGCATGTCGACGGCTTCGCTCTCGACCGCGGACAATTGCGTGTCGGCTTCGTCCAGATTGCCACGCTCGGCCTTCACCGACGCGCCGTAGCATCGCGCGCGCAATGCGGCCGCGTGGTCGCCTCCGTTAGCCGCGACGTGCGCCGCCGTCGCGAACGCGCTTTCCGCAAGCTCCCACTCGGCGCGGTGGCGGTGGCACTCGGCGATCCTGATGTAGGCTTCGACTTCCGCGTGCGGCGTGCTATGGCGGCGCAGCGCCAGCAGCGACGAATACACGTCCAGCCGGCGCAGCGCCAGCAGCGACGAATACACGTCCAGCGCCAGCTCCCATCGCGCGCGCGCTTCGAGCGTTCGACCGAGCACGATCAGGCGCGACTCGAGGGCACCCAAGTCATCGCGCTGCCCAACGGCAACGATGAGTGTGCGGAGGGCGGTGCGGAGCTCGTCGTCGTCTACCGCCTCCACTACGGGCGCGATGGTCGCAACTCGGAGCGCGATCTCGTCATCCGTCACCGCACCGGGTTGCGCCCATGCATCCACGACGCGCAGAACGAGCAGCGCGGCGGACATCGTGGTCCAATCCGGATCCGAGTCCGATGAGAGCGCGGACAATGCCTCGACGAACGGCAAGTGCGTCGGAGGAGAGGCTGCGCTCGTGGAGTCCGGGACATTCACGTGAGCACTCCTGCCGCAGTTCCCGTCCCGTAACGCACGTTGCACAAAGCGAACGCGACAGGACTCTAGTTGCAATCATGCCGCATGAGTCCGGTTCGTCAAGTCCGGCGTCAGTCGTTCGGACAGCTCTCGGCTACGGTCCAGTTGGAGAGCGCCGACCACCACGCGTCGGCGCGCACGCCGCTCGGCCGAACGCAGCGGCGGACCGCCGCCACGCGCTCGAGATCGTAGAGCCAAAGGGCCGGCGCATCATCCACGAGCGTGCTCCAGGCGTGGGATGTCGCGGAGCGCGCAGTGCTCGAATCGATAGCCGACGCAGCGGACTCGATGGCAGCGTCGAAGGTGCGGCTCGAGTAGCCGCCGAAGTTGGCGCCTTCAGCGGAAGCGTCGGAGTCAGTGCCCCAGAGCTGTCGGGCACTCAGAGGACTCGGGTCCCAGTCCAGCTCGACGAGCGCCGCGTCGAAATTATGCGCCGAGAGCCGAGCAGTGAGGCTGGCGTTGTCGATTGGCTCGATGTCCATCCCAACGCCTATCCGCCTGAGTTGATCCTGCATCAGCACCGCCGCGCGCCGGCCGGCGTTCGCGGTGGACGGAACGAGCAGCGCAAAGCGGAGCGCGATTCGGTCGCGATCGCGGTTGGTGGCGCCTGGTGCCAGTCGCCAGCCGGCGCTGTCGAGCAGCGCCGCGGCGGCGCCGACGTCGAACGGCGGGAGCGGCGGCGCGGTACCTCGCAGCAAGGGTGCCGGAAGCGGGCCGGAAGCGGGCACGGCGCCCACGCCCAACGCGGCGGCGATGCGCGCGCGGTCTATGGCCATCGCGAGCGCCCGCCTAACGGCGCGGTCGCCCAGCACCGGGTGCGGATGCGTGCGCCGCAGCGGGTCGCGCAGGTCGAGCATCACGAGCGCGTTGGACAACGACGGCCATGCGAGCGGCGTGAGGCGGCGCGAATGCGAAATCCGCGCGACATCCGCCCCTCGCACGTACGGGAGCACATCGATATCGCCGTCGAGCGCGCGCACGAGCGCTGCCGTAGGGTCGCTGGCGATGGCAAAGATCACGCGGTCGAATTGGGCCCGCGACCGGCGATACGCCGTGTCCGCCGCCAATTCCACGAGCTGGCCGGGCACCCATCGTGCGAACCGAAATGGGCCGCTGCCCGTCGGTGCGCGCGCGAACGCACTCGTGCGCAGCGACGCTCGCGCTGCAGCGCCGAGCACGTGCTCGGGCAAGATGCGCATGTGATACGTGGCGTCGAAGAATTGTTGCGCGTGCCGGCGATGAAACCAGAACACGGCCACGCGTTCCTCTCGCACCTGCACCGAGTCGATGTTCGCGAGCAGCGGCGCGGCGGGCGATGCGACCGCCGTATCGATGTACATCGCGAATGTAAAGCGGACGTCGCGCGCGGTGACGGGCGCACCGTCGTGCCACCGAGCGTTCGGGTCGATGCGGAACGCGATCGACAGCGAATCCGGCGACCATGCCCAACTTTCGGCGAGGCGCGGACGAAAGGCCTGGTCGCCCGTCGTGCTGAGTGTCGAGTCGGGTTCGGCGAGGCGCTCCAGGACCTGATCGGCTATTACGAAACCTGGCGTCTCGGCAATGAGTGGCGGCAGGAGCAACGTGGGTTCCGCGGCGAGCGCGATGACGAGCGTGCTGTCGCGGGCCGGATCGTGCGGCGTGCCGCAGGCGATGGCCACCGCAAGCACTGCGCGGCCTGCGACGCGAAAGGCAGCAGGCTTTCGTTGGGCGTACGGCATTCGAAGCCTCACGTGATGTTCCGTCGGTACCGGTTCGAGGTGCGTTGGGCGGCAACGTACCAAGGCAAGGCGGACTCGTCCATGCCTCGTTGTACGACGTTGTAGTGCGCGCGGCGTGCAGCGATGGTGGCCGCGTTGATTCTCGACGACGGTGATCGCGCCGTGATCCACCGCGTGTTCGGGCGACGTATGCCTGTGCGCGTGTGCGAGCGCGTCGACGTGTTACGGTCGATGCTCGCAGCTGCCGACGTGCGCCTGGTTATCACCGAGCTGCGTGATCGCGTCGGGGCTTCTGTCATTCCACTGTTAGCCGACGTCGGGGCTCGCGCCGAATCGCCCATGGTGGTGGCGCGCGTATCGCTCGCGGGCGCGGCGGCCGATGATGTGATGCAGCTGGCCGCGGCGCGCGCGCCCGCGCGCGTGAGCCTGCGCGGCGTGGCTTCCCTCGGCGATGCGCTGACGGCTGCGTTAGGCGGCGATCGCGAGCCGAGTGCGGACCTGGTGATTCTGGAGCGGATCGGGCCGCTCGTGCCGCGAGCGGTGCGGGCTTTCCTGGTCTTGTGCGCAGTTGCGCCGTCACCACGGCTCCACGTTGGGCAGGCGGCGACGCTGCTCGGCATGACGCCTCGTACGATCGAGAGCCGATTGGCGCAGGCCGCCCTGCCACCGGCGTACCGCATCATCGGCTGGTGCGTGGCGTTGCACGCGGCGTGGCAACTGGATGTGCTCGGACAGCGGCCGAAACAGGTTGCCGCGAACCTGGGTTTCCAATCCGCGGCGGCGGCCGCGAATCTGCTGGCCCGATACTGCCACGCGTCACCGTCATCGCTGCGCGTTCACGGCAGCTTTCAAGTGCAGCTCCAGCGATTTGCGGCGCTGGTCCAACCCAATTTGCGCGCCGAGTGACGTTTCATCGCACCGTGTGATGATCTGGCGCGTAGAGGTGCTGTTGGCGGTACAGGGTCGAGCGCACGTTGCTCACGCGCCAACACAGGCAGGTCCGGATGTGGTATCGCCGCAGGGAACGAGAGAGCGCCGCGATGATTCGCACGTCGCGATTCGTGCGCACACCGCGGGTGCGGGCGACGACAGAAGGCGAGGAGACGGTGCTCCTCGATGTCGAGCGCGGTCGCTACTACGCGCTGAACGAAGTCGGCAGCCGCATCTGGGCCCTGGTGTGCGAGGGTCTGCCGTTCAGTGAGATCGTCGATCGCGTGTGCACGGAGTACGATGTGGCGCGCGAGCGCGGGGAACAGGACGCGGACCTGCTCATCCGTCAGCTCCTCGCCGAGTCGTTGGTCCGATGCGAGCGGTGATGCAGTCGCTGCGGCGACTCGGAGCCGGCAGCGCCGTCGGCCCGGTGAGCCTCTGGCACGACGTGGGCGCACTCCTCTGGAGCGAACGCGCACTCGTTGGGCGAGTCATCGGTCTGGTGACGCTCAACCGCGCGGCGGCGCTGGTGATGCCGGTGGCGGCCAAGGTCGCGATCGACACTGTGATCGGCGCCCATCGCCCGCAACTCATTGCCCCGTTAGGCGGCGGCGTGCTGCTGGCGCTCGCCATTGAAACGGTCACGGCCGCGCGGACGACGATGCTCACCGGCGAAGGCACGCAGCGGACGGTGACGACACTGCGCAATGAGCTCTACGCCCACGTGATCCGGCTGCCGGTGCGCGTCTTCGATGCCTCCTCGGCCGGCGAGCTGTCATCTCGCGTCATGGACGACACCGATCAGGTGCGGGGCCTGGTCGGACCGGTCGTGGTCACGATGAGCGGCGCGGTGATCATGGCCGCGGCCGCGTTGGCAACGATCGCGTGGGTCGCCTGGCCGCTGGCGATCGGGCTCGGCCTGCTCATCGGGCTCGGCCTGCTCTGTGTGATCGCGATGGTGCTGGTTGCTCGCGCGTACGCCCGCGTGTGGGCGGCGCTTGGCCTTGTGTGCGAGCGCCATGCGGCGCTCGGCGCACGACTCGCGGAAGCGTTGGTCGGTGTTCGCACGATCAAGAGTCGCGGCGCCGAGCGGTGGGAGTGTGGCGAGTTCCAGCGGCGATCGCGGGCGCTGACCGACGCGGTGCTGGGTAGTGTGCGACGCACGGCGCGGCTCACGGCGGGGATGACGGCGGCGACGGGTGCGGCTGGCGTCCTGCTGCTCGTGATCGGCGCGCGCGCGATCACAGCCGGTGCGATGACGTTAGGCGACCTCGCGATGATCGCGTATCTCACCGGTTTGCTGGCGACCCCGTTGGTACAGGCGGCCGCGATGAGCGGCG
>Ga0207707_10003570_pt1 | contig 13789 bp, 9 predicted proteins | sample KBSC83BmetaG_FD_184336 | JGI IMG/M metagenome (GOLD analysis project Ga0207707, IMG submission 184336) | Corn rhizosphere microbial communities from Kellogg Biological Station, Michigan, USA - KBS C8-3B metaG (SPAdes) (version 2) | ecosystem: Host-associated > Plants > Roots > Rhizosphere ...
GCCGATCCAGCGAAGACGATGAAGCCCGCGCTCCTGGCAGGCATGCAGAACGTCGTCTGGCAGGCGCAGCTCGTCAGGAGGTCTCAACAAGGACAGCGTCCGCTCGTTTCATGAAGACTCTGTTTCTCGTCCGGCACGCGAAGTCGAGTCGGGATCCACCGGGGCTGCCTGACGAGGATCGGCCGCTCGCCGGGCGTGGGGAGCGCGATGCTCCGAAGATGGGGCGGCGTTTGGCAAAGCGCGACGCGGAGCCGGATCTGATCCTGTCGAGTCCGGCAAGCCGGGCGCTCGCGACGGCAAAGCTCTTTGCCGCGAAGCTGCACTACAAGCCCAAGCGCATCGTCGTGGATCGAAGGTTGTATCCCGGTCGCCTCGAGGAGTTGCTCACGATGATCGAGGAGCTGGACGACGAGCTCGACAGCGTCATGCTCTTTGGGCACAACCCGGCATTGCTTCGGCTTGCACACCGTCTATCACTCACCGTCGCGCGGTTGCCGACCTCTGCCGTCGCAGAGCTCGTATTCGACACCCGATCGTGGCGGGAGCTGCGCAAGGCTCCACTGCGACGCATGGCTCTCGACTATCCCAGGAAATCGTAGGCGGCTCTGATTGGTACAGCCCGGGACGTGGATGACTTGAGGTGGCACCATGAGGCCCATCTTTGATGCCGCGCTGGTCAACCGGGTTTTCGGGGACCCGGGTGTGCTCATCGATCTGAGATTTGAGCGGCGCGCGATCCTGTTCGATGTCGGCGATGTGACGTCGCTGCCGACGCGCAAGCTGCTGCGAGTCGAGGATCTATTTGTCTCCCACACTCATATGGATCACTTCGCGGGATTCGATCACCTGCTGCGAGTCTGTCTGGGGCGCGACACGGGGGTACGTGCGTATGGCCCAGAAGGGTTCATTGCGCAGCTGGAACACAAGCTCGCAGCCTACACGTGGAATCTCGTGGAGAACTACGAGACCGATTTCGTAATTACCGCGAGCGAGCTCGGGCCCGACGGACACGTGGAGCGCGCGCAGTTTCGAAGTCGGACGGCGTTCAGGCGGGAGGAGCTGCCCGGCACCGAGGCTCCGGAGGGACTCCTGCTGGATAGCGCCTCATTTCGCGTCAGGACGGTCCCTCTCGAGCACCATGGAATCCCTTCCCTGGCCTTCGCTTTCGAGGAGGGCATTCATATCAATGTCTGGAAGAACCGCCTCCAAGAGCTGGGACTGCCAACGGGCCCGTGGCTCACGGAGCTCAAACAAAAGGTGCGTGCCGGTGCTCCTGACGATACCCCGATCAAAGTCCACTGGCGCACGCGCGAGGGGTCCCACGATGAGAGGATGCCGCTCGGTGAGTTGAAGTCGAAGGTCCTGGAGTTCGTGCCTGGACAGAAGGTCTGTTATGTCACGGATGTTGCGGACACCTCTCGCAACCGGGAGACCCTGGCTCGCTTCCTTCGGGGGACGGATTTGCTCTTCATTGAAGCGGTATTCCTGGACGAGGATCGGGAGCACGCCGAGCGCAAGGCACACCTGACTGCCAGGGCCGCCGGCGAGATTGCGCGAGCCGCCTCGGTGCGGGCCGCAATACCGTTTCACTTCTCACCGCGCTACCTTGGGCGCGAAGCAGACGTTCGACATGAATTCGAGCGGGCCTGGCACGCCTGACCGAAACGCGCTGCAGCGTGACCGCCAGGAAAACGGCGCGCAAGGAGTCGGAGCCGCTTTCGTTGACTTCGCAAACAGATGCGTCTATACGACCGTACCAGTGATCTCAGAAAGGTCTCTCTTTAGAACAAGTCTGACAACCCTACTCATACATCAGTCGCGATAAGTGCTCGGAATCACATCGGGGGGCGGTGATGAAGTCAGCAGGCGGCCGGTTCGCAGGGGCGACGATCGATCTCAAGTCGCGCGGTACTTGCAAGTGGGTGTTCGCAGTCGCTGGGTCCGCGAGCCTGTGGGCTGGAGCAGCACTGGCGCAGCAAGCAGCAGATACACAGACGACTGAGCAGCAGGGCAGCGGGGGACTACAGGAGGTCGTCGTCACCGCACGTTACCGCTCGGAGAATCTACAGCAGACTCCGATCGCCATCACCGCGCTCACCAATGTCGATCTCGAGCAGCGCCAGCTGATCAGCGTCGATGACCTTGGATCGTTCGTGCCGAACGCGTATTTCCGCACGCCGGTCAGCAATTACGGTCCCACCGAGACGATCGGTCTGCGCGGCATCACGCAGGTCGACTTCAGCTACACCTTCGAGCCGGCTGTCGCCGCGTACGTGGATGACGTCTACCACGGCACCGAGACCGGGCTGTCGATCGACCTTCTGGACCTCGAGCGTGTGGAGGTCTTGAACGGTCCGCAGGGGACGCTGTTCGGGAAGAACGCTCTCGGCGGCGCCATCCGCCTGGTGACTAACAAACCCAAGGGGGATGACACCGCTTTGATCGAGGGAACCTACGGTCAGCACCATCGCCAGGAGTTCAAGGCGGTCGGCGACTTCGCCCTCATCAAGGACAAGCTGTTCGCCCGCTTCGTCGGGTTCTCCAGCACCCAGGACGGCTTTGGCTCCTATCTGGACTTCGCCTGTGAGATGGCCTTGCAAGGCAAGTCCCAGGATGCCGGCAGCCTGCCGGCCAGTGTGAGCCCTACGCAAGGTAACGGCTGCGCACAGGGCGGCCTGGGCGGCCACAACCACCAGGCGGCGAAGCTGTCGCTGCGCTATCTGGCGAGTGACTCAATGGAGGTCAACGTTGCGGCGAACTACACCAAGCAAGCCGACCAGCCGTATCCGCAGGCGCTGCTGACGCCCTATGGCAACCTGACCACCGACCGCTTCAACTACCTGTATTCGACCGGCATCGTGTTGCCGAAGTTTGGCATCAATTTCACCGCCAGCACGCCCGGCGGGGCCGGTAATACCGACTTTCTCTCACCCAGTCCGTACACCAACTACGCGACGTTCGCGGATGCCGTCACCGGACAGAAGTACGATACAACCCAGTACCTGACCGAATGGGGTCTGCCGGTGACGGTGGACTATCGCTTCACCGACAAGCTGCGCGCCAAGCTCATTCTGGCGTACGAGAGCTACCAGTCGAACTGGATCAACGACAGCGATCTCACCCCCTTCGGTCTCACCCAGACCGACTATCAGCAGGAGCACCGCCAGTACGAGGCTGAGCTGCGCTTCAGCGGTGAAGTGTGGTCGGATCGGCTCGAATGGACCGCAGGCGCCTTCTACTACAACTCGCGCGACCGCGCCTACAACACGACCAACTTCGACGCCTTCGCCAACAGTGGGCTGCTCGGCAACTTCGTGGCAAACGACGGCTACACGGACAAGAACAAGTCCGGATTCCTCCACGGGGTGTTCAAGTTCACCAATCAGTGGTCACTGGCCCTGGGCGTGCGCTACACGGACGAGGACAAGACCAACCGCTTTGCCCATGTGAATCAGATTCCCGCGCAGACCATCTTGCTGCCGAACCCCGTGGAGATCTCGCAGACCCGCACCGACTACAGCGGCAGCCTCAATTTCCAGATGACCCCGGACATCCTGCTGTACGGCTCGGTCGCTACCGGATTCCGCTCGCCGGGGTTCAATCCGCGCATCTTCACGGCGGGGCAGCTCGGAGAGGTTCCGGGCGAGAAGGCAGTCCAGTACGAGATCGGCAACAAGGGCGAGTTTCTCGACCATCGGCTGCGCGCCAACACCGCGATCTTCTACATCGATTACAAGTCGCGTTTGACCGCGGCCAACGCCAACCAGTGCGACTCGCCGGCGGCGCTCAACATCCAGCCCTACATCCTCGGGGGTGCGGTATGCCCGGCGGGGACCTTCTTCGGCCCCGGTGGGCCCGGTGGCGGGGCGAACGGCACGACCGGATTGCCCTGGTTCCTGACGGTCGCTGCGCCCGCCAGCATCCGCGGCGCCGAGGAGCAGTTGTCGGCGAGCCCGATCGATGGCCTCGATCTCAACGTGAACTTCGGCTACAACGAGTTCCGTAGCGGAGCCTCCAGTCCGACGCAGATCGGGTATGTGGATCCCTCCGTCAAGCTGCAGCCGGAAATCACTGCGAGCGCCGGCATCCAGTACCTGTTCAACGTCGGGGCAGCCGGTACGCTCACCCCGCGCCTGGATTGGACGTATCAGTCATACATGACCAACGGCGCGATCACCGTCAAGCAGATCCACCCCGACGATATCGTGCCTGGCTATGCGCTGGTCAATTTGCGCATCACCTATATGCCGACCGATGCCAAATGGTCACTGGCGGCTGGCGTCACCAATCTCTTCAACAAGTTCTATTGGGAGCAGCTCGGAGCCGCGACCGTAGCCTGCACACCGGGAACCTCGACATGCACGAGCGCGAGGCTGAGACCTGCGGTCGCGCGCGTCGGCACACCCGGCCTGCCGCGGGAGTGGTCAGTCACGTTCTCCAAGAAGTTCTAACACAACAGGTGCGAAGCCGGGATCGTGCACGTCCCGGCGGCGCTAAGCACTCAACGGTGTCCGGAGGCGGCGCCGCAAACTGTGGAACGAGAGCACCGCAACGTTCCGAGAGGGACCCGGTGATTCGGGTCACACTGCGGTGACGCCGCATCGCAGAGGGCCCGCAGGCCGCAGCATAGAGTTCACCTGATTGCAATCGGAGACAACTTAGTCTTCCGATCTGTTGTGCGCGCGCATCACGCATGACCGCTGGCCGGTTCTGCGTTCCCATCGCCGTTCCCATCGCTCCGCGGGTCGATGCAGACTCGTAGCCCTCGTCGCCTGCTTGCGGTGCACGAAAAGAAGGGGGAGTCACAGCAGCGTCACGGCACAAGCCAGCTCAGTACCACGCACACCACTAGTCGCCGCGCCGGCTGGGACTCGCGCAACGACACACATTCGACACACGTTCGAGGGGCGGTCCCATATCGCCCCGTGCGGATCTCTTTTGCTCAATAGATCGGGGGAAACACTTCATGTCCGGGTCATGCAGTCCGACAACAGGGTTGTCGGCATCGACACGCCGCTCATCGCGTGTGTATCTGGTCGCCGCGGCCGTAGCGACGAGCCTGTGTTGCGGAACCTCTCTTGCGCAGGATGTGACTGCCCAGCAGGGGCCGCAACAGGCGGCACAAGGCGATGTGGGAGGGTTGCAGGAGGTCGTCGTCACCGCGCGCTTCCGGTCCGAGAATCTGCAGACGACGCCCATCGCCATCACGGCGTTGACGTCCGAGGATCTGGAGCAGCGCAATCTCACCAACGTCAACGATCTGGGCAGCTCCGTACCGAACGCGTATTTCCGCCAGCCCGTCAGCAACTACGGGCCGACCGAAACGATCGGCCTGCGCGGCATCACGCAGATCGACTACAGCTATTCGTTCGAGCCGGCCGTCGCCATTTACGTGAACGACATCTATCACGGCTCGATGACCGGCTCCTCAATGGATCTCGCGGACCTGGAGCGAGTGGAAGTGCTGAACGGGCCGCAGGGCACGCTGTTCGGCAAGAACAGCCTGGGCGGAGCCATTCGCCTCATCTCGACCAAGCCAAAGGGGGATGATACCGGCACGATCGAAGCGACCTATGGTCAGCATCACCGCGTGGATATCAAGGCGGTGGGCGATTTCGCCCTGATCCCGGACACGTTGTTCGCGCGCGTCATCGGCGTCTCCAGAACCCAGGACGGTATCGGCAAATACCTGGACTTCTCCTGCGAAATGGCGGCCCTGGGCACCCCGCAGCTGGCGGGGACACTGCCGCAGACGACCACACCCACGCTCGGCAACGGCTGCGCCCTCGGAACCCTCGGCGGCTACGACCACAAGGGCGTGCGGCTCGAGTTGCGTTACCTGGCCAGTTCCGATCTGGAGATCAATTTCGATGCGGAATATTCGAAGCAGGCCGACGATCCGCCGCTGCAGACGCTGCTCACGCGCTACGGCGGCGCGGGCGACACCACGAACATCGCATACAACAACGCCGTCGTCATGCCCAAGTACGGCGTGTGTTTCACGTGCGACAACCGCTTCAACTCGCCTGGCGTGTGGGACAACTACGCGACTTTCGGCGATGTGGTTACCGGGCAGCAGTACGACCCGACGCAGCGCATGACCAACCAGGGAGCTTCCGCCACGGCCGATTATCGCGTCGCCGACAACGTGCACGCGAAACTCATTGCCGCCTGGCAGAGCTACCAGGCGAACTGGATCAACGACAGCGACCTCACGCCCTTCGGCCTCACCCAGACGGCCAACCAGCAGGAGCATCGCCAGTACCAGCTGGAGTTCCAGTTGACCGGCTCGAATTTCGACAACCGGCTGGACTGGACCACGGGGTTGTTCTACTACACCTCCAAGGACCGGGACTACTATCCGACCAACTTCGACGCCGACAGCCTGCCGCAGCCGCCGATCTTCCCGTTCGGGTTGCTGCCGAATTTCGTCGCCAACGACTACTATCACGACAACAACAAGTCCGCTTTCCTGCACGCGACCTACAAGCTGACGGACATCTTCTCGTTCTCCGCCGGGGTGCGCTACACGGATGAGACCAAGACCAACCTGTTCCAGCACTACAGCTCCTATCCGCCCGATTCGGTCGTCATCCCGTATCCGAAGGGCCTCTCGCAGAGCCGCTTCGACTACAACGCCTCGGTCAACGAGCAGGTGACCAAGGACATCCTGTTCTACGAGTCGGTGGCGACCGGCTTCCGTTCGCCGGGATTCAATCCGCGCATCTCGACCGTCGGACAGCTCACCGTGGTTCCGGGGGAGGAGGCGACCCAGTACGAGTTCGGCAACAAGGCGGACTTCTTCGATCATCGCCTGCGGGTCAACACGGCGATCTTCTACATCGACTACAGCAAGCACCTGAATCTGTCGCTCAAGGAGCAGTGCAACGCTGCCAACAATCCGGACCCGGGTGTTCCGAACAATTTCCTCACGCCGTGCCCTGCCGGGACGGCGCTCGCGGGAACGTTCGGTATCGCTCCGTGGTTCTATTACACGGTGGCGCCGGCAAGCATCCGCGGCGCCGAGCTGCAGCTGACTGCCAACCCGATCGACCGTCTCGATATCAACTACTCGGTCGGCTTCAACCAGTTCCGCTCAGGCACGTCCAACCGGCTCGACCCGGCCTACATCGATCCGTCGGTGAAGCAGCAGCCGGAGCTCAACATGAGCGCGGGCGTGCAGTACGCTTGGCTCATCGGTACCGGGGCCCTGACTCCACGGGTCGACTGGACGTATCAGTCCTACGCGACCAATGGGTCGGTCAACCTGCCGCAGCGCCATCCTGACAACATCGTCCCGGGTTATGCGCTGGTCAACGCGCAGATCACCTACACGCCGCAGGCCGGGAAATGGAACGTGTCGCTGGGTGCGAGCAATCTGTTCAACAAGTTCTATTGGGAGCAGCTGGGTGCCGCCAGCACGGTAACCGGCGGCGTCGTCAATGCTGCAAGCGCTCGCGTCGGCACGCCTGGCCTGCCGCGCGAGTGGTTCGTGACGCTGCGCAAGGAGTTCTGAGATTTGTGAACGAGGGGGAGGGCGTGACCGGTCACGCCCTCCCCAATCTGCGCTACCATGCCCCCAGCATGGCAAAGAGCGACATCAGCGCCGTCGGCGAGCATTTCATTTTGGGCCTGCGGCCCACGGTAACGCTGCACCCCCTCGACCGCGCGTTGCTCGCCGACCTGCGGCCGGCCGGTATCGTCCTCTTCAAGAGCAATTTTCTGCACGACCAGCCGTATGGGGTCTGGGCGGAAGCCTATCGGCAACTGATCGCAGCTGTTCGCGCGGCGGTTGGGCGGGATCGCCTGCTGATCGGCATCGACCACGAGGGTGGACGAGTATGTCGAACACCGCCACCGATTACGCGATTTGCATATGCGGCGAAATGGACAGCCCAAGCGGAGGCCGTGGGTCGGACAATGGGCAGCGAGCTCGCCTCACTGGGCGTGAATCTGGACTTTGCCCCCGTGCTCGACATTCACAGCAATCCCAACAATCCGGTCATCGGGCTGCGCTCGTTCGGGACCACGGCGGAAGCAGTCAGCAAGGCCGCACTGATGTTCATGACGGCGCTGCAAGCACAGGGTGTGCTTGCGTGTGGCAAGCACTTCCCCGGCCACGGGGACACGGACAAGGACTCGCATCACGAGCTGCCGGTGTCGCGCCGCGATCTCGACGGGTTGAGGCAGCGGGAGCTGAAGCCCTTCGCTGCCGCCATCCAGGCCGGCGTGCCGATGATCATGACCAGTCACGTGATGCTTCCGGAGATCGACCCGGAGGCTCCAGCCACGATGTCACGGCGGCTCATTCATGATCTGCTGCGGGTGGAGCTCGGGTTCAAGGGAGTCATCGTCTCCGACGACGTCGGCATGCATGCGGTGTCGCGCCTGTTCGAGGAGCCGTCGGCCACCGTGCGGCTGTTCGGGGCCGGAACGGACTTGATGATGGTCTGCGCGCATTGGACGGACACCGAGCGCGTTCGTGAGTTCGCAGCGGCTCTCATGTCTGCATTGCGCGAAGGGAGGCTTGCCGCGGATTGGGACGCTCAGTCTCGGCGGCGCATCCGGGATCTACTCGCGCGCGCCCCGCAGAATCCGGTCGCCCCTCTGTCGGAAGACCTCCTCGCATCACACCGAACCGCAGGGCCGTTGTTCCAAGCCGAGACGGTCGAGACCGCCTAGCGGCGGCGGGACGTTCTGCCGAGGCAGTCATTCGCCGGCGGCCGTTGCGGGGTCCAGTGCCACCCTCGCCGGATCTGCGAAGCGCATTCGCATTGATGCAGCGCCCGGCGTGATGCACTTCAAGTACCTGATGCGGCGCACGGGCCTAATCCGGGCACGTCATGGACGCCGCACATGGATTGTCCCTCGAGGACCTGCTGGAGTCGCTCGCCGCGGATACGGCTTATATGCCTGCCGGCGCGTCTCCAGTACGCGCTGCGTGCGATCTGCCGCGGGCACTTCTGCGCTTCGTGCGGCCTGGCGCCAGCAATGAAGCGTGGCGCGCCTGGAGCGTCGCATCTGGACGTTGAAGAGATTGAAAGCGTCCTCGGCCAGCAGCCATAGCCTTGCAAGCGTCTCCCTTAGGCGGTAGCCCGTTGCACCAGCCAGAAGAGGGCGAGAGCCGCGATTGCTGAGGATCCCCAGCGCATGACTGTCTGCCGATAGAAGGCGGTCGCGCGTATGTAATAGGCGACGGGCATCACCGCCAGGACTACCGCCAGTTGGCCGATCTCTACCCCGAGGTTGAAGGCGACGAGGGACACCAGCCGGGCCCCTGAGGGCAACCCCATCTCCGCCAGTACCGAGGCAAACCCAAAACCATGCAGCAACCCAAAGGCGAACGCTATACGCCAGCGACCCTCGGTCACGCGCGGGAAGATGTTATTGAGCGCCGCTACGATGATCGACGCTGCGATGATCGATTCAGTGAGTCGGCTCGGGAGGTGCACCACGTTGAACGCCGCGACCGACAGAGTAATGGAGTGTGCCAACGTGAAGGCGGTCACCACCTTCAGGATGTTGACGAACGCCGGCCGTGCAATCGGCGCGGCCTCCCATTGCCCGCCGTGGCGCCTGAGCACGGCGGGCAGCAGCAGCGACAACAAGAACAACAAGTGATCGATACCACTCCAGATGTGCCAGACGCCGACGCTCAAATACTCGGCGAACGCGCGCAGCGGCTGAGGTCGCCCGAGCGCAAAGGTCTGGCCTCCGTGGCCGGGAGTGAGCACGCCCGTGTGAGTCTCTCCCCAGGCGGTCAGCGTCAACAGGCCGCGGTGCGACGGATCGATGTCCTGCAGCAGTCGGTAATCGAGGTCGAGGGAGCGTAGCGCCCCGGTGCAGGAAGCACTGAAAGGCAGCCACAGGTAGTTGCCGTCCACGCGGGCGTTGACTTGAAGCGCGTCGAAGTTGATGGCGCAGAGGCTTCCGTTGGCGGACAACGTGAGGCGATCGCGCACATATGCGGTCAGCTGCGGTTGGTGGGCCCGCGCCTCACCCCACGTCACAGAACCGTCGCCATCGGAGTCCAACCCGACGGCCAGCTCGGCGTCGCGGATGGCCAGCTCGAGTGTCCCTCTCACCTGCGAACCGTTCGTAGCGAGCGTGACAAATCCATTGCTGGAGATGTGGGCGCCTGCGCACGAACAGGCAAGCAGCAACAGGATGGCAGGCAGTGGGCGCTTCATGTTGGTGAGTCCATTAGCGGGGTGATCCGGGCATCCTCCGTCGCGTGCTCTCGCACGAACTCACGGACCGATGCCGCTGCCTCAGGCGTACCTGCTGCATTGGCGGCGCGCATGAATACCAACACATCCTCCACCTCGCGCTGGACCTGCCAGTTGGCGGCTGCCGCCTTCAAGGCCGCGCGAGGATCGTTCTGGATCTCCAGCAGGAAGCGCGACTCTTCGCGTCGATGAACGCCGTCGCCTCGTTGGGACTCGGCGGCGAACGCGGCGCTGAGGCGTGCACGACTCTGTTGGAGGCCCGGATCGCGCAGCTCCTTCTGGGCGATGGCGATTCGCAGCAACAGGGGTTCGAGACTTTCCTGCCCGCGCAGCAACGCGAGCACCTCGCGAGCCCGGTGACCTCGCAGGAGAAGGTCTGCGTAGGCCGCGCGGATATAGAAATCGTCGGGGCTGCAGCGGAGCCCGTTGCGGAACCAATGTTCGGCCGCCGCATCGTCGCCGAGACGCACGGCCATCTCGCCCAGCTCCGAGTCCCGCCAGGCCCGCTCCGCGTCGGGCATCTCCCGGGATGAAATTCGTTGAACTTGCGCATACGCCGATGCGAGCTGGCCAGTAAGGGCGCGCAGGCTCTGCCTGCACAACTCAGCGACGGCGGTGTCGGCTCTTCGCGATACTTCCCCGCACGCCCCAGCCGCCTCGTCGTAGCGCCCGAGGACTCGCAAGACGGTCGCGACAGTGAGCCAAGCCTGCGCATCGTCAGGCTTGAGGGCCAATGCACGATGCAGGACGGTGAGAGCTTGGGAGAAGTCGTGCCGGCTCTGCAACACCGTGGCATGCAGCACCAGCGCTTCAGCAGATGTAGTCGAGGGGCCGATCCAATTTTCGAGCAGCGCCTCCGCATAACCCAGGTAGCGCAGATCGCCGCTGCTGCGAGCCTGCTTGATATAGAGCTGGGCCAGCGGCAGCGCCACGTCGATCCGGTCCCGCGCCATGAGCCGCGAGCTCACTTCGGCGTGCCGAGCCCCGGCCGGGACGCTCCCGAGGACGGCCGAAGCGTTGCTGGGTATATAGGGTTCGGCGATTGCCACGCCTATTCCGCTCATCGCAAGCACGGCGGTTGCCGCCATCAGCCTCCGGCGCATTGGCATGCGCCGGAGGAATCCTCGTTCCCTCCTGATCATGGCCTGACGCTCATTGACCGGTGACGGGCATAGGGTCCGACGTCTGATCGTCGGACGGATTCACACCGGCTCCGTGGTCGAACGTCGTCGGGTCGGTCGTCTCGTCCTTCGAGCTCGCCAGCGCCTCGACCGACTCGGGCGTGTAGTCCATCGACGCGGGCGGCGGGGGTACTGCCGGTGGCGGCATCGATGAAGTCGGCGCCGACATCGAGCCGCCGGAGCCGCCTCCGCAGGCGTACAGACCGATGGCGATCATCAACAGCAGGGCAGTGTTGGGTGCTTTCACGGGGTGCACTCCTTTCAGTCGCCCGAGGCGCTGTTCGGCGAGCCTGGGATCGGCGTATTGAGGTATGGGAATACCGTCAGATAGTCCGCCGGGTTCGGCAGCGCCCCATCGGTGTAGTGCAACTGCCGCGAGGCGTCCGATGCCGGATCAGGGTCGGACTTGCCGCCGTCGAAGGGTGAGAGCAGCACGCCCATGGCGACCCGCAGCTCGATATCGACCACGTCGTCAATCGGTCGCCGCCCGTTCGGGAAGCCTGCCGTGTCCCCACCGAGCACCCCCAGATCGTTCTGCGAAGCGGCCGGTGTGGCCGGCAGCGAGGTGTTGAGGCGGAGCATCTCGGAGGCCTTGACCTTCGCCGGTTGGTTCAAGCCGCTGACGCCGGTGAGGAACGCCGCAACCAGGTCGCTCCTGGGATAGACGTTGGGGGCCTTCACCCCCGCGCCGCCGAAGAGTGCCTGCAGCAGCACCGGCAGAGAGGGGTTGGTCACGTAGTCGGCGAACTGGCCGTCATCCTTCGGCCGCGACGCGTTGAAGCGGTCCTTGTCGGGGAGGCCGATCACCAGCTCGTTCACCAGCGGCGCGCCGAGCCTGGAGACCTGCACCCAGGCGCCGCCCGTCAGGTCCGGCCCGATCGGGTGGTTGACGGCGCCTACACTGGCGACGCTCTTGTTGCTCTGAGGCAGCGGATTGAGAATCGCCGCCTGTCGCAGGCTCGCGGTCGTCCAAGCCCCGATGACCGGGTCCTTGCCGTTGGTGAGGCACGCAATCGGCAGCTCCAAGGCCAGCGAGGTGACGTTCTTGTCGCCGATGGTGTTGGGCTCGAGCGCACGCGCATTCATGCCGGCGGGCGCCAGCTCCTCCACCGGGTACTTGATGTTGACGAGGTCGAACGTCTCGCCCAGATTCACCACGAAGCCATCCTTGCGCTGCCCGACGAACACCTTGCCTGGCATGCCGCAGCCGGGGATCGTGATGTCATGGATGAAGCTGTTGGCATAACCGGCATAGTCGGGAATCGACTTGTTGCCGATGTTGTCCAGGGGCTTGGTGAAGGTCGCGTTGCCGCTGGAGGCATCGAGGATCGGCTGCGGATAGCCGTGGCGGCGGTCTCCCTTCATCAGCGTCAGCGTGTACGTCTCGAACACGTTCTGGGCGCTGGTGTCCGTCGTGCTGACCGGCCCGATGTTGCTGAGTGGAACGGGTATCGACTTCCCGCCCGCCGTGACCGCCAGGCCTTCGCGGGTGGTGGTGAAGCGGAACTGGAACGTCAGGTCCTCATCCCCATCGCCGTCGGTGTCGATATGGATCTCGTACAGCGCCCGCGGGTCGAGGGTGAAGTAGTTCGGTCCGCCATACGCATCCTGCAGCGGCAGATAGTTGGCGATCAGGGTGACGTAGCCCGAGCGTCCCGGCTCATAGCTGCGGAACATGTAGAAGTCGCTTCCGTCGACCTTCGGCTGAGTGGTGATGAACGGCGCCTCGCGATGGCTCGAGGCTCGGGCGGTTCCCGAGATGGCCATCGAGATCGCAAGTGCCGTGGCGGCGGCCACAGTGGCCGCCTTGACGACGCCAGTGGCTGCGGCTGCGGCCACGGCGGGTCTGCAGCAGTGTCGCATCGCAGTGCCCTCCCTTCAGGGTGGATTGGTAGGTCCACCCGCCAGTACGGGAGAGCGGGGCGCGCGGATGCAGGCGCCGCAGATTTCTTTATGTCGAGTGCGTCCCTCACCCCCTCGATCCTGCCCTATCCGAGTGTCTCCACGAAGGGTTTGTGCGGTGGTCACTACACCGCCTATCGTGTGAACGGCTGAGTTCGGTGCCGGGCACCGGAGGCCTGAGATGGCACTGGACCCATGCGATATCGCTGGACGACGCCAGAGACACGTGTCACGGCCGACTTGGGCAGGAGGAGGGGGAGCTTGGAAATGAAACGCACGCGCCGGTGGGTGATCTCTGTCGTGGCGGGTGCTGCCGCCGTAGTGGTGCTCGCGTTAGGGATTTCATCCCAGCTCTCTACATGCGCATATCGGGAAACCTCTCCTGCGTACTCGCCCGATGGGAAGTTCTATTCCCAGATGCAATTTACGTTGTGCGAGGACCACCCTAAATCCCGCGCTCGCCTGGTAGTCGGCTCA
>Ga0207707_10003576_pt1 | contig 13783 bp, 11 predicted proteins | sample KBSC83BmetaG_FD_184336 | JGI IMG/M metagenome (GOLD analysis project Ga0207707, IMG submission 184336) | Corn rhizosphere microbial communities from Kellogg Biological Station, Michigan, USA - KBS C8-3B metaG (SPAdes) (version 2) | ecosystem: Host-associated > Plants > Roots > Rhizosphere ...
CCTCGCGAGTCACGTCATTCGCGACAATCGCATCGAGTTTCTTGCGCTGCAATTTCTCTTTCGCGTTCGCAAGCAGATTCTCCGTTTCCGCCGCGAAACCAACAACGAGCATCCCATTCGCGCGCGAGGTCGCAACCTGCGAAAGCACGTCAGGCGTTCGTTCGAGAGTCAGCGTGATCTGCTCCTCTGATTTCTTGATCTTCTGCTCCGCGCGATGCGCCGGTCGATAATCTGCGATTGCCGCGGCGCCGATGAACACCGAATGCGTCGCGATTTCCTCTGCAACCGCCTGCGACATCTCTTCCGCTGACAATGCGCGCACGACTCTCGCGCCGGCAGGTGCATTCACGCTCGTGATACCTGCCACTAGAGTGACCTCGCCACCGCGTTTCAACGCTGCTTCGGCAAGCGCAAATCCCATTCGTCCCGAAGATCGATTCGAGATGAACCGCACCGGATCGATCTCCTCCCGCGTCGCCCCAACCGTTATCAGAAATCGTTCACCTGCAAGATCCTTCGGGCCGGAGAGAATCTCGAGCGCCGCAGCAACAATCTGCTCCGGTTCACTCAGCCGTCCCGGACCGATCGTGCCGCACGCCATTTCGCCTGCATCGGGCTCAACAATGTGAACTCCGTCCGCTCGCAATTGTTCCACGTTGCGTTGCGTTGCCGGATGCTCCAGCATCGTCGTATTCATCGCGGGCGCAATTAACACCGGCGCAGTACACGCGAGATAAGTCGAACTTAAAAAGTCGTCTGCCACGCCGTTCGCAAACTTCGCGATCATGTTGGCCGTCGCCGGAGCCACGATCAGCAAATCAGTAGTCTGCGAGAACGTGATGTGCGCGATTGGATCCGGATTGTCCGGGGCGTAGTCGTCAACAACCACGTGACTTCCCGACAGCGCGCGAAAAGTTAACGGCTGCACAAACTCACACGCACGCTTCGTCATCGCCACTCTTACAACGCATCCCGCTCGCTGCAAACCACGCAATACCTCGACGGCTTTGTAAGCCGCGATACCGCCACAGACACCGAGCGCAACGTTCTTTTTGGACGAGGGAGATTGGGGATCTGAAGAAGACATGCCGCTTAACGGAAAACGAAGATCAATGTAACATTGCTGAAAGACACGTGCAATTTAGTGTCTTCGAGTGCTGATATAATTCATGGGCCACAATGAAAAAATAGGATTACCTCCCGCAGGGAGCAAGGCCATGGCAACTATCAGGGAAAGACTCTTCGCTTTCGTATTGGCCGCTTTTTGTGCGCTCACGTCTGTTCAGGCCAAGCATACTCGACAGCGCTCGGATGACGAATTCGGTCCAGTGGTTCGTGCGTACCTTGGATATCTCAAGAACGAGCAGGAAGTGGTTGATGATCGAGTGAGCCGGCGTGAGGTGAGTGCTACCTATTATCGCCGGAATTCCAACCGAATAAGAGCTTTGCGCCTGATGGCCATAAGGATGGCGCGCGAGAGTCATAACGACTACCTGCCTGAGCTGGAAGCGGTTTCAGGAGACGAAATGAACCTGCTCTTTGGCTCCAATCCACCCCCACTCGGCAGTCTGAAGTCGGGTGAAGTGCTCCGAAATACCTTCAGATTTCTCGGAGTTGTGCGTGCAGGCGAGAACTTTTACCTCTTCGCTCGTCTCGATCCGTACGAACAGGCCGAACTTAACGAAAAAGCCTCTGCGGTTCGGCGACCCAAGTGAGACTCGTTGCCTGTATCTTTTTGGGGCACGTTCTGGACCACGAACGCCCTCCGTCTGCTGACACAGTTTTGTGGCAATGTTAAGCCAAATGATTGTTGACACAAGGCTTTTATTAGTGTAGAAATCCCATGTTAGTGGCCGCTAGGCCCATAAACCCAAAGTAATACTGGCTTTGCACGGGTTGCTAACCATCAGCAGTTTTTCCCACGACTGTTTGGCCGTCGCGGTACGCAATTAAGACCTTTGTGTTTCACTATACGGGAGGAAAGTTAATGATCAGCAAAACTTGGAGCCGCAAGTCCATCGCGACTGCTGTGGCGGTTGCCGTTTTGAGTGTTTACTCAATGGTGGTGTTGGCGGCGCCGGGCGCGAAGGCGTCAGGCGAGCTATCGGTTACCGGGCAAGTCACGGTCAATGGCCAGAAGATGATTTCCGGTGGCACGATTTTCTCTGACTCCACAATCAGCACCGCGGCTCAAAGCAGCGCTTCAGTCAACATCAGCAAGGTTGGTCGAGTTGAGCTCGCACCGAACAGCAACCTTCGCATCAGCTTCTCGGAGAAGAGCATCGTAGCAATGCTTGAGACTGGCAGTGCTCAGGTCTCAACGTTGGCAGGCACCACGGTTAATCTGACCACCAAAGACGGCACGGTTGTTGTCGATGGAAGTCAGGCGACCTCGTTCACTGTCAGTGCATCACGTGGACGCACCTCGATGTCGACTTTGTCGGGTGTTGCTCAGTTCAAGACTGGCGGAAGCGTTAAGCAAGTTGCCGCAGGTGAGAGTGCAACTGCTGGAACGCCGAAGCCGCAGGGCGACGATGACGATGGTTTGAGCGGTGGCGCGTTGGCAGTGTTGCTGCTTGCAATCGGTGGCGCCGTGGCAGGTGTTCTTTATGCCGCGTTCCACAACAACGACCTTAACTTCGGCGGCAGTGTTACCGTAGTCAGCCCGACTAAGTAAGTCGTAAGTAGCTCGGGTTTGAGAAAAATACTGTGGCACTGGTAACCAGCGCTGCGGTCAGCTAAATTGACCTTGCGGGTCACGCGAAATTCACGCGCGTGGCCCGCAAGGTTTTGATTGCCCGGAAGTAGTTAAATGCATATTGCTGTGATTGGTACTGGTTACGTTGGTCTCGTAACCGGCGCATGTTTCGCCGAATTTGGTGTCGACGTCACGTGCGTCGACGTTGATGAAGACAAGATCGACCGGCTGCTTAAAGGCGTGATGCCGATTTACGAGCCCGGCCTCGAACAACTCGTCCTGAAAAACACCCAGGCCGGCCGTCTCAGGTTTACCACCGACGTTCGCCAGGCCGTCGAACAAGCGCTCGTTATCTTCCTTGCCGTAGGAACCCCGCCAAAGCCAGACGGATCTCCGGACCTTAGTTACGTTGAGCAGGCAGCGACGTCCGTGGCTGAGTACATGAACGGCTACAAGGTTGTCGTCACCAAGTCGACAGTCCCGATCGGGACTGGTGAGCGCATTCGCAAATTAATCAGCGAACGTAAAAAAACACGCGCAAACTTCGGCGTCGTTTCAAATCCGGAGTTTCTGCGCGAAGGCGCCGCGATAAACGACTTCATGCGTCCGGATCGTGTTGTGATCGGTAGTGCCGATGAAGAAGCGATCGCGATCATGAAGGATCTTTATCGTCCGCTTTATTTGATCGAAGCGCCGTTTGTGATTACTTCACTCGAGGCCGCCGAACTCACGAAGTACGCGGCCAACGCGTTTCTCGCGACGAAAGTCTCTTTTATTAACGAGATCGCGAATCTTTGCGACAAGATCGGCTGCGACGTACACGACGTCTCACGTGCGATCGGAATGGACAAACGTATCGGCAGTAAGTTCCTGCATCCCGGTCCGGGTTTTGGTGGTTCCTGTTTTCCGAAAGACACGCGGGCCCTCGCGTCAGTCGCGAAGCAATTCGACTGCGAATCCCTCATCGTCGATGCGGTGATCGAGGCTAATCAACGCCAGGGACGCGAGATGCTTACGAAGATCCGCAAGCTGGTTGGATCACTAGAGGGCAAGACCATCGCTGTTCTCGGACTCGCGTTCAAACCCGAAACCGATGACATGCGCGAGGCGCCTGCGATCGGGATTATTCGCAGTCTACTTGAGAATGGCGTGTCGGTGCGTGCTTACGATCCAGTGGCGAAACACGAGGCGATGAAAGTGTTGCCGGAGATCGTTTATGCCGACGACGAATACGCTGCGGTGAAAGGCGCCGATGCGCTCGTGTTCGTTACAGAGTGGAACCAGTTTCGTGCCCTCGACTTGCTGCGCATCCGCGATCTGATGACGACTCCGAAGGTCGCCGATTTGAGAAACATTTACGAGCCGGAAGATATGCGAGAGATGGGCTTCGAATACGTCGGGGTGGGCAGGTAAACCGGATGCCACTCTCAGGAATCGCACTCGTTACAGGCGGCGCCGGTTTCATTGGTTCACACATCGCATCCGCGCTTATCGCCGAAGGCGCTCGTGTTCGTATTCTCGACGATCTTTCGACGGGTCATCGTGAGAACCTTGACGAGATTGGCGGCGGTATCGACTTCATTCAAGGCAGCGTCGCGGATGAAGAGCTTTTGAATAAAGCGCTTGAGGGGGTCGAGCTGGTTTTTCACGAGGCCGCCATTCCTTCCGTTCCTCGTTCCGTTGAAGAGCCACGTCAAACTCACATCGCGTCAGTTGACGGCACTTTCTCTTTGCTCGTGGCGGCGCGAGATCAAAAAGTAAGACGAATAGTCTACGCAGCTTCGAGCTCTGCGTACGGTGACCAGCCGACGTTACCGAAGTCTGAACTGATGTTGCCCGATCCTTTGTCTCCGTACGCAGTGGCGAAACTTGTTGGTGAATATTACTGCCAGGTGTTCACGAGGGTTTATGGGTTGGAAACTGTATCCCTCCGTTATTTCAACGTGTTTGGGCCACGGCAGGATCCGGGCTCGCAGTACTCAGGCGTGGTGTCCCGTTTCATCAGTGCATTGCTTTCGAATGAGCGTCCGGTGATTTATGGAGACGGGGAACAGTCGCGCGATTTCACTTACATCGAGAATGTGGTCTTCGGTAATCTGAGTGCGGCCGAAGCGCCGAATGCAGCGGGGAAGGTGATCAACGTCGCGAATGGTGAGCGAATCACGTTAAATCAACTGCTGTCGGAGTTGAAAGATCTGACCGGCAAGCAGGACGTTACTGCTGAATATCTCGAACCGCGCATCGGTGACGTGCGCCACAGTCTGGCCGACATCTCGCTGGCGCGACAACTACTCGGATATGAATCGAAAGTCGATCTGCGCGAAGGTTTGCAACGCACCATCGACTGGTGGACATCCAGCCGCTTTAACCGCTGATAAGTTTCTGTAAGCTCTTCACAAACGGCGGCCTCGCCACACCCTTATCGGTAATTATCGCAGTGATGAATTGATGTGGCGTGACATCGAATGCCGGATTATGCACCTTGACTCCGTCCGGTGCGAGCTGGTGTTCGCGTATATGAGTCACTTCCGTCGAGTCGCGTTCTTCGATCGGGATCTCTTCACCTGATGCGAGCGACAGGTCGAGCGTAGTTAGTGGCGCGGCGACGTAGAACGGCACACCGTGTTCGCGAGCGAGCACCGCGACCATATACGTTCCAATCTTGTTTGCGGTGTCGCCATTGGCCGCAATGCGATCGGCGCCAACCACCACCGCATCGACTTTTCCGCTCTTCATCACGTGTCCAGCCATGTTGTCCGTGATCACTGTCACCGGAATATCGTCTTTCGCCAACTCCCACGCCGTGAGTCTCAGACCTTGAAGAAACGGACGCGTCTCATCGGCGATCACAGCGACTTTCTTTCCCGCATCGCGTGCGCCGCGAATGACGCCGAGCGCAGTGCCGTAATCACCTGCGGTAGCGAGAGCGCCGGCGTTGCAATGTGTCAGGACGGTTGCGCCGTCGGGAATGAGTGGACCACCATGCTTTCCGATAGCACGGTTGGCTGCGATGTCCTCTTCGAAAATCGCGAGTGCTTCGGCAACTAACGCTTTCTTGATCTCTTCGACGTCGTTCAGATGTTTGTTTTTCTGGAACGCCGTGCGCATTCTTTCGATCGCCCAGAAGAGGTTGACGGCAGTCGGGCGAGTCTTGCTCATGACCCCGCAGATGTATTGCAGGTCGTCATCGAGATCCGCAACCGAAGTCCCGACTGACTGGCTCGCGCCGAGCGCGATCCCCATCGCGGCCGCGACGCCGATCGCCGGTGCCCCACGAATCACCATCTTGCGAATCGCTTCCGCTACTTCATCGTATGAGCGCAGCATCAGGTACTTCTCCTCCGAAGGCAGGAGACGTTGGTCCAACATGCACACGCCGTCTTTTGTCCATTCGACAGTTTTGATCATCGCGAGGCATCTTACTCGAAGCCACAAAAAGCACAAAATACGTCCAATATGATCTAGAGACCTATCTGTTTGACTCTCTACTGCGGCGCGTGTTAGTGTCCGCGCGTTTCGACGATCTTTAACTAAACGTCTGGGTGCCCCGAGTTGAGGGGAGAATAGGGAAGCGGGTGTGACTCCCGCGCGGTCGCGCCACTGTGATGAGAATCATTCTCTGAGCCAGGAGACCTGCCCAACGTTTTGCAGCCTTCTTAACACTCGCGCAAAGGTGTTCAGGCCCCGTGCTGTCACGAACTTCATCAAAACTATTATTAGCTTGCACGTTCCTCCTCACAATCACGTCAGCTTGCGGATCAATCCAAAAATCTTCCCTTGACGGGTCGCAACAGCGAGAGTTGATCGATGACGCGGGTAGACGCGTTTCGATGCCGGCGCGGGTTGATCGCGTTATTTCGCTCGCTCCGAACCTGACGGAAATTGTTTTCGCGGTTGGTGGTGGCGACCGGCTTGTGGGTCGAACAAGCTATTGCGATTATCCGCCCGAAGCAAAATCGGTCACTGAAGTCGGAGACACGCTTCATCCGAGTCTCGAACGTGTTATCGCACTTAAGCCGCAAGTTGTTTTGATCTCAACGGCGTCACAGCTCGAAGTGTTTACGCAACAACTCGAAAACCAGAACATCGCAGTGTTCGTCACGGATCCGCACGATCTCGAAGGCGTGTTCCGATCGATCGATCAGATTGGCGAAATTCTCGGGAAGAAGGAGCAGGCATCAACGTTGGTCCAGTCACTGCGGCAGCGAACGAACGCGGTCGAACAAGCGGTGAAACAGAAGCCGCCGGTACGAGTCTTTTACCAGCTATCCGCTGAGCCGCTTTACACCGCCGGCCATGACTCTTTCGTCACCGATCTGATGCGCCGCGCGGGCGCGATCTCGGTTACGGCTGACATTCCGGGCGCATGGCCCAAGTACAGCAGTGAGTCGGCGCTCGCGAGCAAACCCGAGGCAATCATTTTGCCCACCGGAGGATCGATGGGAACGGGTAATTCAAAGGTTGCGGAAGCGCTTCGCCAATCGCCGGCAGTACAGCAAGGTCGTGTCTACAAGATCGACGACGATCATCTTGTGCGACCTGGACCACGTGCGATTGACGGGCTCGAGGAGATGGCGCGAGCGCTGCATCCGGACGCGTTTAAGTGATGATGAATCGCGTCACCTTGCGGAAGACCATCATCTCGTGCGCGTTGCTGGCTGCGGCGTTGCTGCTCGCGATTGTGTCCATGTCGCTTATCGGAAGCGAACCATTGCCGGTGCGAGCCTCGTTATGCGCGATCGCGTCGCTGGGCAGCACGTCGTGCGGACTGACGCGCGATCAGTTCGACATACTGTTTCAAATTCGTGTGCCGCGCATTTTGCTCGCTGCCGCGGTCGGCGGTTCGCTCGCCACGGCGGGCGCAGGTTACCAGGCGTTGCTGCGAAACCCGCTCGCGGAGCCGTATCTGCTCGGGATCTCGAACGGCGCCGCGGTCGGTACGATGACGGCGCTCGTCTTCTTCGGTGCGAATGAATGGACACGGCCCGTGCTTGCGTTTACAGGTGCGTTGCTGGCGACACTCGCGGTTTATCGATTGGCGCGTGGGCGTGCGGGCTCGACACCGGAACGCTTGATACTTGCGGGCGTAATTGTGACGACGTTTCTTTCATCGGTGATCGTTTTCGTCACGACCCTGATGGATGCCACGCGAATTCGTTCGTTTACGTTCTGGTTGCTTGGTGATCTGTCGGGAACGAGTGGAGCACTCTTGCCCGTCGCGATCACGGTTGCGATTGCGGGCGCGTTGATACTCACGCTGAATGCACGTTCGTTGAACTTGTTGATGCTCGGGGAGCGCGATGCATTTGATCTGGGTGTTGAAGTTGGACGAGTGCGAGTGGTGGTGTTCGTGGTTGCGAGTTTGTTGGTGGGAAGTTCGGTGGCGGCGAGTGGATCGGTTGGATATGTCGGGTTGGTGGTGCCGCACCTGGCACGTCTGTCGCTCGGGAGTGATAACCGCATCAGCATTCCGGCGGCGGCACTCGGGGGTGCGGTGTTCGTGATCGTGGCCGACACACTCGCGCGCACAATCATTGCGCCAAGAGAGTTGCCGGTTGGCGCCATCACCGCGCTGATTGGAGCGCCGCTGTTTATTTATCTTTTGAAGAGGGCGTGACGCGAGTGGCGTTGTTAGAAGCACATGATCTGAGCATCGCTTACGACCATCGCGTCGCGGTGGCCGATCTCTCGCTGACTCTCAAACCCGCTGAGATAACGGCAATCATCGGTCCGAACGGCGCGGGGAAATCGACGCTGCTCAAGTCTTTGAATGGCCAGGTGCGTCCATCATCAGGAACGATACTTTTAGACCGACAGCCGCTAGAGAAACTGAATCGCCGCAGCATCTCGAGACGCATTGCCGTGGTGGCCCAGGAAGCTGAACTACGTTTCCCCGTGACTGTGCTCGAGTTTGTCCTGGGTGGTCGGTTTGCATGGGCCACCAATTCCGGTTGGGGTTGGGAAACTGAGCAAGACCTCAACATCGCTGATGCGGTGATCCGCGAGACGCAAATGACCGAACTGAGCGGTCGCTTGATGAACGAATTGTCAGGCGGCGAACGACAACGCGCGTTAATGGCCCGAGCTCTTGCCACCGAAGCGCCGATCCTGTTGCTCGATGAGCCGACCGCGAATCTCGATCTCTCGCATCAGGCAACGTTACTCGCTTTAGTGAGGAATCGTTGCGATCGCAACGAAGCGGCTGCGCTTGTCGTAACGCACGACATCAATCTCGCGGCACAGTTTGCTGACCACCTGTTGTTAATGAAGGAAGGACGTGCGGTGTATTCAGGAACTCCGGAGCAGGTGCTCCAACCGCAAGTTTTACAGGATGTGTTTGAAGTAACAGTTTTGGTTGATGCTCATCCGGTGACGGGTGGGCCACGCGTCACGCCGGTACACGACACCTACCGGCACCCTTGAAAACACGAGCGACATGCAGCAGGGAAGGCGGTGTAAAGCCGCCACTGCCCGCGCAACTGTAAGCAGTAACGAGGTCACTTCAACGTTTTAGTCACTGGCTGCGGCCGGGAAGACGAGGGACCGAGGCGTTTCCACGGAAACATAACTGCGAGTCAGGAAACCTCTGCGTGCGCTCATTTCAGCTCGCACTGCGACGGGCAGGAGAAGCTACGATGAATAACAGACGATATAACTTTCGAGTGTTGAGCTTTGTCGCACTCGTTTTTATTTTTACGACAGCCACGAGTGCCTTAGCACAAGATGGCATCAGCGGCACAGTGACAGACGAGAACGGCGCCAAGGTTGCCGGCGCGCAGGTGGTCCTGAGATCGAGCAGCGGAGTTTATATCAATACTTCAACCGACGAGGCCGGCGCGTTTAAGTTCGAAAATCTTCACTCCGGTTCTTACTTAGTCGAAGTCAAAGCGAACGGGTTTTCAGTCTTCACTTCCGAGGCGATCGAATTTCAGCGCGGTGAGAATAAACAAGTTAACGTTGAGCTCAGGATCGCATCGATCAACGAGAGCGTGGTGGTGACTGCAACGGGAACAGTCCAACGCGCGGATGAGGTCTCGAAAGTCGTATCGACGCTCGATGCGCAGGAGATTGAAGCTAAACATGAATTGAGTCTGGCTGAAAGTTTACGCGGAACTCCCGGTGTGCGCGTGCAACAACAAGGCTCTCCCGGATCTTTAACCACCTTGCGTTTACGAGGTCAAAGAAACTTCGATACCTCGCTGCTGCTCGACGGGCTGCGCGTACGTGATGCGGGAGACATCAACGGCTCTGCAGTGTCGTTGATTACAGATCTCGTTCCGGTCGCACTCGATCGCGTCGAAGTCTTGCGCGGCGCCGGCTCATCGATCTATGGAACGCACGCGATCGGTGGTGTCGTAAACTTGATTCCCGCGAACGGCTCGTCAGGATTTCATCTGGATGCGAGTTTTGATGGCGGCAGCCTTGCGACTTACCGTGAGCGTTTGCAAGCGTCGGGTGGTGGCGAGCGTTACGGGTTCAACGGGGGCGTGAATCGTGTCGATGTGCGCAACGGAATCGACGGCGACGATGAGTATGGCAACACAGGCTTCGCCGGACGCTTGCAGCTCAATCCCACACCTTCGATCACGATCTCGGCAAACCTCCTCGGCAACATTGCCAACGCGCGTTTGAATGACAGTCCGTTCGCATTGCCTGCGGCTTTCGGAAGCACCGAGCGTTTTCCCGCGGCAGTCGCTGGAGTGACTTTTCAACCAGACTTCAACAATCCCGATCAGGGACGGCGCAATCGTTTGCTCGTTGGTTCCGGGCGCTTCTCGCAAGTTGTAAGCGACACACTCTCGTATTCAGTTGCGTACCAACGAGTCTCGAGCGATCGTCGCAACTACAACGGACCAGCAGTCGATCCGAGATTCGCGTCGTTCGTCCCCTTTGGTGACTTCGAGTTTCAGAACGTCAACAACGGTAACGTCGACACAGTTGACGGTCAGGTGAATTTGTACTTTTCGAAATCCAATCTGCTCACGGCAGGTTTTGAGTTCGAACGTGAGTCGCTGTTCCAAAGCTCGACACCTTCGTTCACCTTTTTCAACGACACCACGGATCGTCAACGAACGTTTGCTGTGTTCGGGCAGGACCAGTTGTCGTTTCTTGACGATCGACTGCGCCTCTCGATTGGCGTGCGCGGCCAGTGGTATCGCATCAGGAGTGCGGATCGACCCGGAGTTTTGCAAGGTCGCGAAGCCGAGACCTCCGCGACCGGCGACGGTGCGATCGCGTACTTCATTCGCAGCACGGGCACGAAGTTGAGAGCACACGTGGGTAACGGCTTTCGCGCGCCTTCGCTATTTGAACGATTTGGTGAGGGAGACTTCGGTGCGGCGGGCGTGATTCGCTTTGGCGATCCGACGTTGAAAGCGGAACAGTCGATCAGCGCTGACGGCGGTTTCGATCAGCGACTCGGAAACGATCGAGTGCTGTTTGGTGCCACGTACTTCTACACGCGTTTGCAGCGGTTGATTGCTTTCACGGGATTTGTCGTCGATCCCCTCGGGCTCGGACGTTTCAGTGGTTTTGAAAACCAACCTGGCGGGTTTTCGCGTGGTGTCGAGACTTACTTTGACGCCGCGCCCGCCAAAGGAATGGACGTGCGTGCGTCATACACCTTCACCAACAGCGATCGCGCGGTAGTTGGTCAGGGATTGCGGCCTGAGTATGTCATCCCAAAGCACTTGTTCGGTTTAACGTTCACGCAGCGGTATCGCACGTTGCTCTTCAGTTTCGATCTGAACCGCACCGGATCGTATCTCGCGCCGGTCTTCGAGAATAATTTTCCGTTTCGAATGGCGGAGCTTACTTTCAGTGGCTACACAAAAGGCGACTTGTTTGTGAGTTACGAACGACGACAGACGGAGCGCGTGACGTTGGTGTTGGTTGGTGGAGTTGAGAACGTCTTCAATCAGACGTATTACGAGAATGGTTTCCTTGCGCCTAAAGCTCTCGGGCGCGGAGGAATTCGTATCAGGTTTTAATCGCAGCTAACGCTGATCTAGAGCACGGATCAATCAGTGTATCAGGTTGCAAGGGTTTGGAGATCATGGACGCAAGTGCGCCACCTACGGAACTCTCCCTTGCAACCTGAAATCGAACTACACGGGATTTTTACTAAATAACCCGCCGGCGAGAAAAATTATCCCGAGCAAGCCGTGAATAAGGTGATCAACCTTGCCGAAGTGCATTCCACCGATCATCCACATCCGATCGGGGGGCTCACCCAGTGCCAGGCCGAGAACGGCGAGCGCGAGATAGATCACGCCAGCAACAAGACAGAAGGTTTTCGCGGCGGATAAAGATCCCGCAAAACCGAAGTAAAGTGCGATGGCTCCCGAAACAATATGAATAACGTTATGTGTCGGGCTCAGGTGCGCGCCGAGCAGAGTCGGGGCTGCAAACCCGCACACACCTACTAGTAAAAAAACGACTCCCAAAATCTTACAAACCGTCTTTGCCATTACTCACTCGCTCCTGGTTTGAATGTTTGGAACCGAGCGGCGCTGCGCCAGAGCCCGTGCTCGAGCGTCCGCGTTTCAATGAACAACCTTGGTTTCGTTTTGGTGCGCCGCATGTATACCAGAGAGCAAGGCTAGTTGCAAAGTTTTTTTAGCCGTATACTAGGCGAAAGCTTTAGAAAATGAGGTTTGAGCCATGGGTGTAAGTAAAGTTCTCTTTGCCGCGCTGTTTCTGTCTTTAACCGTAACGGTGGTTAACGCCTACACGGTCGTCATGCGTGACGGCCGCCGTGTCGAAATTCCGAACGAGTTTACCGTTACAAACTCGACACTGACTTACGAGATCGGTAACGGCATTCAAGTGACAATGCAACTCAACACCGTCGATATCGGTGCAACGGAACGCGCGAACCGAGAAGCGCACGGGGCGTTGCTGTCGAGAGCGAATGCGCCTAAGGACGTCGAGCCGGCTCAACAGACTCGTCGCTCAACTGCGGGACGCTCGATCACAAATAACGATCTCGAGAAGTTCCGGCGCGCGCGTCTCGAAAGTGAAAAAGACCGCGAGGAGTTGGGAATGCCGTCCGCTGAAGAGAGACAACGCGAAGTCGCGGATATTGAAGACCGCACGTTGGAGCAGGTGCGCAGCATGCGCGCGCAGGAGGAGGCTTACTGGCGCAGCCGCGCCGATGCATGGCGCGCTGAGATGTCCCTAAAGGACGCGCAGTTCGGATCCGCACCGTTACAGTGGTCCTACTCGTCGTTCGGTGGTGGTGGGTTTTTCCCGTTTGATAACGGCGGGTTCGGAATCACCGGTGGTCCATTTAATCGTTTCAGACGCTTTTCTCCGTCACCGTTCGACGGGTTTCTGGCGACGCCGATAACTCCTTTTCCAAGATTTCCATTTACTGATCGAAGGCGGGTGTTCACAGCACCGGCAATACGCGCTGTTCCCCGGATCGTTCACTCAAGGCACGGATCACACAGATGACCTGGGAAACAGTTATCGGACTCGAGATCCATGCGCAACTGAGCACGGAGTCGAAGATCTTCTGCGGGTGTGCCACACGTTTTGGCGACGAGCCTAACGCGAACACTTGTCCAACTTGTCTGGGTTTGCCGGGCGCGCTGCCGGTTTTGAATCGTCGCGTAATTGATCTCGGTGCGCGCGCAGCGCTGGCGCTCGGACTACACATCAACCATCACTCAATCTTCGCGCGCAAGAATTACTTCTATCCTGATCTGCCGAAGGGCTATCAGATCTCGCAATACGATCAGCCTTTCTCAGCGAACGGTGAGCTCGAGATCATGACCGCCGAGCGTGATGAAGCGGGGCATCCGATCGAGTGGCGTCCGAAGAAGATTCGCATCACGCGACTGCACCTCGAAGAAGATGCCGGCAAGAACGTGCACGAAGGGTTGCCGGACGTCGATCGCTATTCGTATATCGATCTGAATCGCGCCGGTGTTCCGCTCGCGGAGATTGTCACTGAACCTGACTTTCGTTCTTCGTGGGAAGCGTACGACTATGTCAATCACGTTCGTCGTGCGTTGCAGTGGGTGGGCGCGTCGGAAGCCGACATGGAGAAGGGCAATCTGCGTTGTGAGGCAAACGTGT